>Ga0247831_1007023_pt1 | contig 12860 bp, 11 predicted proteins | sample LaCruzMarch2015__9_FD_192406 | JGI IMG/M metagenome (GOLD analysis project Ga0247831, IMG submission 192406) | Freshwater microbial communities from meromictic Lake La Cruz, Castile-La Mancha, Spain - LaCruzMarch2015_1m | ecosystem: Environmental > Aquatic > Freshwater > Lake | place: Spain...
TCACCAATGATTGGTTAACGGTTCAAATCAACTATTTACCTTTTTGGGAAAAACCACCTTTGTTTATTTGGATGCAAGCGCTTTCAATGAAGGTTTTTGGAATCAATGAATTTGCTGCTCGCTTCCCGAATGCTATTTGTGGAATTGTGACTTTATTAGTGCTTTTCCGTTTGGGACGTTCGATTTTAAATTCAAAACTGGGACTACTTTGGACCTTACTTTACGCTTGTTCAATTCTACCATTTATCTATTTCAAATCAGGAATTATCGACCCTTGGTTCAATCTGTTTATCTTTCTTGGAATCTATAACATTTCAGCTTTTACACGCTCAACCGACAAGCTTCATCGCTACCGATTCGTTGGACTTTCAGCTTTGTTTATTGGTCTAGCAATTTTATCCAAAGGTCCAGTTGCTTTATTGGTTTTTGGTTTGGTAACAGTGATTTATTTCATTGTCAAAAAGTTCAAAGTGAAATTTAATTTTTTGCAAATTTTATTGTTTTTACTTATTTCTCTTTTCGTTGGCGGATTTTGGTTTATTCTTCAAGCATTAAATGGAAATTCCGAGATTGTAAAAGACTTTTTTGTGTATCAAGTGCGTCTTTTTCAAACAAAAGATGCTGGTCACGGTGGCTTTTTATTTTATCATTTCGTGGTGCTTTTTATTGGCGTTTTTCCCGCTTCGATTTATGCCTTTTTATATTTCAAGCGCTTCCAAAAAGACGAACGACTTGTTTTCTTTGAGTTTAAAACGTGGATGGTCATTTTACTTTGGACGGTTTTAATTTTGTTTACAATCGTAAAAACAAAAATCATTCATTATTCTTCTTTGGCTTATTTTCCGCTCACTTTTTTAGCTGCCTATTACATTTACAAACTTCTAGAGCAAAAAGAATCGTTGCCAAAATGGATTAAAATGATGGTAATTTCACTTGGATTCGTTTGGTCTTTGATCTTGGTGGCTTTGCAATTTGTGGCAATGAACAAAGAAAAAATTACCAAAATGAATGTAATAAAAGATGATTTTGCTGTTGGAAATTTACAGGCTCAAGTTCATTGGACCGGTTTTGAATTTTTGATTGGTGCTTTGTTTTTTGTAGCCTTGTTATTTATTTTTCTTTACAAACGATTTACTACACAAAATCAAATTATTGCGTCGTTGATTGCAACACTTTTATTCATTTTTTCAACAGTCGTTTTGATTGTTCCAAAAGTAGAAGGATACACACAAAACGCTGCGATTGAATTTTACAAAAGTCGTCAGAATGAAGACTGCTACGTAAAAACCGTTGGTTTCAAAAGCTATGCAGATTTATATTACACAGCTAAAAAACCGACCAAAAACTTAAATTCGAACCTAGAAGATTGGTTGATTTTTGGAGCAATTGATAATCCCGTTTACTTCGTAATGAAAAACACGAGAAGTGAAGAATTTACTAAAAACTTTCCGCACATAAAACGAATCGGCGAAAAAAATGGATTTGTGTTTTACAAACGCGAAGTGGAATAAAGCTTAATCAACCAAAATCCATTGATTGTCAATACAATTTATTTACAGTTTGTGACTTAAAATTTTATCTTTTAATCAAAAGTAGCTTTAATATTTCCATCACTTCAATGCTCGCCTCAATATGTGCCATGTGTCCAGCCTCTTTGATAATAAACAACTGATTTTCTGACTTTTCTCTAAAAAGACTATTAGTTTGTTTAAGTAAAAACTCAGTAGTCACTAAACGGTCTAAATCCCCATGAATGATAAAAAAATCACTTGGGTTTTGGGCAATCTTTTGCGTATAATCTTCCCGTTGACGCATTGCTAAAGCCGCATAAGCAATCGATTCTGGGTTGATTTTCATCGCTTCTTCTTTCAAGGCTTCAATTTCATTTTGAAAAAGTTCAACTTGTCCAAATAAGTTTGGAATAGCTTCGTTGATAAAAACTTTTTTTGCTTTATAAGCTATTTCAGCCACACGTAGGCGGTCTTTTTTCTTTTGTTCACTATCTGCCCAAAAATTGGAATTTAGCAATACAACTTTTTGACAACCAAGATTATGTTCCTTCAGAATCAAAGCCACATAAGCCCCTAAAGAATGACCAACAATTGAGAATTTTTTAATTTTCAGATACGAAAGTACTTCTTGAACTTCGTTGGCATAGAAATTTAAGCTTGGTTGATCAGAGTCATCAGTTAAAGCTGATTGTCCGTGACCTGGAAGTTCAATAAAGATTTTTTGAAAATGCAATTGTTCCAACGCAAGATAATCCCACATTGAGTTCGATTCCAAAAACCCATGTAGAAAAACGAGCGTTTCTCCCTCACCTTCAATTGAATAATGTAACAAGTGATTGAAAATTAAGCGTTCATTAAGGCTTCGATTTCCTCTGCTTCCAAAGGAATATCTTTCATCAAATTGAATGGTGAACCTGATTTCTGAACCACTAAATCATCTTCTAAACGAATCCCTAAACCTTCTTCAGGAATGTAAATTCCCGGTTCACAAGTGAAAACCATTCCTGCTTGAATAGGCTCATGCCACAACCCAACATCATGGGTATCTAACCCTAAAAAGTGCGAAGTTCCATGCATGAAATATTTTTTGTAAGCTGGCCAATCTGGATTTTGAGTTTTAATATCTTCAATTGAAATCAATCCAAGATTCACTAATTGTTCTTCCATTAAGTGTCCAACTTGTTTGTGATATTCCGCCATAATTGTTCCAGGAACTAATAACTTTTCGGCCTCTTTTTTTACATGCAATACCGCATTGTAAACTTCTTTTTGACGAGTTGTGAATTTTCCATTAACAGGAATACAGCGTGTTAAATCGGAAGAGTAATTTGCATATTCTGCTCCAACATCTAATAAAATCACATCGCCATCTTTGCATTGTTGGTTGTTTTCAATATAATGTAATACACAAGCATTTTTTCCGGATGCAACAATTGGGGTATAAGCAAAGCCTTTTGAACGATTACGCAAAAATTCATGAGCTAATTCCGCTTCAATTTCATATTCCCAAACACCTGGCTTGATGAATCCTAATAATCTCCTAACTCCAGCTTCAGTAATTTTACAAGCACGTTGCATCAATTCAATTTCGATTTCGTTCTTGATTGAGCGAATTTTATGCATTATCGGCGCAGCTTTAAAAACTTGATGCCCTGGAAAATCTTGTTTTACTTTCTTGATGAAACGATCTTCTCGTGTTTCAACTTCAGTATTAGCGCGCAAATGTTCATTGGTGTTTAAATAAATACCACTTGCTTCTGTCATCATTTGTTTGAAAATCGTTGGGAATTGTTGCAACCAATAGACCGTTTTAATTCCTGAAGTTTCAAATGCAGCTTGTTTTGTCAATTTTTCGCCTTCCCAAATCGCAATCAAATCACTTGTTTCTTTCAGGAAAAGTACTTCACGATGAATAGGATTACTCGCATTAGGAAATAAAACTAAAATTGATTCTTCTTGATCAACTCCAGATAATGCAAGAATATCTCTATGTTGTTGAAAAGGCATTGTGCTGTCGGCACTTACTGGATAAATATCATTTGAGTTGAAAACAGCAAGAGTTCCTTGTTGCATTAGAGCAGTAAATTTTGCCCTGTTTGAAATGTATAATTGGGAGTTAATTCGATCGTATTTCATGCTATGAATTTTTGAATTTGCTAAATTAAGAAAACTAGGTGTTCTGAATAGTTTTTAGTTAACTTTAGGTGCATTTTCAAATTGATTGAGTTTATACAATGAATAAAGTTCTTACATTTTTTCTTTTCCTGTTACTCAATTTTGGTGCGTTGGCGCTTGGTTCCTTTTTAATGGGTTCAAGTCCGATGGAAAATGATTGGTATTTGCAACTCAAAAAAGCGCCTTGGACACCACCAGGTTGGGTTTTTGGGGCAGCTTGGACTACAATCATGTTATTATTTACCATTTATTTAACCATTCAGGAAAAAGAAAAAATAAGCAACAAGCGATTTGTAGCTCTTTTCTCTTTACAATTTCTGACCAATGTCCTTTGGAATCCTATTTTCTTCCATTTTCATTTGACTTTTATTGGAATGATCGTAATTTTTTCGTTATTTCTTTCACTAGTCTTCATGCTTTATTATTTTAAATCAAGTGTTTGGAAATCATTATTTTTACTTCCATATTTAGTTTGGTTAACAATTGCATTTTCTCTCAATGCTTATTCTTGGTGGATGAATTAGGCTTTTAAAGAAATGAAAGTGAATTTTTTTTTTGTATTTGACGCATCAGTACAAATGGAACAAAACTTTTCTCAAAAATTCCTTACCTTTAGGGTTCAATTTTAAAATCAATTCCCTTGGCGAAGACTTTTGATGACAAAGGTGTAGCGGAAACCCCGTTGATGAAGCAATACAATCAAATCAAAGCACGTCACCCTGAAGCTTTGTTGTTGTTTCGTGTAGGTGATTTCTACGAAACGTTCCGCGAAGATGCAATCAAAACGTCGAAGATTCTTGGCATCATTTTAACGAAACGCAAAAACGGAACGGCGGCTGAAATTGAATTGGCTGGATTCCCTCATCATTCGTTGGACACCTATTTGCCAAAATTGGTGCGTGCTGGTCAACGGGTGGCGATTTGCGACCAATTGGAAGATCCAAAAATGACCAAAACGATTGTAAAACGTGGCGTAACTGAATTGGTGACACCAGGAGTTTCATTCAACGACCAAGTTTTGGAACAAGGAAAAAACAACTTTTTGTGTGCCATTCATTTCGGGAAAGAAGAAATCGGAGTGGCATTTCTTGACGTTTCTACAGGAGAATTTTTAGTCGCTGAAGGAAATAGAGAATATATCGATAAATTAATAAGTGGTTTTGAACCCAGCGAAATCATTTATCAGAAAAATAGAAACAAAGATTTTCAAGGGCAATTTGGCGAAAACCATTACACGTTCCGTTTGGAAGATTGGATTTTCACCACAGAATACGCCAACGAAAACCTCAATAAACACTTCGGAACGAGTTCTTTAAAAGGATTTGGAATCGAGAATTTGTCGCTTGCAATCGTTGCTGCAGGAGCGGTTTTTCATTATTTGAACGAAAATCAACACCAAAAATTAGGGCACATTACTGCGATTTCACGCATTGAAGAAGAGAAATACGTGTGGCTCGATCGTTTTACCATTCGCAATTTGGAATTGGTGTATTCGACCAATGAAAATGCGAAAACGCTTGCCGATATTTTGGATAAAACCTACACGCCAATGGGCGGACGGATGATGAAACGTTGGATGGTATTGCCTTTGAAAGAAGAAAAACCAATCAACGAACGTTTGGATGTTGTCGATTATTTGACTAAAAACGAAGAAATTTCTTTCGAATTAGGACAGCGATTGCGCGAAATTGGTGACTTAGAACGTTTGATTTCAAAAGTAGCGGTCGGAAAAGTGAATCCTAAAGAAGTAATGCACTTGCGCCGAACATTGTTGCAAATCCAACCGATTAAAAATCTTTTAAAAGACAATAAAATTGCTTCTTTGAAAAAAATGATGGAGCAATTGAACGCTTGCGAAACGTTAATTCAGTTGATTGAGACCAACCTTTGCGACGATCCAGCTGGACAAATCGGAAAGGGAATGATTATTCGTTCAGGGTTTCATCAAGAGTTAGACGACCTGCGCGAAATTTCATTCAACGGAAAAGATTATTTGGAGCGCTTACAAGAACGCGAGGCAGAACGCACTGGAATTCCAAGTTTGAAAGTTTCGTTTAATAACGTTTTTGGTTACTACATCGAAGTACGAAATACACACAAAGACAAAGTTCCCGAAGACTGGATTCGCAAGCAAACTTTGGTGAGTGCTGAGCGCTACATCACGGAAGAATTGAAAATATACGAAAGTAAAATTTTAGGTGCAGAAGAAAAAATCTATGCCATTGAAACGCGTTTGTTTCAAGATTTAGTAGTTGGAATGTCGGATTACATTCAGCCGATTCAACATAATGCGACTGTTATTGCACGTTTGGATTGCTTGTTTTCTTTCTCGCAGGTTGCTATTGAAAATAAATACAATCGTCCAGAAATCAACGATGGATTGGTGTTGGACATTAAAAATGGTCGCCATCCTGTGATTGAAAAACGCTTGGCTTTGGGTGAAGAATACATTGCAAATGATGTTTTACTCGACAACAACAGTCAGCAAATTATTATGATTACTGGACCAAATATGAGTGGTAAAAGTGCGATTTTGCGTCAAACGGCTTTGATTGTCTTGATGGCTCAAATGGGATGTTTTGTTCCTGCTGACGCTGCAAAAATTGGCTTGGTCGATAAGATTTTTACACGCGTTGGAGCTTCGGACAACATTTCTTCGGGTGAATCAACGTTTATGGTAGAAATGAACGAAACAGCGAGTATTTTGAATAATATTTCAGACCGAAGTTTGATTTTATTGGATGAAATTGGTCGTGGAACAAGTACGTATGACGGAATTTCGATTGCGTGGGCGATTGCTGAATTTTTACACGAAAATCCGAAAGCGAAAAGTAAAACCTTATTTGCAACGCATTACCACGAACTCAATGAAATGCACAAGCGTTTTGAGCGCATCAAAAACTACAACGTTTCAGTAAAAGAAATGGGAAAAAAAGTGCTGTTCTTACGCAAATTAGTACCTGGTGGAAGTGCTCATTCTTTTGGTATTCACGTGGCTCGCATGGCTGGAATGCCGAGTTTTGTAGTGCAACGTGCCGAGCAAGTTTTGAAGGATTTAGAAAGTTCGCATGCAAGTGTGGGTGGTAGTTCGAAAGGTAAGAAAACGACTAAAGAAGTTTTGAATGAAACCGCAAATATGCAATTGAGTTTCTTCCAATTGAACGATCCAGTTTTGGAAAATATTCACGAAGAATTAATCAGCATCGATATCAATACTTTAACGCCAGTAGAAGCGTTGATGAAACTACACGAAATCAAAAAACTAACTGGAGGATAAAATTCTAATTTTAGAGCTTAGAAATTGAACTAAATATACTACTATGAAAGAAGTAACGCTAAAAAGCATGCAATGGAAAATGTTTCTATTGGGGTTTTTCAAAATTCCGATGATGCATTTTGTACGTCCTCAATTATTGGAAATTGACGAAGAAAAAGTAAAGTTGAAAATTCGTTTACGCCGAAGAACCAAGAATCACTTGAACTCGATGTATTTTGCTGCATTAGCCGTTGGTGCTGATGTTGCTGGAGGACTTCAAGTTTTTTATTTCGCAGAAAAACACGGCAAAAAAGTTTCTTTTGCTTTTAAAGGAATGACCGCACAATTTCTAAAACGCGCTGAAACGGACACTATTTTTGAAAGCAATCAAGGACACATTGTTGCAGCAGCAGTGAAAAAAAGCATGGAAACTGGAGAACGAATCAATGACAAGATTGATGTAATTGCTAAAAACAAACAAGGCGAAATCGTTGCGACTTTTGAAATGGGGATTTCATTGAAAGTGGTTTAAAAGTTTGAAGAATATAAAATTTCACTTTTTTCAAAATTAACTTAAATAGCATTATGAAAATAGAGCAAAATATTCCACAATTATTTGGTGATGTTTGTCAGATTATTGATGGCACTCGTTCTCGCATTGCTATATCTGTAAATGCTGAGGTTTGCTTTATGAATTGGAATATTGGTAAACGTATCAAAGAAGACGTTTTATTTAATCAACGTGCTGATTATGGTAAGGAAATTTTAAAGAATTTATCAGATTTACTCACTGAAAAATATGGAAAAGGCTGGAGTTTATATAAACTTCAACATTGTGTACGCAGTGCGTACATTTTTTTAGAAGAGCAAATTCTATACGCAGTGCGTACACAATTGACATGGACACATCTTCGTTCTCTAATGAGTCTTGATGATGAATTAAAACGTACGTTTTATATGGAAATGGCTCGTTTAGAAAATTGGGACACAAGGACATTAGACCGAAAAATAGATAGTTTGTTTTATGAACGAACTGAACTTAGTCGTAAACCAGAAGATGTAATTAAACAAGAATTAAAGCAAATTCAGGCTACAAATTCGATTACTCCAGACGTCGTTTTCCGTAGTAGTTATTTTCTTGATGTTCTAGGTTTAGCAGATTCCTATTCTGAAAAAGATTTGGAGGATTCGATTTTATTGAATTTACAGTCATTTATCAAAGAGATGGGAAATGATTTTGCATTCTTAGATCGACAAAAACGTATAACGGTTGATGCAATTGATTATCGCATTGATTTGTTGTTTTTCCACAGAGGATTAAAACGTCTTGTTGTTATAGACTTAAAATTGGGGAAATTCAAGCCTGAACATGAAGGACAAATGCTTCTTTACTTACGTTATTTGAACAAAAATGAAAGAAAAGATGGCGAAGAATCACCAATTGGTTTAATACTCTGTAGCGAGGGGAATACTGAACATATTGAGTACTTAATGTTGGAAGAAAGCGATATTAAAGTTGCACAATATTATACACAGCTACCAGATAGAAAAATGCTCAGTGAGAAATTACATAAAGCGATAGCAATAGCAAGAGAGAATCAAACTAAGAATTAATTTTGATTGAATTACAGTATTTTAATTAACACAAACACAAGGCAAAATCAATGCGACTTTTGAAATGGTGATTTCATTGAAGGTTTTGTAATTTTCAAATGGCTTAATTCGAATTTATTTTATAGAACTCTAAATTATTCACAAGAATAAAATCAATATTTTTTATATTTGTTAACTTAACATACATTTTAAATCTTATGAGACTAGTATTTTTTTTATTCCTATCATTTCTTTCGGTAAGTTCATGTTCAAACAATTCAAACGATGAAAGTGAAAATTTACCAGAGTTATCAAAATCTCAAACAGATCAAAAGCTGATAGAAGTCTGTGAAAGAATGGATGGAATATTAGATGCTGATATTAAAGACGATAAACTTACACTAAAGGCAAATATTTCGAAAGAAGAAGCACAAAAATTAAGTGATGGAATGCTCTCAGAGATTAAGTCTTATAGTAATGATATTAAAACAGTAATTGTTTGTGACATCGATTATAATATGATAGCTTATTCAGGTAAATGAGTCTATATCTTTCTATTAGTTTATCTCATTTCAACCTAAATTATAAATTATGAATACTGAATTGACTGAATGTACAAATTGTAATTCAAAATTAAAAAGCGGCCTTTTATCAAATGTATCTCTACTTACTTATGAAAAGGTTAATATCATAAATGAATATCATAATGTTAAAGCTAAAACATATTGTAATAAATGTGGTTCAGATTTATACAATAAATACAAAACAAAATTAGTTGATGAAAGAAATCAATTGAAATTAGATTTACGAAGAAATATTAGTTCAATCCCCGTTGTATCAATTCATTCTCCTTTAAATTGGAATTATGAAATTCTATCTATGATTACTGGTCAATCAACAACAGGAACTGGTTTGTTATCAGAATTTACATCCACATTTACAGACATATTTGGTGCACAATCAGGTAGATTAAATAGAAAATTTAAAGAAGGGGAAGATTTTTGTTTTACGCAATTAAGAAAGCAAACACTTGACTTAGGTGGAAACGCTGTAATTGCTACAGATATTGATTACTCTGAAGTTGGAGGAGGAAAAGGCATTTTAATGGTTTGTATGGGAGGTACAGCAATCAAACTAAAAAATCTAGAAATTCTTGGTGAAGAAATAGAAGAAAATATTAATAGACTATATCAATTTAATAATCGGATAAAAGAACTTTACAATTTATATCCTGATGAATTTTAAAAATAATTATTTCACACAGTAAATTTTCGAAATAAATAAAAAGAGGCAAATAAAATATTCTCCATTAATGAAAATTTTTGTCTAGAGAATTCTTTTAATTCAATTTATTTAAGAATAGAATAAAAATTTCATGTAATTGCCAAAAACACACAAGGTGAAATCGTTGCGACTTTTGAAATGGTGATTTCATTGAAGGTAATGTAAATTACTTAAAGCTGAATCACTAATGAGTCGTTGGCTTATAAATAATAATTATTAATTTTCAATTAAGTATCTTTGCAACCTAATGATGAAACCAACAAGAAAATCCCCAACAAACAGTGGGTCAGCACCAAAAAAAACGTTTGGTAAAAAAACAACAATTGAGGCTAAAAAACCTTTTGTAAAAAAAGAAGATACGAAAGATGATTCTGTAACAGCAAGAGATAAGCGAAAATATATCGATTACAAAATCAAGGTCAAAAAAGGAGATCCACTTCCTTCTTTCCGTGAAGATAATATTCGTTTGAATAAATATTTATCAAATGCTGGTGTGTGTTCAAGAAGGGAAGCTGATGTATTGATTGAAACAGGCGTAGTTTCTGTAAATGGAAAAATTGTGACCGAATTAGGTTATAAAATCAATCAAGGTGATATTGTACAATACGATGGTGAAACGATTAATGCAGAGATAAAGCGTTACGTTTTACTGAATAAACCAAAGGGGTTTATTACTACCATGGATGATCCACGCGGAAGAAAAACAGTTATGTCATTAGTTAGTAAAGCTTGTCGTGAGCGCATTTATCCTGTTGGACGTTTGGATAGAGAAACAACGGGTTTATTATTGTTTACTAACGATGGAGATATGGCAAAAAAATTAACTCATCCGCGTTACCAAGCTGTTAAGATGTATCATATTGAGTTAAATAAATCGGTGGCAAAAGAAGATTTAGAGAAATTATTAAACGGCGTTGACCTTGAAGATGGTAAAACAAAAGTTGATAAAGTTGAATACGTAGAGAATGGTACATCTAAAGAAGTTGGTGTAGAAATTCACTCTGGGAAAAACAGAATTGTTCGTCGTCTGTTTGAAGCTTTAGGTTATCAAGTAATAAAATTAGACCGTGTTCAATTCGGTGGTTTAACGAAAAAAGATTTACCTCGCGGTTATTATCGCCATTTAACTGAGCAAGAAATTGCCTATTTAAAAATGACAAAATAATGAAGTCTTTTGTTTTAATTTTTCTAACTGGAATTTTACTTTGGTCGTGTGCTGATTCGCCAAAGTTTAACTCTGTAAACCCAAACGTTGATTATTTTTATAAGTTGGATTCTGTTCCTAAAGTGTATTTGTATCGCGATGTTGCACGAGGTTTAGAAGAGGAATTTAATCGTATTTATACCGTAAAAGATAATGAAGGTGAACATTTGGTAGTTGAAAGATATGCGAGTGATGGACGAATATTGGAAGCAACAAACTACAATATTGACTCTCTTAATATTCAAGATCACATGGTTGTGAATTTCAAAAAAGAAAAAGAGAAATCGATACTTTATAAAAACACTTTATTTCCAATGAATCTTCAAAAAGAGACTTGGTTTGCCGTGAAATTCAAAGGAGTTACAGATTCAACCGTTATGTTGAAAGAAGTGAAACGTATATACAAGAGAAACAAGGAAATTGAAGTAATGGGGGAAAAAGTGGATGCGCTCGTTTTTGAGGAAAAAGTGAAACTAACAGTCTTAAATCCGTTTACAAAAAAAGAAGAATCACGTCAAGCGAAAGCGACTTCCTATTTTGCTAAAGGTTATGGTTTAGTGGAATGGCACAGTTCAAATAAAAAAGTTCACTATCGTTTGGAGCGAATATTAGAACAACAAGAATGGGTTAAAATAATTACAAGATGAGGATTTTAATTACTGTATTTTTAAGTCTTTTTTGTTTGAGTTTAAATGCTCAATACAAAACTTATAAAAAACCAAAACCAAAGAAATCAAATGCTTCAGGCACTTTAAACATTTCTTGGGGATACAATTTAAGTTCATACACGAAAAGCACTATTCAATTTGTTGGTGCAGGTTATGATTTCAAAATTGCTAAAGTGAAAGCTGTCGATCGTCCTTCAAAAGATATCAAAACGTATTTTAATCCTAATACAATAACAGTTCCACAATTTAATTTTAGAATAGGATACAATTATAAAAACAATTGGAATTTGTCATTGGGTTACGATCACATGAAGTACGTTATGGTTCATAATACACCCTATTTATTGACTGGGAGAATAAATTCTGGAGTTGATAATGTAACAAATTGGGCAGGAAATTATGCAGGAGACAGTATCATAACTGATGAACAAACTTTTCATTACGAAAACACGAATGGATTGAATTACATTCGTTTAGAAGTTGCAAAATTGCGTGTTTGGCACCGTAGTGGAAATTTTGCTTTTACTAGCTTGTTAGGTGGATCCGCAGGTGCAATTTTGAGTTTTAATGATTTCACTTTTGCAGGAAGAAAAGATATGGTTACTGTTTCATTATCAGGAATTGGACTTTCTACTCATTTAGGCGGACGTTTTGAATTTTTCAAACATTTTTTTGTGCAAATGAATGCCGCAACAGGATTTATGATGCAATCCCGCGTAAAAACACGACCAAATGATTACGATGCGTATGCAAGACAACGTTTTGGTTATGCTTCAGGCGAAATTGTTATCGGTGGTTTATTCTATATTCGCCCAAAAAATGATTGTAACAGTTGCCCAAACTGGTAATAATTGAAATATGAAGTATCTTATTGTTGGTTTAGGAAATCCAGGTTTAGAATACGAAGAAACGCGCCATAACATCGGTTTTAAAGTTGTTGATGCATTAGCAAAAGAATTAGGCGATACATTCACTTTGAACCGAGCCGCTTTTCGTGCTGAGGTGAAATTTAAAGGTCGAACCTTGGTTTTAATCAAACCGATTACATACATGAATCTTTCTGGAAAAGCTGTCAATTATTGGATGCAAACAGAGAAAATTCCTATCGAAAATTTAGTCGTTATTACAGACGATATTGCACTTCCTTTTGGCAAATTACGCATGAAAGG
>Ga0247831_1007029_pt1 | contig 12857 bp, 12 predicted proteins | sample LaCruzMarch2015__9_FD_192406 | JGI IMG/M metagenome (GOLD analysis project Ga0247831, IMG submission 192406) | Freshwater microbial communities from meromictic Lake La Cruz, Castile-La Mancha, Spain - LaCruzMarch2015_1m | ecosystem: Environmental > Aquatic > Freshwater > Lake | place: Spain...
CCCACGCGCTGAAAGCCGAACATCGAGTAATAAATGTAGAAGGGCAGCATGGCCAGGCCGTGCACGCTGTAGCTGGTTGCCGCTGCCGTCCAGCTGGCGATCGCGCCCGCTTCGCTAATGCCTTCTTCGAGAATCTGGCCATCGGTGGCTTCGCGGTAACTCAGCACCGAGCCGATGTCTTCGGGCGCGTAGCGCTGGCCCACGCTGCTGTAAATGCCCACCTGCTTGAACAGGTTGGCCATGCCGAAAGTGCGCGCCTCGTCGGCCACGATGGGCACGATGCGCGGGCCGAGTTGCGGGTCTTTGAGCAGGTTGCCCAGCATGCGCACATAGGCCATGGTGGTGCTCATCTCCTTGCCATCGGCCTGCAGCGCAAACTGCCCGTAGCTGCCGAGTGCGGGCACAGGCAAGCGGTCGCAAGTCGTCTCGCGCTTGGGCAAGCTGCCGCCCAAGCGGGTGCGGTGCTCGCGCAGGTAACGCATCTCGGCGCTGTCGTCGGCGGGTTTGTAAAAGGCCAAGCCCTTGGCTTGCTCGTCGCTCAGCGGCAGGTCAAAGCGGTTGCGGTAATCGATGAGGTCTTGCTCGTCGAATTTTTTCTGGCTGTGCGTGGTCATCTTGCCTTGGCCTGCGCTGCCCATGCCAAAGCCTTTTTTGGTGTGCGCCAAGATCACCGTGGGCTGGCCACGGTGCGCGGCGGCTGCCGCATAAGCGGCATGGATCTTCACGATGTCGTGGCCACCGCGCTTGAGCCGGTCGATCTGCTCGTCGGTCATGCCCTGCGCCAGCCGCGCCAGCTCTTCGTTTTGGCCAAAGAAGTTGTCGCGGTTGTAGCGCCCGTCCTTGGCCGCAAAGGTCTGCATTTGCCCGTCCACCGTGTTTGCAAAAGCGCGCAGCAAAGCGCCTGAGGTGTCGCGCGCCAGCAGGCCATCCCAGTCGCTGCCCCAGACCAGCTTGATCACGTTCCAGCCTGCACCCGCAAACAGCTTTTCCAGCTCGTCGATGATGCGGCTGTTGCCGCGCACCGGACCGTCCAGGCGCTGCAAATTGCAGTTGACCACCCACACCAGGTTGTCGAGTTTTTCTCGCGCGGCCAAGGTCAGGGCGCTCATGCTCTCGGGCTCGTCCATCTCGCCGTCGCCAAACACGCCCCACACCTTGCGGGCACTGCAGTCCTGCAACTGGCGGTGCGTCAGGTAGCGCATGAAGCGGGCATGGTAGATCGAGCTGATCGGCCCCAAGCCCATGGAGCCCGTGGGGAACTGCCAGAAGTCGGGCATCAGCCACGGGTGCGGGTAGCTCGACAAACCGCGTGCGCCGCTGTCAGGCGCAGTGATCTCCTGGCGGTAATGCATCAGGTCCGCCTCGCTCAAGCGGCCTTCCAGAAAAGCGCGGGCATACACCCCGGGTGCGCTGTGCGGCTGGAAGAACACCAAGTCACCCTTGTGTTGCTCGGTGCGCGCATGAAAGAAATGGTGAAACCCGGTCTCGAACAAATCGGCCACGCTGGCGTAACTGGCGATGTGCCCGCCCAACTCGCCATAGGCCTGGTTGGCGCGCACCACCATGGCCAGCGCGTTCCAACGCATGATGGCCACCAGCCGCTCTTCGGTGGCCAAGTCGCCTGGAAACACCGGCTGCTCGTCGACGGCGATGGTGTTCATGTAAGGCGTGTTCAGCTCGGGCTGCCAGCCCGTGCGCTGCTGCCGCGCCACGATGGCCAGCTCGTCCAGAATCTGGCGGGCCCGCTCTGGGCCTTGCGAGCCGATCAGCGACAGCAAAGCCTCGCGCCATTCGGCGGTCTCTTCGGGGTCGATGTCGCCAGTGTTCATCAGGGTGCGGAGCAAAGGTTCGAAAGGTGCGTTCATGTCCTTCACTTTACAGAAGGAGGCGGCGCATATGCTGCGTATTTGCACCCCTCAGGCCTGCATTTAAAGCACAATATGCTGAAAATATGAAAGGTTCAGCACATGGTTCTGGACAACGTGGATTTGAAGATACTGAACGAGTTGCAGCGCGACGGCGCACTGTCCAACGTGACCTTGGCCAAGCGCATTGGCCTGTCGCCCTCGCCCTGCCTGGCGCGTGTCAAGGCTTTGGAGAGCAACGGCGTGATTCAGCGCTATGTGGCGCTGGCCAGTGCGGCGGCGTTGGGGCTGGGCCTGACGGTGTTCATCTCGATCAGCCTCAAGACCCAAAACAAAGCCACCTTGGCCGATTTTGAGGCGCACATCGCGCGGCACGACGAAGTGATGGAGTGCTATTTGATGACCGGCGACAGCGACTACCTGCTGCGCGTGGCGGTGCGCGACATGGCCGCGCTCGAGCGCTTCATTTTGGAACAGCTCTCACCCATTCCCGGTGTCGAGAAAATCCGCTCCAGCTTTGCGCTCAAACAAGTGCGCTACAAAACGGCGCTGCCGCTGGGTTTGGGCTGAGTGATCAGACGCAAGTTGATGTAACCACTTGGCCTCCTGGATTTACCCCAAGCCCATTCAAGCCCGGATCGAGAACCCGCCGTCCACGGCCAGGCATTGGCCGGTGATGTACTGGGCTTCGTCAGACGCCAAAAAAGCCGCTGCCATGGCAATGTCCCAGCCCGTGCCCATGCGGCCGGTGGGGCACAACGCATTGCGCTTTTCCACCATCTCTTCGTGCGAGGCGTACTGGCCTGCAATGGCTTTGTAAATGTGGGGCGTGTCCATCATGCCGGGCATGATGGCGTTGACCCGAATACCCTTGCGCGCGTATTCGAGTGCCATCGACGCGGTCAGGTGGTTCACCGCCGCCTTGCTGGCGTAATAAGCCGGATAAGGGTAGCCGGTGTAACGGATGGCGGCCAGCGATGAAATGTTGACAATCGCGCCCTTGCCCTGCCGCACCATGACGGGCAACACCGCCTGGCAAGTGAGGAAGACACTCTTGAGGTTCACATCCATCGCGTGGTCCCACTCCCCCTCGCTGAGTGTTTCCATGGTGCCCATGGCAGGCAGGCCCACGTTGTTGTGCAACACATCAATGCGCCCAAAATGCGCCACGATCTCGGCCATGACCGCGTTCACCTGGTCGCGTTGGGTCACATCGCAGCGCCAGGCCACCGCTGTGCCACCTTCGGCGACGATCAGGTCCACCGTGGCCTGCGCCGCCGACAGATCGATGTCGATGGCTGCTATCGTCGCCCCGTCTCGCGCATATTGCACCGCCGCCGCTTTGCCATTGCCCCAACCAGGTCCGACAGAGCCGGCACCGCACACCACAGCCACACGGCCATCAAAACGACGAGTCATGTCTTGTACTCCTTGAAAATTCGGGAAAGTGAATATCGATCAGCGCCCACCAATCAGCCCAGGCAACCACAAGGACACAGCAGGCACAAAGGTAATCAGCATCACCACCCCAATGGCGGCCGCCAGAAATGGCAAAACTTCCCGATTGACCTCATCCGAACGCGCCCCTGCAATGAGTGCGCCAATGGACAGGCTGATCGCTACCGGCGGCGTGATCAAACCGATCAGCAAATTGATGCCGACGATCATTGAGAAATGGTAAGGGTCAATGCCGAACTTGGCGGCCACCGGGTACAGCACCGGGCACAGCAGCACCAAAGACGGGCCATTTTCCATGAAGGTGCCCACCAACAGCAGCAGCACGTTGACCAGCAACAGGAACACGATGGGGCTGCCGATGGAGCCGAGCATCCACTCGGCAATGCGCTGGGGTGCTTGCTCGTAAGCCAAAAACCACGACACCACCTGCGCTCCGCCCAAAATGATCATGATCACCGCCGTGCCGCGTGCCGAGCTCACCAGTGCCAGCCAAATCTTGCGCCAATTCAGTTCGCGGTGAATGAAAAGACCCACCATCAGCGCATACACCACCGCTACCGCCGATGACTCGGTCACGTTGAAAATGCCTGTGCGGATGCCCACGATCAAAAAGATGGGCATCGCCAACGCCCAGAACGCCAGCTTGAACTCACGCCAGACCCCGGGCAAATTCACCACCGCTGCCGCCGGGTAGCCACGGCGCCTGCTGATCACCACCGCCACCAGCATGATCACGCTGGCGTACAGCACGCCCGGAATCACCGCAGCCATAAAAAGCTTGAGCGGTGACAAATTGGTCAACACGCTGATCATCAAAAACGTGATGGAAGGCGGAATGATCGGACCCACCACATTTGCCGCTGCGGTCAGCGCGGCAGAAAATCCCCGTCCATAACCCGCCTTGATCATGGCCGGAATCAGCACCTTGCCCAGCGCCGAAGTGTCCGCAATGGCCGAGCCAGAAATCCCGGACATCAAGGTTGCCGAAGCCACGTTGGTCATGGCCAAGCCGCCCCGAAAGCGGCCAAAAACGGCATTGCAAAAACCCAGCAAACGGTCCGTCATGCCGCCCTGCGACATGAGCTCCCCGGCCAGTAAAAACAAAGGTATTGCCAGCAACAAAAAGCTGTCCAGCCCCTGATACACCTGTTGGGGCACGATCATCAGGTCAATGTCACCGACAAACACCACCGCAATCGTGGCCGACAGCACCAGTGCAAACGCAACCGGCACCGCCAAAAGCAACAGCACTGTCAAGGACAGCAACAGCACACCAAGCATCGTCATGGGATTCTCAATCGGTTGAGGACAGCGAGTCGACCGGAGGTGTCTCACCCCCCATGCGGGCCAAGGTGAGCATCAGCGCCAGCAACACCGCGCCAATGCCCATCGCCGAATAAGGGATGGCCATGGAAATTTCGAGTGCAGGGGAGTCCTGCGTCGCGTTCATGTCGGCGAAACGTGCGCCCGACCAAGCCAAAACGGCGGCTGTGGACATGATGCACAAATCCCGAACAGCCAGCAGCCAACTGCGAACAGATGGGGGCACGGCGTTGACCAATGCCCCCACAGCAATGTGCCCACCATCGCGCAGGCAGGCGGCAGCCCCAAGCATGGCCATCCAGGCCACCAGCATGCGGGCAACCTCTTCGGTCCACCCAGGCGCTTTACCGATGACATACCGGCCAAACACTTGGTAAAACAAAGACAAGGCCAAGGCCAGCAGCATCAGTCCCAACAAGATGTTGAGGGTTTTTTCGATGCGCACGGCCCAGGCAATTGCCAACCGGGACAAGCCCTTCGGCGCCCCAGTTTCAGAGGCTCGCTCGCTCACTTGACGTTCGCGAACTTGATGGCCCAAGGTGCCAAGTCAGGGAACTCCTTGCCAATGTCGGCCACGCGGGCTTTCATGGCGACGGTGTCAATGGCGTTGAACTTCATGCCGTGGCCTTCGAGCTTCTTGCGTAAGGCGCCTTCTGTCGACACCATGGTGTCGGTCGCCTCCAGCATCACACGCTCGCCTTCGTCTTTCAGGAGTTTCTGCACGTCAGCAGGCAGACGCTTGAAGCGTGCGTCCGAATAAATCCAGGTCATGGCGCCGATCACATGGCGCGTGTCGATGGCATACTTCTGCACTTCGTAGTACTTCATCGTATCGATGATCTCCAGCGGGTTTTCCTGCCCGTCAACCACGCCCTGCTGCATGGAAGTGAACATCTCGGCCATACCCATGGGCACCGGGCTGGCACCCAGCAACTCCCAGGTCATGCGGTACATCTTGAGCGGGGGCACGCGCAGCTTCAAACCCTTGATGTCGGCCACCGATGCCACCGGCTTGTTGGAGCTGAGCCAGCGTGCGCCACGGTAGCCCGCACCAATGATGCGGAAAGAACTCTTTTTGGCCACTTCTTCCATGAACTCGGCACCCACAGGGCCGTAGTACACCTTCTTGAAGTGGTCAACATCGCGCACCAGATAAGGATAAGCCTCAAGGCCTGGCAGCACGTTGTAACGGTCGAGCGTACCGATGGACTGCAGCACGATGTCGTTGGTGCCGATCTTCAGGCCTTCGATCGAGGCAGGCCAATCGCCGGTCGAGCCACTGGCCGCGATCTGGATCTTGACCTTGCCACCCGACTTGGCTTCCACCGCCTTGGCGTAAGACTCGGCGGCATTGAACCAGATGTTGCCGGGGTTGTAAACGTGCGCCATTTTCAGGACGATCGGGGCCTGCGCCCAAGCAGGGCCTGCAGACATGCCTGCCACCATGGCTGCAGCACCAAGTGCCTTGAGCATTGCGCGTTTGTTCGTCTTTAACATCTTGAAAGTCTCCTGAATGGGGTGAATGATTTCGTGGCAGCCACCATGTTCTTGCTGCTCGAATCAGTATGTCACCCGACACCCACACGCCCGCAAGGGAAAACCCTAGTACCTACGCCCGCCAGCACGGATGCAGTTACCTGCGTGACACGCCGCCTGAAAACCCCAGCCGGTTAAATTGAAATGCCGCTGGTCGTGGGTATTGGCATTTGAGCTTTTTTTCAGCTTTGAAAAACAGCGTAAACATTTGCCAAAGGCGAGTTTCCCCCAGTTTTTTCGGGACTTTTTGCAACGTTGAATGGAGATCGGGATGCGACTTTTCTTCGCGCCTCCATGGCTGTGCTCAACCACCTGCATGCTGCCTCAAATACGGCCCCACCAAATGCCGACTGGTGCGTTGCAGGCCCATCAGCAAAGCGTGGTCGGGCTGCTGGCAGCCGTAGCGGTTTTTCAGGTCATGCTGCATTTGCGCCAACAAATGCGCAGCCATCTCGGCATCGGCCAAGGCCCGGTGGGCGCGGCCTGACGACGGCAAATGGTGCAAAGCGGCCAGCGTGCCCAGCTTGTGGTTGGGTGCTTGCGGATACAGGCGGCGCGACAGCAGCACGGTGCATGCAAAGGGGTGCGAGCCGTCCTCGCCGCAGCGCGCCAACTCGGCTTGCCAAAACTTTTTGTCGAATGACGCGTTGTGCGCCACCATCGGCCTGCCCGCCACAAACCGAGCCGCCTCGCGCATCACCTGGTCTGCCGGCGGCGCGGCTTGCACCATCTCGTTGGTGATGCCGGTGAGCAGCGTGATAAAACTGTTCACCCGAACCCCGGCGTTCATCAGGCTTTGGTAACGGTCCACCACCTGCCCACCCTCCAGCATCACCACCGCCACCTCGGTGGCGCGGTCGCCCATGCCCGGCGAAATGCCCGTGGTTTCAAAGTCGATGATGGCGATGGCGCTCACGGTGTGGTCCGGCTTGGAGGGGGATCATCATTATCAATGGACCTTCATCACCAGCCATGGATCCCGGATCGGAGTCCGGGATGACGGATAAGTGGTTGCCGGATCAACAGGTATCAGTTCAAACCATAATCAACGCATCCGTTTTGAACCCTCTGCCTTGCAAAGCCCACCCCATGACCGACACCCTTGCCCAGCTCTTCCAACCCACCCGCATCGGCGACATCGAGATGGCCAACCGCGTGGTCATGGCCCCGCTGACCCGTTGCCGCGCCGACGAGCCCGCCGGCGACATCCCCGGCAGCGCCATGAACATCGAGTACTACCGCCAGCGCAGCAACGCGGGCCTGATCATCAGCGAGGGCACGCAGGTCTCGCCCGGGGGCAAAGGCTATGTGGCCACGCCCGGCATTCACTCAGACGCGCAGGTCGAAGGCTGGAAGCCGATCACCCAGGCTGTGCACGCGGCCGGCGGAAAAATCATTGCGCAAATCTGGCATGTGGGCCGCATCTCGCACCCCGATTTGACCGGCGGCGCTGAACCCATCGCCCCCTCGGCCGTGGCCGCCAAAGTGATGGCCTACGGCCGCAACGGCAAAGTGCCCGCCCCGGTGCCACACGCCCTGAGCGCGGAAGAAATCAAAGAGGTGGTGCAGCAATACCGCCAGGGCGCGGCCAACGCCATGCGCGCTGGTTTTGACGGCGTGGAAATCCACGGAGCCAACGGCTACCTGATCGACCAGTTCTTGCGCGACAGCACCAACCTGCGCGCCGACGGCTACGGCGGTTCACCGCAAAACCGCATCCGTTTTGCGCTTGAAGTGGTCGACGCCGTGGCCGCTGAAATCGGCGCTGGCCGCACCGGCATCCGCCTGTCACCGGTCTCGCCCGCCAACGACTCGGCCGAGAGCAATCCCCAGGCTGTGTTCGGCCCGCTGGTCGAAGCGCTCAGCCAACGCGGCATCGCCTTCATCCACTTTGTGGAAGGCGCCACCGGTGGCCCGCGTGATCTGCCCGGCTTTGACTTTGCGTGGGCACGCCAGACCTTCAAAGGCGCTTATATCGCCAACAACGGCTACACCCGCGACATGGCCATCGACGCCATTGATTCTGGCCGTGCCGACGCAGTGGCCTTTGGCCGCGCCTACATCTCCAACCCCGACCTGGTGCAGCGCCTCAAAGCCAACGCCCCATTGGTCAAAGCGAACTCCAGCACCTTTTACACGCCGGGGCCTGAGGGGTACATCGACTATCCAGCGATGTGAAGGCAGCCAAGTCAATCGGATAACAGGTCAGTGATAGTCCTGCTCTCGCTGATGCCGCAAGGCCAGCACGAACACGACATCAGCATCAGCGTCAAAAACATACAAAGCCAGATAGCCAGAACGATCTCGTGAAATCACCAACTCACGCATGCCTTGGGGCACAGGGCGGCCCATGAGTGGGTGACGCTCCAACACAGACAAAGCGTCCAGCACCAAGTCCACCTTTTCAACTGCGTATTCAGGCCGGTTGAGACGCAAAAAATCCACCAGCTCTTCGAGGTCCTGAGCAGCCTCGGGCGAGTGCACCAGACGCGTCATGAACGCGGGGCCAGCAATTGCTCCAGCCCCTGCACGGGCGGGCGTTGGCTGTCGATGCCGCGCACCTTGTCCTTGAGGTAGGCCGCCATGGCCTGCCCATCCACACCCAAGCCGGTTTGCAGCAAGTTTTGCCTGGCCAGCAGTGCCTTGGCCACCCAGGCTTCATCCTCCGTCGAGCGGGTGACCGCCGACTCGATGGCCTGCACCATGAACGCGTGCGGCGTGACCCCACGCTGGCTTGCGGCCAGCTGCACTTTGGCTCGGGCTTGATCATCCAATTTGACGGAAAAGGTGGGCATGTGATGACTCCTGTTTCCTTCAGTATAGCTGCGGTGTTACTTAATAAACACCTAATATCACATGCAGCACATCATCGATTCGGCGATGTGAGTCGGCTTTTACGGTCTTGCATCAAATTAAAGAATGCTTTAATGTTTGGCCCTTGTATTCAAGCAAACTTTAATCACTTGCCATGCGCGTCACCGGGTCATACGTCACATCCACCACCCTTGGAGAGAGTGTGCGGGCGTTCGTACCGCACGCCCTGCCGCCTGCGACGCCCGTGCTCGACGCCTCCAGCTATGCCGAGCTCAACCGCACGGCAGAACTGTCGTTGGCGCGTCTTCAAGGGGTTGCCGGGCTGGTGCCGTCCATTGACTGGCTGCTCTACAGTGCCATTCGCAAAGAAGCTCTCCTCACCTCCCAGATTGAAGGCACCCAAGCGACGCTGATCGACCTGTTTGACAAAGAAGCGGGGCTGGCCGTCAGCAACACCGACGATGTGGAAGAGGTGACCAATTACCTGCGTGCCTTTCGCTGGACACAAGACACCTTGCGCGACCCCAAAGGCCTGCCCATGAGCGTGCGCCTGCTGCGCCAAGCACACCGCCTGCTCATGGACGGTGCTCGTGGTGCAGGCCGCCAACCTGGCGAACTGCGGAAATCTCAGAACTGGATTGGCGGCACACGCCCCGGCAACGCCGTGTTTGTGCCTGCACCGCCAGAACATGTCCCGGCGCTGCTGGCTGATCTGGAAAGCTTCATTCACCAAACAGACACACCCGATACCTTGCCCCCCTTGGTACGCATCGGACTGGTCCACGTCCAGTTTGAAACCATTCACCCATTCCTGGATGGCAACGGCCGTATTGGGCGTTTGCTCATTGCTGCACTCATGGAACAGTGGGGCTTGCTGTCACAGCCCTTGGTCTACGTCAGCGCCTACCTCAAGCAGCATCAATCCGAGTACGACCAACGACTTTCCGCAGTCCGCACTGATGGTGATTGGGAGGGCTGGGTGGCCTTCTTTCTTGAAGGCGTTGCCCGGGCAGCAGACACGGCAGAACGCGGCATCGTTGCATTGGCCAGTTTGATCAATACCGACAGACGTCGCTTGTTGCAGGCCCCCAAAATCACCCCAGCCAGTCTGCGCCTGTTTGAACTCTTGCCACTGATGCCCATCTTTTCCATCGACCAAGTCTGCGAACGCCTGAACACCACATTCCCCACGGCCACCGCAGCAGTCAAGACACTGGAGGCGCTGGGCATCGTGGTGGAGCAGACTGGACAAAAAAAGAACCGCCACTACAGCTACCAAGCGTATGTGCAATTGCTGAGCAGCTGACGCCCCCATGCACCCCGGCCCCATCCTCTTTTGCGGCGACCCGCACGGCCAATGGCAGCACATCATCGATGCCGCCTTGCAAACACGCGTCCGCGCCGTGATCCTGCTCGGCGACCTGGAGCCGGCCCGGCCGCTGCACATCGAGCTGGAAGCGATTTGGGAGCGCGTCTGGTTCATCCACGGCAACCACGACACCGACCATGCGGACAACTTTGCCAACGTGTGGCACGACGATGTGAGCGAGCGCAACCTGCACGGACGTGTGGTCACTCTGCCCTGCGGCACGCGCATTGGCGGGCTGGGCGGCGTGTTTCGCGGCGCGGTGTGGTACCCCAAAGACCAGCAAGCGCCCAAGTTTCGCAACCGCGAAGAACATGCCCGCATCACCCCACGCCAAGACCGCTGGCAAGGCGGCGTGCACCTCAAGCACTGGTCCAGCATCTACCCCGACGAAGTCGAACAACTGGCCACGCTACAGGCTGACATCCTCATCACCCACGAAGCCCCCGGCTACCACGAGCACGGATTTCATGAGCTGGACGAACTGGCCCGCCAAATGGGCGTGCGCACCACGGTGCATGGCCACCAACACGACTGCATTGACAGCAGCGCGCGCTGGGCTGAGCAGGGGTTTGAAAGTTATGGGGTGGGGCTGCGGGGGGTGATGGTGTTTGACTTGCTGCATCGGCAGACGCCGGGAGGGCCTTAGGGTGCAGCAGGCAAATGTCCAAAAACGAGGCGTCAGCGTGGGCGGCTGCAGGTGCCTGTTTTGGCCATATTGAGTTTGGCAATGGCCGCTTTGCCTCGCGCTTCCGAGACTCTTTCAAGGTTTGCGCCCTCCACCACCAAACCAACCCTGGTGTATTGGCGAATGAAATACGTCTGACCCGATTCGACCATCAGCTCCATCGCGTTGGGTGAAAACTCGGACTCGGTTTCAATCTTGTGCTTTCTGCCGCCTTCCACTTCGGTGTAGAAAAAGACATCCGGGCCACTTTCACCCAGGCACTTGCCGTTGATCCAAAGGTCTTTTTTGAGCATCTTGCCCATCCAGCTGTCACGGTAGATGTAGAGGCCCGCTTTGCCTTGACTTGGCGGGTTGAACGCTTTGGACTTTGCCGATGAACTTGGGGGCTCCATATCGACAGTGGCACATCCGGAAACCACCAAAGTGGCAGCCAGCAGCAGAGCAGAAATTGTTTTCATGGTGATGATTGAGTCGTGAAAACCTTGACGGTTTTACACTTTGGTGTTGGTTTCGATAAGAAACTTTATATTACCGATAACACCAAGCGACTCATTTATTGTTTCAATTTGTATTCTCCGCCACCGATGCGTAGCCTTGCTTCAAAACCCCTTGCTGCAGCAGCATCGCGGGCTTTGAAAATTAACGGACAAGGCCGCATCACTCAGACGGCGCAATCAAAGCCACCAAGCCTATGCTCATGGCCTCCAGCTCGGGCTCCGGGGAACCCATGTGCAAGTCGATTTGGAGGGTTCATGGTCTCATCTGGCCTGAGCATTGATGTCTGTTTGCAAGCCAGAACAAATTTCCATGATTTCAGCGAAGGTTGAAGCATTGGATGCCAGCAACCCATCATCAAGCATCGCCAAATAATCTCGCTCCAGAGATTCGAGAGCGCCACCTTCTGGAACCAATTGAATCACGCCGGACACTGCCGACGCATAGTCAATCCAAACCTTGTTCGCATCTTTTTCAGCAAAGAACATGGCCTTGTGCTCCGCCACCGCTGTGGCCAGCGCCTGATCTTTCATGGCGACCTGTGCATGGCCTGATTTCGCCATCGCGGCCAAGTCGTACCAATGCCGCGAATACCGTTCCCCGCGCAATCGCCCTTGCAGGCTGTAAACGTGCGCGGCAGTTGCCTTTTCCCAAAACGTTCTTTCTGCACCCATCACCAAAGGCTCAGCCGTTGGGAAACTGATCTGAGCGATGGTCGACGCCATGTCACACGCAACCGTGTGCCGTTGGTGCGGCTCACCCGTCGCGCGGCCACCAAACTCCAATTGAATCGTCGATGCTGCGTAGCCCGTCCCAAGCATGATCGGGTCATACGTGAGCATGATCTTTTCACTCTCTTTGCCAGAAATCGACAATCGCGCCTGAACACCGTCGCGCTCTATGGCCGATTCCAGGATCGGTTTGACTGAAGTTTGAATCCACCCGGGTAAGCGATCACGCACGGCGTCGGTGATTTTTTTGGCTTGGCTTGAGGAGGCTGGAATTGGATTGCTGTCTCGCAAAAGGTCTGGGGCCACTTCCCGGATGTCGTAGGTCAAATCAACATCTTCAGAAAATCGGTCAATGATCTTGTAGACCTTGGACAAGGATGTGCCGCCCTTGAAAGTCAGTTTTTCAGCAAGCGCAGATGTGTAAATCGCTGACAAGGTCCAAACGACCCAAATGTCTTTTTCAAGCAAATGGGGCGGCCGGCCCGTGGCCGCTGCGGCAACTTCGAGTGCTTCGGCTTGATCTGCGCGGCTCAGCGCGAACCAGGGCTCTGCCACCAGACACCTCACTGACAGCCTTGGCC
>Ga0247831_1007038_pt1 | contig 12839 bp, 10 predicted proteins | sample LaCruzMarch2015__9_FD_192406 | JGI IMG/M metagenome (GOLD analysis project Ga0247831, IMG submission 192406) | Freshwater microbial communities from meromictic Lake La Cruz, Castile-La Mancha, Spain - LaCruzMarch2015_1m | ecosystem: Environmental > Aquatic > Freshwater > Lake | place: Spain...
GCGCCGTGCTCGACGATGGCCACGAGCGCCGGCAGCGCAGCGGGGTCATGTGAGAGGTCGGCGTCCATCTGGACGCAGATCTCGGCGCCACCGCTGATGGCAGCCCGGAGACCCGCCCGGTAGGCGGCGCCGAGTCCGTCTTTCGATGTGCGGCGCACCACGTCGACCTGGCCGAGCATGATGCCGAGCTTCTCGGCCTTGTCGGCGGTGCCGTCAGGGCTGCCGTCGTCGACGACCAGGACGAGCGCCTGCGGGAGGACCTGTCGAACGGCTCGCACGAGCGTCTCGATGTTGTCTGCCTCGTTGTAGGTGGGCACCACCACCGTGACACGCATGATCGCCCAGGCTACCCACAAGTGGCGAAGCACCTCGTAGATTGAGGTGCGTGGCCGAGACCGAACGACGACCGCTGTCAGCGCTCCCCTCGCCCGCCGCTCGTGTGGCTGCGTTCGCGGCCATCATCCTCGGCGGCGCCGTGGGCGGCCTGATCGGCTACCTGCTCGTCGACATCCAGTGCACCGGGAGCTGCGCCCTGCCGCTGGGCCTCGGCACCTTCTTCGGTGCAGTGGTCGCCGCAGGCGGCATGAGCATCGTCGCCGTGCTCGTCCTGCGGGCCCTCGGCGAGTGGCGCGAGGTCGAGCAGCGCGAGCGAAGCATCCAGCGGTGACCGACAGGCACGACACGGCCGGGCACGACACGGCTGCGCTCGTCGAGCTGGCTGCGGGTCTCGCCCGTGACGCGGGGCAGACGGCCGCCGCGGGCCGCGCCGAACGCACACCGATGGCGGCCACCTCGAAGTCGTCGGCCACCGACATGGTCACCGAGTTCGACCGGGCGTCCGAGCGCCAGATCGTCGATCACCTCCGCCGCGAGCGCCCTCTCGACGGAATCCTCGGCGAGGAGGGCAGCACCGCCACGGGCACCAGCGGCGTCCACTGGCTCATCGACCCGATCGACGGCACCACCAACTTCCTGTACGACCTGCCGGGATGGGCCGTCTCCGTCGCCGCTCTCGATGCCGACGGCCCGCTGGCGGGAGCCGTCTATGTGCCCGCCCTCGACGAGCTCTTCACCGCCACTCGCGGCGGCGGTGCCCAGCTGAACGGTCGCAGCATCCGGTGCGGCACCGTCACCGACGCTTCGACAGCGCTGGTGGCGACCGGCTTCGCGTACCTGGCCGAGCGGCGCGCCGGTCAGGGCGCACGGGTGGCCCGGCTGCTCCCCCAGGTGCGCGACATCCGCAGGTTCGGCGCTGCGTCGGTCGACCTCTGTTACGTCGCTGCGGGTCGGCTCGATGCGTACTTCGAAGAGGGCCTCGGCCCCTGGGACTTCGCCGCCGGCGAGCTGATCGCGCGTGAAGCGGGGTGCCGGTCGGGTGACTTCGGTGACGGCCCGGCATCGTCGGCCGAGCTCCTGGTGGCGAACGAGTCGCTGTTCACCGCTCTGCGGCCGATGATCGTCGAGGCGGCAAAGAGCCGCTGACGGTCGCTCACCTGGCATCATGGGAGCCGTGGGTACCCGGATCCTGGCAGTGGAAGACGACGAGCGCATCCGCGCCGCCGTGAAGCTCGCGCTCGAGGACGAGGGCTGGACGGTCGACGAGGCAGGCAGCGGCGAGGAGGCCATCGAGCTGTTCACCCGCAGCGCCCCCGACGTGGTCCTCATCGACATCATGCTCCCGGGCATCGACGGCTTCGAGCTCTGTCGCACGCTGCGCCGCACGAGCGCCGTCCCGATCGTCATGGTGACGGCACGTGCCGACACCCATGACGTGGTGGCCGGTCTCGAGGCAGGCGCCGACGACTACCTCACCAAGCCGTTCGCCCCGAAGGAGCTCTCGGCCCGCATCCGGGCCCTGCTCCGACGCATCCGTCCCATCGTTCCTGGCCACGCCAAGCTGGTGTTCGGCAACCTCGAGATCGTGCCCGAGGAGGGCAAGGTGCTGCGCGACGGCGCCGAACTACACCTCACCAAGACCGAGTTCCGGCTGCTCTGCGAGCTTGCTCAGAACCCGGGCAGGGTGTTCAGCCGCGAGAGCCTCCTCGACAAGGTGTGGGGGTACGACTACTTCGGCGATGGTCGCCTGGTCGACGTGCACGTCCGTCGGCTGCGCACCAAGGTCGAGGTCGACCCGGCGAACCCGAGGCACGTCGTCACGGTGCGCGGGCTCGGATATCGCCTCCAGTCGTGACGGATTCGACCGGCGCGAACGCCGCACCCGATGCCGGTGGCGACGCCAGTGCCAACGGCGACCCCGTCCCCAGCGCCGGATGGGCGCAGCGCTGGGGTGACCGGCTCGCGTCGTTCCGCATGGGCCGCCTCGGGCTCCGCACGCGGGTGCTGCTCATGTTCTCGTTGGGGTCGCTGCTGCTGGCCGTGTTCCTCTCCGGAGCTGCGTACAGCTTCACCCGCAACAGCCTGGTCACCCAGCGCGACCGGGTGGGTGTCGAGGGCGCCACCCGCAACGCGACGCTGGCGAGTGCCGAGCTGGCCGCCCGGCCGGTCGACGCCTCCCCTGCGATCAACCAGCTCCAGGAGCAAGGCATCGAGCAGACCGTCATCCGCTACCAGGACACATGGCGTGCCGGCTCCCCGCTGTTCACCCAGGATGACATCCCCCCGTCGCTGGTCAGCCGCGTGGTCGACGACAGGGTGGCTGCCCGCATCATCGTGAGCGAGGACGGCGAGGCCAAGCTCATCGTCGGCATCCCACTCGTCGAGCCCGATGCCGCCTACTTCGAGGCGATCAGCATGGCCGACGTCGACGAGACGCTCGACAGCGTTGCGCTCTCGCTGTTCTTCGGCGCCATCATCACGTCGATGTTCGGCGTGGTGCTCGGCTGGTTCGTGTCGAACCGGGCGGTGCGACCACTCGCCGAGGCCGCCCAGGCCGCCCAACTCATCGCCGGCGGGCGTCTCGACACCCGACTCGAGGTCACCGACGACCAGGACCTCCGCCTGCTGGCGAACTCGTTCAACGACATGGCTTCGGCGCTCCAGGCACGCGTCGAGCGCGATGCTCGCTTCGCGAGCGACGTCAGTCACGAGCTCCGCTCGCCGCTGATGACGCTCGCGGCCAGCGTCGAGGTGATGCAGGCCCGCCGCGACGAGATGCCCGAGCGCGCCCAGACCGCACTCGACCTGTTGGTCAGCGATGTGTCGCGCTTCCAGGGGCTGGTCGAGGACCTGCTCGAGATCTCGCGCTTCGACGCCGGGGCGATCCGCCTCAATCGCGACGATCTGCTCGTGGCTGAGCTCGTCCGCCAGGCGGTCGCCGTCAGCAGCGTGCCCAGCACGCCGGTGCACGTGAGCGAGCGCGGCGAATGCCTCGTCATGCGGGGCGATCGTCGACGGCTGGCGCGTGTGGTCGCGAACCTGATCGACAACGCACGGCTGCACGGCGGCGGCGACGCCGAGGTGTTCGTCAGCGAGGCCGAGAACGAGGGCGAGCCGCTCGGCCACGTCTGGATCGCCGTCGAGGACCACGGCCCCGGCGTGCCCGAGGAAGAGCGCGAGCTCGTGTTCGAGCGCTTTGCCCGCGGTGGCGTCGCCGGACGGCGCAGCAGCAGCGACGGTGCGGGCCTCGGCCTCGCGCTGGTCGACGAGCACATCCGCCTGCACGGTGGCCGGGTGTGGGTCGAGGACCGCCGCGACGGCGAGGCGGGCGCGAGGTTCGTCCTCGAACTGCCGGCCGAGGAGGTGGGCATCTGATGCGTCGACTTCGCAACGCAGCACTGAGCGTCCTGATCGCAGGCGCGGTCGCGGTCGCGGGTGGCTGCGCCGTGTCGCCGGACGAGGCACCGCGCGACATCGAGCAGGCGGCAGCCGACGTGGCGCAGAACGCGTCGCCGTCGGCGCAGGTGGCCGAAGGCACCGGACGGATCTACCTGACGGCGACCTCCGGTGCCGGCCAGGCGGCCAGCCTCCGCTCGGTCTCGCGCGACGTGGGCGACGACCTCGATGCACTGCTCTCCGCCCTGCTCGCCGGCCCGAACACCAACGAGTTCGCCGACGGCTACCGCAGCGCGCTGCCGGCAGGCCTCACGATCAATGGCCGTCAGCGACGCGGCGACCTGATCACGCTCGATCTCTCCGACGAGATGCAGGACCTCTCGGGTGACGCGCTCGTCCTCGGGCTCGCCCAGATCGTCTACACCGTCAGCGAGCTCACTGGCGTCGAGCGCGTGCTCATCACCGTCGACGGTACGCAAACCCAGTGGCCGGACGGCACCGGCCAGCTGCAGTCCGATGCACTGACGGTGTACGACTACCCGGGCCTCGAGCCCTCGACGCAGCCGGCGTACCCGGCCGTACCGAGCCAGTAGCCGTCAGCACTCACCCGAAGAAGACGCTCGCTACGTCGTGGTACAGGTGCAGGTCGACGGGACGCGTCCGACCGCCCGCGTCGGCAAGCGGGCTGAGCACGATGTCGTTGCTCCGCAGCGCCGTCATCTGACCCCACGCCTGCGCATGAACGGCGTCGATGGCAGCGATGCCGTAGCGCGTGGCCAGGATGCGGTCGAAGGCTGTCGGGGTACCGCCGCGCTGGACGTGGCCCAGGAGCACGACACGTGCCTCGAATCCCGTGCGCGACTCGATGCCGTGGGCGATCGTCTCGGCGATGCCACCGAGGCGGACGTGGCCGAACTGGTCGTGGACCTTCAGATCGGCGGGCATGGTGCCCGGAACCGGCTCGGCCCCTTCCGCCACGACGACGATCGACGCGTAGCGCCCGCGCTCGTGGCGCTTCTCGATGACCGAGCAGACCTCGTCGATGTCGAACGGCTGCTCGGGGATGAGGATCACCGTGGCACCGCCGGCGATGCCAGCGTGCGTGGCGATCCAACCGGAGTGTCGACCCATGACCTCGACGACCATGACGCGGTCGTGGCTCTCGGCGGTGGTGTGCAGCCGGTCGATCGCATCGGTGGCAATCTGAACCGCGGTGGTGAAGCCGAACGTGAGGTCGGTGCCCACGACGTCGTTGTCGATCGTCTTCGGTACGCCGACGATGGGCAGGCCGAAGTCGGTGTACATCTGGCTCGCGATGCTGAGCGATCCGTTGCCACCGATGACGACGAGCGCGTCGAGCCCCATCTCGGCGAACGTGTCGACGACCCGCTGCGGTCCGCCGACGTGGTCGTAGGGGCTACCTCTGCGTGTGCCCAGCAAGGTGCCGCCCTTGGGGAGCATGCCGCGCAGGGATGCGACGTCGAGGTGCATCGTGCGCCGTTCCATGACGCCGTCCCACGCATCGAGGAAGCCGATCAGTTCGTCGCCGTGGGCCTGCTCGCCCTTGCGGACGACCGCTCGGATGACCGCGTTCAAACCCGGGCAGTCACCACCACCGGTCAGGATCCCAACACGCACGCCGTTGGAGGCTAGGCGACGGACTCCCCCTGCCGCGCCGACCTCGTGGTAGGAAGGATCCATGGCGTGGGATTCATCGAGGCCGGTGCCGTGGAAGCGGTTGATGCGTGACTGGGTGCTCTACGTCGGCATCATGACCGTCGTCTTCCTGATCGTCTACCGCGACCGCATCACCCCGGGGTTGTTCGCCGGGCTGCTCATCAGCGGCCCGATGTTCGTCGTGATCGGCGCCGTGCTGGCGAAGTTCGGCTACTCGCGCAAGACGATGAAGGAGCTCAGGGCCGAGTCCGCCGCCCGCGCCACCGAGAAGCAGGCATCGACGGCCGACGCCACCGCAGTCGGGGCCCGGCCGAAGCCCGCGCCGACCAAGCGGACCTCGGGTGGCAGCAACCGACCGAGCAGCAAGCAACGACGTCGCTGACGCGCACTACTGTCGCACCCGATGTCAGCAGAACGCACCTGTGTCGTGGCCATCGACGCCGGCACCACAGGGGTACGCAGCCGAGCGGTTTTCGTCGCCGCCGACGGTCCGTCGGTGTCGGCCTACCGGGAGCTCACCCAGCACTATCCCGAGCCGGGCTGGGTCGAGCACGACGCGTCCGAGATCTGGGACCGCGTGCTCGAGACCCTCATCGAGGTCACCGAGCGGCTGCGGGCCGACGGCATCGGCATCGCGGCCATCGGCATCACCAACCAGCGCGAGACCGCCGTGGCATGGAGCCGCAGCACCGGCCTCCCGCACGGCACCGCGATCGTGTGGCAGGACCGCCGCACCGCGGCACGCTGCGACGAACTGGCTGCATCAGGTGCGCTGCCGCTCGTGCGAGAGCGCACCGGCCTGGTGCTCGACCCCTACTTCTCGGGCACGAAGTTCGAGTGGCTGCTCGCCGAACGCGGCATCACCACCGACGCCGACCTCGCGCTCGGCACCGTCGACTCGTGGCTGCTGTGGAACCTGACGGGCGGCGAGGTCCACGCCACCGACCCGTCGAACGCGAGCCGGACGATGCTGTTCGACATCCGCACGCTCGCCTGGTCACCCGAGCTGTGCGATCTCCTGCACGTCCCCATCGAAGCGCTGCCGGAGGTCCGCCCGTCGAGCGGCCGGTTCGGCATCACGTCCGACCGTCTCGGCGCTCCGGCGGGCATCCCCGTCTCCGGTATCGCCGGTGACCAGCAGGCGGCGTTGTTCGGCCAGGCGTGCTTCGCTCCGGGGGCGGCGAAGAACACCTACGGCACGGGGAGCTTCGTGCTGCTCAACGTCGGAGACCGTTGTCCCGAGCCGACGGAGGGGATGCTCACCACCGTCGCCTGGACGCTGTCGGACGGCACGACGGCCTATGCGCTCGAGGGCGCGATCTTCGTCACCGGCGCTGCGGTGCAGTGGCTCCGCGACGGACTCGGCATCATCGAGACCTCGGCGGACATCGGACCCTTGGCGGCCAGCGTCCCCGACAACGGCGGTGTCGCCGTCGTGCCCGCCTTCACCGGCCTCGGCAGCCCGTGGTGGGACCCGTACGCCCGGGGCACCATCCTGGGCATCACGCGAGGCACGACCCCCGCCCACATCGCCCGGGCCACCGTCGAGGCCATGGCCCTGCAGACCCGAGACGTCGTCGACGCGATGGCGGCCGCATCGGGTACGCCGCTGCACGACCTCCGGGTCGACGGGGGTGCGGCGGTGATGGACCTGCTGATGCAGTGCCAGGCCGAACAGCTCGGCGTGCCCGTGCGTCGGCCGCTCGACCAAGAGACCACGGCGCTCGGCGCTGCGTTCCTGGCCGGACTCGCCGAGGGGGTGTGGCCGTCGCTCGACGCCGTCAGTGACCGTTGGCAGCTCGACGCCGAGTTCCGGCCCGAGGGCGGCGACGCAAAGGTGATCGCCGATGCGCTGCACGCACAGTGGCTGCGAGCCGTCGAGCGGTCACGCCGCTGGCAGGCCCACTGACCGGCGGCGGCGGGCGCCGAAGGCGAGGACGCCGGCCATCGCGAACGCCGCGGCCGACACGGCACCGCCCAGTGCGCGCAGCGCTGCATCACCCGTCGACGACGACGACGCCGATGACGCGGCCAGCACCACCGTCGGGGCGGCCGGGGTCGTCGACACGGTGGTCGGCATGTCGCCCTCCCGCACCACCGCTCGGCGCACGGCCGAGTCATCGGTCGGATCCGGGTCGGTGCCGTCGCTGCGCACGGAGGCGGTCACCTCGGCGGTTGCCGTCTCGGCGCGGGCCTCGGCGGTGACGGCGAGGTCGAGCTCGAACGGCGCGTTGTCACCGGCCTCGATCGACGAGGCGAGTGCGCAGGCCGTCGGCGTGCCGCCGTCGCACTGCCAACCGGTCGACGCGCCGGCGATCGAGACGCCGACGGGCAACGCCACGGACACCGTGACGCCGTCGGCGGTCGTCGGCCCTGCGTTCGTGACGACCCATGCGACCGTGGCCGTGACGCCCACCTCGGGACGCCAGGGCTCGTCGCCCGCAGCGATCGAGAGATCGGTCCGTGCCGCCACCTCGGCCGTGGCGATGGCAGGCCGACGAGCGGTGTCCGTGGTGCCCTGCACGGTGAGCGCCTGACGCACGGGCGCATCGTCGGTGACGTCGATGTCGAGCGAGATCGGCGGCAGGGTGTCGCCTGCCGCCACGATGACGCCATCGGCCGCGGCGGCGCCGCGAGCCGTGCACGAGACAGCTGCGGCCGACCCCATGCTGCCGCCCGAGGTGCGGCAGTCCCAACCCTGGCCACCGACCCCATCGACGACCACGCCTGGGTCGAGCTCGACGGTCACCGTCACGGGACCCCGCTCTCCGTTCGGCCCTGCGTTGGCGACGACGATCGACGATCTCCCGGTGCCGGAGATCGGCCACGGTGCGTCGACCGCGGTGGCGGCGACGCTCAGCTCGGCTCGCGGGGCGACGGGCGTCGCTGCGCCGGCGCTCGCCGGAGCCGCCGTACCGGCACCTCGCGCCGACACCGTGTGCCGCAGCACGCCCGACGCCGTGGCGGCGACAGATCCGACCACGGTGATGCCGGGCAGGGTCGCGCCGGGTGAGACCCGGACGGGCTCGATCAGCGTGCCACCCCATGTGCACGTCCACGCCGGTCCGGCGATGTCGCACTCCCAACCTTCGCCGGTCACGGCGGTCGGCGTGAACGACTCGGCGGCGGCTCCTTCGACGATCAGCGGCCCGTCCTCGCCGAGGATCGACTGGTTCCCGACCACGACGTCGTAGCCGGCGGCTGTGTCACCGGCGGTCGTCCTGCGGTCGCCGTCGAAGGCGCGCACCGTCAGTCCACCGGCCGGCGCCGGTGTGCTGGCTCCATCGCTGCGGTTGTTGGCGGTGACTCGATCGGTGGGGTGGGAGACGATGCCGAGCGACGGCGCGACGGCGCCCGCAGTGGCGAGCGGGTCGACCTGGACGGTGACGACGATCGGATCGAGGGCCCCCGGCGCTGTCGAGCGGCCCACCCGACGGCAGTTCAGCGCGCCGTTGGTGTCGGGCTCGACGGTGTAACCCCGGCCGACGCGCGACCCGCCGCAGTACCAACCGGTACCGCGAGCAGCCACCAGCCGCACCCCGGTGGGCATCGGGTCGTCGACGATGAGATCGGCTGCTGCAGCGGACGGGCCGTTGTTGGCCACATCCACCAGGATGTCGATGCGGGCACCCGGCGCGAACGGCGTCATCAGCGACAGCGCCGACGTGATCGAGAGGTCCGACTCCTGGCGCACCGGGGTGGCCTCGTCATCGGTGTCGTTCGCCGGCACCGGGTCGAGCGCCTCGCTGGCCACGGTCGCCGTGGCGGTGACGAGTTCGGGCGCCGTCGGCGTCGGCATCGCCGACACGGTGATCGCAGGCAGTGCGTCTCCCACGGCGATCGGCCCGGGATGGGTGCAGACCACAGCGAGGGTGACCGCGCACGTCCAGCCGGAACCGGCGGCACCCGTCGTCTGCAGCCCGCTCGGCACGACGATCGTCGCGGTGATCGGACCCACGGCGACGTCCGGACCCTCGTTGCGGACGTCGGCTCGCAGCCTGGCCATCGAGCCGACGACGAATCGGTGACCGTCGGTCGCTGACGCGTCGTCATCGCCACCGTCGGTGAGCCGGATCGACAGGTCGGCGGCACGCAGCGTTGCGGAGGCGTCGGCCGTTGCCGTCCCGAGCGTGGTGCCGCTCGAGTCCTCGGCGCTGAGCGTCACCGTGGCGACGTGCGCAATCGGCGTGCCGTCACCCGCGACGGCGCCCGGCGTCTCGGTCGACGCCGTCTGCGGCACGGCACTCACCGACAGGGTCATCGCCTGGCCGGGGTCGAGCGCACACATGTCGGTCCAGGTGATCGTCTGGACGGCGTCGACCGGAGCGACCACCGGGGCGCTGTCGCAGCGAGTCGGCGAGATGCCCGAGGTCGCCGAGTAGATCCAGTTCGGGGGCAGTTCCAGGCTGATGTCGACCCCCTGAGCCACCGCCGTCGGCGATGACGAGACGTTCCGCACCTCGACGACCCAGGTGAACACCTGACCCGGTGTGGCCTCACCGTTGGCGCTGCCGTCGCCGGTGCGCGCCGAGACCGTGAGGGTGGGCGTGACCGGGCCGTCCACGACCAGGGTGGTCGTGGTGGCCGCTGCAGCGGTGTCCGGCGCGATCGTCGACGTCGGTGCTGTGGTCGGCGTGGGGGTCGTCGTGGGGGTCGTCGTGGGGGTCGTCGTGGGGGTCGGCGTCGGGGGTGTCGTCGACGTCGGTGCAACCACCGTCGTGGAAGGCGTCGCCGTCTCTTGGATCTCCGACGCCGTGGTGCTCGCACTCGCGATCGGCAGGGCGGCGACGGCCACGCATCCGAGCACCAGCGCAGACCCCAACCGGACCGCGCGGTTCCCGCCGGAGGCGACCGGCACTCGGCTCGCCGCGGTCTCCGTCCGGCGCACCGGGGGCATCTCGGTGGACGTCGTCGACGCGAGCCACAGGGCGACGTAGTCGTCGTGCTGGCCGAACGCATCGGTTCCGACGAGACGGAGCGAGACGACGAAGTGCGACTCCCGCCGCACGACGCGCACCACCTGCGCCCGCACCATCACCGATCGACGCCCCCGGCTCGCGAGCAGCATCGTCACCACGCCGAGCAACGCGACCGGCTGGTCGAACACCACGTCGACGACCGACGCGGTGATCCCCGACACGGGCAAGGTGCGATCACCGAGGACCGCGGTGACCGACGGCGGTTCGGCCTCCGGCGGGCGCAGGCGCCGCTGCCACACGAGCACGCCGAGACCGGCGAGCACCGTCGCGAGGACAGCTCCCCCCAGGCCGAGGAGCAGCAGGTCGTCGCGACGGGTCGGCGAGACCGGGTCGGGGCCGAGCATCGCGACGGCGCGAGCGACCAGTGCGGCGTCGAGTCCGATCGCCACCACCACGAGGACGCGCGCCCCGAGTCGTCGGGCATCGTCGAGTGCGAGCGAGCCCGGGAGGAGGATGCCGCGGGTGACGACGAGCCGGGCCGCTGCTGCAGCCACGTGTGCGACGGCGAGCAGGGCCAGCCACGGCCCAGATGCGGCCGGGAGATCACCGACGACGAGCGCTGCCGCCACGGCTGCCGCAGCGACCAGGAGCGCCGGCGGGCCGAGCGCATCGGATGCTCGGTGCAGCTGCACGAGGCGCTGCGGCCGGCTGAGCTCGCGCGACAGGGCACCGCTGCGGTTGCGATCGACGACGTCGTTCGACGCGGTGTGTGGCACCGCCACCACGGTGTCGCACCAGCGGCCGTGGAGGCCGGCGCGCTGGAGCAGCACCGAGTTGGCGAGCGCACCACGGGCGATCGGGAGCGCTCGGAACGCCTCGACCGTCACCATCGAGCCCGGCCCGTCCCACGACGTCGCCCCCCGTCGGTCAGCGGCGGGGCGGAGCACGACGTGGCGGAGGTGGTCGAGCGTCGTGCGACGCTCGGGCGCGACCGGATCGGATTGGACGAAAACGCATCCGTCGTCCCACCGTGACGCGAGGCGGCGGATGCCGACCGGCAACAGCGCCGTCGAGGCCGACGAGAGCACCAGATGGTCGGTGGTGGCAGCGTCGAGCGCCGCCTGCACCCCACCCCACCAGGAACCGTCCGAGCGCACCACGCGAACGCCCTGTTCGGCGGCGATGTCGGCCAGTCCGGGGTGGTCGCCCACCAGGAGCACACGGAGCTGGGACGAGGCCGACACGGCAGCGGACACGGCGACGCGCACCGCGGGCAGCGTCTCCGCAGTGCAGATGACGGCGATCGACGAACGGGCCTCGACGAGCATGGCCGCACCGCTGGTGACGCCGCTGCCCACCGGGTCCGACGGCGGCCCGACGACCAGGAGCAGCAGCAGGAGGCGGATGACGAGGACTGCTTCGGCGATGGCCAGCCCGACGAGGACCGGGGCGACGGGTCGCGCCACCAGCTCGTGCGCGACGAGGGCGACGATCGCAGCCGCCGCGGTCACTCCCAACACTCGTCCCATCCAAGGACCCGTCATGTCACGATGCCTTCCTCTGCGTCGTGGCGACGACGGTCCGACGATGTCGACGACCGTCAAGCAGGTTCAGGCAAGCAGGTTCAGGCAAGCAGGTCCGGGCAAGCAGGTCCGGGCAAGCACGTTCACGCAAGCAGGCGCGCGCTCTCCAACAGCGCGTCGGCCACCCGGCAGAGCAGCCCGATCTGCTGCCGCTCGCGCGTGTGGATCGGCCGACCGGCTCGTCCCACGGCGATGACGACGTCGATGGCGGGCAGCCGGCCCCACCCCAGATCACCGGGCGCACCGGCGGCCTGGTCGTCGTCGCTCAGATGGCGGCTGCCGTCGATGAACGCCGTCAGCCACCCGGTGTCGGGGGCCGTGCCATGGACCACGAGCGGCTGGCTGCCACCCCGGTCGAGGGCCACCACCCAATCCGCATCGATGAGATCGGTCATCTGACGGCACAGCAGCTCGAGACGGCCTGCCGGGGGGCACTCGGCCAGCTCGGCCGCCATGCCGAGCGCGAAGAGCCCGCCATCGGGCCGATCGGAGGCGACGCGGCGGACATCCTCGACTGCGACGCCGTCGACCTGGCTGATCTCGCTGACGAGCAGGTCGATGTCACTGCCATCGGGCATGCCGACGACGATCTCGTCCACCGCCAGACCGCCACCGCGCTCGAGGATGTCGATGCCGATCACGTCACCGCGAACCGCACCGACGCGGCTCGCCACCTGGCCGAGCGCACCGGGGCGGTCGGGCAGCCAGACGCGGACGACGAAGGTTTCCATTGCGAGAACCGTACCGACGAACCCGGTTCGCGCCCGTCACGACCGTGTGACGGCTCCGTGAACGGTCAGCCCGGCCTCGGTGAGATGCGTCGCGAGTTCCGGGCCGTCTGTGTCACGATGCAACCCATGTCGAACCCCCTTCCCGACGGTTGCATCCACGTGGTCATCGAGATTCCCCGAGGCAGCAGGAACAAGTA
>Ga0247831_1007041_pt1 | contig 12831 bp, 8 predicted proteins | sample LaCruzMarch2015__9_FD_192406 | JGI IMG/M metagenome (GOLD analysis project Ga0247831, IMG submission 192406) | Freshwater microbial communities from meromictic Lake La Cruz, Castile-La Mancha, Spain - LaCruzMarch2015_1m | ecosystem: Environmental > Aquatic > Freshwater > Lake | place: Spain...
CTTGCCTGTCCTGTTTTGTCCCTCCCTGTTCGCTGTTTTGTCCGTTTTGTCCGTTTCTGTTTTGTCCGTTTTGTCCGCAAGTACGTCTTCGGCTGACTGTTAAACGAAATGCATTTGCACAAGCATTAAATCAATAAGCCCTTACGCTCCGGGATGTGAAAGGCAGAATAGTGCAACATCAAAACTAGCGCCCGCCGCTAAATCTGCCCATCCATGAATCATCCGGACTGGGCGTCGTTCGGGCATTATGATGATGCTTAAACTTGCTAGCTGTGACCGTGTGCTCTGGAAAGTGATTGCGCGTTATGAAACGAATTGGCATTATTGTCTTGCTCCATGAAAGCAATACGTTCCTTCCCTCACCAACATCGCTGAAGCATTTTGAAACTAACGTTTTGGTCGAAGGGGACGAGGTTTTAAGACGTTTTCGCGGAAGCCAGCATGAGGTGGGGGGCTTCATCGATTCGATCGAACAGGAGACTGGCTTGCAATTGGTTGGTGTCTTTGCCGCTAGGGCTATGCCCTATGGCCCAATTGATGCGTCATGTTGGAACGAACTGATGCTTATGCTTTCGAATGCAGTCGACAGATACGGTCCGTATGATGGCTTGCTGGTGGCCCCGCATGGTGCTACCGTCGCAGAGAATGCTGCCGACGCAGATGGTGCTTGGCTTGAAATGGTTCGAAGCAAAGTGGGGACTGGAGTACCCATGATTGGAACCTTCGATTTGCACGCGAATCTATCTGTGAAGATGGTTGAAGCGACCAACGCCCTTTTTGGGTACCGAACAAATCCGCATTTGGATCAGTATCAACAAGGGAGGATTGCCGGAAAGACGCTTGCCAGAACTTTACGAGATGAAATCCATCCCAAACAATTTTTGGTTCAGCTGCCAATGTGTGTGAACATTGAACGCCAGGCCACAGCGGAACCACATTGCCGCAAACTCCTCGCGCGGGCCGAAATGCAGGTAACTTCGACGCCAGGGCTGGTTGATGTTTCCTGTGTTTTTGGCTTTCCTTATGCCGATGTCCAAGAAATGGGCGCAAGCGTTGTCGCGGTTGCTGAAGATGATCTTTCGATTGCCAGGGATTCAGCGATGGCGATCGCACGTGTATGGCAAGATGATCGCCAGAGCTTTATGGGGCAACTAACAGGATTGTCGCAGTCCATCGAACAGGCCGTGGCATTTCGCGAGATGAACGCGAACAAACCCATTGGCCTGCTCGATATGGGGGACAACATTGGCGGTGGAGGACCGGGGGATGGCACATCGATCATGCACCAGTGGTTGATCGATGGTAAAGGCAAAATCCTTTCCGTGATTGCTGACGAAGAATGCGTCCAGCAGTGTATTCGGGCAAGTATCGGCAGCACCCTTGAACTGTCGGTTGGCGGAAAGTGTTCACCATCGCTTCACGGCCCGCCCATTGTTGGGATCTTTCGAGTTCGCTATTCGAGCGATGGTAGGTTTGTCGAAAAAGGAATTACGCACGGAGGCTACTCCGACTTTGATCAAGGCCCTACGGTGGTACTTGAAAGCGAAAATGGTTTCACGTTGATTGTGACCACACATCGAGTTGCGCCGATGAGCATCCAGCAGATTCTAAGCCAAGGACTCGATCCGAACGATTACTCCGCCATTGTCATCAAGGGGGTTCACGCGCCCGTTGCAGCCTATGCCTCTTATTGTGGAAAACTGATTCGTGTGAATACAAGCGGAGTGACCACGGCGGATCTGACGCAATTAACCTTTCGGCATCGCCGCGTCCCTATGTTTCCTTGGGAAGCTTAATCCCTGTTGGATTCTCCCTGAATCGACGCAACATCCGCAGGGGACAATACGCTGATTCCGCAGCGACATCCCCGGACATCGGCCAAGGAGGGCTTGCCTACATGGTCGCCGACGCTACTGTTGTACTGGGCTTCGACGTGCGCAACACGCAAGCCTCTACGGTAGACCCAAACGAAGCGTAACCTGATGCCAGCAGGAGACGCGTTGCCATGTATGCCGATGCAGTTACGACCTTAGGGTTGGAACCGCGTCGGCTTTTTTCGTTTTCGTAGATCACCATGACCAGTGTTCGTTGAGCGATGCCTACATAATGTTCCTTTTAAATCCAGGCAAACGAGATCAAATGGTCGAAACACACAATTCCCCAGAAAAGCCTCTGAACATGAATCTCGATACTTTAGAAACCAATCACACTTACGCCCAGCCGTCTGAACTCACAATGCGGGCCGTTCAGTACGATCAGTATGGGGATGCAGACGTTCTGCATGTTGGCGATCGCGCCGTCCCTCATCGACTGACGAGCCAACTCATGATCCAGGTGTTCGCCTCCAGCGTGAACCCTGTCGATTATCGATTACGCCGCGGGGACATGAAGGGGCTGATCCCTTTTGGATTCCCCAGGGTACCCGGTTACGACGTAGCGGGAATTGTGGTCGACACTGATAGTGGAAGTTCCTTCATGGTGGGTGATCGCGTGATGGCGTTCCTCGACCATACTCGGGGCGGAGCATTGGCCGACTACGCCGTTTGCGCTGTCTCCGCAGCAGCCAAGATTCCCGATTCGATGTCCATGCAGGAGGCGGCAGCGATTCCACTTGCGGGCACGACCGCCCTTCAGTCTCTTCGCGACCATGGGAAAATCAAAAGCGGTCAATCCGTGCTCGTCAACGGAGCGAGTGGGGGTGTCGGAATGTTTGCGGTGCAAATCGCGAAATCCTATGGTTGCCACGTCGATGCGGTCGCGAGCGGGCGTAATCGGGAATTCTGCTTGTCGCTCGGCGCGGATCATTTTTATGATTACGAGAAAGAGGATTTCCTGAAGTCCGATGAACGCTGGGATCTCATCTTTGACGTGGCCGGAAAAGCTCACTATCTCGAAGCATGCAAGGTCTTAAAAGAAGGTGGCCACTTCGTATCTACCGAACCGAGCGTGAAGGGCTTGCTGATGAACATCTTGACTTGGCCGCTCTCGAAATCAGGACAAATCATGTTGGCGACCCCATCAGCCGACGACCTGCGAGAACTTATTCGTCTCCACGAGATCGGTAAACTTCAAGTGACGATCGACAGCACTTTTTCTTTTGAACAAGCAGCTGAAGCACACCGCCGTATCGAAGCCGGAGTCGATCACGGAAAAGTAGTTCTGATGAATGCGCATTCCGAAGACAAAATTTCTTCGAAAAACCCTTGATCTTATTCTGTATTGCTACCAAGCAACCCTCGCGACTCCATTTGAATTGTCCATTCTATCTACCTTAAGCATTTCACTGCGATCTAATGACAAAGCTATTTGAACCGCTCCGAATCAAAGACATTACGTTCCGAAACCGGATCGCTGTTTCGCCCATGTGCCAGTATTCCTCTCTGGACGGATATCCAAACGAATGGCATCTTGTCCATCTGGGCTCCCGTGCCGTCGGTGGTGCTGGCTTAGTTGTCATGGAAGCGACCGCCGTTTCGCCCGATGGTCGCATCAGTCCCGCCGATAGCGGGATTTATCACGATGACCATATCGAGCCGTTCGCAAGAATCGCTCGCTTTTTAAAACAATACGGTTCCTGCGCAGGAATCCAGATCGCACACGCAGGTCGCAAAGCCAGTACCAACAAACCTTGGGAAGGGAATGATCATATAGGCAAGGATCAAGGAGGTTGGGACACGATCGCACCCTCTGGCATTGCCTACGGTGGAAAGCTAGGGAAAATTCCAAAGGAGATGACGCTTGATGACATTGCACGCGTCCAATCCGATTTCGTGGTTGCGGCCAAGCGAGCATTGGCAGCTGAATTCGAGTGCCTGGAAATTCACTTCGCTCACGGGTACTTAGCTCACGAGTTCTATTCGCCGATATCCAACAAGCGGACGGATACATACGGAGGCAGCTTCGAAAATCGAATTCACTTTCTATTGGAAACATTCGCCGCAGTGCGTGAAGTATGGCCTGAACGACTTCCACTGATGGTACGGTTGTCGGTGAATGATTGGGCTGAGGGTGGCGTGACGCTGGACGAATCGGTCGAACTTGTCAAGCGATTGAAGGCTGCTGGCCTTGACATGATCGACGTCAGCCATGGCATGGTAACGCCCGGGGAGAACATACCATGGGCTCCGGGAATGATGATCGAATCGGCGGCACGCATTCGTCGCGAAGCCGATATCGCCTCAACCACCAGTTGGTTCATCACTCATCCCAAACAAGCGGAAGAAACGCTGCAAGCGAGCGAGCTCGATATGATCATGCTTGGCCGCGAATTGTTGCGAGATCCCTATTGGCCCTATCATGCAGCCCGAGAACTGGAGGCGAAAGCAACACAGGATATCTTACCAATCCAATATGCAAGGGCTGTCGAATAAGATCGCACCGATAAGTGCCCATGAAAAGACCTGCCCATAAAAGGCCTGCACATGAAGGGGCCTGCCCATAAGAAGTCTGAGCGAAGACGTTCACGCATCTACCAAAGGACGAACGGGACAAAACGCATAGCGTGATCACCGCCGCGATGTATCTAGGTTTTCTACTCCAGTCCATATTGACCCGCAACCGGTATCAGCTGACCGCCTACCGCCCCGAGCCCTCTTGTCTGGAAGAATCGCGGCTCAATATTGAAGTTGAAGGAGACGTTGTCTCGGCCCACATCGACATTCGCTCCCATGCTTAACAGAAACGATTCCCCAATCCTGGTCACGGAAAGTGATTGCCCGATGTTTCCTGTTGGCCCGAAATCGTAGGAGGTCCCCCCAGTTGCAATCCATTTTTCGTTCAGGCGGTAGTTCAGCGAAGCGTTTAGTACAAGCGAACTAATTGGCCCCTCCAGACTGGTAACTCCTAAGTAAACCTCGCCTCGACCTGGGCGTGATAACAGCCCGCCAATCGTAGTTGCTCGTAATCCAGATTCAAAGAGGTCGTAATAGCCATCGCTCAGTAACGTAACTCGATCCCCGATGTGGTATCGAAAGTCATAGTTGATGCCGCCGACGGTTTGGCCAAAGTTATCTCGATCTGGTTTTGCAAAGAAGATTGCGTCGACATCAAACTCAACAACATCGGCGATTCGTTCGCGCCCCGGAATACCTCGTTTGGTTTGAAAACGCTGATGGATACCGAATCTTGATTGAGCCTGATTCGCTACGATCTCGCTGGCTCCAGCGGATACGTATCTTTGCATGGCTTGTCGGGCTGCGAAATTGGTCGCATCGAACTGGGCGGGAAGAACACCACCAAATGTATTGAACACAAGCCTGCGCCGAAAGTGTTCCTGAGAGTTATCGTCGATCGGATTGTACAACGGAAACAGGTTCAAGTCCTGAGTCGTATCGGCGTAAATGAACTCACTTTCGAACGTTATTTTGTGTGCGAGCCCGTTTAGGTTTAGCACGCTGCTTTGGACATCAGGCATATATTTGACCATAGGGAGCGAAGAGCGAAGACCGGCTTGGCCAGTGAGTCTTGTGATGTCTTGTCCGTTCACGTCTTCGCCCCACTTACCTGCTTCGCCGGAAATGAAAGGCACGAATTTGTAGTAGCCGGTATCCAGCGGCAGGTTCAGTTCCTGTCTGGTCACGGCGTGCAAGCCGGATGCGTTGACCTCCCAAGGTTGCAGTTGGAATTTAGCTGCATCCGCTGCATTGGTCGGGGTGCTGGCGACTTGTTGTTTCGCGTACCCAATGTCCGTGTGCGAGTAGTACGTAAAAAGGTCCCCGACCGTTTGGCCTAGCCAATAATGATCGAGTCTTGGAAGCCACTGGGTTTCCGTGAAGAAGTTATTGATTCTTGCCTGTCCCCATAGATCGAACATTTGTTGGTCGTAGTATTGGCGGAACCGAAGAGCCGTGGCGTAATCTTTGTGCGTGTCCCATTCCTGCTCAAAGTACTGCTCAAGAAAATTCCGATCGCTAACCAATCCAACTTCCGCCCACAGTTCCGTATCCGGCGACAGAAATTGACGATGTTGGAACAGCAAACGACCTCGAGGGTTGCGTTCAGGCAAGAGATTTTGTCGGTCCGAGCCCAGGAAATCGAGGCTCTTGTCTTGAAGTCCCCACACGTCGACGAACCCATTCGCAGGGCCAATCCAGAGATTCGGAACGTTGTATTGAAAATTAGTTCCACCGGCGAATCCTCGCTTGCTGAGATAGTCTGTCGAAAAGGTCCATCGTGTTCCATCGAGTCCGGAAAGACCAAAGATTTGGTAGGCGTCCCAATCCACCATCACTTGAGTTCCAAGGATGTTATCATTTCTGAATTTCAAGCTACTTAGGTAGAAGCTGGACGTGTCGACGTTGGTATTGAGAACAGGCCAATAAAAGACGGGCAGGCCTTCGATGTACACGAAGTTATTTCTTGCCTTCGCTTGCATTCCTGTTTGATTGCCGACAGTGCCGGCAACAGGCAAGCCAAAAAGAGTGCTATTCGTTTCATTGCGTTGGTCCTTTAGCTCAAGCCGATCGCTTTGCAACCAGTACCGTGGCACGCCAAGTCGGCTGCTCGTCAGTGCTGCTTGGTAGGCTAAGAAGTTTTCTCGAGAGCGTTGTTGGATGATATCGGCTTTCAATCGTACGATACCTTCGAATTGAGGAGCGGGGGTTAGCATTTCCGCGCCAAGGATCATGCCATACTCGGCCTGTACGTTGTAGTACATTCGGTCTGCATAGATCTTGCGTTGTCCTTGTTGGAAAATGACGTTTCCTTCGATGTACACCTCGACGGGCATGTCATCGATTCGTTCCGATTGCAGCTTCGAGAAATTCGAGGTCCAGATGACGGCTCGATCTGCTTCGATCAGAACGGTCCCTGCATCGATCATACCGGAGCTTGACTGGTAGGACACGCCGCCAATCATTAGCCGGACCCCTTGCGAGACCGTGATGACGGAATCATTGCGATCAGGTCGATTGCTCAAGCTGATCAAGGGCTGAGAACCTCCGCGTCCTTCAAACTTAAACATCTTTGCGCCGATTCTCGGGCCAGCCAGCGACGTGATCTCTTCCCCTAACGCAACGGGGGCTGCGACGGGCGCGGGTCCCAGGTCGACACCACTTGGTACTTGAAAAGCCTGAACGCTTTCTGGAATGGAAGATCCTTGGTTGGGGGGCGCGGATTGCAGCGATTCAAAAAGTGGTAAGGAACCAGCATCAAGAACGGTCCCTCCCAATTGGGAGTTTCCGATCATGGCGCCTTGCCCTGGCGTGACAGCTGGAAGCTCGATACCACCTCTTGGTGGCGATTGAAAGGTAGGTATTGGAAGCGGCGCATCGCTTTGAAAGGCAGCCGCCTGATGGATGGATGAATCCGAGACCGATCCTAAAGGAGCGTCCATCGGTGCCCAGGCAATCGCGGAAGATACTGGATTCTCTTTGTTCCAGTTCAAATCCGGCAGGGGCCCTTGTGGTTCGTTCCATAGCTCTGCATGGAGCCCAACATCGAAGTGGCTGAACAAGCGGCCGGTCCATTCCGAATCTTGCAGACGTTGATCATCCGACCAACGGATCTCCGAATTACCGACGGTTTGGATAATGAACTTCTTAGGGGCGGTCCCCTGTTGGTCCGTTTGATTCTTGTTTTCTCGGTTGAGATGCTGTTCCGTGCGATCGATCCAAATGTGTGCCACGTCGCAAGTCGCAGAAAACGCTCCTTGATAGATCCTGCAATCCCCGCGCAGGGTGACCACCTCAAAGCCGCCGATATTTTGCCTGCTTGCGGAATGAGCGTATGCATCGATCGAAAACTTAGGGTCAGACAGGGGCAAACCGATTTCAGCTGCGGTACTTCGGAGCCCAAAAACGCCCAGCAGCAGCAGGCTGAAAGCTAGACGGATCGCCAAAATCCAAGGCGCAACCCAAGCTCGACCGCTCCAAACGGAAGCAGTTACCTTGGAATGCAATCCGTCCTGGTCAGCGGAAAAGCGTGACGGCGACGGGGGTTGCGCGATTTCGGTATCGGGAATCCATTCCACTACCGATTTGATCTCCAGTGCGTGTGCGAATTGACGGCAATCGTTACTTCTAGGTCACCGTGACATAGGGCGCGAGTATAGAAGCTCAAAAAAATCGCCTCAAGATGAAGGTTCGACTTAAGTATCTATTTCAGGTCTGCCGATGACCTTTTACCTGTCTTGAATTGCTCAGGGCGATCCATTTTTCGTATCCCAGACACGCCAACAACGCCACGTATCCCATTTTGCCTGTTTTGCCGGGCAATTTGGAAACGAATTGATATGCCAAATCTAGAACCGCTTGCCATCCATCTTATTCAGCAAGGTCATTGGTCAGAGGCCGTCGAGTTGTATCGCGACGAGCTCGGGCTATCCATTCAGCAAGCGGAACAAACCGTAGTGCAGTTAGCGGAGGACGCTGGTCTCTCTAATCCAGGCCGATTTCTCTATTGGCTTGCTTTGGCTTTCGCAGGCCTGTCTTTGTTTGGCTTGGCCGGAGTTGCTCAGTATTTTATCCCAAGATAATTGCAACGTCCCAAGGCAACCCCGAAGCTCCAAGAGGGTTTCGGAGTGTGGCAGCTTTGATAGCTGAGGTGAAAGTTACCTGCCAGCTGCCCATACGATCCCGTTGACGACTGCGTTCAAGAACGCTTTGTCCGAGAAGGTATCGTTAGAGTGGCCATAGGTTGTTCCAAAAACTCGCCCCTTGCCATATTGATTTGTCCAATACACAGGTTGCTCTTCCCCGGTCTTTTCGCTTTTGGAAGTCGCTAAAACCGTCGTGGACGGCCAGACTTTTTCGATGATGTAAAGTTCGTCCATGGCTGATTTACTGTCGGCCGGGAAGTCCTTCATGATGGGATGATCTTTTTGCACGACGGTCACCGGGTAACGACTTTGATGCTCGTGGTGCCGGCTGGTAACACCTAAAAATTCTCGCCAATCATCGATTTGAGCGGATCGGTAGGTGTGCATCGCACAATGAATGACTACCGCATTGGTCCCTTCATAATGCGGCTTGGTAATGCTTCGGATGTACTCCGGATCGTCAGTGTCTGCGAAGCATTCGTTGTGTATGACCACATCGAACCCTTCTTGCCAATTGGCCTTTTTGTATAAATCAACCATTGCTTTGGTGCCTTTTCCACCTTGGTTCACGATGGTCCATTCCACCAAAACACCTCGTTCTTTCGCGGCCAATTGAAGCGACTTGCTCTGGAAGTCGTAATCATGGCAGCATCCGCCAGTCACGAGCAAAACCGACAGCGGTTTTTTCGAGCTCTTCTCAATGGAGCTTTTTTCTTGCGCATTTGCCTGTGACAAAGCCAAAGCGAGCAAAAGGAATGCTGTCCCCAGGCTCTGGGAAACGTTAGTCAAAACAAGGCTAGCGAACCTAAAGCCCAACGGCTTGGAGACGAAAGAAGAAAACTTCAGCATGGTGGAGATGTTCATGTCACGATGGTAGGTGCAAGGGAGGGGAAAGCGGTACGTTTGGCGGATGAGACGCTGAAGAAGCGAAAATGAAACCAGGCTGCTTTTTCGTGTATTCGGCGTGTTCTGTGCATGTTAAGAGCAAAATCACCCATCCCCAGGATAACCGATCATTGAACCACGGACCACACAGAACACACGGAAATCAGAACACAAGACAGCCGGCTCCCTTTCCGTATGTTCCGTGTAGTCTACGGTTAAAAAATCCATTCAGCAAAGAACCGATCATTGAACCACGGACCACACAGAACACACGGAAATCAGAACACAAGACAGCCGGCTCCCTTTCCGTGTGTTCCGTGTATTCGGTGGTTAAAAAATGAGCCGATCAGGAACGACGCTGGATTTTGCAATTCAGATTGGTTCGTCGAGTTCGATTTCGACTAACCCCTTCGGGCCCGAATCTGCTACAACTTAGGGCATGCAAATCGCCAACTCCAACCCCAAAGAATCTCGATATCCTATCCCAAAGCCAATTTCCGAAAAGCTCGCGCAGCTTCGAGGATTGATCGGCCGATTTGTGGTAAGCCAAGCGTTGTTGACGACGGCCATTTGGATCGTGTTGGCGTTTTGGTTCTTTGGACTTTGCGATTATCTTCCTACGAAGTTCGGAGCGGCGGAATCGCCTACTTTCGTTCGCATTGTCATGCTGGGGATCATGATTGCAACGATGGTGACAATCCTTTATCGCTACCTATGGCAATTGTGGCTGGTTCGTTGGACGGACTCGACACTCGCGTTGCTGATTGAGAAGCAATACTCTGCCTTTAAGAGTTCGTTGATCACCACGGTTCAAGCAGCCAAACCAAGTTCTATTTTAAAAGCTTCTGATGCCGAGCATCCTCAGCGGGCGAGCTTGCTTGAGCTTGCCCGAACTCAGGCGATTGAACTGATGGAATCGGTCGATGTAAGCCGCGTCGTGCGTTTTCAACCTCTTCAATGGAAGTTGGGGGTGCTAGGTGTCGTCTTGGCCGCCAGTTGCGTCGTCGCACTTACTCAGCCCACCTGGACATCACATTGGGCCAATCGTCTTTTTGGACTGTCGGACGTGCCTTGGCCTAGATATACCGAATTAGGTATCGATGGGATCGAATTGGATGTGCCAACCTTTACGGGGCGAAACCAGAGGGAACGTTATACGGTCGCGTTCGCGGACGGAATCGTTCGAGTACCAAAAGGCCAAGCGTGCCAACTAAGAGCCTGGGCTTCGCTTTCAGGAAAAATCGTGCCGGACGTTTGCACTGTTTACTATCAAGATGCATCCGGAAATCGAGGTCGGGCGAATATGCGGCGTTTGGCTGCTGGTAATACTCAGCAGCCCTTTGTACTGGATGGTCCGCCATTGGAATCGGTTCTTGATGTCTTGTGGTTCAGTCTTTCAGGGGGCGATGCCAGGATTTCCAACATGCAAATCAAAAGCGTCGACGCACCTCAAGTCACGAAGCTTCTGCTCAACGTAGAGTATCCCGATTACCTTCAACGATCAACGAAGACGACTTGGGGCAAGGAATCGATCCCCTACCGAACCGGCAGCAGGTTACCTCAGGGAACCAAGTTGGAAATCGCAATTGAAGCCAACAAGGCAGTTTCTCGCTGCGAGTATGTTTTTTTCAGATCGGGAGAGGCCAGCGAACCGTCAAACACCGTAGTTCAATCGATATCGACAGCTGCAAATTCGAGCCCCGCGCTGATCGATGCGGGCCGACTGGATTCCAATCTGATGTTGGAGGTCCGACTATGGGATCAGGATGGGATCTGTTCAACTCGCATTCAGCAGTTTGTGATCTCCGCGATCCCGGATTCAACCCCTCAAGTCGATTTCATCTTGGACGGTATAGGAACCTCGATTACCGAGAATGCAATTCTCCCTATCGTGGGACGAATCAAGGACGATTACGAAGTCAAACAAACTTGGCTTGAAACCGTACTCGACGAAAGTCCCGTCGCTAGATCGCCCCAAGAGTTGCTCAAGGACGGCCTAGTTCAAAGCCAACTAGACCTGCAAGAGCAACGGGATCAAGGCAAGCTAGCTGCCAAGGTGGGCTCGAGCATTGGACTCTCGCTGGTTGCGGAGGATTTTGCCGACCTGGTCAACGAACCTCACCTTGGACGTTCCAATCCGATTCAGCTGGGGATCGTGACTCCGGACCAACTGTTGGTAATGCTGGATCGGCGGGAGCTTGCAATGCGTGGAAGGCTTGAGCAAATCATTGGCGAGTTGTCTCAGATGCGAGACCTGATGCTGAACATCAAAAAATCGAACTACTCGGTTTCTAAAGATTCCAACGAGAAAGCAGCCCAGTTCAACGAGCCCGACAAGGAGAAACCAGCGGAGACGCCAGACGGCGAACAAAGTACGTCAGCCGAGCCAATGGACGAAGCGAGGACGGCAAGATTGCAAATGCTGAGAGCTCAACAAGTGGCAGCTCAATTGATGAAGTCCGAAGGGGAGCTACGTGGCGTCGAAAAGGAGCTCCACCAAATCAATCGTGAACTCATTAACAATCGAATCGATAGCGCCGATCGAAGAACTAGACTAGAAGACAAAGTAAGGGCACCCATGTTGATCGTCCTTGACCAAAAATGGCCGCTGCTTTCGAAGGAAGTACTCCTGCTAGAGAAGACTTTGACTCGCCGTGAACTGCCTTCATCGGATGAGCCAATCAAGATGGATGATTCGATCGAGAAGACCAACGAGATCATTGTTTTGCTTAATACGATCTTGAACGACATGATCGACATCCAAGATTTTAATGAAATGATTGATATGGTCCGAGGGATTCTCGATGACCAGACGAAGCTTTATGACAAAACAAAACAAGAGAAGAAAAAGCAAGATTTGGAATTGCTAAAATGAAGCTCCTAAAGATCTTTGCAGTGGTTGCGTTTGCGTTACTTCCAGTAAGTTCTCGCTTTCCAACGAATGTTCTAGGACAGGAAAAACGAGCGACTTCGGAAGCAGTGCGCGAGCTTGAGGATCAACAAAAACAGCTCGCGATCCGATTTAGTAAGCTCGAAGAACTTTTTATCCGAATGAGTGAATTAGAGGCGGCCGAAAATCCAACCCGCGCAGGATTGCTTCTGCAAGCGGCTCAAATGAGCAAACAACTGTCAACCTTGCAACGATTAAGCGTTGCCGGTGACTTGCTCTCCGAAGGCAAATTTACGCGGGCCATTCAAGAGCAAGAAGCAAGCCGTGATAATCTCAAGAAATTGCTAGAGTTGCTTCAAAGCGAGAATCGTTCGAACCGTCTTCGTGACGAAAGAGCCAGAATCGAAGACATTCAGAAAGAGATCCGACGTCTTGAGCAGATTCAACGTAGTCAAACTGCCAGAACGGAAGCGGGACAGGATCTGAAGCAAGCGGAGCAAGACCAGAAGGACATCAAAAA
>Ga0247831_1007046_pt1 | contig 12824 bp, 14 predicted proteins | sample LaCruzMarch2015__9_FD_192406 | JGI IMG/M metagenome (GOLD analysis project Ga0247831, IMG submission 192406) | Freshwater microbial communities from meromictic Lake La Cruz, Castile-La Mancha, Spain - LaCruzMarch2015_1m | ecosystem: Environmental > Aquatic > Freshwater > Lake | place: Spain...
TCGGATTTTGAGTCTGCTGTGAGGAGAACGCCGGAGGCAGAGTTTCGGACTAAGCGCTGCAACCAGTGGGTGAGCTCGCAGACTTCTTGGTTGCCTTCTGGTGCTTGGGAGGCTTGTGAGGAAGCCTTTGAGGTTTCACCTGATGATGAGATTGTCCTTGGCTTTGACGGTTCTTTCTCTGGAGATGCTTCGGTGATTGTGGGCGCTGTTGTGCCAAAGGATGATGAGCCGGTGAAAGTGTTTCTGGTGAAGGCGTGGGAGAAAGACCTGAACCTGCATGATGATGATTGGCGCGTAGACATTGCGGAGGTGGAGCAAACTGTTTTGGACTTCTGTCAAGCTCACCCTAAAGTGCGTGAGGTTGCTTGCGATCCTTTCCGCTGGCAGAGATCTATGCAAGCCCTGGAGGAGCAGGGTGTGCCTATTGTGGAGTGGCCTTCAACTAGCGCAAGGCGTATGGTCCCAGCTTGTGCCAAAGTCTTTGATGCTGTGATGGAGTCCAGGCTGATTCATGACGGTGATCCTTTGCTCGCCAGGCACTTGAGTAATGCGGTGACGAAGATTGACAACCTTGGTCCACGCATTGTGAAAGATGCAAGGAATAGTCCTAGGAAGATAGATGGGGCGGTGGCACTCATAATCGCAGTAGATAGAGCACTGACAGGCGCTAAACTAGAACCAGTGCCACAATTCTTTGGATAGGTGATGATGTCTAACATTCTTCAGATTACTGGCGCAGTGGCTATTACAGCAGGCGCAATCCTTGTCAGTCTCCCTGTGGGGTTGATTGTGGCAGGCGTTTTCATTCTTCTAATCGGATTGGCTTTGGGGCGATAGTGGTATTCAACAAACTTTGGGAAGACAGGGCAATCAGTTTTCAGACAATCTTTGAGACTGGTGATGACATTGTGTTCAGCAGTGTTGCTGGAACTTATGTCAATGAGGACAACGCCTACCAGATCGCAGCTGTCTGGTCTGCAGTGTCGCTTATCAGTGACACTATTGGCACACTCCCAGTGGATGTTTACTACCGCGATGGCGGCAACCGCGAACTATTCAGACCTAAGCCTTCCTGGGTTGCGCAACCTGATGTGAACTTCCCTGGCCACAGCACTTTCTATAAGAGCGTTTTGGTGAGCCTTCTGATTGACGGCAACGCTTTCGTCAGGATATTCAGCAACCCTCGCGGTGAAGTAGTCAACCTGGTGGTCTTGAACCCACATCAGGTGGAGGTGTCCAGGAATGGTTTGGGCCGGCTCATGTTCACTGTTGTCGGTGAAGAGAAGCCTCTGAGCTCCGAGGAAGTCATCTATATCCCTGACCTTTTGAAGCCTGGCACCATCAGGGGTGTGTCTAGGGTGACGGCCATGAAGGAGAATCTAGCTTTAGGCAAGAGCCTTGAGATGTACGCTGCCAATTTCTTCGGCAGTGGGACCACCTTGCAGGGTGTGATTGAGTACCCTAACGCGCTCACCCAAGAGCAGGCAGAGTCACTCCGCAACTCTTTCGACAACGCTCACAAGGGCTGGAGAAAGTCTCAGCGCACAGGAATCCTCTCTGGTGGTGCAACTTTCAAGTCAACACAAGCAGATCCCGAGAAGTCGCAGGCGCTTGAAGCTCGCCGGATGGCTGTCGAGGATGTTGCAAGGATTTGGCGTATCCCTTCTCACATGCTCAATCTGCCAGGCACCAACACCTACAGCAGCGTGGAGCAGAATATGCTCGCCTTTGTCACTCACACGCTGAGGCCATATGTCACGCTCCTGGAGGAATCTTTCACTCCTCTCATGTCTCGCTACCCTGGTGGCGCTGAGAGTTTCTTGCGCTTCAACATGAATGGGCTTCTGCGAGCCGATATTCAAGCCAGATTCTCCGCTTACTCCACCGGCATCCAGTCCGGCTTCCTCACCATCAACGACATTCGAGGCTGGGAAGACCTGGAAGCTCAGGAAGGCGAAGCGGCCACGCAGGTCCGCGTGCCTCTCGCTAATGTGAACTTGTCTGAGTCTGGTGTGCGCGCACAGCGTGAGAAGGTCCAGATGGTCCGCGATCTAGTCTTTGCCGGCTTCAGTCCTGCCGAGGCTATGGAGATGATTGGTCTGCCACCGGTTGCCCACACCGGTTTGCCTTCAGTGCAGTTGCAGGGTGTCGCACAAGTAGATCCGGAGAATCCAGACAGCGCTTACAAGGATGAGGTGCAGTAATGCCGATTGTCAATTCACAGGTAACACTTGGTACAGCTGCGGTTGAGATTGTCGGCCATGACAATATGCCTCACCATGTAATCCTGCACAACATGACGAAGAGCAACAACAATTACATTTTTTTTGGCGGTTCCGCTGTGAGCACTACTAACGCGCCACACATAGATCCAGGCGAGACAATCCAGTTTGACCTGGGACCAGGTGACAGACTCTTTGCTGTGTCGGATCCAGCAGGCCTTGTGGTGGGCGTTTTGGATATTAGACAGGTTGATTAGTGGCTCCTTATTACATTGAAGAGAACAATGGTGATTGTGCTGTGGGGGAGTGGGCCACTGTGAAAGAGGATGGCGAGCTTATGGGATGCCACGCAACTAAAGATGATGCGATTGACCAGGGTGTTGCTATTGCACTCTCTGAGGGTTCAACTTTTGAGGGTGAGCGTTCTGAGGAGCGCCTTGACTCTGGACCGCCAGCAGTGATTGTGGACATTGACGGCACTCTCATTGTGGATGGTATGCGCAATGACCGCGTGGTGAACTATGTGGAATCCTTTGATGACACTGAGGTGATCATTGTGACTGGTCGCGCTGAGAATCGCAGGGAAGAGACTGTGACCGAGCTTGACTCTTTAGACATTGACTTTGACCAGCTGATTATGCAACCGAGCGTAAACACTGTCACACCAGACTTCAAGGAGTCTGTGGCTCGGAGACTGTTGGAGACTTTGAATGTGATGGTGGCGATTGATGACGATCCTGAGAACCGCGAAAGATTCCGCGCTCTTGGGATTACCGCTTTGGCTGCTGACGAGGTGCCTGATGTTGAGGGTGAGGACCGAGCTGAACCTGGTGAGCTTTCTGTTGGTGACTTTGTAGAGTGGGACTCTTCCGGTGGTATGGCTAGGGGCCAGATAACTCGCATTGTGATTGACGGTCAGATCAATGTGCCTGACAGTGACTTTGTAATCAATGGGTCCGAGGACAACCCTGCAGCGCTTATCAGGGTGTGGCGTGAGTCTGAGAACGATGAAGGCATGATGGAGTGGAATCCCACTGAAACTCTTGTCGGTCACAGGTTTAGCACCCTGACTTTGATTGACCGGCTGGATGAGCGTTCTGAGATTCGCCAGGTTGACTTGACTCCACCGGCTTACATGCGTGCAAGCGCTCGGAGGGGTTTGCAATGGCATGAGGCTGGCCTGTCTGGTGACGGTTTGATGCCTGCCACAGTGCGTGAAGCTAGGGCTATGGCCGATGGTTCGGTCACAGCGGACAAGTGGGTCCGCATCAGAGCTTTCCTTGCAAGGCACATGGTGGACTTTGATGCACCAGCCGCCTCACCTACCAGTAATGACTTCCCCAGCCCTGGTGTTGTCGCTATCGCACTTTGGGGTGGTGGCACCACAAGGCGGTCTGCGCAACGCGCTATGGACTATGCCGATGGGGTCATTGGTAGAATAGAAGCAGAGAATGAGGGCCGAGCGAAGGGCGAAGCATTGAGCAAGATGGAAACACGCATCAATCCTGCACAGTTTGAACTGCGTGAAACACCAGAGGGCATGACCTTCACTGGTTACGCCGCAGTGTTCAACAGTGACAGTGAGCCTTTGCCTTTCATTGAGCGTATTGAGCCAGGAGCTTTCCGAGGTTCTTTGCGCAACCGCAACGACATCAAAATGCTCTGGAATCACGACGCCGGCCAGCCACTCGCCAGCACAAGGGCTGGCAATCTGCGCCTGACTGAAGATGACCGAGGCCTTTTCGTTGAGGCAACCCTGCCACGCACTACTCTCGGCAATGATGTCCGCGAGCTTGTCTCTACAGGGATCGTTGATTCTATGAGCTTTGGTTTCACTGTTGCACGCGGTGGTGATGAGTGGTCTTCTGACGGCTCTGTGAGGACTCTAAAGAAGGTAGTTCTCAGGGAGGTAAGCATTGTGTCATTCCCTGCCTACCCAGCTACAGCAGGCTCCACAGCGGTTCGAGGTTTAGACAAGGTTGCCAAGCGCGCAGAGGTTGATGCTGATGCTCTCGCTGATGCCCTGCTAAAGATTGAGAACGGTGAAGACATCACCACTGATGACCGCAACCTGATCACAACTGTCCTGGACAAGCTTGCACCGGTTGAGGCACCTGCACAGCTGGACAACGGTTTAGAGATGCTGGCTTTGAAGAAGAAGAAGCTGCAACTTTTGATGGGCTACTAATGGCTTCCAGGACTGATATTGAGCAGGCCATCCTTGATGTTGCAGGGAATCCTGTCTCTGGTGTGATTAGGGAGATGGCTGGGGCTTTCGCTGATGCCATTGTCGCGTTGGATGAGGATCCTGCTGACACACCAAAGAGGGTGAGCCCTGTTCAGGGTACAGTTCAGCAGCGAGAAAAAGAGACTCGCGTTCTTGGGGCTGTTGAACAGCGGTAGCGAGTTTCTCCCTGGCTAGTTTCCCCTTTCGGCTGGCCAGGGTTTTCTCTTTCCAGCAGTAAGGCTCACCTTACTTGGTACCATTGAGGTATCAGATTTGTGCGTTACCGCTGCTGAGAGCTGTTGAGTGTCACCACCGCAGCGCTACCACACAATCACAAACATATTGAAAGGACATTACATGTCTGAGTTCATCAAGACTCAGGAAGAAGTCCGCGCTAACCTGACCATGCAGATCCGCGAAGTTTTGGATGCTGCCGAGCAGGACAAGCGTGGAATCTCTCAGGCTGAGTTAGAAAAAATTGACCGCATTGAGGCTGACATCACTCGCGCTGACGAAGCGCTTGAGGTTGCACGTCGCAATGAGGAGCGCGCTCTTGAGGCTGCTGCAGCTTCTCGCGGTTTTGCTCCTGCTGTTGAGGCTCGCTCCGATGTCGAGGTCTTCCGAGCTATGGCGCGTGGAGAGATCCGCGAGCACTACTTTGGAACTGAACAGCGTGCTACGCTCATTCCTTCGGCAAACACTGTCCCAGTTTCGTTCTTGGACCGCGTTTACAACCTGGCTCGCCTGGTTGGACCGTACCTGGAGACCTCTGAGGTCTTCACGCGGACTTCTGGTGAGGACCTGCGCATCCCTGTGATGACCGCTTACCCTACCGCTGCTGAGTCTGCTGCTGGTTCTGCTATCTCTGAGTCTGAGGGAACTTATAGCTCTCTCCTGATCTCTTTGGCAAAGCAGGGCTTTATATCGAAAATCTCAAATGAACTTTTGAGCGATGCCGGATTCCCACTGGAGCAGAATCTTGCTGAACAGGCTGGCAATGCAATCGGTACGCGAGTCAACGCTGTTGTCCACGCTGCTGTTACTGCTGTTGCTGGTGTGGGTGGTACCGCTGGTACTGCAACCGCTATCACCGCTGACGAGCTGATTGACTTGCAGTTCTCGGCTGATGGGCTCGTGAGGCAGTTGCCTTCGGCGGCTTATATGGTGAACAACTCCACTCTGGGCGCGATTCGCAAGCTCAAGAATGGTGATGGAACCTACATCCTGGATGTTGTCACTGGTGGTCCTTCGACCATCCTTGGTATTCCAGTGATAGTTAATCCGGCACTTCAAAGCATCGCCACCGGAAACAAGCCAGTGTTCTTTGGGGCTTGGGACCAGGTGAAAATCGTGCAAACCGGTTTGTCTGTGGCAGTGTCTCAGGATGCATATTTCGCCAATGACATCACTGGCTTCCGTTACACCTACCGGCTAGGAGCCGCTGTCGCTAACGGCAGCGCTCACATCAAGGCACTCTTGATGCCATAAGGCTGAAAAGCTACCAAGCATCAACCCCTGCCGGTCCTAGTGACTGGTGGGGGTTTTTGCTATTGTGGGCGCATGGCTATAGAGAAACTCAAAGGTGTTGTGTCTGTCGCATCTAACTCACCAGGTCTTCCTACCGGTTACTCAGTGCAGGTGAGCATGCTTGTGGAGCGTATGAAACGGCATGGGATTCATGTTGGTGTGCTGTCCAACTATGGCAATGAGGGTTACATTGCGAAACATCGGACCAAGCATGGTGATATTCCGATTTACCCTAAAGGATATAAACCTTACTCTGATGATGTGATGCAGTTGTGGCATGACCATCACCGTAGGGATCGGGAGACTCTTCCTCACTTCATGATGACTCTCTATGATGTTTGGGTTTACAACGACCTGGAGACAGACATCCCCATCTATTCTTGGGTGCCTTTAGATCATGTAACTATGCCACCTATGGTGAAGAAGTTTCTGCAGAAGGACAATGTGACTCCGATTGCTATGGCACCGCATGGTCAGCGACAGCTCGCTGCAGCAGGTTTTGAGGCTGACTATATTCCGCATGCTGTTGACACTAAAGTGTTCAAACCTACGCACCTGTTTAGGGGTGTAGAGACTAGGGACTTCATGGGGATTAGTAAAGACAAGTTTTTGGTGACGGCTGTCATGGCGAACAAAGCAAACCAGATAGTCCACCGCAAAGGGTTTGCAGAATTATTCCTGGCCTTCGGTATCTTCCACAAAGACCATCCTGACTCTCACCTGTATGTTCACGCTGATGTGCTCCCAGTTGTCGGAGGCTTCCACCTTGGCACTCTCATGAAGTCTTCTGGTGTGCCTGAGAAGGCTGTCACTTTCGCTAACAGGGATGAGTTGCGCACTGGTTACAGTGATGCAGATTTAGCTGCGATCTATACAGCTTCTGACGTGGTGTGGATGGCCACTTATGGGGAAGGGTTTGGTGTGCCGATTATTGAAAGCGCTGCATGCGGTGTGAGATCTATCGCATCGGATTGGGCGGCCACAGCAGACTTGATGAGCCCTGACAGCTTTCCGGTGCTCGGACAGCCTTTCTGGGATTCTCCCCAGAGCGCTTTCTTTCAGATTCCGGTCCTTGCTTCCCTCGTAGAAGCCCTTGAGAAGGCATACGAGGCTGATAGAGACACTTCCACAGTGGCTAGGGAGTTCGCTATGCAGTTTGATGTTGAGAGGGTGTGGCAGGACCACTGGATGCCTTTCTTCCGCAAGGCTCTTTCTCAATAGTGTGGGTGAGCTCTGGCGCTAAACTAGAGGCTGGAGGCTTTTCATGGCAATAAGTAACGGATACGCGACACTCGCTGATGTGAAGGCGGCACTACGGATCCCTAATGCGGACACTCAGGATGACTTTCTCCTCGAGTTGAGCATTGAGGCAGCATCACGACAGATTGATGGTTTCTGTGAGCGCGTTTTCACACAGTCAACCGCGACAAGGATTTACAGGCCTACCGATGTGTTCACTGTGGACATTGATGATGTGCAGTCTCTGACTTTCTTGAAGACTGACAGTGACGGTTCTGGAGTGTTCTCGACAACCTGGTCTGCTACCGATTATCAGCTGAATCCTTTGAATGGCAGGGCTGGTGGTATTGCTTCACCTTTCACGCAGATCAAGGCTGTGGGTGAGTATCTATTCCCCATCTATGAGCCAAGCAATGTCAACGCGAATGAGGCCAGTGTGCAAGTCCAGGGTGTGTTCGGATTCGCCACTGTTCCTACAGCAATCCGGCAGGCCACCATCATCCTCTCCATGCGCCAGTTCAAGCGTTACGATTCACCAACAGGTGTCATGGGCTTCGGAGATCTAGGTGTTATGAGAGTCGGTTCTGTGGATCCTGACATCCAAGCCCTGCTCATGCCGTTTAGAAGGATGTTCCTCGCGTGAGTATCACAGACATTAGGGATGGTCTTGCTACTAATCTGGCAACTATCTCCGGCTTACGCACTAGCGCGGAGCTCCCAGATCAACCAAACCCACCTATCGCTGTGGTCCAGCTAAATAATGTGACTTATGATCAGGCCTTTCAGGGTGGCTTGGTACTTTACAACTTCACCATCACAGTCATTGTGGGCAAGGTAGCAGAGCGCCTCGCACAGCAGAGATTGAACGCTTACGCCTCCACAGGTGCAGGTGGTGTGAAGACTGCCCTGCAATCGGACAAGACCCTTGGCGGTCACGCTTTTGATGTGAAGCTTCAAGAGATGACTAACATTGGTGCGATAACATTAGGGGAGCAACAATACTTGGCAGCAGAGTTTGCGGCCATAGTTTACGCAGACTAAGGAGACATTGTGGCGAAGTTTTCAGCTACAGATTACGACATTACGATCAACTCGGTTGATTTTTCTACCAGCCTTGCCGCAGCCACTCTTGACATCTCAAGGGAGCAACTGGAGATCACCAGCTTTGGCAACACTGCGCGCAGATATATTGCTGGACTTCAGGATGCTTCTTTGACTCTCAGCTTCCACCAGGACTTTACGGTGGGCTCGGTTGACAGCACCCTGTTCACCAACCTGGGTGGCACTGTAGCAATCACCATCAGGCCTACCAGTAGCGCTGTTGGCAGCGCCAATCCTGAGTTCCGCTTCAATGCGCTTGTGACCCAGACAACTCCCTTTGCTTCCAATGTGGGCGATCTCGCCACTATGGATGTCACTTGGCCGGTTGATGGTGCAATCACCAGGGGTACTGTCTAAATAAGGTAGTATCTGTGACATGAACTTCAATCTTCTTGTCACATTGCTTGATGGAACCTCCACAGAGGTCACTGGTGTTGCTGCTGACCTGGTGGCCTTTGAGTCTCACTTTGATTTGAGCGTTGCTCGCTTGAACTCTGAGGTCAAAATCACTCACCTTCTGTACCTTGCCTGGCATGTTCTGAAGCGGACCGGTCAGACTAAGGACACTTTTGAGAAGTGGGTTGAGACTGTGGATAAGGTGGAGGCTGGCAACCCAAAAGGCTAGAGGGCTTAGGGGATTCTTCCGCGCACTGGCTCATCGCTAATATCGCTGTTGAGACCGGCATAAGCCCTAATGAGCTTCTGGCTTTGACACCTCGCATGCTGTTCACTCTGCAACGCGCTTTGGAGGCAAGGGTGAAGGCAGCCCAGAGGCCACGCAAGCGCAAGCGATAGAATAGAAAGCAGGATTGGAGTCTGTCTTGCTTGCTACTGAGATGCGCGTTGAGGGTCTTTCTGAGGTTGGCAACATTCTCCGCGATATGGATCGCAAGGTTGCTAATAAGGTCCGCGCTGACATGCGCGCTTCTATTCTTCCGGTTGCTTCGGAGATCGCTGGGGATGTTCCTGCAACCCCTCCACTGTCTGGCATGAATCATAACGGTGTGACCAGGTGGGCTGGTGTGCCTAAAGCTTCTGTTTCTTTCACGCCTGGTAGGGCTCGCGGTGGGAGCACAAGGATTCTGGCCATGAAGTTCACTGGTGGGAGCCGGACTGGTGGCGGTATCGGCTTTGATTATGCGGAGCTTGCCGGTAACAGCACCAGGCCAGGGTCCAAGTTCACGAAAGTTTACGAAAGAAACGGCATCCCAGGGTTCCAGCACAGGGTGTCAGGGCAGGGAAAGGCCTTCAACGCCGGTATACGCCGAGCTAAGCCCATCAAAGGCAAGGCAGGATACTTTGTATTCGATTCGGCTGTTAAGCGTTACAAGGGCATTGAGGGGCTTGGGAAGCGTGCCATTGAAAAGTATATGCAGGATGCAACACAACAGATTGCAAGGTTAAGGGCGGCACGCTAATGGCTATTTTCATTCCTCTGGTTACAAAGTTTGATGATCGCGGTTTGCAGGGCGCTCAGAAGGCTTTAGCTAACTTCAGTAACTTTGCTGTGGAGGTTGGTAGGGCTGCAGCTGCTGCTATATCTGCTGTGGCTGTGGTGTCTGTGCGTGAGGCTGCACAGTTTGAGAGCTCCTTTGCCAAGATTCAAGGTTTGGTGGGACTGTCGAAAGCTGAGACCGATGAGTTGCAGGCGGCGGCTTTAGCGTTAGGTCCGGCTTACGGCACTTCCGCTAATGAAGCTGCTGAGGCACTCTTCTTCATTACTTCTGCTGGTTTGCGTGGAGCTGAGGCTACAGAGGTTCTTGAAGCGGCAGCTATTGGTGCAGCTATTGGCCTCGGTGACATGGGTGCGCTGGCTAACGCAGCAACAGCAGCCATGAACACTTACGGTCCTTCACTCTTGTCTGGTACTGAAGCTGTTGATGCTTTGGCTGAGGCTGTAAAGCTCGGTCAGTTTGCACCGGAGGAGCTCGCAGGGTCTCTCGGCAGGGTTATCCCGATTGCGGCAGAGCTTGGTGTTTCTTTCCAGGAGACCACAGGACTTATCGCAGCTCTCACTAGGGGTGGTCTAAACGCTTCTGAAGCTGTGACTGGTGTGCGCGGTGCTATGCAGGCTTTCCTGAAGCCCACTAAAGAAGCTGCAGACATGATGGCTGAGTATGGGTTTACCAGCCAGGAGGTTAGTGACTCCATTGAGAGTGAAGGTTTCCTTGCAACACTGGTGAAACTGCGTGATGCTTTCGGTGACAATGAGGAAGACTTCTCTAGAGTTATTGGATCTATTGAAGGACTCAGCGCAGCGTTCTCTTTGACTGGTGCGAACATTGAGACAAACACTGACATCATTGCGCAAGCCACTGACGGTATCGGCATCATGGGGGATGCGCTGGATATTGTCTCTGAGACTTCAGAGTTCAAGTTCAATAAGGCGATGGAAACGACAAAGAACAGTCTCATCGCTATTGGTACTGAACTTCTTGACAGAATCAATCCTTACCTTGAAGACTTTGCACTTTTCATGGAGGAGAACGGTCCACAGATTGAGCAAGTCTTTGACACTATCTTCGGAGCCGTTGAAGCTGTCGCCACCAAGATTGGTGAACTTGCCGATGCTGTAATGCCATCCATCATGGATCTAATCAATGACGAGCAGTTCCAGGAGAATGTGGCAAGGCTGGGCGAGAACTTCATGATGATTGCTGATGAGGTAATCCGCTTCATTGAATCTGACCTCGGACAGTTCCTTCTAGATCTAACAGCTCAGTCAGTTATCGGTGGCTTAGAACTTTTGAACACCGAGCTTGAAAGATTGAACTCAGGTCTATATCTGTTGAATGAGCTTGTCAGTTTGCTTAGCGGCAAGGGTGTGACTCAAGACCTTGGTGCACTATTCGCTGGTGGCAAGTTCATTGGGATTGACTTTGAGGCTTTGATTGAGGACTTCCTTCAGCAGCAGGCTGCCACTACAAGTGGCCGGAATAGGCGTGCTGGTGGTGGGCCTGTGGCTTCCGGCAACTCTTTCCTTGTGGGCGAGATGGGGCCAGAGCTGTTCACACCTTCATCAGGCGGTGGCAGGATTACGCCTAACGATGCGCTTGGTGGCAACACTTACAACATCACAGTCAACGCAGGTATGGGAACTAACGGGGCTGCGGTTGGCGCGCAGATTGTCTCTCTGATCAAGAAGTTTGAGCGCACTAGCGGTCCAGTGTTTGCGAGCGCCTAATGGCGGTAACAGTTGAGCTTGGCCTCTCTAAGTCTTTCACCCTTGACGATCCTGTTGCAGGTCTCATCGGTTCCACAGAGTTCACTATTGGTGGTGTCAGCTTTGAGGATGTCACTTCAAGGGTTAGATCTATAAGTATTGCCAGGGGTAAGAACCGCGACCTGGACCGGTTCAACGCTGGCACTTTGAGTGTGGAGTTCAATAACACTGACAGGGCTTTCGATCCGCTGTTCGCTGCTTCACCTTTCGCCGGCAACATTGTCCCCAGGCGTGATGTGCGAGTGCTCGCTGACGGTACAGCACAATATGTGGGCAAGATTACGGACTGGAACCTTGGCTACGATGTTTCCGGTCAGTCTGTTGCAGAGTTGCAAGCTTCTGACGGTTTGACTTTCCTTGCACAACAGGTATTGACAGCTGGGACCGCAACACTGCAATCTTCCGGTGACAGGGTGACAGCTGTCCTGAACATGCCCACAGTGGACTGGCCTGTCAGTGAGCGCAACATTGACACTGGGGCTTCCACACTTGGAGCTGATGTGTTTGAAGGCAACGCTCTCACCTACCTGCAACAGGTGGAACTCTCGGAGGGTGGTCTGCTGTTCATTGACAAGCAGGGCAGGGTCGCTTTCAAAGACCGGCTCTCCACACCTACCACAGACAATGTGACAGTGTTTGCTGATGACGGCACAGGGATTCCCTTTGCACCAGCACTGGTGGAGTATGGCACTGAGGAGCTCTACAACCAGATAACAGTGTCCTCTAACGCTGGCACTGCAACATCTAATAACGCGCTGTCACAGACTCGCTACGGCATCCTGGATAGGGATGTGCAAACCTTGCTGTCTACGCTGACACAGGTTGAGGATTACGCAGACTTCCTGGTTGGCCGGTATGGGGAGCCGGATTACCGGTTTGCGCGGATTGCAGTGGATATGGCTAACCTGAACAGCTCCCAGAAAGCTGCAATGTTTGGCCTAGACATGGGCTCTGTGATTCAGGTGAAGTTCACTCCTAACGGTATTGCGCCAGCCATTGAGCGTTATGGCCTTGTCATCTCAATCAATCACCAGATCTCACCTGAAGACCACATCATCACTGTGGGTGTTGGTTCTTTGCAGACTTCACTGTTCGTCATCGGCGACTCGGTATTCGGTACAATAGGTGTGGGCGCTCCAGGCGTTCTTGGTTTCTAGGAGGCGTGGATTTTGGCTGGTGCTGGGTTCAAGGTTTTTCAGAATGGCAGTGTGCTTCTCGCCTCAGAAGTCCAGGATTACATGATGGATCAGATGATTATGGTGTTTGCGGATGCGGCGGCTAGGGA
>Ga0247831_1007057_pt1 | contig 12802 bp, 10 predicted proteins | sample LaCruzMarch2015__9_FD_192406 | JGI IMG/M metagenome (GOLD analysis project Ga0247831, IMG submission 192406) | Freshwater microbial communities from meromictic Lake La Cruz, Castile-La Mancha, Spain - LaCruzMarch2015_1m | ecosystem: Environmental > Aquatic > Freshwater > Lake | place: Spain...
ACCTCGAGGAGCATCCGGCCGCTCGACGGCTTCCAGTCCCAGGGCCCGATCATGTAGACAGGATTGACGATCACGGCATCGAGCCCCTGCTCGACCTCTTCCAGTACGGCCGCCTCGGCTTCCCGCTTCGTCACCACGTAGGGGCATTCGAGCATGCCACCGGCGGGCGTCTCCTCGTCGGCCGGAACGCCGTCAGACCGCAGTCCGATGGCATCGACGCTGGAGACATGGATCAGCCTGGCACCTGCCCGCCGGGCCGCCCGGGCCACCACCCGCGTCCCTTCGACGTTCACATGCCGCATCTCCGCCAGATGACGCCAGCCGACATGCACCATCCCCGCGGAGTGCACGACATAGGTCGCGCCGTCAACGGCCTGCTGCATTGCGGACTCGTCGTGGAGCGACGCAGCCGTCGTCTCGATCGGAAGGGCTGTGAATGGACCACCGCCGCCCGCAGGCACCGCCCCAGCAGAGTCCTGACGTTGACCGGGCCGCACCAACACCCGCACGCTCTGATTGCGGTTGACCAACAGTCGGACAACGTTGTTCCCGACCAAACCAGTGCCGCCCGTGACCAGGCAGTCGAACCGGGAAGCGGCCTGGCGGCCGTCACCGCCGGGGGAGGTATCTCGGGGTGTTTCAGGGGCAAGCATGCTCATCGACGGATCACTCCCGAACACTCCCGGCCTCGCCTGGGAATCCCGATCCAGCCGGCGTTGATCGTGTCGTCTTTGACCAACGGGGACCAACGGGCTCGCCACACCCCACCATTATCGGACGCCGCGAGGCCAGACTTTCGAGGGCTGTCAATCTGACGGCGTTGACGACCCTGACGACTGGGCGGAAAATAGAGCTTCGATACAGCGATTCCTGTTCGGATAGGGTTCCGGCCGATGCTGCTTCGGCCCTTCCCTGACATGGAGCCTGCATTGCCGGAAGTCATCGTTCGACCGGTGGACACCCCCGCGGAGCGGAAGCGGTTCATCCAGCTTCCGTGGCGGATCTACCGAGACGATCCGTGCTGGATGCCGCCGCTCGTCATGTCGCAGGAGGAACTTCTCGGCTTCCGGCCGCACCCGTTTTACGAGCGGTCGAAAAGCCGTTCTTTTCTCGCCACGCGGAATGGCCGCGACGTCGGCCGGATCACCGCGATCGTCAACGCCGGCCACATCGAGCGATACAAGGAGCAGCGTGGCTTCTTCGGCTTCTTCGAATGCGACGACGATTCCGCCGCGGCCCGCGGCCTATTCGACGCCGCCCGTGGGTGGCTGCACGACCAGGGGATGAAGACGATCCGCGGACCGGCCAACCCGTCGCTGAACTACGAGTGCGGGCTGCTGATCGAGGGCTTCGACACCGCCCCGTTCTTCATGATGACCCACAACCGGCCGTGGTACGCGAAGCTGGTCGAGGAGAACGGATTCGGGAAAATCGAGGATCTCTATGCGTTCTGGGGAGAGCTCTCGATGCTCTCATCGCTCGACTCGAAGCTCGCGACGATGGTGCAGGGCGTCAAGGATCGCTTCGGCGTCAAGGTTCGTCCGCTCGATCACAGCCGATTCGAGGAGGAGGTGCGGATGTTTCTCGACATCTACAACTCGAGCCTGGGCGGCACCTGGGGCTTCGTGCCGCTCTCGTCGGGCGAGGTCAGGCACATGGCCGAGAGCCTGCGGCACCTGATCGTGCCGGAGCTGGCGCTCGTGGCAGAGGTTAACGGCAAGCCGATCGGCACCGTTTTCTGCCTGCTCGACTACAACCCCCGGATCAAGGCGATCAACGGCCGGCTATTTCCGTTCGGCTTCCTGCGTCTGCTCTGGAACAAGAAGGGCATCAAGCGGATGCGGGCGATCAGTACGAATGTCGTGCCCGAATACCAGGCCTGGGGCGTGGGGCTTGTGCTGATGGGCGCACTTGTGAAGCCGCTGCAGGACTGGGGCATGAAGGAGGTTGAGTTCTCGTGGGTGCTCGAGAGCAACCACCTCTCGAAACGGTCTCTCGAACGTGGGGGCGCGAAGGTCACCAAAAAATATCGGATCTATCAGGACGACCCGCCGAAGCCAAGCGGGTGATACGCCTCGAAGTGGCGACAAGATTTCATCTTGTTGTAATTCCGCAAGTTGAAAACTCGCGGCCACAAAGGGGAGGCCGGGCGCAGCACGTTGAAAAACGTGCCGCCCCGTCGCCCTACCGGCGCCAGCGGCGGACACCCCGCGGGCTCGAGCGATACGAGCCGCCCTGGATGACGGCCCCGCCCATGCCGCCGCCGCCGAATCCGCCCACGCTCACGGCCCCGCCCCGGTAATAGTTTCCCGACGGGCGGTTGTAATACGGCCAGACGCTGCGGCCCTCCCGTTGGGCCCGATCCCACTGCTGGGCACCGTAGTTTACCCCCGACAGATTGAAGCTCGAGTATGGGTTCCGCGGGCCGGCCGCCTGGCATGGGGCGGAAAAACAGGCCGTCGCAATGCCGACCAGAATCACTGCCGTCATCATGGGGGGAACACGCATCAGAAAGAGCACCTCAGGGAGCGGGAGAGAACCGACGGTCACGCTACGGTGACTCCGAGATAACTCTACGGCCGCCGCGTGGCGTTGGTTCGGCGATCCGGGCTTTCGAGCCATCGCCGGCCCTATACTTTCCCCATGATCTCTCCATCTGACGGCTCGTGCGACGCCGATCGCGTGGCCCTGATCCAGCGGCTGCTCACGCCCGCGGCCTATCCCCATGCCGTCGCGGAAGTGCGGCTCATCGAGACCCATATCTCCTGGGTGTTTCTCACCGGTAACTATGTCTACAAGGTAAAGAAGCCGGTCAATTTTGGCTTTCTCGACTTCGGTTCACTCGAGCGTCGGCGGCACTTCTGCGAGGAGGAGGTTCGGCTCAACCGGCGATTCGCACCTGAGCTCTACCTCGACGCGGTGCCAATTGCGGGACCACCTGCGACGGCCCGCATTGGCGGCGAAGGCGAGCCGATCGAGTGGGCCGTGCGGCTGCGGCAATTCGACGAAACGGGCCGGCTCGACAGGATGCTCGAGAGCGGCGGGCTTTCTCCAGAAGGCTGCGTTGCGCTTGCCGTGGAGTTGGCACGGGTCCAGGAAGGTCTGGAGATTGCCGACGGAACCACGCCCTGGGGCACTCGAGCGGCCGTCGCCGACGCGGTCGATACCACGCTGGCACAGCTTCGCCGGCAGAGGCCCGATCTCGGCGACCGGGTGGATATCCTCGCGCGGCGAATCCATGGCCGCATGGCCGCCTGCGAGGATGTGTTCGAGGCACGCCGCCGGGCGGGCCGCGTTCGGCAGTGCCACGGCGATCTTCATCTTGCCAACCTCGTCCACTACGAGGGCCGGTTCCTGGCTTTTGATTCGATCGAATTTAGTGACACGCTGCGGTGGATCGACGTGGCCAGCGACATCGCTTTTCTCGCGATGGACCTTGAGGCGCGGGGCCGCGGTGATCTGGCCGCGTTCTTCCTGAGCAGCTGGATCGAGGCGGCCAACGACCACCAGGCAACGAGCGTGCTGCCGGTCTACATGTCCTATCGGGCCGTGGTGCGGGCGACGGTTGCCGCCATCCGCGGAACGCAGGCCCTGGCCGGACGGCCGCCTGATGCGACCGCCTCCGCGGGAGCCCGCGCGGAGTCCGATCGCTATCTTGCGGTCGCAGAGCGGCTCATGGAGGACCGGCGGCCAGTGATGCTCGCCACCAGCGGTGTCTCGGGCAGCGGCAAGACGACGGTGGCCGGGGAAATCGCCGCCGCGATCGGCGGCATCCGGCTGCGGAGCGACGTGGAGCGAAAACGGTGCTTCGGCATGAGGCCGACGGATCGGCCTCCCGATGCCGCGGCTACAGCCGCACTCTATTCCGCGGAAGTCACCCGGCAAACCTACGAACGGCTCGCGGAGTTGGCCCGGCTGATGCTCGCCTACGGCTCGAGCGTTGTGATCGATGCCGCCTGCAACCGTCGGCAGGAGCGACGCATCCTCGCGGCTGCTGCCCACGAGGCGGGCGTGCCGTTGGTCTGGCTGGCGATCGAGGCACCGGAGGAGACGGTGCTCGCCAGGGTCGCGGCGCGGGAGGCTGCCGGCACAGATGCGTCGGATGCCTCGGCCGCCGTGGTCCGGGCCCAACTGGCCGCCCATGAACCCATTCTGCCAGAAGAGTTTGGGCGGACGGCTGGCGGTGAGCCGAGCGAGCGTGTCGTGCGGCTCACATTGGCCGGCACGCAGTGACGAGAGTCGGAGTGTTGAACCCGCACCGTGCTGTCGCCCCAATCGTGGCGGCAAGTCTGCAACGTGTCCGTGAGTTGACGAAACCCCGTCACACCCGATCCCGGCTCACCTTCTAACCAGGTGTCTGGTGCGCAACCGACGGGCCGGCAGAAGTCTCCTTCGCGGGGAATTTCGCCACTGGGATCAAAGCCACTGCAGCCGTTGTGCGGGCGAAATCCCAACGCTCGTCGAGCTTCAGCCGATCCCGGCTCACCGTCTACCTTTTTCGTGTCCGCGGATGCTGCCTAATCGCTGCGGCAAGTTTGTAACTTGTCCGTGAGTTGACGGAGCCCCTTCACACCCGATTCCGGCTCACCGTCTAATCAGGTGTCGGGGGCGAGATCGCCCACGCCCAGCAGCTTGCCAATCGCATCAAGCAGCTCGGTGGCCATGTGCCTGGGTCGAAGGACGTGGTGCTCGGCCGGCAGATTCAGCCCGTCGCGGTGAGGACCGACGTGGTCGGCGTGATCAGGTCGGTGATCGCCGCCGAGGAGGCTGCCTGCGCCCAATACAAGAAGATCATCAAGGCGGTCGATGGGGACGACTACGTCACGCAGGACATGTGCATCCGTCTTCTCGCCGACGAAGAGGGGCATCTGGTGCAGTTTCAGGGATTCCTCAAGGAATACACTTCCGGCTCGTAAATTCTCTCCTGGGGTTGGTCCCCGTTCCTTCCCGTGGCGGCAGGATTACATCTTCCCGAACACTGGAAAAGATGCTGGATTCCGCACGTGAAAAACTGGCTGCCACAAGAGAAAACTGGTGGCCACGAGAGAAAACTGGCGGCCACGAGGAGCAGAGGAATGTCAGCTCCGTTCGAGGATTTGGCTTTGGCGGTCCACCTCGGCGTTCGTCGTGGAAAGATCTGGTGTCGACACCGAATGGTGGTCGTGCCGTCAACTTGCCTGCAGCGTCTCGACGCTGTTGATGTGCACAAGAGCGCAGGTGACGCTCCGGTCGTCGTCGGGGTAGTAGACGATCACCCGAGTTCTCATCAGCAGGGCGCACTCCGGATGGCGGATTTCGTGCGTTTCGCCGTTCGACATCCGAATAATGAACGGCTCGAAGGGCTCTCGGCGAAGGTATTCCCTGATTGTCTCGGCGTTCATGGCGACTCCGCGAGGTTGGTGGGGAACGGTCTGAATGATGTACGGGTGAACATCATACCGGGTCGCGGCCGGCGATGCAACGACGCTGACCGGTTCCAGTCTTCCACCGTCACGGTGCCGTGGCCTGGCGGCGAAACCGAGCCGGGGGCTGGCCGTTCATTCGCGAGCAGAATCGACTGAAGTAATACTCGTTGCTGAAACGCAGGTCGGCGGCGATCTGTCGCACCGGCTCGTCGGTGTTGATGAGTCGCCAGACGACCTCCTCGTTGAGCCTACGATCAAGATAATGCTTGGCCGTGAAGCCGAGCGCTCTGCGGAATGCGACTGAAAACGCGTGGAGCGAGCTGCCGTGGACGGTGGCGAGGTCGCTCACCCGGAGGTCGGCGCGGACGTTGTGTTCGACATGCAGAAAGACGGGCTCAAACCGGGCGTGCATCCGGATGTGGGCGGCGAGGATGTCGCCGAGGTTGGGCAGGGCCGAGGAGAGCCAGAGGGCCAGTTGAGCCTGCAGCTTCAGGTGCTGAGCGAGCGAGAGTGAACGGGAGGACGAGAAATCGCGTTCCCACTCCCTACGGTTCCAGCGGCCGAGGCAGATCGGCTGCCGCCCGGGCCACTCGGCGAGCAAGTCGATGCCCGGGAACCACTCGACGCGGAAACGCAGATAGTAGTTGGCGTAGCGCGTCGCGCAGCGGCGTTGCGTTGGAGTGTTGCCTGGAAACAAGTAGGCATAGCCAGGCCGAAGGTCGAGGATGTTGCCGCCGTGGATCACTTGCGCGTGGCCGTCGCAGACGAGATCGACGTGGTGAAGGTAATCGCTCTCGGCGCGACCGTGGGAATCCCAACGGGAGTCCGACACGGACTGACTCAAGTCGCGGACACGGACCCGCAGCCGCGAGGCCTTCCATTCTTCGGTGGCGGCACCGCCTCCCTTCCAGAGCGAGTCGTGAAGGAGATGCACGATGGGGCTACAGGTGCTCGAAAGTCTCATGGATGCCCCCGGTTGTCGAAAAAGGATAAGCGGTTGGACTCATTGCGCATTGCAACGGAGAACCTCCCGGGCTTCAATACTAGAAGAATTCGGTTGCCGATTCGTTAACGCAGGGGGTTTTATGTCTGCAACAAGATCGTGGACGACGCGGCGTGGTGCTGCAAAAGGTGGGTTTACACTTGTCGAACTCTTGGTCGTGATCGCGATTATCGGCACCCTCGTGGGGCTCCTGTTGCCTGCGGTACAGACTGCCCGCGAGTCTGCCAGGCGGACGGCTTGCTCGAACAAGCTCAAGCAGTTAGGGCTGGCGATGCACAATCACCATGATGCAAAAAAGACGCTCCCGGCCACGAACAATGCGCTCAGTTCCGACGCGACTGTCTGGGGGGCTGTGCCATACAAAACGTGGTTCATCGATGTCATGCCTTTCCTCGAAGAGGCCACCGTCTACGACCGCTACGATCATAACCTGTCGATAGGTGCTGGTTCTAATTACACGCTGTTGGAGAAGTTGCGGCTCCCGTCGCACGGCTGTCCGTCGAACACTGAGAGTGATAAGAATAAAACCGTTTCAGGGTACTTTCAGACGATTCCAAACACTCAGGTGCCGTGCTATACGACGTGCATGGGGCCGCAGAACGTCGACGGTGTTCCGGCGGATTGCGCTGCGTCATACCCGAGCTATTGTTCCGCTTACGATTGCAACTGGAATAGTGATAAACCAGCGAAAAACCCCGGCATGTTCGGCGGCCGAGGGGCCTTTCGCTGTAGCTTTGCAAGCGTAAGCGATGGTCTTTCGACCACGATCATGCTGTCGGAGCGACGCGGGGAATTACTTGCCTTTGCTGGCATCGGTGCGACGAACTGCGTTGGTAGTTCTACGGGACTCCGCATCAATAGCCCGTCGCTCAACACTTCGAACGCTGATGCCTATACGACCAATAATGGTGCAAGCAGTTTCCACTCGGGAGGTGCGTTCTTCTGCATGGGCGACGGCGCGGTGAGGTTTCTCCAGGACCTTGTCGACTTTCAGCTGTACAACGCCCTTGGAGGTCGCGGAGACGGCATTTCCGCGAGGCTCCCCTGATTGATCGCCTCCCCATGGAGTAGTCGGCGAGTCGACAACGTCTCACGAGAAAAAAGATCTATGAACAAGCTCCATAACGGGTCGAAAATATCGCAGATATTTTGCGCGGCGGTGCTCCTTGCCGCAGTCGGTGGCGGCGGTTGTGGTTCAACTGTGCCGGCTGGGATGCTGCGCGTGCGGGGTGAAGTACAGCATGCGGGAGCGGCATTGCCTGACGGAACGATTTTATTCGAGGCGGTGAATGGTAAGGCAAGTGCCGCAGGCCGCATCCTGAGCAATGGACGCTTCGAGTCGGTGATGCTCCCGGGCGACTATCGGGTGGCAGTCAGATCGTATGACGGTATTTTCATGATCGGGGACGACGGAAAGCAAATACGGCCTAAGAGCCGTATTCCGGAGCGGATGGGATCAATTGCGACATCCGGGATCACCGTGACGATCACGCCAGAGGGCGATCCGCTCGTAATCAACCTGGAGTAGTGTATGAATCGTTCCGCGTGCTGGGCCGTGGGCGTTTTTCTCATGACGCTGCCGGCCGTTGCCGATGCGGCGTCTGAGGCCGTCGTGCCGTTGCGTCATCAACAACTGCTTGCGCGGCACTGCGGGTCCTGCCACGGGGCCGAGAAGCAGGAGGCGCGGCTACGGCTCGACACGCTGTCGTTGGCCATCGACACTCCTCAGGCGGCCGAGATCTGGCAGAAGGTCTTGAATGCCATGAACTCGGGCGAGATGCCGCCCGAGGATGCAGCCCAGCCCTTGGCCGCCGCCAAGGCCGATTTTCTTGACGACCTCGCCAAGGCCATCGTCGTGGCACGCAAGGTGCTCTCGGACCAGCACGGGGCGATTACGATGCGGCGGCTCAACCGTCGGGAGTACGCCAACACGATCCGTAGCCTGCTCGCAATTGACGTCGATGTGCGGAGCCTGCCTGCCGATGCAAGCGACATGTCATTTGATACGGTCGGCTCGTCGCTCTTCATGTCGTCCGACCAGTTCGAAGTCTACAGGGAACTCGGTGGAAAGGCCGTCGCGGCAGCCTTCGCGCAGGCCACGACTACGACACCAGTAAGGATCCACCGAGTGCAGCCAGAGGTGGCGGAAAATAAAACGCGACTGGCGGAGATCGAGCGGCAGGTGAGCATCCAGAAGCGGCTTCGGCTCTGGAAACAAAAAGTCGATGCTGCCGCGGCCCGGCCAGAAAATCAGACCGCCATGGCCGAGATCCGGACCCGTCGAAAAGACGATCCGCGGGGCCTGTATCTCGACTGGGAAAAGCTCGACGGAGCCCCATCGCCCGAGACGTTCGGCTTTCCCGATGCCGACGATGCCTTCCACCACGACAGCCAGTGGCAAATGATTCCAGCACTCTCCGATTACGTGACCCGGTCGGCCACTCAGGAAGGTGTTTTGCTGGGTATCCAGGGTGCGATCGTGGCGCAGGTGCCCGGTGATTGGCCGACGGGCGACTACACCGTGCGCATCCGTGTGGCGCAGGCTACCCCTCAGACGCTCGTGTCCTCCCGCGGCGATACAGAGCCTTTCGTACTTGAGCCACCAGATCCCAGCCGCTGTTTTCTTGACGTGCTGAGCTGGGGCGACCGCCCGCCTCCACACACGCTCTTGGCGACCCACCAGGTCGTCGGGACGATGGAAAACCCTGATGAGTTTACCTGGACGATGCGGGTCGACACGAGCGGCGCCCGACACTTTCACGTTCGCGAGCGGGGTGACGAGAACCAGCGATCGGCCATCCTCGCGCGGCGGTCAACGCAGGGCTTGGGCTTCGGAATCGACCCGGCCCTCTGGGTGGATTGGATCGAGGTCGAAGGGCCGATCCAGTCCCAGGAAACAGTTGGCCGGTTCGCCCACCTCAGATCACTCCTAGACCAGTTTGATAAAAAGCAGATCGACGCCCGCGGCTTCGTCGCGGCCTTTGTCGCGGACGCGCTTCGGGGCCGTGAGCCGTCGCCTTTGTTTCTCGACCGGCTCGCTGCCCGTCATGAGCGGCTGTTGCAGGGCGGTATGCAGCCCCGGCCAGCGCTCATCGACTGCCTGTCGATGGTCCTCGCGTCGCCGAGCTTCCTCTATCTCGCCGAGCCGGCGGCCGAGAGCGGCCGGCGCGTGCTTGCCGACGTGGAACTGGCATCGCGGCTCTCCTACTTCCTCTGGAGCGGCCCTCCCGACGCGGAGCTTCTGTCCGTCGCGAAGGCCGGTGACCTGCGCAAGCCCGACGTCCTCGGTCGCCAAGTGGACCGCATGCTTGCCGACGAGCGATCACGAACGTTCGTGGCGGCGTTTGTGAGCCAGTGGCTGAAAATGTCGCGGTTGGACTTCTTCCAATTCAACCCAAATCTCTATCCCGACTTCAACGCGGGTGTGAAGGAAGCTGCACGGCAGGAGGTCTACGAGACGTTTGCCCATCTCCTCAAGCACGACGGCAGCCTCTCGCAGCTCTTGAAGTCCGACACCGTCGTGATCAACGGCTTGCTTGCCGACTACTATGGGATCGAGGGCGTTTCGGGCGATGAATTCCGACCGGTGAAGGTCGCGGCTGCAAGCCCGCGTGGCGGGCTGCTCGGCATGGCGGCGATTCTCGCGATGGGCAGCAACGGCGAGCACACGAGCCCCGTCGAACGGGGCGCCTGGATCCTGCGGAAGCTGCTCCACGACCCGCCGCCGCCGGCCCCGCCCAACGTGCCGCAGCTCACGAGGCTCGACGGGGAGATCGTTACCACGCGAGAGCGGCTGCGGCTGCATCAGGAAGAGCCGCAGTGTGCCTCGTGCCACCGGAAGATCGACCCGCTCGGGTTTGCTCTGGAGAACTTCGACGCGGTCGGACGGTGGCGGACGGAAGACTCGTATGAAAAATCCGGCGTCGGCCAGAAGACATGGCCGATCGACCCGGCTGGGGCCTTCCATAACGGCCCGGCGTTCGAGGATTTCTTTGAATTCCGCGGGCTCGTGGCGGCACGGCAGGATGATTTCGCGACCGGGTTCACGGAGGCCCTCATCGAATACGCCCTCGGCCGGCCCTGCGGATTCTCCGACGAAGATCTCGTGAAGGGCGTCGTGAAGCGGGCCTCAGATCGGGGGTTCTCGGTGAAGGAGTTCATTCATGCCGTTGTGCAGAGCGAAGGATTTCGATCGAAGTGATGGGAAAGGACGGAAAGGAAACGAGACTTTTTCGTGGCGGCAGGATTGCATTGTGCCGTACCCTGGAATGGAGGCTGGATTCCGCGAGTTGAAAACTCGCGGCCACGAGGAAAGAGGAGTGTCAAGAGCTGCGAGCGAAAGCAAAGAAAAGAGCTGAGTTCCCACTAGGAGACCACATTATGTTTTTGCCCGCCTCACGCCGCCGATTCCTCCGGTCCGCCACGGGCCTGATCGCGCTGCCCACCCTCGAATCGCTCGGCTTCCGCAGATTTGCCCGGGCGGCTGAGCCAGCCCGGCCGCCTAACCGAATGGTCTTTCTGGGGACCGGCTTCGGCGTGACGCAGGAGACCTGGTTGCCGAAGGCCGACGACGTGGGCCCGGGCTACACGCTGCCCGAAGGCCTCGCGCCCCTGGCCCGGCATAAGGCGGACTTCACGCTTGTGCAAAACTGTATGCACCGGTTCGCAAGCGACCCACACGGTGGCAGCACGTTCTGGCTCACCGGGGCCAATCCATTTGGGGCGGCCGGTAAGAACTTTCATAACTCGATCTCTGTGGATCAGGTCGCGGCGGCCGAGTGGGGTAAGGAGACGCGGTTCAATTCGATCCAGCTGAACGGCAGCGAGCCGAATCTCTCCGGGCCAGGCCACGGCCAAGGCCTGTCACTGGCCTGGGACTCGGGCGGCAAGCCGGTGGCGGGATGGGACAGCCCGGTGGTCGCTTTTCACAAACTCTTCTCGGCCAAGGACGTGCCGCTCGAACAGCGGCAGAAAATGCTGGCCGACGAGCAGAGCGTGCTTGACGACATGCTGGAGGATGCCCGCAGCCTGAAGCGAGGCCTGAATACGGTCGACGCTGGCAAACTCGATGAATACTTTGAGAGCCTGCGGGCGATCGAGACTCGGCTGGCGAAGGAAGGGCGGTGGCTCGGCCGGCCGAAGCCGCAGGCACCGATGCCGCAGCCCGGCGAGGGGCTCGTCGGCCGCGACGAGACTAGGCTCATGTACGACCTCATCGTGGCGGCTCTGCAGACCGACAGCACCCGCGTGGCGACATTTCGCCAGCCGATTCAGCATCTGCTTACGAGCCTCGGGCTCACGGTGGCCTCTCACGACATGAGTCACTATCAGCCCGGGGGGCGGATGGAGGCCTCACAGAAGCGCGATCTCGCACAAGGCGAACTCCTGGCGGCGCTCCTCGACTCGCTCAAAGCCACGAAGGAGCCTGACGGCTCGAGCCTGTTCGATCACACGACGGTGGTCTTCGGCTCAAACATCCGCTCGGTCCACTACCTCGACAACTGCCCGACGCTCATCGCCGGCCGTGGCGCCGGGATCAGGCTCGGACAGCACCTCGTGCAGCCCAAGGACACGCCCTTGTGCAACGTGTGGCTGACGCTGCTCAAGGGCAGCGGCATCGAGATCGAGCGGTTCGGCGACAGCACGGGCTTGGTCCAGGCACTTCAGGCGGGGTAGGTCGCGATCTCGCACGTGGCGTCACGATTCCATCGTGGCATGCCGCGGAATGGAGACCAAATTCCGCAAGTTAGAAACTCACGGCCACGAGGGGCCGAGTATGAGGTCGAACGTGGGGTGTCAGCCCGTGGCGGCAAGATTGCATCTTGCCGTGTTCTGACGGCGCTACGTGCCGCCTCGCTTCGGCCGGTAGCCTACGCTCTTCCGCTGGCGGGACTGCTTGTGGCGCTGGCCAGAGCCGGCCCCCGACCCGCCGGGTTGGCGACCTGTGGCTGGGCCGCCTCGAATGTGATCGCCCGAGGTCGTCTCCGTGAAGGCCCGAGTCGCCTCACTCCGCTTCCTGTCGAGCGCTTCCTTCGGAGCCCGCTCCGGAATGAGGCAATCGCACCCCGCCCCGATCAGATCGTGGCGGCCCGCCTGTTCGAGCGCCCGCCGCACCTCGAAATAGTTTTCCGGCTTGAAAAACTGGAGCAGTGCCCGCTGCATGCGCCGGTCGCGGAGCCCTTTCGTCACCTTCACCGGCTGCTTTGTCATCGGGTCGAGGCCCGTGTGATACATGCAGGCGGCGATGTCGAACGGGCTCGGAATGAAATCCTGCACCTGATCGGGCTGGTAGCTGTTCCGCTTGAGGAAGAGTGCCAGTTCGATCATCTCTTCGACACCGCTGCCCGGGTGGCTGGCGATGAAGTAGGGCACGGTGTACTGCTTTTTGCCGACG
>Ga0247831_1007060_pt1 | contig 12794 bp, 13 predicted proteins | sample LaCruzMarch2015__9_FD_192406 | JGI IMG/M metagenome (GOLD analysis project Ga0247831, IMG submission 192406) | Freshwater microbial communities from meromictic Lake La Cruz, Castile-La Mancha, Spain - LaCruzMarch2015_1m | ecosystem: Environmental > Aquatic > Freshwater > Lake | place: Spain...
TAATAACTTTTTAGTTAAAATTTTTATTGTAAAAATAAAATTAACGTATATGTATTTTTATACACTTTTATACGGTTTTAACCAACTGTTAATTACCCTAAAAAAAAATATTTAGATTTTATTAATAAAGGTAAATTATCAGAAAAAAAAGATTGTATGTATAATAGTTTAATAAAATCATATTTATTAAATATTTCTCAAAATAAATATTTAAATACAGATGTTAGTAATCAAATGGATATTTTTGTAAAAAAATGTAATACTAAAAAATATATGAAATATTTAAATAATTTTATTACAATGTTATGTCATTTTATTCAATTTGATGAAGCAATTAATATATATAATATGTTAAGAAATAAAATACAACTTAATGATTTAACTATAATAAACTATATTAAATCTGTAAAACTATATAAAAATACAATATTTGAAATTGATCAAGCATGTAGTTCAAAAAAATATGGAAATGAAATATTAGTTTCGAAGATTAAAAAAAATTTAAATAAATTAAACATAAGTATAACTCCAGAATTTAAATATTTAGATTTATGTTGTGGAAATGGAAATAAAACTAATTCTATTGCAGAAAATTTAAAAATTAAAAATATTTATGGAACAGATATAGAATCATGGGGACCTTATAGTGTAAAAAGAAAATTTAATTTTGATTTTAGATATATTAAGAATGATAAACTAATGTTTGAAAATAAAAGTTTTGATTTAATAACATGTTTTTTATCACTTCATCATATTCCAAAATTAAAAAATATATTAAAAGAGATACATAGAATATTAAAACCCAATGGAATAATATTAATATTAGAACATGATTTATATAATATGTATGATAAATTATTAGTTGATATTCAGCATAAATTATTTGCATGTTTATATGATAATAATATGAATTATATTGAAAATCCAATTTTTTCTAGATATTTTAATTTTATGGAATGGGATTTTATTATAAGAGATACTGGTAAATTTAAATTTTTATCAAGTGGTACTTATAGCGAATCTATAACATTAGATAAAAGATATGATAGTCAATTTTATGCAATTTATAAAAGAAGGGAAAAAGGTGAGAAAGATTGTTAATAAAAATTATAATTCAATTTTATTATCAAAAATTGGATAAATATCTTTATCATGTGAAATAATAATTATACATTTTTTATATTTTTTATAATATTTTATTAATTGAATAATATCTTTTTTAAGTTCAGTATCCAATGCATTTGTTGGTTCATCTAAAATTATTATTTTAGAAGGTATAATTAAACCATTAATTATATTTATTACTTGTCTTTGTCCTCCTGAAATATTTTCACCAGAAAATCCAACTTTACTATCAAAATTTAAATTACTAAATAATTTTTTAATATTTTTAAATTCCATTATTTCATTAAATTTATGTTTACAATCTTTAAAATCACATCCATAAAATAAATTTTCATGTATACTTTTATCAAATAATTTTGAATCTTGATTAATATATATTATATTATTTCTTAAATAATTTGTATCAATATCTTTTATATTTATATCATCAATATAAATATTTCCATTATAATTATACATTTTAAGAATTAATTTTGTAATAGTTGACTTTCCTTTTCCTGATTCACCAGTAATACCAATTATGTTATCCATATTAATTATTAAATTTAAATTATTAATATTTATTGTTTTATTATATCCAAAAGATACATTCTTTATCTTTAAAATATTAAATTTTAAATTAGTATTCTTTTTTTTTTCAATAACATCATAATTTTTAATGGAACTAAAAATATTTATTAAATAATTATATCTTCCTTTAAAATCAATGTAGTCAGGTATTTGTTGAATAGAAACTAATATAGTATCTCTGTATAATAATAAAATTGTAAAAAATGCAATAAATATTGTAATATCAATTTTTTTATAAATATACATATTTATTAAATAAAATATTAATATAAATATAGCTCCAAATACTAATATATTTATTATTATATTATATTTAAGTAATTTATCAAAATAATCATAATGGATATTTAAAACTTCATTACTATTTTTTCTTAAAATATCAGATTCTCTTTTATAATAACCTCTAAATATAATTTTATCAAAATTATTTAATATTTCCGTAATATTTGATTCATTCTTATATATACTATCTTCACAATTTAATTGGTCAGGAATCATTTTTTTAATTATATAATATGTAAAAGTTATTATAATAACATTAGCTAATAAAAAAATAAGTGAAAAAATTAAATTATTGTATAAAAAATAAATAAATACAACAAATATTATTGATAAATTTGGTATTAAAGTAGAAACAAAATTATTAAATAAGAAATAGAGTAATGTTGTTATTCTTTGTATAGGAATATTTAATTTTGTAAAATTTTCATTACTTAAATTTTCATTATTTTTTTTAAATATATTTTCAATTAATTCATTTTTAATCCATAATCTCATATCTGTTAATAATCTATTTTGAATAGATTTATATGTTATATATAATACTATAAAAATAATGGAAATTATTATAAAATATTTAAAATTAGAATAAACTTTTTTTATATCATTTAATTGAATAGATTTTATAATATTTGCAGATAATAATGATATTACATTAATTTTTAATAAACTTAATATACAACTTATTATAATAATCGTTATAGTTTTAAATAATTCTTTATAAAAAAATTTTTTTGTTAAAAAATTTATTATATTCATTTAATATTAATAGATATTAATATTAAAATAATTATTTTTATAAATATTTATATAGATTAATTATCTTATATAACAATTTGAATAAAATAGATTAACTTTTTTAGATAAATTATAATAAATATTTTCATTTTTTTATAAAAGATTAAACATTTTTTGTAAAACTATTTATTCTACATCCAATGCCAAACATAATATTTAATTATTGAAAAATTATACCAATAATTAAAATTAAAATATATTTATTTACAATAATTAATATAAATTTATAAAGATTATGATTTAAATATTAAATCATCAAATGAAATAAGTAAATTAAATGAAATGAGTAAATAAAATGAGTAAATAAAATGAGTAAATTAAATGAAATTGGTAAATTAAATAAAATGAGTAAATTAAAAAGATAACTATAAATAATTCTAATTAATTTTATTTTCATTTAAAAAGTGTTTATTTATACCATTAAATAAAACGTCAGTTACTTAAGGTTTTTATAAAATATATAAAAACATTATTTATAGATATTTATAGATATTTATAGATATTTTAATAATTTATAAGTACAAAAGTTTTATTGAATAATTCTAAATTTTTTTATAAATTTAAATAATTTTATAAGAATTTATAAAAATAATAAATTCTTCTATCCAAATATTTTTATTTTTAAAAATATCAAAGATCCCGAATAATATACTAGCGTCAGTCTACAATAAATTGACTTGTATAAATAAAATTGACACAATATATTATCTGATAATTATACATTAAATTATTAGGACTTTAAAATATATATTCTCAAGAATGAAATATATATTTTTCATATTAATTACTTTATTACATATTAATGCATATCAGAGGAAAAAAACGACTAAACCAACGTTCAACCCTACTGCTTATCCAACAACTACTCCTACAGTAGAACCTAGTACTCGTTCACCAACGGTGTATGATTTTAAGACGATGAACTACAGTGGATATATAGCAGTTTGTGTTTTAGTTCCTTATACTGTCATTGGATGCACATGTATCATTACATTTATATGTTGTTGTAAAACATATGACAAAATAGATGAAGACAATAATAATGTTTAGTTTAAATTATAAATAATAGATAGAATTAAATAAATTGTATTGATGCTTTAAAATAAAGATGCTAGTCCTGGTTATGTTAAACAAATTTTAATTCATATTTATAACTTAAAATTATTTTAATAAACTAAAATTTGACTAGAAGCACAGCTCCTAGTATCACAGCACTTTTTAACAGGAAAGGTTCAAAAGGAAAACCTAGGTTTTCCTTTTAGACATTTTCTCTAGGAATTGCTAAAGTTCTAGGTGCAGGTATATAATTAGAACTATTAATAGAATCTTTATATTTCCTTGTATTTTCAATTTTAATATCATTAAAATCTGACATTAAACCACCTTGTATTTTTAAAAAATCTTGTTGTTCTGTTTTTCTTATTTTTTCTAAATCATCTCTTCTACTATTAATTGGATTTCTTGTTAAATATTTATTTATTTCTAAATTATTATCAATATTTAAATTATCAAAAGATGTTGTATAATAATTATTTTGAAAATTATGTTGAACAGGTTTTTTAGTATCAGTATTAGAATTCCTTGTACATATAGAATTTCTTTCAAAATCATAAATATTACTTATATCATTTTGTATATTATAATGTTCATGATTTGATGATATTGGAACAGAATTATTCGATATCATTGGTCTCAAAAATGTTTGAGAATTTTCTAAATATAAATTATTTGAAGTTTTTGTTTGTTTGGTATATTCTGGATATGGAGATAACATAATTATATATTCCAAATATTATTTTTTATAATTTTATTCTTAATAAAATTATAAATCAATTAAAATTAAATATTTTTTATCTTAAATCTAATTGAATTCCTCCTTTCTTACCTGCTTTTGTTCTTTTAGCAGAAGATTTTATTGTAATCGATTCGTTACTACTAACTGACATATCATCTCTCCCGTCATTTAATTCATTTAATATGTCATCTATCCCACTTGGTCCATTCATTTTTTTCTGAGGTCCAGATGGACCTCTATTTTGATTCATTTTCATATTAATACCAGATTTCATCATATTTCCTATAACATCATTTTGACCAAATTCTTGGCTAATATTATTACCCATATTCTTAACAGCTGCTTCTGATATATTCCTCATTATATCTGGATTTTGTTTTAATATGTCACTTAATTTTGGAGAAGCCGATTTAAATAAACTATTTGTTAAATGAAACATAAAACCTGATCCAGCAACCATTGCTAATAATTTTAATTCAGGTGCCATTTTAACACTATCACTATATTTATCATGTAATTCTTCAAATACTTCATCATAATCAGAAACATTTTCCATTATATTTTCAGACCATCCTTCTAATCTTACATCAAATGGATCAAATTTTCCATTAAGAAATTCTACACCGCTTACAACGGCCATTAAAATTTTTCTACTAAATTTAATACTTTTTTCAACATCTCTTTGTTTTTTTAATCTATCATGTTCAAATGTCATATCTTCATATGAAGATGCCATACTATATTTTTTAGAGGGAGGATATCCTTGTTTTTGTAATCTTTCTAAATTAAATAATAATTTTTGTTTTTCTTGTTGTATTTCTTCATATGATTTTTCTTTTATTGGTTTTTTTTTAATATTATCAATACTTTCATCATCATCACCTTGATCTTCATCCTCGTCATAACTTTCATTATTATCATCAATCTCACTATAATCTTCTTCTTCGCTGTAACTTTTTTTACTATTTTTAGTTTTACTTTTAGTATTTTCTATTGAACTATAATCATCATCTTCTTCAAAATTATCGTTATCATCAAAATTATTTTGATTATTCGAGATATTTCTACTGTTATTTGATAAAATTTCATCACTATCAGTATTATTAGAATTATATGAATCATTCGATATATCACTATTTTCATTTGAAGAATTATCACTTATATTTTTTTTAGAATTTGCAATCATAGAAAAAGTATTTAATGGAACTTTTTTATTTAACATTGGTTTAATTTTAACTTTTTTGTTTTCAGGCATAGTTATAGAATTTGAGTTATTAGATAACATAGGTTTTATATTATTTATTTCAGTTTTTTTTAAATCAAATTTTTTATCATCATTATCAATTATAATATTATTTATTCCAACAGGTACACTAGAAATTATTTCATCTTTAAAATCTGAATCTCTATTAATAATTATATTATCCATCTTAATTATCTTAATATATTATATTATTTTAATAAATATTACGCAATTTTATTATCTTTATCATATTTTAAAATTATATCTTTGGCTTTTTTATATTCAGTATCTGTTATTTTTTTTTCATTTTTTTCAGAAATTAAACAAAATGTACTTTTTTCATTTAATAAATATTTAATTACAATAAAAAATAATAAAGATAAAAGTATTGAAATTTTTATATCTCTAGTTGCAACAAATAATATTGAAAATAATACTAAATATCTTAATAAAAAATTATTTGAAAAAATTTTTTCTATATTATTTGGTAATTCCATCATTAAATATTTACTACCAATATTTGTTAAAAGCATTAAACAACCACTAAATAATTTACTATTAGATAAATTTAATAATATTGTATCAATCATATATAATTAATTATATATTAATTATATATTAATTATATATTAATTTAAATTAATTTATTATATAATAATTATTATAAAAAGATATCATAAAATTTACAATAAAATATATTTTATTAGAATTATTTTTAGAATAATTACTATTACTATTTATATATATTCTAACAAAATTTTTATATTTTTTTGTAAATTGTTTATTTTCTTCATTATTTTCTTCGTAATTACTATTATTATTACCATTATAACCTTCATTATTTCCTTCATTATTTCCTTCGTTATTTAATTCATTTATACCTAAACTATCATGTAAAAATTTAAAAATACCAATAAAAAAATTCAAATTATGAAAATTAGTTGTATATAAACTTTTATATAAAATTATATTTTCATTATTTTGAATATAATTTAAAAATATTAATAAAAAGTATTTAAAAATATTTTCAACTAATTTTTTTATAATAATTATTTTATTTTCTAAATTTATATTTATATTATTCAATTGTTCTTCATTTAATTTATTTATATAAATTAAACTATAACCATATGAATATGAATTATAACCAATATTTCTAGATATAATTTCATAGAATAATTTTTTTAATCTATAGACTTTTATATTATTAATTATATTAATATTATTATTAGATTGTATATTATTATTAGATTGTACATTATTAATTCTATTAATAGTATTATTAATTAATAAAAGTGTTAATTCATCTATATTATTTATTATTTTTAAACAAATAAGTTTTTTTAATATTTTTTTAATATCATTTATTTGACGATAATCATAATTATTTGTATTGTTATTAATATTGTTATTAATATTGTTATTAATATTGTTATTAATATTGTTATTAATATTAATATTATTGGAATTTATATATTCCAAATAATTATTTTTTAAATAATTATTTTGTGAATAATGAATTATTGAATTATCCATAGTACATGAGAATAATATTAGAATAATAGGTTTTTTAAGTTTTTTATTTTTTTTATATAAAAAATTTGTTATATCTGATAATTTAAAAATTTTTGAATTATCTTTTTTTATTGATTTTATATCTGATAAACATTGCATCAGTTCTATTCCATTAAATTTTTTTTTTAAATTTTCTAAATATTTACAATGTAAAGTATAATAATTATTAAGATGTAATAAATATTTATTTTTACAAGATGATTTAAAAGGATTTAATATATATTTTAATTTATCAATTTTTGTATCATCGTTAAATTTGTTAATTATATCTTCATAATCTATTTTTTTATTATTATTAAAATAAACTGGTCTAATCGGAAGTTCATATAAACCAGTTAAAAATTTATTTTTTTCTTCTGTTTGTAAAGTATAATTATAAAATAAACTTCCTGGAGTATATAACTTAAAATATTTTTTTTCAATATTATTTAATTCAAAATTAGATATATTCATATTTGTAATTTTATCAATTTCTATATTAAATATTTCTTCAGTAATATAATCAAAAAATATTGGAGATATATTATTAAGAATACTTATTTTAAATAATAAATATTCTATAATATCTGAACTTCTTAATATTCCACCTTTTTCTAATGATATTATATAAAAATTTTTAGGAAGTTTAAAATAATCATATTTAGTATTAAATTTATTTAATCCACCGTGAAATTTTAATAAATAATTTAATGAATTATTATTATCAATAATATTTTTAGGAAGAATTGGTATAATATTTTCATTAAAATATTCATTTCTATTTTGATCTATAGACATATTGTAAATATATTATAATTGATATTTTTAATTTATAGAATTAATATTATTAAAAAATTAATTAGTTTAAAAATAAAAAAATTAATTAATAAAATTGAATATGAATGAAATTGATAAAATTATTAAAACTAACGAAATTAATGAATATGATTTAGATGAAGAAAGTTTATCCAATAATTCTGAAGAATATTATAGTGAAGATGATTCTGAAAATGATACTATTACAGAAAGTATTAATGACGAACCAATAAAAAAAAAGAGAGGTAGAAAATGTAAGGTAAAAGAAGAAATAGTTGAAAAAATACAAAAAAAAAGAGGAAGAAAACCTAAAATTAAAGATGAAAATAAAGTTGAAAAAATTCCAAAAAAAAGAGGGAGAAAACCTAAAGAAAAGGTATATTCTGTAAAAGAAATACCAAAAACATTTTTTGAAGAAAATAAAAATGAAACATTAATTTTACATCTTCCAATAAAAACATCTGATAAAATAGATTTAAATGATCCTTTACCAGATATTAAAAAAAATAATAATTATCAAATTAATGAAGAAAAAAATTTTTCATTATATGAAAATAATAGTGATATATATAATAATAATTTATTGACACAAGTTAATTTAATAGAATCAAATTATACAAGTAATTTATTTGATTATGATGAAAATGATGAAAATGATAATTTATTTAATTATAATATAACAGATATAAATCAACCTTTAAATCAACCTTTATATGATATAGAAGAAAATAAAAATAATAGAATAAATAAAAAAAATCTTAAAAATATAATGTATGAATTTATTAATGCAAATAATGATAAAACATGGCCTGAAAAGACAAATATTTATTGTTGGTGGTGTTGTCATCCTTTTATATGGATGCCTTGTGCATTACCAGAATATTATAAAAAAGATAAATTTTATGTAAATGGATGTTTTTGTTCTTTTAATTGTGCATCTTCTTATAATTTTAGTAAAAATAATGATAATATTTGGGAAAGATATAGTTTATTAAATTTAATGTATAAAAAAATATATAATAATCCAAAATTAATAAAAATAAATTTAGCTCCTCCAAGAGAAACTTTAAAAATATTTGGGGGATATTTAACAATTGAAGAATTTAGAGAAAATATGATTAAAAATGATAAGTCATTTACAGTTATTAATCCCCCTTTAATATCAATTATTCCTAAAATTGAAGAAAATATGATTAATAAATTAACAAAAAATAGTTATCCATTAATAAATGAGACTATATTAAATAAGACTCAAAATAGTTTAAAATTAAAGAGAAATAAACCATTAACAAATTTAAATAGTACATTACAATCATTTATGGATTTAAAAATAGTATAAGAAATTTAAAAATGAATTTATTAAGATTATATAATTAATATATAATTAATTATATATTAATTATATATTAATTATAAAAAAAATATAAGTATATATTATAAAGAATAAAATGTGTGATTCTACTCCGTCAAATATGGCAAATTTTGCGACAAATAGTTATAATCTAGAAAATTCAGGTGAAAGTTGGTGTGTTAAAAAAGGAGGTATCTATACAAATCCAAATGCAAATTTTGGATACTTTAATAATCAATGCGGAGATCCATATACATATTATAATTTTTGGTATCGTAGATTTCCTGATCAAACTAAATATTTAAATTGTTATAATCTTCCATATAAAGATCAACTATTAAGAAATAGTTATGGTTATGTTAATTCAAATGGTAATTGTAAAATATATAAAAACTTAAAATATAATACAACCAGTAATGGATTTAAATTTTATGGATAATTTTATAGAATTAAATTAGGTATATCTCTTCATGTCAAAATTTAATAGATATTTAAAAAATAATTTTTTTATTAATTTAAAAAACTTATATAGAGCTGTTGCATAAATCAGTTATCAATGTTTTATTGGTAAATATTTTTTGTTATATTATTAAAATACCAACTAAAAATAAAAATTTGTTTTTTATTTTTAGAATAAATTAAAATTAAATTTATATATTTTTAATATATTGTATTATTGTTAAGATAATATTAACTACTAATAATTAATTTTTTTAAAAATATTGTTTAAAAAAAATATTTATTGTTTAATTATTTATTTATAAAATATTCAATAAAATTTAAAAATAAAAAAATTACTAAAAAATAAAAAACAAATTCTTAATTTTAATTGATAATTTTATAAAATAATATTTTAAATTATTCAATGAATTATGCAACAACCTCATAATAAAAATTTATAAGAAATATAAATATATAGATAATAAAAACAATGAAAGTTTTTGGTGGATCTGTCGACAAAATAATAGAACAGGCAAGAGATACAAAAGTTGGTGTAATAATATATGATAGTAATTATAGTAGAAATAAAACCTATAACATATAAATAATCAACAGTATTAGACCTAGAAATGGCTCTGGATTACAAATATTATCTTATTGTTTAAAATATCAATAAATTTGACCAACGTGACAATGTCTATTTTAGACTACATATTTGTATAATAAAGAATTAATATGAACTTTTTTTTTATAAAATTCTTCTTACGAATAAATTTTTTTACAGATAGATTGTAAAATCTTACCTGCAATACAAGAAGTATCTGTGTCCAAAGTTATATAAAATTTATACTTTTCATAAAATATATCAAAGTCTTTTTCGTAAAAGATTTCAATGTGATCATCAACAAACACCGTATTTTTTAATGTTTGTGTCTGAACAATTATTCGATTTTTATCTGTATGAAAAGATATTGTTATCATATCACAACAACAATTACTGCTGCATCCAAACTCATTTTTAATCTCAAGTGTTGTTCCGTCTACAGAAGAAAGATATGTACTTTTTTTAGAAGTAATAAGTTGGAACGTTTCATCACGGCTATGATCTTCGAAATGTCGAATATGATCAACACTTTTAGAAGATTTTTTACTTGCACGTCTCTCTTTATTATGTTTATCATTAAAGAATATTTGTGTCTTCCTTTGTTTTTCCTTAGAACTTGGTTTTTTAAATGTTCTAGAAATTTTTTTAGATTTTAAGAATTCTTCTTCCATTTGTATAAATTATCATATTGATTGTTTAAATTATTTAAATTATTTTTACTATCATTTTTTAATAAATTTTAAAAATTTTTGATTAATAAACTTAATATATACTTAATATATACTTAATATATACTTAATATATACTTAATATATACTTAATTTTATTGATAAAAAAATTTTAAAAATAAATTTATATCATTATTTTATAATGGAGTTGTAGAATCAATGCCAGACAATTAAGAAATTTAAAATAACTATAAATTTTATAATTATTTAAAAATTTTCATTATTTCATTATAATAATATTTTTTTTATAAAATATTAGAACAAGATTTATTAGTCTTTTTTTATTTTATGTAATATATACTTAAAGACTTATTTATAAAATAATGGTTTAAAAATATTATATTTTAAAGACTAAAAAAAATTTAATTTATCTAACTATAAATTTATTAAAAAGACTTTAAGTCAAAAAATTTTAATTTTCAGTCGTCTCCTTCTCCGAAAATTTTATAAAATTTTTTTTTTTGTTCTTTTATTTTTGGATTTTTTTAATTTTACAATACATGTTTTAGTTTTTCTTTTTTTTATTTTTTTAGGTCTAATGTACCATCCAGTTATCTTTATTTTTGATATTCTTGGAAATTTTTTATTTTTATAAGTTTTTGGTAGAATATCCATTATTCTTTTAATTTCTTTTTTATATATTAATATAAACAATGTATTTTCAATAAATATTTCTATTCTTATATTACGATTTAAATCATATTTCTCATTCTCAGATTTAGTTATATAATAATATAAAATATATACATAGTTAATTATTTTAATAGATTATCTAATGATTTACAATTTAAATACCCTAATGAAGTTGTATATTTAGCTTCTCTAAAATAAGTTTCTATAGACCATCTTTTCCAATAAATATCTTTTAATTCATCTATACTTAAATCAATTCTACTTGTTATTAAATAATAGTCATTTTAAATATCTTCTATATTATCTTCTATTTTATAATTAACAATTTTATATAATTTATTATTTTCAATATAAATATATTCTTTTAATTTATTTTTAATTAAAAATTTAACAATATTTAAACTATTTTTAACTCTAAAAACATAATCTATATGTTTATCATTTAATACTTTAATCATTCCTGTAGAATAATATCCTCTATCAAAAATTAAAGTATCAAATTTTCTAATATATTTTAATTGTTCAATAAAAGCATTTCTTTCATTCTTATTAATAGAATGATTATAATTGATAATAATTTTTTTATCAACATCATAAATTCCTCTAATAATACTATTTGTATAATTATTATATTTTTCACTCGGATATTTTAAACCATCTTTATCAAGTTTTTTAAAAGTTTTTAAATATGAACCATCAACAGCTATAACTCTTCTTTCATTTTTATCATTGGAGCTGTAGAATATATGTTTCTTACCATAATTTGAATAAAATAAATAAAAATATATTTAAGATATTTTTATTTATTTGTATTTTTTATAATAATCATTAACATTGTATATGAATTATATTTTTTA
>Ga0247831_1007061_pt1 | contig 12793 bp, 10 predicted proteins | sample LaCruzMarch2015__9_FD_192406 | JGI IMG/M metagenome (GOLD analysis project Ga0247831, IMG submission 192406) | Freshwater microbial communities from meromictic Lake La Cruz, Castile-La Mancha, Spain - LaCruzMarch2015_1m | ecosystem: Environmental > Aquatic > Freshwater > Lake | place: Spain...
CCTTGCCGGGACCTAAATCAATCGTCTCCGGCGGTATTTCAACATAATCGATGTTTTCCCACTCCCGAGCATACTCCCAAGCAAAACATGCTTCCATCTCCCCAAAAGGGATTTTTGAAAAATCCCACTCGGATCTCGGCAGGTGGTGCGCTTCTTTTGTAGCGGTGCTCATGATGTAACTTATAAAATAAAAAAATATGCTACACAACAGAAAAAATTATTTGCCGCTCATTTTTTTACAGGCCTTGCCAAAAGTGGAATGAAGGCGTGCAAAACGCAAAATCCATGGGGGCATGGGCGTCCCGCCCGTGTGTTGACACTGATTCACGCCTCTATCGGGATCATCCTTTTTCCTCACCCCTCCACAGCATGCAGACGCTCCGGCACGGCGTGCCGACGCTCCGACACAGCGTGCTAACGCTCCGGCACGGCGCGCCAAGGCTCTGGCATGGCGTGCCGACGCGCAGGCACAAGGTGCCATTTCGATTGTCTGAAGTATCATCGACATACCTCTCGGAAAACCACTCTTCCATTGAATCGCTTTCGAGTATGGAAACCAGATTCTCGAAATCACACTCGTCCAGCTCGCGAATGTTATTTACGGGAGTCTCGAACATTTTTTGGGAATACTGGTTAAAACGACGATCAGCTTTCAAAAACGCGCTCGGTGAAATCCAAGTCGCTCCACTTGCAGACCCGCTGGTAAACTCCACCGCAGGATACTCCCACGCCTTCTTGCTTGAGACTGCATCGAATTTCTTCTGCCAAATCCAGCACGCCCCTTGTGTGGGCAGTTGCAATCGAGATCAAGCGCGCCTCTTCGCTCTGTCCTCGAAACACTCCGGTGGCCGATTGGATTGAGAAACTTGGAAATGTTTTTGACACCGTTTGAACGAGCCAATCCTCATCGGCTGATTCAATGCGCTCCGTGCGGGAGCCTACATGCAGAGTGAAAATACGCTTAATCCTGGGACAAACCACTCTCTCTTGGCAGGGGGGCAACCGCACCATTGAGCCATCCCGACAGTCGACCAGATCGATGCTCTCTCCGTTGAAAGAAAATACCGCGAGTTGTCCAAACGACCGACCAAGTTCAAGCGCGGCAGTCGCTTCACATGCCACGCCCCAGCCGGGTTCCACATGGGAGCCATCCGGCGAGCCTCCAAAAACGCGAAAACGTTGCAGACCGCGCTTTTCGAGTTCCGCTGCCAGATTTTGATCAGCCATTCGATTTGCCGCTGCATCGGCCACCACCCCATCTGGATTCCAAGCCGTGATGACCCAAAATTTCCGCGCACGCTCGCTCCCGAGCATCTCGAATCGCGTATCCAGAAACTTTTCCTGCAGGTCGTTCATTTGAAGCGATCCATCATTCTTTCCAGCGCCGACCTTGGGCGTGGCTTTGACTGGGCGGATGCTCCTGGAGATGACCAATCGTTTTTCGTGAAGACAGAGCTGAGGGCGCAGGCGCGACCCGCGCAGGCGTAATAGAGGTTCGGCAACAACCCGGGCCTATAAGCCGCGTTCGGGATGAACATCGTGTAATGAAGGCAGCTTCCATCGTGTAGGTAGCTCCCGAATCCGTAGCCAGCTGGTCTATCGAACAACTCCCCCTTGTTCATGGCCAGGGCGGCTCCGATTGTTTTTTCCTTTGCCAGATCGTGGAACGGATAAGTTTGCCGCAGGAACAGCCCGTTGCCTACGACGGGGTGTTTCTCATCCGCTTTGAGCTGGCAGAGCGAGGAAAAGTCCCCATAGGGGAACTCCACCGTAAGCCCGGCCCCGCCGGCCGAGGCCCCGAGGGAAGGCGGGGCTTGCATGTGTTTATCGACAGCGGACTGGAACTCGGCCGGGCTCCATTTTGAATTTTCCTCGCCGCTCATTTTCAGCAGTCCTCCGAATCCCTCCACAAGCTCATCGGGCTCCTCCCGCATTCCAGAAACAGGATGACCACTGGTCGCCATCTCTCCATCAGCCATCACACCAATGAGACCGGCCGCATTGCGCACCTCTTGAATTTGAAGCATGGCTGCCACGCTCAAGAGCGGTGCCATCCAACCCCGGATTCCCTCATGAATCCTCACGCTGCAGGAAAGTTCCACCGAGCGTGTTTCTTTGAGATACACGGGCCCGGACATCGTCGCCAAGGTCATGAGCATATTCAGGGCCGCTTCGGTTTTCGGCGTAAGATCGCAATTTTTCAGCAGCTCCGTGCGGATGCGGACATAGTCGGCCACATCGCCATCCGGCCCTGTTTCGCGATGGGTTACCTCGATGTGCTGTGCATGTTGGTCGGCCCACCATGTGAGACCTTTGGGTGTTTCGATCATCCACTCCGGATCGATGCGGAGTTGCTCGGTCTTGAGCCAGTTGATTGTATTTTTTCCGGGGTTCATAAATTATGCCTTAATAGCCGCAGCGTTCCATTCAGGATTGAGGAATGCATTGACCACACAAATAAAAGATATTGCGCATCGGCGGGTGTAGTTTTCGCCAGCCGTTAAAGACTCGGCATTATCAAGAATTTGCAATCCGAACCTTTCATTCACTCCATTTGCCACAACGCTTACGACCTCTTCGATAGAGCAGCAATTCGGAGCAGCCTTAAATCCCTGACCAATTAAATCTTGCTGGACTTGCAGGAACCAAGCATTTCGCGACTCTCGGACTAGATGGGTCTGAGCTATCCCTGCTTGGACCGTGTAAAGAATCAGACTCGCGTCCCATACTTCAGCCCGCCGTATCATTGGGCCGCAAAAATGTAACGCATCAGTGAACGTCACCACCGCACCGTATAGGCGCGGATTTCTCTGGTCGATGAAGCAGTCTAAAGTCTTTTGGACTGGATTTCCTTGCGCAATTTGTTTCGGACCATATTGAAGGCATCTTTCAAACCACTGTAGATGAGGTGGCAAAAAATGTGTTACCAACTCTGCGATTTGAATGGTCCCTGCATTATCAAATGGGAAGTATGCATCAAAAAAATTGAATCCAGCAAGGTATGCACCTTCTAAATCTTCATCGATAAACTCACCGACCTGGGCGCATAGATATGTCATTACTTCCTCCCAATCACTCATTAGGCAAGTTTTTGAAGAAAGGCATTCCGGCAATTTATTTTCCTTTGATCTATTCCATATGGGACCGATTCTCCTGGATGGCAATTCAATCTGACGGGGAAGAAAAGGATCCAATGCCCTGTCCACGAGCTCAACAAACAAGGGCTCTATTTTTCCATCGTAAAAGTTTCCACCTTCACCATTAGGAATATGCGGCGGTTTTAGGCTTATTTTGTTGCTGAGTTTTCGCGAGTATCGCAGCCAATCTTCTCGACTGGTTTGCGGGCCTTTCACTCTCATCGAAAAGGCAATACAAAAAATAAGCCCTTTCTGAACATTAGCTGATAAACCAAATTCCCGCGCATCTTTTTCCCATGCCATAAGCAAAGGTGTTGGTTTAGGTTTTGCGTTCCAGAATTTCATTAAATTTTAACTATTCAGTTTTGGATCAGATTTTAAAATTGCCATTCACTCATCATTCTTCCTGAGCCAGTTGATTGTATTTTTTCCGGGGTTCATAGGCTTGATTATTTTACCACCGCCTCATATCCCGTTGGGGCCGGTTTGCCGGCGGCAAGGGCGGCCTTCAGCACTTTCGCGTGCGAGCACATACCCCGATATTCAAAACCTGGGCATGTGCAGGTGACATCGCCCGCTTCGTAGGTCAGCGTGTAGGATTTTTTTGGGTCAGATTTGCTCACGGCCCGGTAGATTTTTGATGCGGGGCGGCTCAAAACCCGCGCCAGTGCGAGCAGGGCGTCGCGACTGAGCACAGGCTTTTTGGCATCGCCGCCGGTCGCGTGACTCGCGGCACTCTCATGTTCCACTTCCTTGAGCAAGGCCTCGACCCACTCCTCATCGGTCATTGGAATATCGGGATCGGAAATATTCGCGGAAATGCGAGAAACCAAGGCCTCCAACTCGGAAAGAACATCCCGTGTGGCATCCGGGGAAAGGGCCTCACCATCCACCACCGCGCTGATGAGAGCGGATTTGGTTTCCAAGACTCCTTGCACAAACTCGTCGATGGTTCCGGATGCCACATGGTAGCTCACATTCACCGAACCGGTCTGGCCGATGCGGTAGGCACGGTCCTCTGCCTGCCAGTGATTCGTTGGCACCCAGTCGAGGTCGTTGAATACCACTTGCCGTGCTGCAGTAAGGTTAAGCCCGACTCCACCGGCTTGGATGTTAGCCACAAAGATTCGCACCTTGTCGTCGGTTTGAAAGGAATCGACCAGTCCCTGCCGTTTTGCTGAGGGAGTAGCGCCAGTGAGGAGAACACAGCTCGCACCGAATTTCTTAGCGATCTTTTGGAGCGGCTTGTCGAAGCAGGAAAAAACAATCGCCTTCTCTCCCTGCTCGACGATGCCCTCCAGCAGCTCGATCGTATTGTCGACCTTTGCTGACGCAATTTTCTCCCTGGCCTTGGTGATCTTGGCGAGAAGCCGAGCGCGGTCTCCACGCGGAGAAGTGCCGGCACGCGAGGCCATGAGCGTTTCGACAACCTCGCGAATCTCAGCCGTTGCTGTGCCTCCCGGTATTTGCACGGGCACCCACGAGCGAATCTTCGGAGGCAGATCAAGCACATCCTCCTTCCGACGGCGAAGCATGACTCCGTGAAGCTGGGTGGTGAGTTCCTCCAAGTTGCTGGCCCCATCGGTGACCCATCCATAGCCACTGTGCTCGGCCGCGCAATAGCGCTTGGCAAAGGAGAGGAAGCTCTTGCCCATCGCATGGCGGACGAGTTGCAGAAGCGGAAAAATGTCGCGAGGACGATTGGTGAGCGGGGTTCCTGTGAGGGCATAGACCAGCGGCCCGTCTTGCTCGCATAGCTTCATCGCGTGGCGATTCCGCTGACTGCTGTGGTTTTTGAGATAATGCGCCTCGTCGAAGATCAATCCCTTCCAATCGATCGCTTCCAACTCATCCAGCCTCTTGCCGAGGATGTCGTAGTTCACGATCACCCACCCGGAGAAGCCCGCAAGCGCTTCGCCGCCGGAGGCTCCCTCCACGATGCGGCATTGGGCGCTTGCATCAACAAGCTGGATTTCCTTTTTCCAGTTGTGCTTCACGGAGGCTGGACACACCACAAGATAGGGCCCGGCAGGCTCCGCATGGCGGGTAGCTACAATGCTCTGCCGAGTTTTGCCGAGCCCCATGTCATCGGCCAGGATCGCACGGCGGCGGCCCAGTAAAAATGCAACGCCCTCGACTTGGTGCGCAAAAAGCCCATCGGAGAGCTTGAGCGCGTCTTGAAATGCCGCTTCCTCGACTTCGGAGGATGGGATTGTGGATTGGGTGGTGGTTTTCATGTCAGGGGAGAGCGTAAAAATGATTGTGAGATTATGAAAACAAGCGGCGTGTCATATGTGTCATCACCAGCCCTCAAGAAATGCCGCTGTTGCCTCGCGGGAGTTGAGGACTTCGGCGGTGGCGTCCCAGTCCTCATCGAGGTATTCGTAGGTTTCCTTCAGAACGAAGGGACTCTTCTGTTCGTCCGTGACAAGTTTAACGATATCGGTTTCCTCCAGGGCTCGGTCTTCGAGCATTTCGGAAACCCACTTGTCGGTGATGAAATCGGGCACTGTGCCGAAGATGTTTGTGATCGCCTGAATTCTACAGGTTAGAACTTGAAAGAGCCTCTGCTCCACGCCGTGGTCGTATCGCAGGTTGCAAAATGGAATTCGCTTTCCGACGGTTCCGCGTTGGACGCGGCCCTTTCTTTGTTCGAGGATTGTCGGGTTCCAAGGCAGGTCCAGATTGATGAGGCTTCCGAGTCGCTGAAGATTGAGTCCAGTGCTTGCAGCGTCGGTTCCAACCAAGAGCTTCAAGACGCCTTTTTTTACTTTCTCCTTCAGCAGTTCGCGGTCGATGCTCTGGACCTTGCCGTCTTCGAAAAGTTTCGAAGTTGAGCTGCTCGCGTAGAGTCCGATGGGCTGGTCCAAGTGCCCAGCAAGGAATGAACAGAGCGCAAAGGCGGAGTCGTAGTATTGGGAAAAAACCAACGCACCCCGGTCGAGCCAGGTGCGACCTTCGAATACCGACTTCAAAATTTCGAGCACACGCTCGAACTTCGGGTCGCCTTCGGTGTCGATCTGCCGCTTCAACTGGTCGCGCAACAACCCCAGAAGGCCTTTTTCCGAATCCTCCAGGGGATAGATGCTGTCTCCTTCTTCGTTTGAACCATCCTCGTCTTCGATTTCCTTGCCCTTGAGCATCCTCTCGGTCGTGTAGAGACCGGCGTAAATGGAGCTGCCCACGCGGCGCTGGAGAAGCGTTTTGATAAAGCCCGCCGCCTTGATCCGCTGGTGGAGCATCCGTGAGAAATCCTCGGCCAGTTCCAGCGCCTGGCGGACGCTGTGGGTCGAGACCACTGGTCGATCGTCGCCTACCGGCACGAGTTCGATTTTGATCAGTTTGCCCTGCTCCTCCAACCGTTCGCGGGAGCGTTTGATCACGCGAATTGTGAAAGGATTCAGTTCACGGAGATCGAGCCTTTCCAGCTCCTCCAAATCGAAGGGGTCGATCTTGTCGAAATCGGAATTGGTTGCTGCATCCGAATCCTCTGGAACGCCGAGAGTGCTCCGAATTAAGCGAAAAACATCCCTGTGAATTTGTCGCGGCAGCGGATCTTTCCACCATTCCCATTTCTCGTAGAGGGCCTCGATGCGAATCTCACCGGCGAGCAAATCAAACGCGGTTTTGTTTGTGCCATCCCTCCAGCGGCCGAGATCGGATCCCAGCACTTGGGGGTTTCCGACAGACAAGACATTCAGAAGGTCCCAGAGTTCAATGGGGTGGAGTTGCACCGGAGTGGCGGTCGCAAGAACCATTGTGCGCGTGCGGCCTGCGAGTCGCAGCGCGAAATCATAGAGAAGGTTTTTCTGCGGGGCCTGCCAGACCTTGGGCTCGCGAAGATTTGTGCGGCGGATTTTGTGGGCCTCGTCCCACAGGACACAGCTGTAGCGTTTCTTTAAAAGATCCTCCGCCAATTTTCCGTTGAGTCGGCTCCTGGCCGCACTCAACACCACCGAGGTCGGGATGATTGCGATCCTGCGCGGGCAGTTGAGGACATCCTCCTCCGTTGAAGGGTGGAATTCATCGCGCTCTGTTAGCCAACCTTTCCCTGTCCAGAGGGCAGAGGGGGCGGCGAGTTTGTCGAGCATCTCCTCCTGCCATTGGTTCACGACCGCCTTGGGGGCGAAAATCAGGACGGGTTCTTTTTCCAAGGTTCCGATGAGTTTGGCGAGTCCGCCGAGTTGGATCGTTTTTCCGAGACCCACGCCATCGGCCAGCAGGAATCTCGCACCCTTGCCCGGCTGTTCGGCGTAGAGGCGGTGTTCATCGAAAGCGCGTTTGATGAAAAATTTCTGGTGCTCCCAGAATCCGAACAATTCCGTGCAAGTAGGCACCTCGGCCAGCAGAGAGGCTATCTCGGGGTTTTTCCGCCACTCGCCCACATGCTCGATCACTGTTCGCTCGCCCAGTCGGCCAATTTGTTTGACGATGAATTCGCTGATCGGAAACCCTCTCGCCCAGAGCGCATCGAATTCCTCTTGGACCCAGTGCACACTTTCCTTGCTGTCGTCCTCCCACACGAGTTCGTAGTTGAAACGCCATGCGCTCTCGCTGTCGTTTGCGCTTCCCATGAACGAGGTCGCCCGACCGTCGGGGTAGCGTAGCACCCCAGCTTTTCCATGAACAAATCCGAACTCGCTGTCGGGAACAATGCGGATTTCAAATTGGCAGCCTTTCTTGCCGGTCACCAAATCTTGCAACAATCTCAACCGTTCCTTGGCCTTTTCGCCATACACATCGACGAGGTGGGGAAAGTTTCCGCTGTTCCACACCATCCGGAGAAGCGAATCCTGCAGTTCCGCCTGCCGGGGGCCTGTGGCTTGCCGCACGGCATGCACATCGGCGGGATTCACCTCCGTGTTGCAAACGATCCGGACTTTGGAAATGCCGCCTAACTCAGCCGCTGCCAACTCCAACAGGCTTGACTGGAAATATCCGGCTACCCGATCGTAGCTGGCAGCGCCCGCCAGCCGCTTGGAGAGGAAATCCTCATAGAGACTCTTTCGCCTGGAGCTGAACCGCTGGAGAGCCATAAATCAGAGGTGTTCAGGTGGTGGCGGATGTCGCCACTTTTTCGGCGAGATCGGAAAAAGACACCATCGGCAGCGTGAAGGCATCCCACGGCCCTCGTGCGGTCATCGAGTGCACAAAGTCGCGCGCCGCACCGTAGAGCGCGGAGGTCCCGTTAACCTTCAGGAAAGTTTCCATGTCGAGGTCCTTGGGCAGACCATTCGCAAAGCCGAAATAGCCGACGATTTCCAAGTGGAACTCATAGGGGAGGTTTTGGCCCGGCTTTACCTCTTGATTGACCCGCATGCACATGGACCAAGAGGGGCGCTCGGCACCGGGTATGGGATCGAGGGGTTCGATGATGCTGAAAACCCTGAATGTCTCCATATCAATATCGAGCTCCTTGCTGGGATCAAAGGATTCGACCGCGCGAAATGTGAATTGCGGCGTGATGTAGCGGACGAGTTGAAGGATGGAAAACTTCATGCCTCAGTCGCCTCCTTGGTCTGCGGGAGAAGCGAACGCCTTGGGAAAGACCGCATGGCAGGGCGTGACGGCCTCATTTTGCTCCAACGGATCGGGGAGCGCGATTCGGACTGCGGCTGAACGGAGCGGGCTGGTGGAGAGGAGAAATTGAAATAACCAACCACCGGCGTCGAAGCCGGAATGGCCTTCATCCAAGGCGAAAGAGCCTCCTTCATGCCGGCCCGCTCCAGAAGATAATCCAGCGACACCGCGCCATCGTGCAGAGCGCGGATCAGCAGCCCGATGACCCGCATGGGCCGATAGCGGCCGGTTTCCCAGCGCGTCCAGCTTTTGGCTCCCACTTGGAAGAGTTCGCCCATTTGCTTTTGGGAGAAGCCCAATCGCTCGCGCAGGGTCTTCATCTCGCCCGGTGTGAGCAAGCCCATGGCCCTGCACTTGGTCTCTTCCACCAAGCGGCTGCCTTCCTCGGTCATCAACCACTCGCCGATTTCAGCATCCCACTCCATCGGGATTTGGATTGTGATGAGCCGCTCGATGCCTTCGCCCGATACCTCGGGCACCGACACCTCGAATGGCTGCATTTCTATAGTTCCATTTTTCATAACGAATTTTTATAACTCACAGCGCAGGCGTTTCTTCTCCGGCGGGTGCGCCGAAAACAGCAGCACCTTCCTGCCGCCCTCGCGCAGCATGATTTTTCCATAAGTCTTGCGACCTTTGAAGAGGAAGAAAAACTCCCATGTGTCGCCCGTGGGATAGTCCATGGTGACTGGACAACCGACCGGGTTTTCCGACTCCAAGAAGTCTAAAAACGCATCCTCCACCTCGCCTTCCGAGTCGTTCGGAAAGCCCTTCTGGAATTCTTTTGAGAAATCCTTGGTCCGCTGGATGAGCCGTAAGTCGCCCGTTGCGATTATCCGACACACCTGCTCCAGCCAACGCACAGGAATTACCTGAAGTGGCATACCTGTTTGCTGGTTGGAGTATTTTCACGGACGAGGAACGGTATCATATGATACCGTTGGGTCAATTCTTTTTTTTCTTGCCCGTGCATTTTTTTCGTTAGCCCCGGTGGTTTTCGACGGCGAGGCGCAGGGTTTGGACCAAGGGCCGCACTTCGGCCCAGGCCTCGTTGGGCTCGGTGGCTTGGTGGATGTAGCCCAGTAGAACGAGGTGGCGGGTTTGCCGCTCGGCCCAGAAATTCGTCGTTTCGACGAGGTGCTTCACGGCGCGCTCGGCATCCGCACCGTCACCGAGGAGCTTGAGGGCGTGGTAGAGTTGCCGGGTGACGCTGTGCGGGAACTCGCCACGCTGGCCAGCGGACACATCCTCCCAGCGGGTCGCATCGGGGCGAGGAAACTCGGCGGGGAGTTTCGACCTGGCGGCATTTGCCTCGGCGCGGCCGAGAAGTTCGGAGGACTCGCTTAGTCCATATGCTTTACCGAGGTCTTGGAATGTTCCCACCTTGGCGGCACCTCCGGCCTCAAGCTCCAGCGACTTGAGCAGGAATTTCTCCTCGGGGGAGAGGCTCCTCCAGAACTGGTAGGCGCTACCGCCATCGGGTGTGCGGCGGAGCTGCTCTTCCAAGCCCAGGGGCACGAGAAAATCCGTCGCTGTGCGTTTGGCTTGGTTCATGAGGTCGCGGAGCGCCGAGGCGCCGCGCTGCTTGTTGGGAGTGCGGAGTTCCTCCATGAGGTCGATGCCATCGATGCTCGAAAAACCGGTGACCACTTCAGCTGCGACCGCTTGGGCCGCGAGAAGGTAGTCAGTATCTGTGTAGCCACAGCCGTGGACTCCGGCGGCCAGTTGGCTGTCGCGCATATGACGGATCGTCTTTTCCACACGGGCCTTGATTTCGGGGAGAACGAGATCCACGAAACCCATCGGCGCATTGGCAGGGCGCTTACGCAGCACCATGTTGTAGGTCGCCTGCACATAGTTGCCTTTCTTGATAGCCCCCGCTGCGGTCTCGGTGGCGATGCTCCAAACCTGCTTCACCTGCAATCCGGCAGCCCACATGATGAGCGCGAGGTCTTCCCACACATCGGTATCCTTGTGCGTGAACATGAGCACCTGGATTCCGTTTTCGGGCATGTTCTGAGCAAGCCGCGCGTAGCACTCCGCCATCGCCACACGGAATGGCGCGTCGTCACCCTTGACGGCCTCGTCCCGCTTCGAGTCGGTATACCAATCCGGGAAACACGCTTGGAGATGCGGCTGATACCAAGCCAAGAAAAACTCGGAGAGTTCCTCGTAGTTCACTGCGTCAGCGTAAGGGGGATCGGTGATCCACAGGTCGGCAGATGCCGAAATCTGCCTCGCATCTGCCAAGCCGACCGATGCTTTGATTCTACAAGGCTTAGAGAGGTGATCTGCAACAAGATTTTCCTCCATCGACCACCAACTTCTCGCTGGATAGTGAGGAAATGTGTTTAAGGCTTGATTGTAGAAAACACGTCCGGTGCTGCCTGCACCCCCTCCAGCTTTTTCGTGCCAATGACAAAGCCGGGAATTGTAGTTCAGCAGAAGGCCGATATTTAAAGTCAAAGCAGCCCTGAGATTTCCTGGAAGATTGGCGATCTCTTTTGAGTAGAACGCGGCCATCAGAAGCTGCCTCGGGGTAAAAAGGTGGTGCCAGAAGGTCCATCCACGCTCGCGAATCAACCTTGTCGTCTCTGCACCATCCTGTATCCGCCAATCTGGAATCCAACCTTGCTGCTGCCATTCGTGGAGATTGGTTCTGACCATCTCCGTGATGCGGCTTTCGACCGCAAGATCATTAACCGATGGTTCGCGATAAACAAACTCATCGCGTCCTTGCCGCTTGCCGTTGACAACCCGTGCAGGCTTGCGCCAGCGGATGCAGTAGAGACGCTCGCCAAAGAAATCTCCTTCACTGGGAATAAAGTCGCTCTTTTCCCATTTGCGGAGGCCACCGTGGTTAGATATCAGCGTCTGGAGTTTGATCCGTCGCGGGGCGTTGTCGGTTTTTCCTGCTTTGTGCAGGATGTCCCAGAGTGGTTGAGGGCAAACAATGTCCTGATCTTGCTTTGTTGCTTTTGCCGCTTCGGCAAAGCCCTCGCCGCCAAACTTGACCTTGAAATCGAATCGCTTTTCAGCCGGGACCGGGACCAGATCAATCCACGCGCCTTGTTTGGGGCCGATTTGCCATGTGGCAGAGACGGGCACGCGCCAGCCATCCCATTCCGGGACGGGCACCTCTATGCAGTAAAAATAGAGGCTGCTCCGCCACCCCTCATCGCTGAGCTCCAGCTTTTCGCGTGTAATCAAATCATCGACTCGCGCAAAAACCTCCTTCTGCGCGGCAATCACCTTGGCGTTGAATGCGGGGTCCCCTGCAATAATGTTGAGAGCTCCCCAAGTGAGTAAACAGGCCACAGGGTTAAGATCGGACGCATGAACATCACACCCCAGTTCTGCCGCCTCGAATGGAATGGATCCCATGCCTGAAAAGGCGTCGCCCACTTTGAGCGAGTGGCCGAACCGCCGTTGCGACATTTCATTGACCCACTCAGCAAGCGAGGACGCATGCGTGCCGCAGTATGCATTGATTTCCGACCAACTTTCCTCGGGCGGGCCATCGATTTCCTCAACCCGCATCGTGTATCGTCGCTGTATGGTGTGCCCGAGAGAATAGAACACGCGCTTTTCCAAGGCCTCCCTTCTCGCCTTATCATCTTTACTCATTCTGGGAGCCCAAGAATCTTCATCCTTAAACAGATCGAGATTGTCTGATCCCGCCTTCGCATAGCAAAGGCTCGCGAATGACGGATAAGAAGGTTTCGACGAAATCGCATCCAAGTTTGGATTTCTGCGCTTCCACATTCCAGCGTTGTCGAGACACATGAGCCGCAGGAAGATTTCGAGTTCTTCCGGCCAGCGGTCGGTGTCATCAGATGCCTCAAATAGCGAGGCAAGAATGATGCTGCGGGTGAGAACGAACGGTTTTGCCCCCCACCATTTGCCCAGTGAATTAAGAATTTTTCCGTGTGTAACGCTCCGCTCCAGATAGCTCTCCAGCGAAAGTTGGGCGATGGGGAATTGAGTTTCGAGAAGAGTTGGCATAGCTGGTCAGAAAAGGTCGGGTTGGATCAGGCGGTGGCTGGGGTTTTCTTGCGTTTTGACGGTGTTGGCTT
>Ga0247831_1007063_pt1 | contig 12792 bp, 4 predicted proteins | sample LaCruzMarch2015__9_FD_192406 | JGI IMG/M metagenome (GOLD analysis project Ga0247831, IMG submission 192406) | Freshwater microbial communities from meromictic Lake La Cruz, Castile-La Mancha, Spain - LaCruzMarch2015_1m | ecosystem: Environmental > Aquatic > Freshwater > Lake | place: Spain...
ATCCTCACTCCGTGAGGTATAATGGAAAGTACCATGCTGCTTAACTCGAGTTACGTGTGGTCGTATCATCCCGAGAACAATACTTTAGGCAAGCTATTGGTCAAGCTAGATGATTTCCGCGATACCCCCATCCTGAAAACATTGACCCTGCAAATGACCGTAACTGTACCCCCAGGGAAACTTCGAAAAGAAGTTGCACCACAATACGCTGCGCTACTGCTGCATACTTTTCAGGAATTGCTCCTCAATATGGTCAAGCATACCGAATCAGCACAAATTCAGGTTCAAATCCAATTGACAAACAATCAACTTGACATTCGCATCCAGAATGCATTTGCACTGGTACCGCCTACCAAATTGCCTCCATTGCCTACCGATCCATCCATTCGAGAAGTTTTTGGAATCCAGAAACGATCTAAGGAATTTCAGGCTCTAGGGGGTAACTTAGCGTTTTTTGAAGATTTGGAAGGTCAAATCTGCCAGATGAACATTCCGCTGAGATAGGCATCTCATCTTTAACACTTCAATATTTTATCGATAATCTCTTGTCGAAAACAGCAATCAAAACCTGGGAAGTGGAAGGCAAGCTCTACCGCTACTTTTCAACGGGCATGTACATGTTTTTTGTTGAAAAAAACTGTGCCCTAGGGCGTAGAAAAATAGCAAAGAGCTTGCCAAACCAATAATTCCAAAAAACCGAAAATAAAACCCCAAATTAATCCCATTAAAACATTCCAGCGTGTGTTACAAAAATAAACGATCTAAACGAAAGGCTTGTTGCAATTTAGATAAAGCAAGTTTTACTACATGTTTTGGCTCTTTTTTACATAAAAAATGAAGTAAATATGGGTGTAAGAGTCTGGGGCTACATGTTTTTTATCTTTTATCTTTTATAAATGTAGTGCGCTGGTGTTCTTGAGTTTCAATTCAATGTTCAGAATAAAATTGCATTTCTTTGCAGTTAGAAAATGGGTCACAACTTATTTTTTATTTTACCGCAGCATCACTGCTAGGTAGAAATCTCAATTGAAAAGGTCATTTTTTTTATAAGATTACAATTTGTTGCCGTATTCCGAATTAGCCGGGATATGGCTTTTTTTTGTTAACCTTTTTTATAAGGTTCAATCGCGAACTATTTCTTTCTGATTTTTTATTCAAGACCACTTCTGTTTTTACTACATGTTATTTTTTTAACAACATAAAAAATATGTAGCAAGCTCTCGTTTCCACACCACACTCACTCATGCTAGTCTAGATTTCCTATTCTTTGTATTGTTTTGCATGCTTTAAATGGTTTTCTCAATCAACCACAAAAGAAAGCCAAAAGCTGCTTCATTGATAAATTATAACCATGAAAAAAATGTACATTTTTAACTGGATGACCAAATCCGCGAGCATGGGCTTGCTGGTATTGGCTATTTGGTTGTTTGGATCCAATTTGGCTGTAGCACAATCTTGCGGTTGTATCAATGTTACAGTTACCCTGGATCAGAACTGCCAATTTACTGTTTCCTCTAACATGGTATCTCCTGGCTGTCCCCAGCCATACTATGTGCGGGTAATGGACGGAAGTCCGACCAACGACAACGTCATCAATTGCGCTGGTGTTTGGACGTATGGCTTGTTTACAAGCGATGCTCCAGATGCAACCGTAATTTGCTGGGGCAAAATTACTGCCGAAGACAAGACTGCGCCGGCAAACCCTACCAATGACTTTTACGCTGACACTTTGGCTTGTTTCGACGTAAACTACGTTTTGAACAACCCTATGACGATTGGTAATGTAGGTCAGACGTCTTCTCCGAAGCCTGCTGCTACCAGCACCCAAACCATTCTGTATGCTGAAGGGCCTACTGCGCCTGCAAACACTACGGATGACAAGATTAAGAACTTGGGTTACCCCAACTTCCAGGACAACTGCCGTGGTTGCGGTTGCCGGGTTACCTTGAAGTGGAGCGACAAAGTGGTGTACTACTCATGCGCAGACATGACAACGAATGGCAACATCTATGCAAAGATCTACCGCGAATGGGTAGCCACCGATTGCAATGGCATGCGTTCCAGCGTTGTACAGCAGATTCCATTCGCCCGTCCTGAGGTGGTATTGGCCAATCAGTGTACGCTGAATGCTCCTTTTTCTACCGACAACGAACTGATGTTCCGTGGTGCAGGTACTTGCGGCGATAGTGCCACAGTAGCTGCTCCCAATTACGATTGGGTAGTACAGTATACATCTTGTACGCCTGACAAGAGCTTGATCAAGAAACTAGACGTGATGCCCTCTTTCCGCAGCTACTTCTACAATCACAATACCAAGCGCGACATCTACCTGGATGAAACAGAATGCAACTATTCTGTACAAATCAAGGACACCGAATTTCCTACTTGTGGCGGCAAAGGTTTGAAAATCAACCGCGAAATTTATGTATTTGATTGGTGTACTGGTGGCATCATCGACACCCTGCATGTACTGATCAAGATCACCGACGACAAGGCGCCAACCCTTACTGCTCCTGCGTTTGTAAACGGTGCACCTTACACCAACCCAACACAGGATCAATACTATGGACCGTACATCTCCACTGGACCAATGGATTGCACGGCTGCATTCCCAACCACAGTGGCGGGCATCAAAAAAACCTTCGGTTACACGATTGCGGACAATTGCTCACTGGGCAACGTAACCGTAAGCGTAAAAACCAAGGATCGCTACGTGAAAGGCATCCTGGTTGCTGAAAATACCTGGGACAAGGTAGACTACGCGATCATGAACAACAGCATGATTGGCTTGCCAACAGGTTACCACCGTTTGATCGTCGACATGTCCGATGGTTGCTACAACGCAAAACGCGACTCTTTCGATTTTTACGTGTATGATGGCATTGCACCGGTAATGAAGTGTGACGATCAGTTGAATGTATCCCTGAGCAACGGCAATGGCTACACCACTGGTTATGCACAAGTAACCGTAGCAGACCTGAACGAAGGTTCATGGGACAACTGCAAGATTGACTGGATCAAAGCACGCCGCAACGTACCTGCTGCCTTGGCGGCAAGCTTCATCGCGAAGGGTTATGACAGCAACAACAACGGTAAATTGGACGTGGCTGTAGGCAACGACATCAACGCAGATGGCGACTACAACGATTACATCAATGGCGTTGAAGAAGTACTGAAAGATGGTGCTGACGGTATCGACATCAACGGTGACGGCGACTTCGCAGACTTCGGTGAAACGTTCGTACTGAAAGGTGGCAAGTTGATGACTCCGCTGACCGACGTAGTAGAATTCTTCTGTGGCGACGTAGCCGCAAAAGTTACTGTAGAATTGTGGGCTGAAGACATCAGTGAAGCTGAAAACCGCAGCTTCTGCTGGGAAGAAATCCTGGTAGAAGACAAAGTAGCGCCTACTTGTGTGGCTCCTTTCGACATCACCGTAGATTGTGATGAGAAGTGCCTGGAGAAAATCGACAACAAGGCGGTATCCGCTCTTTGCTTCGGTGATGTAACCATCACTTCTGGCAACGATTGTGCTGCTCTGGATACAGTTTATAGTGTTAGCAAGGATTTGAAGTGTGGTTATGGTACCATCGTTCGCAGCTGGGCATTGACCAAGCAAACGGCGAAAGGCCCAATCACGATCAACTGCGCGCAGACAATCACTGTACGTGCGATCCACCAATACAACATTTGCTTCCCTAAAGATGCATCTGCTGATTGTAAGACTCCAATCATTGATACCATCATTACGGATGAATTGTCTTGCGACATCTTGTCTGTAAACGTAACCGACAAGCGTTATGACGCTTCTGACGATGAGTGCTACAAGATCTTCCGTACTTATTCCGTAATCAACTGGTGTACTTACGATGACGTTTGTGGTGATCCATTGGATCAAACCAACGTTACGGTCATCGATCGTGGTTACTTTGGCAACTATGGCAAGGCGCCTCTCTACTTGTTGGTTCGTGACAGTGACCGTGACCTGGATGAAGAGTTCTACATTTCTGAGAACTTGACACCAAACGAATTAGACGATTACCGTTTTGCTACTGATGGTGACATCAATGGTATTGATTCTGGCTCTGGCTTCAAAGCTGAATCGAATGGTCAACCAGTTCCTTACTGCCAAGAAGTAGAGGAGTACATCCACAGCTTCATCTATACTCAGATCATCAAAGTATACGACGATACTCGTCCAGTAGTAACTGGCGCTACAGCTAAATTCTGTATCCGCGATGGAGAAGATTGTTTGGCCAACCTGAAAATGGTGATCAACGGCAAAGACAACTGTTCTGACAAAGTGACTTTGGAAACCAATGTACTGATGATTGCTCCTTACCAGACTCTGGATGCAAGCAAGATGATCATGTACAGCTCTCCAAAGTGGAGCACCAAAGATTTGGGCAATGGCAACTTCGAGATCAATGTGAAGGATTTGGCACCACTGGGCGTCCATGACCTGATCGTAGTCGTACGTGACGAGTGTGGCAACCTGAGTGTTCCAACTCGTATTCCATTCACGATTGCAGATTGCAAAGGACCAGCTCCGATCTGTATCAACGGCTTGAGTACTGACCTGATGTCTGACGGCAACAGTGGCGGCATGATGGCCGTATGGGCTTCTGATTTCGTTGCATCACAAATATACGATTGCAACGGCCAAGACGCCAGTAAGGGCGACCCTAGCGGACGCCCTTTGATCACCAAATACTCGCTCAACCGCGTAGGCGACAAAAAAGACAAAAACGTGACCGGCATCAACCTGACTTGTGCAGACAAAGGCAAAGTGATCCTGGTTGAATTGCATGCATGGGATGAAGCAGGCAACGACGACTTCTGCGTCACGTATGTGGAAGTTCAAGACAACCGCAAGGTTTGTCCGGGCTCGACTACCGGGGGAAGCTTCAACATTGCGGGAACCATTGTTACCGAAGGCGCTGCCAAGCTGCAAGGTGCAAGCATCACTTTGAGTGGTGCTGCTTCTCAGACGGCAACTTCTACTGCCAACGGTGCTTACTCTTTTGTCAATCTGGCCAAAGGTGGTGACTTCACCATCGCCCCACAATTGGACAAAAACCACCTGAATGGGGTATCTACATTTGACCTGGTCTTGATCCAGAAGCACATCTTGAATGTAGTGGCTTTGAACAGCCCCTACAAAATGATTGCTGCGGACGTCAACAACTCCAAGTCAATCACTACCCTGGACTTGATTGCCCTGCGCAAGTTGATCCTGAACATCGATCAAACGTTCCAAAACAACACTTCCTGGAGATTTGTAGATGCGACGTACAAGTTCCCAACTGCTAGCAACCCATGGGCGGCTGCATTCCCAGAAGTGGTAAGTGTAAACGATCTTGCTGCCAACACAACCGCCAACTTTGTAGCCATCAAAGTGGGTGACGTCAACGCAAGCGCAACCGTAAGCTCTGCAACTGCTGCTGAAGTACGTACTGCTGGAACAATGGAGATCAACGCTGCTGACGCTGCCCTGAAGGCTGGCCAAGAGTACAGTGTTGAATTCAACGCTGCTGATCTGAAAGGTGTACAAGGCTACCAGTTCGCATTGAACCTGGACAAGAGCAAAGTAGAATTGGTTGACATCGTTTACGGTGTGGCCAAAGCTGAAAACTTCGGCGTATTTGCCAACGAAGGGATCATCACTACTTCCTGGAACCAAGCGGGGCTTGCCACAGCAATGGCGAAGCAGGGTGCATTGTTCACTTTGGTGCTGCGTGCGAAGGCGGATGCTCAATTGAGTAGTGCCCTGAGCTTGAACCGCATCGTAGCTCCTGAAGCTTACAATGGCAACGATCAGTTGGACCTTGCCTTGACCTTCAACAAGGCTGCGGTAAGCAATGGCTTTGAATTGAAGCAAAACACGCCAAACCCATTCAACGGGGAGACTGTGATCAACTTCAACCTGCCCAAAGCAACTGCGGCAACTTTGACCATCAGCGATGTTACGGGGCGTATCCTGAAGGCAGTTCGTGCTAACTATGCCAAAGGGTTGAACCAAGTAAGCTTGAAGGCCAGCGATCTGAACGCTTCAGGGGTATTGTACTACACTTTGGAAGCTGATGATTTTACGGCTACCAAGAAGATGATCATTGTAGAATAAATTCTAATGATTTTATAAGAATAATAGAGGCCGTTCCCCGAGCAATTGGGGAACGGTTTTTTTGCTTTCATTTAGCTTTATTTCTATGCCCAACACTTTTATGTTTCAACGAATTCCAACAGAATTCAAGGCTGATTTTAAATACACTTTAGCAATTAATAATGCTCAGTTTATATTTATGCTAGTGATCTGGGGTGGAATCAGACACTTGAGCCTGCTTTGGGTAGACTGGCAGCGTTACCAGGAAGGACTGTTTGATCAAGTCCCTGCTTACCGCCGGCTTTTTATTAGCAATACATCGTGGTGGTTAATTTTGATTGTATTCGTCAATTTAGCCTACAACTGGCCCCGTATCAAAAATAGAAACTACCCCATTCAGCAATTGGTTTGGAAAATAGACTTGGCATTGTTCTTTCACGTCATCAGTGTTGCAATCCGAATTGTTTTGTTGAGAGAACATCCCCTTTCAGAAGCATTTCAGATCTATTTACTGTTGTTGTTTATGATTTGTTTTTTTCGTTTAGACATCCTGAGGCGCATTGTACTGGTTTCTATTCCGTTGTTGATAATTTTATTGAATTATTGTAACTATTTAGCACCCCAATCTTATTGATAATCAATTGCTTATCACAAAAGCAAAAAATCTTTCAAAAACACAAGTCATTGACTATCATTGACTTGATTTTATTAGGTTTAATGCTAATGCTTTTTACTTTATTGATTGTCAAGTAGTTTAGGTGCTAAATAGTTACGAATTATTTAATTAATTTCCAGGATCTGAACCTCACCACGGTATTCCTTTATTACTGCTTTGCCGCATTTTTTGTGTTTACAACTTCCAGTGTCTTTTACGGTTCAGTGATCAAACAGTTGTTGAACGAAAAAGAACTGGAGTCGAAAAATCTACAATTATTAGCGCAGAGCACCATATTAGAACAGAAAAATCAATTGATTGAAGAACAAAAATCTTTGATTGGTGATGAATTGCTGGCATCCAGGCGCCAATTGGCTGCGACTGCCTTAATGTTGGCAAGAAAACGGGATGCAAATGATCTACTGAAAACGGAAGTCTCCGGTTTGGAAGAAACTGCCCAAATCTCAAGTGTTGCGAAAAATAAGTTGCTCAGAATAATTGATCAAACCGCCAATGAGGAAGATGAATGGGCACACTTTCAGCAACAATTCGAACTGCTTGAACCTTCCTTTCTCAAAAATATCCTGAATAAATTTCCGGCACTCACCCAGAGTGACTTGAAAATATTGACCCTGATCAGGATGAATCTCGACTCCAACGAAATTGCCCGTATTCTCAGAAGAACTCCTGAAAGCACCAAAATGGCCAGGTACCGCTTGCGCAAGCGGCTTGAACTTTCTAATCAGGAAAGCCTGGAGAAATTTGTAACTGGTTTTGAATAAAACAATAAAATGCACGAAATCAAATAGTTAAAAAATTTTGACTACATTTTTTATGCTTTAAAAAAGTCCCTATATACCATTTGTATTTCCCTTGTATACCATTTGTTACCTGAGCTTTTTCAATTTGGAGTACTTGATTCATAGGTTTGCCATCAAATCTTTTAAAGAGTACCGCATGACAAATCAACCACGCTCAGTTATTCAAAGGTACTTGCTGTATGCAGCCTTTTTGCAAAGCAAGCAACCCTTCAAGTTCAAAAATTTGGCCTCTTTTTGCTTCATCCTGTTGTTTTACCTGGTATTGGGGCAGGACATGGCTTGGGGAGAAACTTTAGGGGTTTACCCCTCCAGCATCACCTCCGCTGCCACTGGCAACTGGAGCGCCGGCTGGACTGGAAAGGCAAGTGCCAGCGGAACCGCAGGCAAGATTGTTGTAGGAAATGATGCGAATGGCCTTACGGCTGCTCAGCTTGGGCGGATTAATTTCAGCGCTTATTCACCCGGAGCTACCATACGATCTACCGGGGAATTGGTTCCGCCACCTTGCTCAACCAGCTTTGCTGCCACGCTATCCTCAGCCGATGCCACTATATCCGCAGGTGCAACGGCCAATCTTACGGTAGCCATTTATGGTGGTACTGCTCCGTATACGGTTGTTTACTCGGGCGGCACGGTGACTAATTATACCAGTGGCAGCAATATTCCGGTTAGCCCGGCCAGCACCACCACTTACACCCTCACCAGTGTTACGGATGCCAATGGCTGTAAAGCATCAATAGATTGGAAAATGATTGCTGCAGGTGCAGGCAGTGGTCACTCGGTAGGCATCAAGGCCGATGGCAGCCTCTGGGCATGGGGTTTTAATGGTTTTGGTCAGTTAGGGAATGGCACTACCACTTACAGGTATAGCCCTGTACAAATAGGTACGGCTACGAATTGGGCCTCGATAGCTTGTGGATCTAATCATACCATCGCCACCCAAACAGATGGCAGCCTCTGGGCATGGGGTTCTAATACTTCTGGTCAGTTAGGGGATGGCAGTAACACGAACAATACTAGCCCTGTAAAAATAGGTACGGCTACATGGGCATCGATAGCTGGTGGACAAGGTCATACCATCGCCATCCAAATGGATGGCAGCCTCTGGGCATGGGGTTCTAATACTAATGGTCAGTTAGGGGATGGCAGTACCACGTCCAATAATAGCCCTGTAAAAATAGGTACGGCTACGTGGGCAAAGGTAGCTTGTGGACAGTATTATACCATCGCCACCCAAATGGATGGCACGCTCTGGGCATGGGGTAATAATGGTTCTGGTCAGTTAGGGGATGGCAGTAACATGAACAAGACTAGCCCTACAAAAATAGGTACGGCTACATGGGCCTCGATAGCTTGTGGATCTAATCATACCATCGCCACCCAAATAGATGGCAGCCTCTGGGCATGGGGTTTTAATGGTTCTGGTCAGTTAGGTGATGGCAGTACCACATCCAGTAATAGCCCTGTAAAAATAGGTACGGCTACGTGGGCATCGATAGCTGCTGGAGATGTTCATACCATCGCCACCCAAATAGATGGCAGCCTCTGGGCATGGGGTAGTAATACTAATGGTCAGTTAGGTGATGGCAGTACCACGTCCAGTAATAGCCCTGTAAAAATAGGTACGGCTACGTGGGCATCGATAGCTGCTGGATATCGACATACCATCGCCACCCAAACAGATGGCAGCCTCTGGGCATGGGGTGCTAATACTACTGGTCAATTAGGGGATGGCAGTACCACGGAGAGGACTAGCCCTGTACAAATTGTAGCTGCTCGAAGCAATACCATTACGGTGACCAGCGTCCCAGCCGGCAGCTTTGCTGCCACGCTATCCTCAGCAGATGCCACTATATCCGCAGGTGCAACGGCCAATCTTACGGTAGCCATTTATGGTGGCACTGCTCCGTATACGGTTGTTTACTCGGGCGGCACGGTGACTAATTATACCAGTGGCAGCAATATTCCGGTTAGCCCGGCCAGCACCACCACTTACACCCTCACCAGTGTTACGGATGCCAATGGCCGTCAAGCATCAATAGATTGGAAAATGATTAATGCAGCCCTCTATCACTCGGTAGGCATCAAGGCCGATGGCACGCTCTGGGCATGGGGTAATAATGGTTCTGGTCAGTTAGGGGATGGCACTACCACGAACAGGACTAGCCCTGTACAAATAGGTACAGCTACGAATTGGGCATCGATAGCTGCTGGATATCGACATACCATCGCCACCCAAACAGATGGTAGCCTCTGGGCATGGGGATATAATGCTAATGGTCGGTTAGGGGATGGCACTACCACGAACAGGACTAGCCCTGTACAAATAGGTACGGCTACGAATTGGGCCTCGATAGCTGGTGGACTGGATCATACCATCGCCACTAAAACAGATGGCAGCCTCTGGGCATGGGGTGCTAATGATTCTGGTCAGTTAGGTGATGGCACTGCCACGACCAGGACTAGCCCTGTACAAATAGGTACGGCTACGAATTGGGCATCGATAGCTCCCGGAGAACTCCATACCATCGCCACCCAAACAGATGGCACGCTCTGGGCATGGGGATATAATTTTTATGGTCAGTTAGGGGATGGCACTACCGTGTACTACAGGAGTAGCCCTGGACAAATAGGTACGTCTACGAATTGGGCATCGATAGCTGGTGGATATGATCATAACATCGCCACCCAAACAGATGGCAGCCTCTGGGCATGGGGAAGGAATAATGATGGTCAGTTAGGAGATGGCTCTGTCACACAGAGGTTTAGCCCTGTACAAATAGGTGCGGCTACGAATTGGGCATCGATAGCTGGTGGATGGGCTCATAACATCGCCACCAAAACAGATGGCAGCCTCTGGGCATGGGGTGCTAATGCGCAGGGTCAGTTAGGAGATGGCTCTACCACGGCCAGGACGCCACCTGTACAAATAGGTACGGCTACGAATTGGGCATCGATATATGGTGGAAATCTTCATAACATCGCCACCCAAACAGATGGCAGCCTCTGGGCATGGGGTGCTAATGATTCTGGTCAGTTAGGTGATGGCACTACCACGACCAGGACTAGCCCTGTACAAATTGTAGCTGCTCGAAGCAATACGGTTACGGTGATGGTGAGCATTACAGCCGGCAGCATCGCAGCAGATCAGACAGTCTGCTCTGGCGGCGATCCGGCGGCGTTTACGCAAGCTACAGCGGCAACGGGGGCTGGAGTCCTGACGTATCGCTGGGAAAGCAGCACGACCGACTGTTCGACTGGTTTTACCACGATTTCAGGTGCTGCGGGTACTACATACGATGTGCCTTCTGGGTTGACCCAAACGACGTACTACCGCCGTGTTGCGATTTCTACCTTGAATTCGGTGGCAAGCGAAGCGGTGAGCAACTGTGTGACGGTAACGGTAAATGCTTTGCCCACGCTTGTTGGCGGCTCGGTATGCGTCGGCTCGACGATTACCTTGACCGGTTCGGGCACGGCAAACGGCACTACGCCTTACGTTTCATCGGCTACTGGTGTAGCAACGGTAACGAGTGCGGGGGTAGTGACTGGAGTATCAGCGGGCACAGCCACGATTACCTACACGGATAACAATGGCTGTCAGGCGACAGCGATGGTGACGGTAAATGCTTTTGGCGCCTCGCCTGGACCAGCCATTATTACCAACAGTACCTGTAACACGGGCTGTATTCTTGCTGGGGGTACCATCGCTGCACCTAACGGAACTTGTGCTACTGGTTCTTCCATCCAATACAAAGTAGACAACGGTGCTTGGAGTACCACCTTGCCAACTTACAACCAGACGACAGCCCAAACCATCAAAACCCGTTGTTCTTGTGACGCTGATCCAAGTATACGGAGTGATTCTTCGGATGTGACGACGGTGCCGGGCACCATTGCCAATCCAGTGGTTCCACAGAATGGCGCTTCAACAGTGGCTTGCCTGGCTTCTGCAACGCCTCCAACCCTGCCTACGGTGATGGGTTGTGATGGCAGTACCCTTACGCCAAGCGGGCCTTCAATTGTGGATAATCCAAGTTCAATTACTTGTGAAGGTATTCGTACCTATACCTATACTTACAGTTGTGGTGCAGGTAGTTCTACCTGGGTGTATACGTACACGATCGAGCGGGAGCCGTTTACCGATCCGACCAACGGCGCTAGCACGGTAGCCTGCGCAGTGCTTGCGGTAGCACCAACGCTACCGACGGTTACGGACAACTGCGGCAACACACTGACTCCGTCTGCGGCAGTAATGGGCGGTACGTATGTTGACTGCGAGGGTACAATTACGTTCACCTACACTTATACGGATTGTGAAGGCAATACGAACGACTGGGTGTATACGTACACGATCGAGCGGGAGCCGTTTACCGATCCGACCAACGGCGCTAGCACGGTAGCCTGCGCAGCGCTTGCGGTAGCACCAACGCTACCGACGGTTACGGACAACTGTGGCAACACACTGACTCCGTCTGCGGCAGTAATGGGCGGTACGTATGTTGACTGCGAGGGTACGATCACGTTCACCTACACTTATACGGATTGTGAAGGCAATACGAACGACTGGGTGTATACGTACACGATCGAGCGGGAGCCGTTTACCGATCCGACCAACGGCGCTAGCACGGTAGCCTGCGCTGCGCTTGCGGTAGCACCAACGCTACCGACGGTTACGGACAACTGTGGCAACACACTGACTCCGTCTGCGGCAGTAATGGGCGGTACGTATGTTGACTGCGAGGGTACGATTACGTTCACCTACACTTATACGGATTGCGAAGGCAATACGAACGACTGGGTGTATACGTACACGATCGAGCGTTTGCCGTTTACCGATCCGACCAACGGCAGCAGCACGGTAGCCTGCGCTGCGCTTGCGGTAGCACCAACGCTACCGACGGTTACGGACAACTGCGGCAACACGCTGACTCCATCTGCGGCAGTAATGGGCGGTACGTATGTTGACTGCGAGGGTACGATTACGTTCACCTACACTTATACGGATTGCGAAGGCAATACGAACGACTGGGTGTATACGTACACGATCGAGCGTTTGCCGTTTACCGATCCGACCAACGGCAGCAGCACGGTAGCCTGCGCTGCGCTTGCGGTAGCACCAACGCTACCGACGGTTACGGACAACTGCGGCAACACACTGACTCCGTCTGCGGCAGTAATGGGCGGTACGTATGTTGACTGCGAGGGTACGA
>Ga0247831_1007067_pt1 | contig 12785 bp, 9 predicted proteins | sample LaCruzMarch2015__9_FD_192406 | JGI IMG/M metagenome (GOLD analysis project Ga0247831, IMG submission 192406) | Freshwater microbial communities from meromictic Lake La Cruz, Castile-La Mancha, Spain - LaCruzMarch2015_1m | ecosystem: Environmental > Aquatic > Freshwater > Lake | place: Spain...
CAGCGGCGGCTCCCTCGCCTTGGCCAATGGCGTTACCTACTCCACGGCGGAGCCTTTGACCCTTTCCGGATCGGGCTACGATACGACCCTCGATTCGACCACCTCGGCTCGCCTGCGCGGCGCTTTGCAGTCTCTCTCGGGCAACTCGACCTATTCCGGCCCGGTCCGGCTCGCCGCCGGCGGCGCCCGCTTGGGCGTGCAGTCGATCGCCGGTGCTTCTTTGACGCTGACCGGCACCATCGAACCGGCTCCCGGAGTGACGGATAGCACCGTTTATTTCCGGGCCGGAAACGCCGACGGAAACTACATCATCCTTGCGGGAACCAATAACCGGTGGGACACCCCCGCCGCGATCTACAGTAACCCCAGCGATGGGGGCACCACCGGCGTCCGGCTCGGGGCCCACAACGCCCTGCCCACCAACGCTTCGATCGTGGCCGGCGGCACCTTCGCTAGCTTAGGTAATTCTTTGGATATGAACGGCTACAACCAGACCTTGCCCGGCCTGGTGGAGAGCGACGGTCACCTGCAGATCGTGAATCTGAACACCGGGACCACCTCGGTGCTCACCTTGGATACCTCCACCGCAGACTTTTCCAGCGTGGCGGGCATCAATAATCTCGAAGCGGAATTCACCATTCTCGCGGACGGCAACGGCACCATGTCGCTGGTTAAGAAGGGCACCTTTAAGCAGACGCTTGACGGTATCCAGGCCTACTCCGGCCCGACCACGATCGAGGCGGGCACGCTCGCCATTGTGGGCATCGGTTTCCTTCAGGCTACCCCGGTGACGCTCTTCGCGGGTGCGACTTTGGATGTCTCGGGCATCGGGTCGCTCGCCGAACCCCGCACCGATTTCGCCCTCTCCGGCGGCCTCTCCGGGTCCGGCACGCTGACCGCCACCGGCAAGAACGTCACCGTATCCACCGCGTTCGCTCCCGGCGCCCTTGCCGTGACCGGCAATCTCGCTCTGGCTGCCGGCACCGCGACCACCTTGGTTGCTGGGGCCACACCCGCGGCATCGTCCGCCGTCACGGTGGACGGCGTCCTCGCTTTGGGCGGCACGATCGCGATCACCGAGGCCGCCGGCTTCGACTTTGCCACCGGACAGAACTTCGCCTTTGCCACCGCGACCGGTGGCGTCACTGGAAGCGTCACTGGCGTCACCGTCAACGGCGTCGCTTTGACCGAGGCCACCCCGGACGTCTGGACCGCTTCGATCGCCGGCCTCGATTACACCTTCACCGAGGCCACCGCCACGCTCGCCGTCTCCGGTGGCGTCGTGATCACGCCGATACAGGCCTGGCGCGATCTCTACTTCCCGACCGAAGGCAACGACGGCACCGGCATCGGCGCGAACAACGCGGATCCGGATGCAGACGGCATTGCCAACCTGGTCGAATACGCCACCCACACCTCGCCTAGGGCCGCCAATGTTTCCCCGATCGTTCAAGGCACGAACGCCGGCCGTCTCACGCTGACTTTCCCGCGCATCGACGACCCGACCCTGCGTTACACCGTCCAGGGCCGCGATGACCTCGTTTCCGGCACCTGGGCCGCCGTCACCCCGGCTGCCGCGAACAATCCCAGCTTCGGCTTCGTGGGTTCGACCCCGGGCGTGACCGAGAGCAGCTCCGAGACCGTCATCGACACCGTTGTGATCGCCAGCCAGCCCAAGCGCTTCCTCCACCTCTCGGTCGACTTCGTCCCGGCGCCCTGAGTCTGATCGGGCCGGCGACGATTAAGCTGCCGCGGGCGCGGACTTCCCTTCGAGGTCCGCGCCTAGCGGGGCTGTTCGCCGCCGCGCGTGCGCTGGAATCTCCGCCGCGGCGGCTTTTGCCAACCTCAGAGGCGTTCGGCGATGGCGACGGCTTTGAACAAGGCGGAGCCTTTGTTGACCGTCTCCTGGAATTCGCTCTCGGGCACGCTGTCGGCCACGACGCCGGCGCCGGTCTGGATGTGGATGCGGCCGTCCTTCAGCAGGGCGGTGCGAAGCATGATGCAGGTATCGCTGTTGCCGTCGTAGCCGAAGTAGCCGAGGGCGCCGGCGTAGAAGCCGCGTTGGACGGGCTCGGTGGCGGCGATGATCTGCATGGCGCGGATCTTCGGCGCGCCGCTGACGGTGCCGGCGGGGAAGGTGGCGCGCATCAGGTCGAAGGCGGTTTTGTCCGGCGCGATGCGGCCCTCGACCTGCGACACGATGTGCATGACGTGCGAATAGCGTTCGATCACGAAGCTCTCGGGCACGGTGACGGAGCCGAACTGGCAGACGCGGCCGATGTCGTTGCGGGCGAGGTCCACCAGCATGAGGTGTTCCGCGCGTTCCTTGGCGTCGGCGAGCAGGTCTTTTTCGAGGGCAAGGTCCTCGGCCCCGGTCGCGCCGCGTTTGCGGGTGCCGGCGATGGGACGGATCTCGACCAGGCCGTCGGTCAGGCGCACATGGACCTCCGGCGAGGCCCCGACGATGGCGAAGTCGCCGGCGTCGAGGATGAACATGTAAGGCGACGGGTTGACGGTGCGCAGGGCGCGGTAGAGCTCCAGCGGGGTGCGATCAAAGTCCTTCGAGAAGCGCTGGGAGGGGACGAATTGGATGATGTCGCCGGAGCGGATGAATTCCTGGCCGGCGGTCACGGCGTGTTCGAAGGCCGACTGGGTGAAATTTCCGCGCGGGGTGGGCACGAAGCCTGGGTCGATGAGTGCGGCGGGCGCGAGGGTGCTGGGCTGGGCGATGAGGGCGTGCAGGGCCTCGAGCTCGGCGACGGCGCGGGCGTGGGCGGCGGCGGGGTCCTCGCCGGCGGCGATGCGGGCGTTGACGCAGAGGCGCAGGGTTTGTTTGGCGCGATCAAAGATCAGCAGCGAATCCGACAGAATGAAGTAGAGCAGGGGCGTGCCGAGCTCGTCTTTGCCGGGGGCGGGGATGCTGGGTTCGATGCGGGTGGCGTATTCGTAGGCGATGAAACCCACCGCGCCGCCGGTGAAGCGCGGCAGGCCGGGGAGTTTCACCGGCTGGTGGCCGGCGAGCTCGGCCTCGATCAGGGTGAGCGGATCGGGCGGGGTGGGGACGGTGCGGTCGGGCTGGCCGGGCTCGCGGATCAGCGTGGTGACCGGGCCGCAGGCGAGGGTCTTGCGCGGGCGGCAGCCAATGAAGGAGTAACGCGAGAGGGTGTCGCCGCCCTCGACCGACTCGAGCAGGTAGGAAGGCCCGTGGGCGCGGAGCTTGGCGTAGGCCGAGACGGGCGTCTCGAAGTCAGCCATCAGGTCGGCGTAGACCGGGATCAGGTTGCCCTGCGCGGCGAGGCGGGCGAAGTCGGCGGCGGAGGGGAGGATGGTCATGGGCGGAAAGAGGCCGAAGGTCTGAAGGTCTAAAGTCTGAAGGTCGAGTCCGGCGCAGCTGGGGCCGCGACCCTTTGGTGGGGCGCGAAATGCGGTGGTGACCTGTGACTTTCGGACATGGGGCTTTTGACGGCTTGGTTGGCGGGTCACTCCACCGTGACCGATTTTGCGAGGTTGCGGGGTTTGTCCACGTCGCACTTGCGGGCCACGGCGATGTAATAGCTGAGGAGCTGGACCGGGATGGTCGCGAGGATGGGCAGGGCGGCTTCGTGGCAGTCGGGGATGGTGATGACCTCGTCGGCCAGGCCCTCGGGGAGTTCGACGCTGTCGGGGGCGATGGCGATGATCAGGCCCTTGCGCGCCTTGATCTCCTGCATCGAGGAAACGACCTTGTTGAACAGTTCCCCCTTCGGCACGAGGAACACGCTCGGGCATTCTTCGCTGATCAAGGCGATGGGGCCGTGCTTCATCTCGGCGGCGGGGTAGCCCTCGGCGTGGATGTAGGAGATTTCCTTCAGCTTCAGGGCGCCCTCCAGGGCGATGGGGAAGAGGGAGAGGCGGCCGAGGAAGAGGAAGTCGTTGAAACGCGCGTAACGCAGGGCGATCTCGCGAATGTGCGGGGCCTGTTCGAGGGCGCGGCGGGCGAGGTCGGGCACGCGACGCAGGCCGGCGACGTATTCGACGCCGTCGGCGAAGGAGAGGTCGCGCATGCGGGCCACGTAAAGGGCAAACATGGCGGAGATGAGGAGCTGGCTGGTGAAGGCCTTGGTCGAGGCGACGCCGATCTCGGGGCCGGCGTGCTGGTAGATGCCGCCGTCGGCCTCGCGGGCGATGGTGGAGCCGACGACGTTGCAGATCGCCATGCACTTGTAGCCCTTGCGCTTGGCCTCGCGAAGGGCGGCAAGGGTGTCGATCGTCTCGCCCGACTGCGAAACGACGAAGAACAGCGCGTTGCGGTCCAGCGGTGCGTTGCGGTAGCGGAACTCCGAGGCGTAATCGACCTCTACCGGGATGCGGGCGTAGCGCTCGATCAGGTGTTCGGCGACGAGGCAGGCGTGCCAGCCGGTGCCGCACGAGGTGAACACGAAACGATCGATCTGGCGGAAGTCGGCGGCGTTGAGGTTGAGGCCGCCGAAGTTGGCGGAGGAGCCGTCGGCGGAAAAGCGACCGCGCATGGCGTTTTCGAGTGCCTGGGGCTGCTCGAAAATCTCCTTCAGCATGAAGTGCGGGTAATCCCCGAGCTCGGCCTCGTCGACGGCCCAAGTGACCTTGTCGATGACCGGCGAGATATCGGCGAGGTCGAGGGTGTTGAGCGTGAAGCCGGCGGTTGAGATGTGGACGAGTTCGCCGTCCTTCAGGTAGACCACGTTTTGCGTGCGGGAAACCAGGGCGGAGACGTCGGAGGCGATGAGGTATTCCTGATCGCCTACGCCGAGGATGAGCGGCGAGCCCTTGCGGGCGGCGACGAGCTGCTCGGGGTGGGCGGGGGAGAGGACGGCGATGCCGTAGGTGCCTTCGACGTGCAGCAGGGTCTTCCGGACGGCGTTGAGGAAACGGGGGCCCTCGGGGGAATTTTCGGGCTCCTTGGCGAGGTGGTAGGCCATCAGGTTGGCCAGCACTTCGGTATCGGTTTCCGAGGCGAAGGTGTAGCCCTTGGTGAGCAGGAATTTTTTGATCGCGACGTAGTTTTCGATCACGCCGTTGTGCACGAGGGCGATCTGGCCGTCGCTGGACAGGTGGGGGTGGGCGTTGGCGTCGGTCACGCCGCCGTGGGTGGCCCAGCGGGTGTGGGAGATGCCGGCGGTGCCGGAGAGTTTTTTCCCGGCGGCGAGTTTGGCCAGGGCGGCCACGCGGCCGACGGTTTTCACCACGGTCAGGCCGCCGTTTTGAAGCACGGCGAGCCCAGCGGAGTCATATCCGCGGTATTCGAGGCGCTTCAGGCCTTCGATCATGATGGTGGCCGCGCGCTGGCGACCGACGTAACCTACGATTCCGCACATGGTTTTTTTAAGGTTTTAGCTGGCGAACCTACTCGCCGCCCGAGAAGCTCCGCAAGGTTTTAGCCTCATAATCATGACCTCTAAAAAGAATGTTCTGGCTGTAATCATGGGCGGCGGTCGCGGCACGCGTCTGCATCCTCTTACCCAAGAGCGCTGCAAGCCGGCGGTGCCGCTCGCCGGCAAGTATCGCCTGGTCGATATCCCGATCAGCAACTGCATCAACAGTGCGATCAACCGCATCTTCCTGCTCACGCAGTTCCATACGGCTTCCTTGCACCGGCACATTCAAAATACGTTCCACTTTGATCCTTTTGGGGGCGGTTTTGTGGATATCCTCTCGGCGGAGCAGACGGAGAAAAGCACGGATTGGTATCAGGGCACGGCGGATGCGGTGCGACGTAATCTCCAGCATTTTCGCAACTTCCCGCACGACTTGGTGCTTATCCTGTCGGGTGACCAGCTCTACCGGATGGATTTTCAGAAGATAATCGATCAACACATCGCGACCGGAGCCGACGTCACCATCGCGGCGATACCGTTTCCCGTCTCCAAGGTGGAGGGTTTGGGTTTGATGCGGGTTAACGACGATCTCTCCATTTCCCAGTTTGTGGAGAAACCCAAGGACCCCAAGGTCATTGACAGTCTCACCCTGACCCCGGCGGTCGAGGCCCGCTTGGTGAACCGCACCGGGGAAAAGCACTGCCTGGCTTCGATGGGCATCTATGTTTTTAACCGCAAGGCCTTGGCGGATGCGCTGGACAATCAGATGACCGACTTTGGCAAGGAGGTCATCCCAGGGCTGCTGGGGGTTAAAAAGCTCTACGCCCACGTCTTCGAGGGCTACTGGGAGGATATTGGCACGGTGAAGGCATTTTTCGATGCCAACCTCGCGCTGGCGCAACCGCTGCCGCCGTTTAATTTTTTCGATCCCGGTGCGCCAATTTACACGCAGGATCGTTATCTGCCGCCTTCTAAGGTGAATAAATGCCAGGTTGACTATGCCGTGTTCGGCGATGGCTCTATCATCGAGGATTCAACCATTCTCCATTCCGTGCTCGGCATGCGCTCCTTCGTGCGAGCCGGGGCGGTCTTGAAGGACGTGGTCATGATGGGTGCCGATTTTTACGAGAGCGATGACCAGTTGCAGGACAACGTGAAGCGCGGGCGGCCGCACTTGGGGGTCGGCCCCGGGACCCGGATCGAGCATGCGATCATCGATAAAAATGCCCGCATCGGCGCGGGTGTGAAACTGAGCGCTCATGGCAACGCCGACGGGACTTATCCGCATGGTATCATCATCCGCGACGGCGTGCTGGTGGTGCCTAAGGGCGTGGCGGTGCCGGACGGCTACGTGCTTTGAGCTTTGGGGCGGGGCGGTGCTTTGCCGTCCCGCTAATTTACCGCGTGGTGCCCGAGGCGGGATTCGAACCCGCACGTCCTTACGGACAACAGATTTTAAGTCTGGAGCGTCTACCGTTCCGCCACTCGGGCCGAGGCACACCGGAGTTGAGAAAAGCGAACCTGGCCGCCGTAGCCACCCCAAATCTCAGAGACTTTTAACGGCGGGTGCGGCCGCTTCAGCGCGGCATCTGGTGTGACAAGAAGCTTGCGCCTCGTGGTCGGGGGCGCGTGCGTGGGGGGAGTTTATTTTGCTTTCCCATGTCCGCCTTCGACCTTCCCCGTCTCGTAGCCCTGCTTCATGGTCCCGACCAACCCGGCCTCGTGGCCCGGGTGTCGGGTTGGATTTTTGAGCGTGGCGGTAATATTCTGCACGCCGACCAGCACCGGGATATGGAGGCCGGGGTGTTTTTTCAACGGGTCGAGTGGGAGCCCGGCCCTGCCGCCGACGGCATGGCGATGGCAGCCGAGTTTGAGGCCTTCGGTCGCAGCCTGGGTATGCAGACGCGGGTGGCGCGCAGCGAGGTGCGGCCGCGGGTGGCTCTCTTTGTTTCGAAGTTCGACCACTGTTTTCATGATCTCATCCTTCGCTGGCGCACGGGGGACTTTGCCGCGGACTTTGTGGCGGTCGTTTCCAACCACCCTGATCTGGAAGCGGCGGCGCGAGGCTACGGATTGCCCTATTATCACATCCCGGTGACTGCTGAAACCAAGGTCCAAGCCGAAGCCCGCCAAGTCGCGCTGCTGCGCGAGCTGCGGGTGGACCTCGTGGTGATGGCGCGCTACATGCAAGTGTTGTCCGCGTGGTTTTTGGAGCACAGCCCGGCGCCGGTGATTAATATCCACCACTCCTTCCTGCCCGCCTTTGCGGGGGGGCGGCCCTACCATCAGGCCTACGAGCGGGGGGTGAAATTGATCGGCGCAACCGCCCACTATGCCACAGCGATTTTGGACGACGGCCCGATCATCCAGCAAGACGTGGCGAGGGTGACCCACCGCCATGATGTGGCGGATTTGGTGCGCATGGGCCGTGACCTTGAGCGTATGGTATTGGCCCAGGCAGTCCGCGTGCATCTGGAGAATCGGGTCTTGGTTTACGGTAAGCGCACTGTCGTGTTTGCCTGATTGGTTTTAAGTTATTAATTATAAAGTAATTAAAACTTAAAAAATCGCGGCTTTACCGGGAGGCGGCGGGGTGTTTTGTTCACGTTCCCCCCCTTTTTCTTCCGCATGGCCGCAAACGCTCCACAGTCCCCCGCCGGCGACGATCGCAACCTCGTTACCATCGACGAAAATTATCTCGCACCCACGCTGGAGGACCGGCTGCAGATTTTTTGGTCGAAGCACTCCGGTAAGGTCTGGGCTCTTACGGGTCTCGTGACGGCGGTGCTCGTTGGTCGGTATGCCTTCGAGTCTTATGCCGCCTATCGTGAGCGCCAGGTGCAGGCCGATTACGCCGCTGCCACCACGACCGCCCAGTTGCAGGCTTTCGTGCAGACGCACCCCTCCGCTATTCTTGCGGGTGTCGCCCAGCTGAGGCTGGCCGATGAAGCCTACTCCGCGGGTAACTATGTCGCCGCCCGCGAGGCTTACTCGGCGGCCGTGCCCTTGCTGGTGGATAATCCTCTCGCAGCCCGTGCCCGGCTGGGCGTTGCCTTTACGCCTCTCCAAACCGGCGACACGGCGGCGGCTAAAACCGCGCTGGAGGCTCTGGCGAATGATACCGCGCTGGCCCGCGCCTACCGTGCCGAGGCGGCTTATCATCTCGCCATCGTGGCGCGCGATGCCGGCCAGACCGCTGACGCGACCCGCTGGATCGAGCTTGTAACCACGGTCGAGCCGCAAGGCGCCTGGGCAAACCGCGCCAACCAGCTCCGTGAATCCCTTCCCGCGGTTTCCGAAGCTGCAGCCGCCTCGGGAAGCGCGATACCGGCAGCCGCACCCGCTGGGGCCGAGTCGAGTTCAGTTACCTTTCCTGGAAAGCAATAAAAACGTTTTTCCAGTCCCTTTCTCCCACTGGTTCTGGGGGACACCCGACGAGCCCGCCGCGGCCCCAAACGGCGGGTTTCGTTTTGTCCAGATGTCTCGATGCTAGGCATTGACTTGCTCGCAAACCGGCCACTCCATGCTCGTCTTGCATGTGGTATCGGGGTGTAGCTTAGCCTGGTAGAGCGCCTGGTTTGGGACCAGGAGGTCGTAGGTTCGAATCCTATCGCCCCGACCAATGCTTGTTTAGTATCGCATCGGAGCACTTTTATTCACGGCGCGGGCCCAATCTCTGCTTGAATCCCCCGCGTTCACCGCCTACCCAATCTTTTTAAATTTTACACAAATGGACACGATTTCGCGCGAATCCTCCCCCAGCTACCTGCCAATCGCGGGTCTTATCGCCGGCTTGGTCGGCTTGCTTCTCGGGGCAATCGCCCTCGCCAATGCCTCCAAGGCCAACAAGGCTGCGTCCGGTGCCGTCGAGCAGGTGACCACGCTTTCCACCAAGGTGGACGGGGTGGAGGCTACGGCGACCGCCGCCAGTTCCGCTGCCGACCGCGCGGCGACCAATGTCGCCTCCCTGCAGCGCTCCACGCAGGATGCTTTCACCGCCGTCGCCGGCGAGATTGGCAAGGTCAATGGCGAGCTCGCCAAGCTCCAAGAGGCCGCTTCCAAAGCCCCCGCTGCCAAGGCGGGCGGCGCCAAGTCCGCTGGTCCCGCCGTGGCTGGCCCCGATGAATACATCGTCGTCGGTGGCGATACCGGCGCCAAGATCGCCCGCGCCAAGGGTGTCGCCCTGGCCGACCTCGTTTCCGTCAATCCTGGCGTCAACTGGAACGGTCTGAAGGTTGGGCAGAAGGTGAAGCTCCCCGCCAAAAAGTAATTTTGGTTTTCGGGTTTCCCTAAATCGCTTCCTCTCCCTCCCGCTTTTTCAGCGGGAGGTTTTTTTTGCCCGTGCCTGACGTTTTCCCATCCGTTTCCTCGACGGCCGGCGACGCCGCGCCCGCCCGCTGGCAGCGGGGCGGGGCGCGTAGCCTAGCCCGGACCCGGATTCTGGATTTGCAGGCGGTTGCGTTTACCCATCCGCGGCGCGCCGTGACGCGGGACTTCGTCGTGGTGGACGCGCCCGACTGGGTGAACGTGCTGGCCCACACCGTCGATGACCGGCTCGTGCTGGTGAATCAGTTTCGCTACGGCATCGACGACTTCTCGCTCGAAATCCCCGGCGGCGTGGTCGAGCCGGGCGAGGACCCGGTCGCGGCCGGATTGCGCGAGCTGACCGAGGAAACCGGCTACGTCGGCGAACGGGCCCGCCTGCTCGCCCGCGTGCATCCGAACCCCGCTTTCATGAGCAACCGTTGCCACCTCGTGCTGGTGGAGAACTGCCGGCTCGCGGCGCCGCTAGCCTGGGATGCCGACGAAGAGATTGCGGTATCTGCCCTGCCGGTGGCGGAGGTTTTGGCGCGGGCGCGCGCCGGGGAGATCACGCACAGTCTGGTGCTGGACGCCTTGTTTTTTTTCGAGCCGATCTGGCGGGCAGGCGGCTCGCGTTCGGCCGTTTGACTCGCCACCCCGTTCGGTTTGCCTGCGTCTATCGCCTCCATGCCTGCCTCGCTTGTCTTCGCCAATTCTCCCGCGCTCCTCGCCAGCGAAGCGGCTACGCGCCTGCCGCCCCTCTTGGAGCAGGAAATCCGCCGGATCTACGAGCTGAGCCCGCTTTACGCGAAACGCTTCCCGCTGCACCCGGATCCGCTGCACTGGAGTTGTTACCGCGAGATTCCAGCGCTTTCCAAAAAGGACATCGTGACCCACGGCCACGAGGCGTTTTTCGACGACTACCGGCTCATCCAGAAAGGTCTCGACGAGAAGCGCTACGAATATGAGTCCACCTCGGGCACCACCCAAGGGCCGATGACCGTGATCATGGAGGAGGGTTGGTGGAACGCCCAGACCGCGCGCGCCTACCGCGCCCACCCTTTGCTCGCGCCCTACGCGGACCGGCCGCACCGCAAGTGCGTGCTGGCCCCGGTCGGTTGCTCCTCGAACCTCTGTCCCTACGAGGACCATCCCTTCCCGCACCGCTATTTCGACGGTGTGGTTTATCTTAATTTGACGAGCGATCCCTTCGTGTTTCCCGAAACCGAGTGGGACCGGATCGTGACCGAGCTGCAGGCCGTCCAGCCCGAGATCCTCGAGGGCGAGCCGATCTATCTCGCGCTTCTGGCGCGGGCGGCCCTGCGGCGGCGCGTGTCGGTGCCTTCCCTGCGCGTGGTCATCCTCACCTACGGCAAGGCCAGTCTCGTGCACAGCCGGCGCATCGCGGAGGCGTTTCCGTCCGCTGCGCAGGTCGATCTCTATGGCTCGACCGAGGCCGGCTACATTTTTGTCGGCGGCGCCTTCCAGGACGACTCACAGGTGATCGACGACAATGTCTTCGTCGAACTCGCACCCTACCGGGGCCTGGACGACGTTTTCCAGCTCTACGTCACGACCCGCGGCCGCGAGGCCATGCCGCTCCTGCGTTACCACACCGGCGACGTCGTGCGGCGCCTGCCGACGGGTTACCGCGTGCTCGGGCGCGAGGGCGGGCTGCATTTCCGGGCCGACGGCTCGGTGGTTTCCCCGACCGAGATCGACGCCGCCATCCCGGCGGATTTTCGCTGCTGGCACTACAGCCTCGTGCAGTCGGGCGAGGCGCGGTGGAATTTTGAATATGTTGCGGATGAAGTCGCCCCCCCCGGGCTCGACTCCGCTCTGGCGGCCGTGTTGGGCGATGGCGCGCGCGTGGCGACTTTTCGCAAGCGTCTGATCGCGCCGGCCGCGAGCGGCAAGTTCGCCCTGCTCAAGCCGCTCGCGCGCTGAGCGCCGCTGGCGGGGGGAGCTGGTGAGGACTGAACAGTCGCCGGTTCTGCTCTTTTCCCTCGCCCCCGGGTGGTCATGTTGGCGACTCAGGGCGGGTCTCAGTTCACCTTATAACCATGGTTAGCGCCGGTCCTGTCCGTGCGCCGCCCTTTACAAGCGCCTGCGTGAGCCGTTATGTGTATGCACACGGTCGTTTTTTCCGCGTTTCAACATCCCATTTTACCCGCTATTTCGCGATGAGCCTCCTCGCCAACCTGTTTCGATCCTCGATCGGCCGCAAAATCCTCATGGCGGTCTCCGGCCTTGTCCTGACCGGTTTTGTCTTCGGCCATCTCGTGGGTAACCTCCAGATCTTCGGCCATCCCGATCAGATCAACGGCTACGCCCACTTCCTGCAGGGCCTCGGGCCGGCGCTTTGGGTGGTCCGCCTCTTTCTGCTCGGCGCGGTCTCGGTCCACGTCTGGGCGGCCGTCGCCCTCACGTTGGAAAGCCGTGCTGCCCGCGGTCCGCAGAACTACGGCGTGCACCGCTGGCTGGCCGCCGCTTGGGCTTCCCGCTACATGCGCATGAGCGGCTTGGTGGTTTTGGTCTTCATCATCTACCACATTTTGCATTTTACCGTCGGCGTGACCGATCCGGCCAACTTCAAGGCCGCCCTGCCGGAGTGGACCCTGACCGAGGACGTCCGTGAATTCGGCATCCCGCTCGCCGCCAAGGGCACCGTGGTCCACGACGTCTATAGCATGATTTTTATCGGGTTCACCTGCCCGTGGCTCGCCGGGTTCTACATCTTTGCGACCGGTCTGCTCTCGGTCCATTTGCTGCACGGGGTCGAATCGATGTTCCAGACTCTGGGTCTGCGCAACGCGAAGTGGTCTTGCTGCCTGCGCAAGTTCGTCGCCCTCCTCGCCCTCGGCTACTTCCTCGGCAACCTCGCCATCCCCGGCTCTATCCTCACGGGGCTTTTGAAACCTGCCTCCGGCACCGCCGCCGCTGAGCGTTCTGCTTGCTCGTCCTGTTCGTCCTGCGAGTCCGGCCCCGCCCATTAAGCGCCGCCTAACCCAGCCCTTTCAAACCCAACCTTTTTTCGGACATGGCCACCCTCGACTCCAAGATCCCCTCCGGCCCGCTCGCCGACAAGTGGCGCAAGCACAAGATCGACATTAAGTTGGTCAACCCGGCCAACAAGCGCAAATACCACGT
>Ga0247831_1007068_pt1 | contig 12784 bp, 12 predicted proteins | sample LaCruzMarch2015__9_FD_192406 | JGI IMG/M metagenome (GOLD analysis project Ga0247831, IMG submission 192406) | Freshwater microbial communities from meromictic Lake La Cruz, Castile-La Mancha, Spain - LaCruzMarch2015_1m | ecosystem: Environmental > Aquatic > Freshwater > Lake | place: Spain...
GTCCTTGTGCGCGTTTGGGTACCAACATAGATACCAAGATGTAACGCACTCGTGACTGAATAAATTTTACGAAGTGACTTCGCCAAACGACCACAATAACCTGCCATAACGTTTACAAAGTGAGTACTGGTAGGGGTGTTGATTTACGATTTAATTTGTTCTCGGTTGTTCTGGGGTTGTAAATGTTTCAGTGACACATGATGATTATCCTAACCCAATCAATCGTGCTCTCCTTCTCTTCTTTTCCCACGATGATGATATCTCGATCGATCTAACCTATCTCCACCGAATATCCTATCGTCCTTACCTCCACCCATGGACTGGATAGCAGCTGCACTCACGGAATTCAGGGAATCCTTGTCCGGCGAATCATCATATTCAATATCATCTCCTCGCCCGCGACCAACGGCAGCAACTCGAAGCAAAGCGTCGACAAACGACATACAGACACTGCTCCAGGGTCTTCTGTCCTCCGAAAATTCACCTACCGATACCACCAACCATAAGAAGAAGCAGGTCGTATCCAAAATAGTCTCTATGATTAGCGATAGCGGCGACCAAAACGTCTCAGATCTACCACCACTCCCCGAGAATGGAGGTGCTGTCGAATTATCCACAAAAATGCAATCCAACGCAACAACAACTACTGAGCCCACCGTGGCAAAGGGGTCCAAAATGAAAAATGATAAGGCCGTGGAGGTCTATCATAAAAATACCCTCCTAGCGCGGTTTCATACTCAAACTGAATGTGCACGATACCTACGTGCAACCCCAGAGGCCGTGAGCTATCACTGTAGCAAGGGGGGAGGGAGTTGTAATGGTCTTAAAGTCAAGCCTCTTACGGGTGTCCGCGCCGATGATCACGAGGACAATGACCTCGAGGATGATGGGAAAAGGGGAAGTTTCTTTGGTCTATTCGATGGGTCAACTGAGCATCGTCCAGCGGCACGTCCACAAATCGGGCCGGAGAATGTTGGAATATTAAAGGAATGGATCCTAAGTCCAGAGCACATTGACAACCCATATCCCAATGGTCGGGATTATGAAATGCTTATGAAAAGGACAAAGCTTGACAAGGTCCAAATAAAGCACTGGTTCAACAACGCACGGAAACGACTGCTCAAGCCTCTTCTTCAGAAAAACGGCACAGAGGGTGCAGCCCTTGCTATCCATAAGAAAAGGAATAGAAGGGTGAATGATGACAATGACGATGCAGATGGCGCCGAGGCATTGGCATCGATGAAGAAGTCAGGACGCAAGCCTCGCAAGATTAATAAGACCAACTCAGATGATTTGTCTGGTGCTACTCCACCAACGTCGAACCTGTCAGGGCTACCATTTCAGGGTAACATGATGCTCAACCAGCTAATGGGGTTCAACAACAACCCGTACCTTACGAATATGATGATGATGGGAGGTCAAGGACATGGTGGTTCTAATTCCATGATGATGTGTGGATATGGTGGTGGTGGTGGTGGTGGTGGTGGTGATGATGGAATGATGGGGGGATTTGCGTCAATGAATGGTGGTCCAGCTGATCAGGGGATGAATATGGGGAACTCCATGTTCGGTGGGATGAGTGGCGGTGGACAGAGATTTCAAGGCATGGTCAAGAACGAATTTGCCGCCTCTTCGAGCAACTTCGACGATGGCTTGACGAATAACGATTCTCTGTCTATGACCGCTTCCAACCCCTCAGACGAAGCGGCTAGGTCCAACGCAATGTTCAAGCAACAAGTGGCAGCCATGGCAATGAATGAAGCCTCCACTGCTTTTAGGGAGATGGAGGAAGCATATGCCCGGGCCAAGGAATTGGCTACTCAAAATCTAAAGAGGAAACGGCCAATTGATGCCGAACCTGACGACGAGGACATGGCCTTACTTGAGGCTAACACCCATGCGAAGAAATGTCAAAGTCTTGCCATGTTCAAGCTCAAGGTCTCACAGCGAGCCAGTGAGGAGGCTAAGTCCGCGTATGATCTCTTTGAACATTCAAGACCAGATGGTGGTGAAGAGACATCTGGTAGTAGACACTCAAGCTTGTGAGAGATCGTCACATAGATCTGTTGTTAATTTATTCCATAGAATTAGTGATATTTCCTTTTTATAATTACATTTCCCCTGCCCCATCACTCCACTTCTGCACAAATACAGCAATCATTCATGTGTTCCCCCTTCCCTTTTTATAATTACAAGTCCCCTCTCCCTTCATCTAGTCTTTTAACGTCGCCACATCTTTCAACTTCCAGCAAATAATTCAGACTTTACCCTCCCCTAAATCATTTCTTAATCGTAATTCCTCCAGTCCAGTGGAGGTCGGGTAAGTGGACTTGTCGTACCAGTCGCAATGGGGAATCTCCTCGTCCCACCATTCTCAAATCCACGTAATTCAGGCTGGACCGGCCATGCACCATAAATTTTCACTTCTCGTGCATTCTCCCGAAATCCACGTAGTCGCGCTCGACCATTCTGTAATAGCATCATCGACGCAGCCGTCATCCCTATTGCCATGGCCGTGTTCGCGCATGCGATACGTGTGGGTTTACCGAAGACGTAGCCGTATGCCCATGACCCCGCCGATAATGCGGTGGCACCGAGATAGTCGGATATACGGAGTGAGCGGAGAGATTGGTCGACGTCCGGACTTGGATTAATAACGGTAAATTTTGGATCGCCGTATGGCATGGTTGTTAATTCTCAACACGATTTATAATAGACTTCCAGATTTTCGTGTCTATATTCATATTTAGATTCGTGAATGTTATAGATAAGTATGCATAAGATATTACAGCAAATCGAGCACCCAACGTTCATTGGCTATTATATACTACTTACGCGATTGCCAATGGGGACTCACGGGTTCCGCCAAGCCTCCAATAGCGCGTGGTGGTAGGGCGTGGTGGCGAGGAGGGCGAAGATCTTGTTTTGGGATACAAGGCGGAGTTCTCTCGTCTCTCCTCTCTCACTGTCGCCACTCCACCCTACCAGCAACACAATGACGAAGCCATCCGACGACGACCACTTGCTGATGTTATTACCCCTCTTACACCTCCTCGTGGTTCCCGTAGTCATCCGCCTCGTTCAACATTATCGAGTCAAGGTTGGCTCGCTGCGTAGGGTGTATTGTTTCAAGATGCTCGATTGACGAGAGTGTTGTTTCCGGTCGCGATGGCCTCGACTTCCGCGAATAATGAACCTTCTCTCGCAGCTACTATGAATCAGTGTATCAAACACGTGGGATCTGAAGAGAATCTATCGACGGAGTGTGTTGTTGCTGTGGCCTCGACTTCCGAGTTTATCAAACACGTCAATTCCTCATTGACAAATCGATTAGAGACCAAGGCAGACGAAGACTCGTCATTCGGAATGTGCGATTTCATCGCTCCGATAGTGGTAGAATTTCTTGGAGTACTTAGTCTCGTTCGATTTGGCGCTACGAGTAAATCTCACAGAGTAGTGGTATTGAACGAAGTCATGCGAAGGAGAAAGGTTGTAGCTTTGATCGAGGAGGATGTAAGTAATCTGATTGGAAACCACGAGGGGAGGTGGTATTGCCATTCTCCAGCCTCACATCATACGATGCCACGACATGTCCACCATTCCATGCAATACATGGCATCAGCAATCGTGCCGGCATTCACGGCCGATCGTGTATCACGGACATCACCGGTACGTTGTATATGTAGCACCAATAATAGCATCGATACGTATTAGTATATTGAGTGAGTATGAATTGTACATGTCATATGTTATGCATTAAAGTAGCATTGCGGCCAACACCGAAAGTGAATTGATTATTCTACCATCGTCGTTGTTATTCTACCATCGGTGTTATTCTATCGTCGTTGTTCTATCATCGGCATTATTCTACCATCGTCGTTGTTATTCTACCATCGTTGTTGTTATTCAATCATCGGCATTATTCTACCATCGTCGTTGTTATTCTACCATCGGCATTATTCTACCATCGTCGTTGTTATTCTACCATCGTCGTTATTCTATCGTCGTTGTTCAATCATTGGCATTTTTCTACCATCGTCGTTGTTAATGGTAGGTGGCCGTGCGACGATGAAGGCGCCACCGCCATCGATGGGGAAAGGAAAGATTGGGGTGGACATTTGTGTTAATTGCCCCGCCAGAAGCAAACGAGAGAATCCAACGCTACCCACCCATACGCAAACACCAACCATGCTTACCAAAGCCGTCGCGACCTACGCAGAGATTTTGAGAACCCCCCCTGACAGGGTGTACACCGGGTCGTCATCCATGATGGCAACTGATACGAAAGCGATTTCTACGAAAATCAACACTGTAACATTGAAGTATTCTGATTCCGAGGAAGAGTCTTCCTCTGCGAGTAATTCTCCTCCCTTGAGTAGTTCTTCTGTTATGAGGAAGATAGACTGTTGGTTGTTGAAGGAAGCCCGTCGCAAAAACGCAAGGAAGCTCATGCAACAGAAGAAGAAGGAGGAGGAAATGTTCCTCCTCAAGTCCATCAAGTTAGCCGAGCACGAGATGAAGCGTGGGATGGTGATGGACATTGTCGAGGAGATGCGTGGGGGGGGTAAGCTCAAGAAGCGCAAGACTTCATCACCCGACTCCTTCATTAATGACAAGGAAGAGGAGGATATGTCTAATGATGATGAAGATGGTGAAGCTTTGTGTGATGATGAAGATGATGATGAAGATGATGATGAAGAGCATCAGCAAGAACGTCCAATGGGAGAAGAGGGAGGACGTCAAAGAACAGAGACTGTCAATATATTGCGTAGAATTACTGCAAATCCTGGACAGGTCCGTCCACTTAATACCACTGAGATAGATTGGATGAAGAAGTGGAATGATATGGAACCCAGATCTTGGCCATGGCTAAAGGACCTTCAAGGAGATGATGCTGAAATACGATGCCATTGCGCGTATGCAGAAGCATTATCTCCTCAAGCTACGCAGGATGACATCTTCAATCTATCTGGACATACCGATTTGTTCGGCGGAAGTCGTTATAGTATCAATCATCGTGAAACTAGTAATGGACCGATTGTTAACAAAAGAATGGATACTATTGACTACTTTGTCGTCACAAAAAGTCAGATACTACATCAAATAACTGCTGACGCTACCCGACCAAATATTACGTCAGAGAAGGAGTACGTTGACTACATTAATGTGATAATCCAACGTTTGTTTGCAGCAGCCCATCCAAGTGAACGAATACCGTCAACTTCTACATTGGCATTGTTTATATCGCCCGGTATATTGGAAATGATTATGTGCTAAGGAAGTTACGAAATGCAGATCTCCGTCGGAACATCACTGCAGTCAAACTTGGAGAGTCATCATCACTTCTTGAACACGACAACAAGATGAAAAAAATGTATAACCATAAAGGCTACGCAGGAGATATGTACTGGATTGCCTTCGGAGTTCCTGTTGGCTCTGAATACAGCAGTGAACAATCAGAATCTACTCTTCACTTTATTTATTTGCTGGGAGGTCTTACTGGTGAACATCACGCGTTAGATGTTGTAATGGAAACCTTCCATACTGTTGTGAATTTGATTGGTCTTCGTATTGTTAGGAAGGGCTGCGCGGCGTCTGATCGTGGTCGCGCAAGAGATGGACAAAGTAATAGAGTACCGGGTGTGAATCAACTTGTCAGTAACGAGGGAAGTATTTATCTGCTTCGACTTTTATTACCAGAACCATGGAGAAAAGATTTGTGTCGTGTGCTGCGACTATTAGGCGTTGTTGGCTACGACGACGACGACGACGACGACGACGACGACGACGACGAAGAGGAGAACAATCTATCACAAGAAGAGACAGAAATGGCTAGGTTCTACGCTCGTGCTGTTTTGGAACAATGTAAAGTAGGAGCTACCAGAGGAGGTGGAGATGATTTCTATAAAAAAAGGGGTCACATATACCTGTGGGCACAGCCATTTCGGTTCAATTATATCATCCTATCTGGATTTGAGGATGTATTTCGATCTGAACAACAATATGGTGACTGGCTTACGAATGTGGCGGATAGACATCTCCTAGGAGAGTTTTTCTTCTTTGCAAGCATACTCGACATGCAAAGGTCCATTCGAACATTTGTTACTCATTTCGAAATCCCAAATGTTGATTTGTTGGAAATAGAAAATGTTCAGGTACTCGAACGCAATGGTCTTAGAATCCCATGCAAACGGGTAAATCTCAGCACAATCACAAGACTTATTAAAAGGGGAATCATCACAGCAGACTATATGGAATATCTTATGAAGAACAATTATCTTGAGATTAGATATGAGAATGCACCTGCAAATAGGAATTTCTAAATAATATTTAAACATAAATCACTATCATCATCACTGTACCCGGTGGGTTAGGGAAACAATCGCTCGTCCATCAAGCGTTGAATACTGCGCTTGTCCAAATGGAGTTAATGCCAAGGCATACATTATCACCGTGGCAAGTTTGGCCGGTAGTTTTGCGACTTGGGTAAGAAAGTCTGTAAAGCTTAACTTCTCACGAACACAACACATCAATGCATCCATCTCAGATGTTGATGGTGTTGCTTTGTTCTGTGGTCGAGATAATGCTCATCGCTCTTTCCGCCAGAATCATCCTCCTTGCCATCCGACAGCTCACTATCGATTATGATTGGATAATGCAGCTATTTCTCAATGGAGGATGATGTCGAAGATGAAGAATATACAAGGTTGACAAAGACTTTTACGAAAAGGTTCCGTTGACACTACAGAGTATTGAAGGAGGTGTTTCTAGTAGATTGTTTTCTTATACGGAGGATTATTCAAACCTTTGCATACATCTCGAGCCAGCTGTTCTCCATCCTCTTGACATGCTGACCATAACTCAATCCTGGGTAAGGAAATGCCGGCTTCTTTGAGAGCTTGTACACGATAGTCTTCTCTAGCCTCTTCTTTGAACGCTCGTTGTTATTTGGCTTAAACATCCGGTTGGGTTTCCCCCTCCACTTTAGCTGGCCGTGTGTTAGTCCCCGGATGGCCTCTTTGCTCTTCCAGTCGATCAAGTCCTTGTTCAAATTTCTCAGAACTTTCCAGTATACTCTGATTGCATCTTGATCCCGACCCAACTCGCTCGCTACCGGTCCCCACTTGATCGCTTTGCCAGACGTCTTTCCGTTATGGTGCTTTACCACCAGAGGCACCAACTGAGTCTGCTCTTCCACAGACCATTCTCCCTATTGTATTTGGATGACAACTTTGACTGTTAGACATGGATCAAAAGGCGTGCATTAAGGACGTGTTCTACTCACCGTATTTGTTCTATCAGCTTGCGTTGATATCTTCATCGTTGTCGAGTGGATGAGGATGGAAAGTGAGTTTGAGAGCGTAGAAGTGTTTGAGTCCTGCGCGCCGTTTAAAAAAAACGGGTGTTCGAGGGATGAGGTGATGAATTCAAATTTTGTACGATTTAACATACCCCGGGACGATGTCAATGAGGCAAGAGCGTTAGTACATACTGCAATGCGTTTGATCGATGACGAAATTGGTATTATTGAAACCCATCCTGAGATGGAACGATACTGTTGTGAATCTTGGGAGCAAGACTACGAATGGAAGGATACTGACGTATTCTTTCTAGAGAGAAGGAAGTTCTTGCCCCTGATTCATTCAGAAGACGTTATTGGACCAATGTATGTGTTTCCAGACTGTTTCTACTTCCCGACCCAAGGCGAAATAAGCGTAGTATCTCAAGATGACTTTCTAAATGCGGTTGATCAGGCAAAGTATTTGCTGGACGCTATCAATGATTTTGTTGGAGATCCTGAGGATGGAAGCTTGGATCAGCTAATTGAAGCATGTGCATTCAACCTCACGAAAAATGGGGTAATTGATGCCTTCCGTGTAGCGGCGCGGTCGATCAGCTATATTGCTCCCTCAGTAGCATCGAATCCATTATGGCACGTCCTCGAGTTTGCGGACGAATTTGCTGCTTTTTGTGAGAAGCAGATGCACGAATAGTGCATCATTGCAATGAATACTTCACACGAACAAATAATGTGTTCTTCGGATTACTCTACATAAATTTATTTTCAATGTCACCTCCAAGAATCACTCGCATATGTAGTATAAACGATAACTACAGTTTTGCGTCTACCTATGCAAAGTGAACACCCCTCTTATTGAACTCCGCGAGTAATGCCAAGAAATCATCCAAATCAAGTTTGCTGGCACGTTTGTCCTTCCATTGCTCCATGGCCACAACTTCTTCTATTATTACATCTGCAGTCTTCTCCTCCTCCGCTTCAACATTTTCCACCTCCATCATGCTGCTGCTGCTATTGCCTTGATGGTTGTTATTGTTATGCTTATTGTTATTATTCAGTGCTCTTTGTGTCCTCATATTCTCATTCAGCAATTTAATCGTAGGTTTCGTTAACAATACAGACCGAAGTGTCTTATTCTTACGATTGAAAAGTAGACGGACCATGCCATCCCACTCGGTAAAGTTTACCGGAGGAGGAGGGTTACGTAATTCAATCCGAACGACACGACTTTCAACCTTGGGTGGAGGACGGAAGTTATTCCTTCCCACCTTCATTAATTGATCAACCTTGGCTAACAGTTGAGTATTCACGCTTAGACGACAGTATAATGCCTCACCCGGTCGTGCGGTTAGACGGAGTGCAAATTCCTCCTGGAACATCATTACCGCACAACGGAACATTGGCCGATGAGACAGTAGCTTAAAGACTAATGCAGATGAAATTTGATACGGCACATTGGCAACACAAACATCAAAGAATGGGAACCTTGTTTCAATAGCGTCTCCCTGTACGACTTGTAATTTGCGTTCATCATTCGTTCCCTCGACACGTTTTAAGACCTCTCGTACCATCCGTGAATCGTACTCAATAGCTATAACATTCTTCGATTGTGCTAATAGCGGGACTGTCATATTACCCGTACCTGGACCAATCTCAAGGACTGTATCAGTGGGTTTAATTGCTGCCTTGGCAACGATGGCGGTTACGACTGCAGGATTTTTAAGAAAGTGTTGTCCGAGCGATGTGTTCGGTGCTATTAGATTGGCAGAGGCAGCCGATGATGCGGACTGTCCACTATTTTTGGCAGAATTTGTTCGGGCATCGCGTGAGGCGAGTGAGTAGGGTGCTGATGCCGACGTCAATGACGCACCAGATGGACGAGCGCGTTTATTGTTCTTGGGCATGATTTTGTCTGGGCACGAAGGGACACGTTCTTGGTGTGAAGTGTCCCGCTCAATCCTCAAATCAATTCTCTCTTCGCCATGGCTTCCGCATCCGAACGACGAGCACAGCGTGGGCTTGCCGAGGCACGTCAATCTGGCAATGCCCCCCCGGAAATAGATGTTAAAAGCGGTGCAATGATTAATCCACACAATCCAGAATTTATTACGAAAAAGCCATGGTACCTCGCAGAAGGCACCGGGGGCGATGGAGGACCGACGTTGGATCACCAGGCCGATCAACAGGATCGACGTACGATAAGTTTGGCCGAGGCGGATTCATTAGTTCGTGAGGAAAGGGAGCGGATTAAGGAGAAATTACGGAAGCAAAGCACGAAATTAAAGAAGAGCGGACGGATAGGCGACGATGATGATTACGATGACCTTTTCGAAATAGGCATGTGGATCGAGGCATTAAAGAAAAACAAACGGCCTTACCTAATCGCACAAATTATTAAGGCGGCATCTGACAAGAAGGGTAGCATATATGACTTAAAGTATGAGGATGGATATATCGAACGTAGCGTACGACCATTTGGAAGTAGTGGAGGACGGGACAATATCCCAAAACGAATGCGTGTCACAAAGTCTGGTAGCCGAGCCACAACATCAACAACAACAGCAAGTAAAGAGTCATACGATTCCAAACGTGATGCCTATCATGGTGTTGAGATTGACAATCATACGAAGAAAATGGAGGAACGGTATCGAGAACGTGAGGTATTAAGGAAGGAGCAACGGCAGAAGGAACGAGAGCGGGAGAAGGCCGAGAAGGAGCAACGACGTCAAGAGATGGAGGATGCTAAAGCTCGGGGAGACATCGAGGGAGATGCTCATCTTGCCGATGGCGGGGGAGGAAACGCTACTGCAAATGATGCCGGCGAGAATAATAATTCGGCAGACTCGGATTCCGATTCTGACTCTGACGCTGGTGGAGCGAGTGGCAATGATGACGGTTTTTCATCGGATGATGAAATTGTTGATAAAGACGGTAAGCTATTTGAATCACGTCTGGCTCGACAAGGCGGAGTCGGTGGAGCACAAATGAAAGTTACGGCACGTAACCTTCGCATTCGTGAAGACACTGCCAAGTATTTACGCAATCTCGATCCCAATAGTGCCTATTACGATCCCAAGTCTCGATCGATGCGTGATAATCCATACGCGAGCGCTGATGCTGCTGGTGATACCGATGATGCTGCCGTTGCTAGACAGGCTGAGATGCGTGGGTTTGCGGGAGATAATTTTGCACGTATTAGTGGAGATGCCGTAGGTTTGGCGGAGACACAGCTTTTTGCATGGGATGCGGAGAAGAAGTTAGGCGTGGAAGGTGCTAATGTGCATGTCCAGGCAGACCCTAGCCGGGCAGAGTTAATGCGACGTAAAGTCGAATCGCGGGGAATGGACATGAAAGAGAAGAAGAGACAGGCCATATTAGACAGGTATGGCGGTGAGGAGTATCTGGATGATCCGGGAATCGGTAATGGAAGTGTATCCGCCTCCTTGTCAACGAATGGTGATAGACGCGAAGACGTGACGTCGAAAGAAACTCTAGAGGAACGATCGACTAGGTTTGGAGTATCACACGCGGAGCAAGAGTATGGTAGGGATGGTAGACTAGCCACATCAGGCAATGGTACCAATCAACAAAAGAAGCGCGTACCAATACCATGTAAATACGAAGAAGATGTGTATGCCAACGGACACACTGCCGTTTGGGGATCGTACTTTCACAAGGGGGCATTTCGATGGGGTTACGCTGACGATCATTCGCTTATACGTTCGTCATATGGTACTGGCAGGAATGGTCAAATAGCCAACGATGAGTCCAACGAATTGCAGTACGGGAGTGGCGCAGCTGGGTCGGCGATGCTGGCATCTGCAAGGAAGATGCTTGAGGTAATCCCAAAGCCTGCGCATAATGGTAATAGTGATGACAAGTTCAAACCCAATCAACAATCGAAGCTGTATGGCGAGTTAGTCGATCAGCACAAGGAGTTTGATAAGGAAAAGTTACAGGAAGCAATGATGCGACAACAGCAACAGGAAAAAGTTGTCGTAAACGATGGGAAGAATAAACGCAAGTATAATTCGTTACATGCCGAGGTTGATGTTACGGAGGAAGACATGGAGGCATATCGATTATCAAAGGGAAGAGGAGTGGAGGATCCAATGGAAAAATTAGGCGAAGAAGAATTGTTGGATCATAACAAATGAGTTACTAAATTTTAGACATAACATTTTGAAGCTCATTGGTGTTCCTCTAAATACATCAAACAAAATGTATGAAAAAAGAATTGGCGGATAGTTCTTGAAGGTCATGATATCTGGTTGCAGCGAGTTCAACAGCATACCTCGCCCACTTTGGAAAATAATTCTCCGACATTCAAGCAGCCGCTTTCCTCTTCTTGCAATTACTCTTGGACTCACACACCAATGTCGTACTCTTCAGAAAGGCAAACATAGTATTAATTCCGGATCCAATCATGATCTCGCTGCTTTCATCATCACGTCCCATCCAAGCTATGGCAGCTGGTAGAAACCCAAATTCCATGTTACCGAAGGCTTGAGTGTTTATCTTGCTTCCAGAGAAATGAGTCTTGATGATTTTGATCCGTGCAGCTTGGCTATTACTATTTTCCTTGTTGATCTTCAAAAGGGAAGTGAGATCTCAGACAGTAAATCGAATTCGTCTATTCCTGTGCATTTCTCAAGTGTATGATTTGAGTCATATGTGCTTAGGATGGAGGATGTATTACACAAAATGGCGATCAAGATGGCGTGTAAAATCTGAATATGATCGCCATATCCAACATACAATTCTTTTAATGTTTTGTTGTCACTTAGCGCATTTGCAATAGAGGCGATGACGCGATTGTTGACGTTTGCACTTTCGACCAGATCTAGCCTCTCGAGCATTGTGTTCGCAGAACAAAAAACTTCTGAGAAATTCATCCAGCCTGTGGTGGTAACGCCTCTGATTTCGGAAAGGTCCAATCTCCTCAGCCTGTTTTTATTGGAGAGAATTTCAGTAAGAGAAGTTATGATATCATCGTTGATATGATTGCCACCCAAAATCAGCTCCTCCAACATACAAGTTGGTCTCTGTAAATAATAAAACATATAACGCCATTCTTCAGGTGTGATTCGACCTTGATGGCTAAGTCTCAGTACTCTCAGTCTATCATTGACAGCAAGGGCTTCTGACAAGGATTGCATATCGCCTACATTCATGAAGGTGCTATTTATTGAAAGGCTTTCCAATGCACAACGAGGACTCTGAATAATCTCAAGTATGATTCGGACCAGATCATCCTGACGATCCATAGAGTTGAGCTCTACTGCATTGACAGTGCAAAAAAAACTCATTTTAAATTATCATCTGCATTTCTATTGTAAATAATAGCTATTCCGTCATACGGAACTGCTTTCTTTTCCCCCCCGAGAGAGTGGAGCAAAGGCCTGGGCCTTAACAGCTGAAGTTGGTTTCAGCAGACATGTCTTCCGTCTAGCGGGCATAAGATCACCAGTATCTTGAATTGTA
>Ga0247831_1007071_pt1 | contig 12776 bp, 12 predicted proteins | sample LaCruzMarch2015__9_FD_192406 | JGI IMG/M metagenome (GOLD analysis project Ga0247831, IMG submission 192406) | Freshwater microbial communities from meromictic Lake La Cruz, Castile-La Mancha, Spain - LaCruzMarch2015_1m | ecosystem: Environmental > Aquatic > Freshwater > Lake | place: Spain...
TATTCCTTTTTTAATTGCCTTAGTTGCTGGAGATTTAATTGCTGGAGAAGCTGCTGCGGGAACTTTGCGTATACTTTTAATTCGTCCCATAAGCAGAACTCAAATTATATGGGCCAAATTTACAGCCGTATTAATTTATGTTTTAGCTATTGTAGTTTTTATGGCAGCTTTAAGCATTGGTACAGGGCTGCTTATTTTTGGAGAAGGCGATTTGTTTGTGATGAAAGATATGCTGTACATTTTTGATAGCAGCGATGCTTTATGGCGCATTTTAGCGTCTTTTGCATTTTCTTTTTTGAGTATGAGCATGGTGGCCTCATTGGCTTTTATGCTATCGGCTGTTGTCGATAGTTCGCTTGGTCCAATTATTATGACAATGTCAATTATCATTGTTTTTATGATTGTAAGTTCTATTGATTTAAGTATTTTTAGAGCAGTTAAACCATTTATGTTTACCACCTACATGGGCGCTTGGCGCGAATTTTTTTCGGACCCTGTTGATTGGCATAAAGTAAATACAGCAGTGGTGGCGCTTGTAACTCACATTTTTATTTTTCTAGGATTTACAACTTGGTATTTCAAAAGAAAAGATATTCTTACATAGGACGATATATGACAAAAAAAGCACTTATTTATTTTAATTTACTCGTTTTAATTTTCCTAAATCTTGGCCGCACACAAGCACAAGAATTTAACGTACTGCCTTTATTAGATAGTGTTAAGCATAAGTTCAATAAGGTAAATGATTATACAGCCGATATCAAAATAAAGGTAAATGTTACCTTTATAAAAATTCCTGTAAAGGATGGAAAGTTATACTTTAAAAAACCCGACAAAATAAAATTAGTAAGTAAAGGATTTGCCATGCTCCCTAAGCGCGGATTGAATTTTACTTTTAATGAGCTTTTTGAGAAAAAGTACAGTGCCATTTTCATGAAAAATGAAATCATCAACAAGACAAACACCTATGTTGTAAAAATTATTTCATTAGATGAAAGCGCAGATATATTGCTCGCCACCATTTGGATTGACCGCAAAACACAAACAATTAGAAAGATAGATGCTGTTTCAAAGTCGAACGGAAACTTTGTAACCTTATTCGATTATCCTGCCAAAGCCAATCCTTTTGATTTACCTTCGCAACTTACATTTACTTTTGAAGTTACTAAAGCTACTTTACCGTTGGGTGTTACAGGCGATTTTGGGGGCGAAAAACCTAAAGTGAAAGACAATAAACCGCAAAAAGCAACATTAAGTATTACCTACGCCAATTACATTGTAAACAAAGGTATTGCAGATAGTTTCTTTAAGGAAGAAAAAGCAAAATAACAATGAATAATTCTATTTACTTAGATCATAACGCCACAACACCTGTTCTTGAAGATGTTTTATCTGCTATGTTGCCTTATTTTACGCAACATTTTGGAAATGCATCGAGTAAGACACATGCTTATGGTTGGATTGCCGAGCAAGCAGTAGAAACAGCTCAGATTCAAGTAGCACAGCTTATCAATGCCAATAAAGAAGAAATTATTTTTACTTCGGGTGCCACAGAAAGTATTAACATGGCCATTAAGGGGATTTTAAATGTTTACGGTGGAACCAAAAATCATATCATTACCTGCGCCACCGAGCATCTTGCAGTGCTTGAAACATTAGATGTATTAGCTAAAAAAGGATTTGAAATAACCGTTTTACCTGTAAACAGATTAGGACAAATTGATCTTGAACAATTTAAAAATGCCATTAACGAAAAAACATGCCTAGCTTGTATAATGCATGCCAACAATGAAACTGGCACGCTACATCCTATTAAAGAAATTGCAAAAATAGCGCACGAAAAAAATGTATTAGTATTTTGTGATGCTACTCAAACTGCAGGAAAAATGATTATTGATGTTAAAGATGATGACATTGATTTGCTTTGTATGGCTTCACATAAAATGTATGGCCCGAAAGGAGTTGGTGCTTTGTATATAAAAAAAGGAAATCCAAGAGTTACATTAACTCCATTGATTGATGGTGGCGGTCATCAGCATGGCTTGCGCTCAGGCACTTTAAATGTAACAGGCATAGTTGGGTTTGGTAAAGCATGTGAAATAGCCACTAATAGCATGTGGGATGATGGCATTAAAATTTCTCGCTTAAAAACAATTCTGGAGCAACGCTTAACCCTTTTGCCAAACACATTTATTAACGGTGATATTAAAAATAGACTGTATAATACTACCAATATTTGTTTTAAAGATAAATCAGCCGCAGATTTAATTAAAAATCTTAAAAATGTAGCCGTTGCTAATGGTTCGGCATGCGCTTCTGCAAAATCTACAGCATCTCATGTATTGTTAGCTATGGGTTTAACCGAAAGTGAAGCACAATCTTCGCTCCGTTTTAGTTTCGGAAAATCAAATACCATGGAAGAAGTTGAGCAAGTGGTGGCAATGATTTCAACGCTTTATTAACGAAATTAATTTACGCTATTTCTTTTCAATCAATACCACCAAATACTTACTAGCCGACCAAAATTTTTCGGCATTTTGTATATTCAAATTGCAGCCCTCATCGGTTTTAGTTATTGAATAACTATCAGCAACATGTGTTGTTATCAATTTTACCTTTTGCGCTTGTAATTTTATAACTTTAAGCTTTGTAATATCAATTTCAACAAAATTTTGAGTGTTAAAATTTTCGGAAAGCTTTTTCATAGTACCAAGTCCTATAAATCCACCTTCGTTAGATATTACACCTTTTTTAACAAGTTCCTTTGTAGTGCCTGCTGTATAATAAGCCGTATTTAATTTTTTATTTTTTTGAGTAGCTTCAGACTTAGCCACGCTATACATTTTAATCATTGAGCCCAGCTCATCATTAACATCATTTAAATTACCTAATAACGAATAAATTTCTTTATCCTTTTCGGAAAGCATAGTTTCGAGGCCTAAAATAAAGTTTTCATAACCTGCTAAATTAGTAGTTGAGTTTGTTTTTAATTGCTCTTTTAATGAAAGTATTGTTTGCTTATTTTTTTTCATTAATAAATCGATGGCCTTTATGTTGTCGAGGATGGCTTTCTTTTCGTATTGACCTTTATGACCACTACTCATTTTTACCGACAATTGCTTATTTTTAACTTCTTCTAAATTCAATTGAATTTCGTTAAAGCCTTCCATAAATGATTTGATGAGTTGATCTCTTTCATTCAACTGCTTCACTAAATCTTTGTTTACAGCTGTAAGGCTATCAGTAAGCGCTTTGCTTTCTTCAGACTGATCGTTACTGCATGCACTCCACATCATTGCTGCCAATGCAAAAAAGAATACAAATAATTTTTTCATTTTAAATTTTTTGTGCCAAGATATAAATTATTAAAATTAATAATGAAGTAAAATAGGAGCAAAATACGATGTATACAATAATTTAATATTGCACTTAATGCTTTCATATTTTAAGAACGTGGTGATGTATGTTTATTGGCAAAGAAAGTGATTATTACAAGTGATGGTTGATTTTAGTATAATCAAATTCTAAAAGCGCTTATGATGATTACTTTGAAATAATATCTTTGTACCACTGTTTTATAAATCATGGATAACATTGTAAACTTATTGAATTTACTTAAATCAGGCGATTTTAAAACGATTGGCAGATGTATAACCATCGTTGAAAATGATTTACCTGGCAGTGATGATTTATTGACTGCTATTAGTATTAATAAAAATGTTCCTATTGTTGGTATTACAGGTCCTCCGGGTGCTGGAAAAAGTAGTTTAGTAAATGGTTTACTTGGCGAGCTTTTAGCTGAAGGAAAAAGGATTGGAATTTTAGCGGTTGACCCCACCTCGCCTTTTAATTTAGGTTCAATTTTAGGCGACAGAGTGCGCATGAGTGCGCATTTTAATAATCCGAACGTATACATTAGAAGTATTGCTACCAGAGGCTCTTTAGGAGGTTTATCTGCTAAAATAATTGAGATTACCGATATTATGCGGAGCGCCAATTTTGATCTTATTATTGTTGAAACTGTTGGTGTAGGCCAATCAGAAATTGAGATTGTTGGGTTAGCTGATATTACAGTATTGGTGCTTGTTCCAGAAGCTGGTGATGAAATTCAACAATTAAAATCAGGTGTGATGGAAATTGCCGATGTGTTTGCCATTAACAAAGCCGACAGACCAGGTGCTGATGTTTACTTAAAAAATTTATACTCGCTTTTACATACAGCATCGCCCGATAAAAAACAACCACAAGTAGTAAAAACAATTGCTACAAAAAATGAAGGAATAAAAGAGCTGCTTGCCGCTTGCAGAATAATGTTAAGCCATCAACATCGCCAATTAAAAACTTATCTTTTGGCCGAAAAGGCATACAAATTAATTCAGAATGAAAGAATGAAAACGGTGAATAAAGTTGATTTGAAAGCAGCAATCGAACTTGCCTGTATGAATGAGGATTTTAATTTGTACGCATTTGTGAAAGCATTTATTTCAAAGTCGCATTTTTAAACCACAACATTTGCATATCTATTTTGTTTATTTCTTATGAAAAAAGAAGTTGTATTAATTACTGGAGGCACAGGTTTAATAGGCAGTGTATTGCAAACCATTTTGCTTGATGCAGGTTATGAAGTGATCTTATTAAGCAGAAATGCAAAAAACGAAAACAGCTATTTGTGGGATGTAGAAAAAAACTTTATTGATAAGCAAGCCATCTTAAAAGCAGATCATTTGATTCACTTGGCGGGCGCTGGCATTGCCGATAAACCATGGACAGAGGCGCGTAAAAAAGAAATTATTGATAGTCGTGTTGATACCACATCATTGCTCATTGAATCATTTAAACAACATAAAAAAGAATTAAAAACAGTTATTGCAGCTTCAGCTATTGGCTATTATGGATTTAAAACCAGCAAGCACATTTACACCGAAACAGATGCACCTGCCACAGGCTTTTTAGCCGACACATGCGTAACATGGGAAAAAGCAACAAGCGCTTTTAATGAAATTAGCGAAAGATTGGTTCAAATACGCATTGGTGTGGTGCTTGATAAAAATGGTGGTGCTCTAAAAAAAATGGCTCAACCAGTCCATTTTTTTGCAGGTGCAGCCATTGGCTCGGGCAAACAATACATGCCATGGATTCATGTAAAAGATTTATGTGACATGATTTTATATACACTAAAAAATCAGAAAACACACGGCATTTATAATGGAGTAAGCAGCACCCATATTACCAATGAAGATTTTACCAAAGCCATTGGTAAAGCATTACATAGACCAATTTTGTTACCTGCCATTCCGGCTTTTATAATTAAAGCACTTTTTGGCGATATGGCCGGCATGGTGCTAGAAGGAAGCAGAGTATCGAATGAAAAAATAAAGGAAACAGGATTTAATTTTAAGTTTGAAAATATTGATTTGGCTTTGGAGGATTTGTTGGGTAAATGAGCATTAAAGGTATAAACCGAAATAAAGCGTTTTTTGCTAAGTAGAAGAAAAAACACTCTATATTAGAATAGATTAAAGGAACCTCTTTCATTATTTGAAATGAATTTAACCTAGATCCCACATTAGAAATCTACTCAACTTTACTTTACTCCAATCTCAAGCACTAACTCCCATTTTGACTTTCTAATTATACTGCTATGCTTTCAACCCAAAGCAGAAAGTGAGCACTTGATATTATTGTGAAATTTTATTGATTAACGATTCCTAATGTCTAATCTGGATTTAAGTATCAATGAAAGCCTTTAATAAACTAACCTTATAGGATTTTGTCGGCTATCAAAAATTGCTAAAATAAAGATTGTATTTTCATGTTCATCATAAACTATCCAATAATCTCTAACAATTTTAATTCTTGCTAATTTATCATCTGTTAGCTTTCCAATTGCAGGAAACTCAGCTATAAATTCTACCGCTTCTTTAAACAGATTGTTGAGCTTCTTGCTATATTCAATTGATTTATTGTGCTCAAACCAAAATTCAAGAATTTGAACTCGGTTATTTCTAGCTTGTAACGACCAAACTATTTTCCGTTTAGCCATTTTTCAATTTCAAGATTTACATCATCATTAGAAAATGATTGACCACTTTTGATTTGATCTCTACCTTTTTTGATGGCGTATTTTTGAGTTCGAGAAAGTTTATAAAGTTGATCCGTTGCATTATCTTTACTCAAGAAATTATACATTTCTTCAAGTAAGTTCTTATTGCTTGATGAATTAATTTCTTCTATTAATCTTTTTCTAATGTCAATTGTTCTCATATTCAAAATGTGTACTGCTAAGATAATCAATTTTTCAATTATGACTTATTCAAATTGCAAATTAATCTGGCTGCATAATTTTTTCTTTGACGATAAATTAAACCAATGTAGTTTATAAAATATGCCAATAATACTAATTGCATTTATTTTTTGGTCCAACTAAAAAATAAATATGCAATGATTAATGCTGGTACAACTTGAAAATAGTACAATAAGGCTTGGCCGCAATTGGACTAAATTGAAAGTGTAATCGGTATAATTTAAAATCTTACAGTGGTAAATGCCAATCGGAAAAAAGTTTGGGACAAATGCTGTGAAACAAATTTAGCCCATTACTTATTTCATATCGGTATTAGCTCATTTATATGTTGAAAAACCCTATTATTTTTGCAGAAAGGACAGAAGCGGCATCCTTTTTTGAGGCGTGCCTGTGGGGATTGCTAAAAAAGATATAGCGGATGACCTGGTCCTACCTAACGATGGCAATCGCTAGGTGGGAGCTGCTCAAGCACAATTTAAAAAAGTTTATTTATTCAAAATTGTTATTAGCACTTTCCCTTTAAATTCATACCCATTAAAAGGACTGTTTTTAGATTTTGAAATTCCATTATCTAAATCATATTTCCAGCTTTGGGAAGGACTAAAAACGGTTAAATTTGCTTTGTGATTTGGCGCTATTTTTGGAACCTCAATATCAAATATTTTTCTGGGATTGATTGCTATTTTTTCTACTAATTTTTCATTAGAAATTTTATTTCCCAGTGCGTTGCAAAGTACACCATAAAAAGTTTCAAGACCCATCATACCAAATTCTGCAATATCAAATTCTTTTACTTTGCTTTCGGTATCTTGTGGGCTGTGATCACTGCAAATTACATCAATGGTATCGTCCTGTAAACCTTGAATTAGCGCATCAATATCTGTTTGCGTTCTTAAAGGTGGCATCACTTTATAATTGGTATCAAAGTCTTGCAATACCTCATCTTGCAACAATAAATTTACCGCATGTACATCGCAAGTTACTTTTACACCCTCTTTTTTTGCATTTCTTATTAAAGCTACACTGCCAGCGCTGCTTACTCCTCCAATGTGTATGGCAATGTTATTATGTGCAGCCAACAATAAATCACGTTGTATCATTAATTCTTCGGCAATAGCAGGAATGCCTTTAAGCCCGAGCATAGTACTAACTTTACCTTCATTCATTTTGCCTTCATTAGCTATTTTTTTATCTAAAGGCAGCTGAATAATCTTTTTGTTGAAATCACTTGCATACAACATGGCTCTTTGTAGCAACTCACCATTGGCCAATGGGTTTTTATTGTCAGAAAATGCAATGGCACCACTCAACGACATGTCGTACAGCTCAGCCAAATCGGCACCTTCGGCTTTATTTGTAACAGTGCCTATTGGAAAAATATGAATGGGCAACTGCTTGCTTTTATTTACCACATATTCTATTTGTGATTTACTGTGCAAGGCAGGATTTGTAGTTCCCATGCAGGCTGCAGCTGTAAATCCACCGTTTAGAGCAGCTGCTGCACCACTAATTAAATCTTCTTTATGCTCATTGCCAGGATCGTTAAAATTAACGCGGAGGTCCATCCAGCCAATAGAAACATGTAAATCCTCTCCTTCAATAATTTCGGTATCATCAGCAATTGGATTAATGCTTTTAGCTATACTTTTAATGATACCAGATTCAAGCAATACATCTGTTTTTTGGAGGTGATGCTCGCTGTTAGATTCAATAACAGTTGCATTTTTTATTAAAATATATTTCATGGTTTGCGCACCTTTAATTCTGTAATAATTTTAGCTTTTCATCCATTTGATTAAAGCAATTTCTAATCCTAAACAAAGTAAAGCAAAAATAACACACCATTTCCAAAGTTGTGTGCCTTTGCTCATATTCATCATGGTAGCAGCCATGTTCTTGACGCCTTTTTCGATAACTTTAAAATTGCTTAATTTATACTCTTCGATACTTTTTTCAAGGTCATCAACAGTATAGTAATCGGTAGTTGATTCTAATCTATTGAAGTTAAAGCTCAATCCTTTCAAGGTATCATTGGTATTACTTTTTAACCAATAATTACCAGCAATTTTGATTTGCTTTTCGGCATCAACCATGATGCTAAAACCATTTGATTTTGTTTGCGCAATAAAATCTGATTTACCATCCAAAGCCTGAATACGATATACAGGATCGGCTTGCAAATTGCTGTTTTTTAATTCAATGTTTTGACGATTTCCAATGGTATAAAATAATGGCGCTGCAAAACTACTTGTAATGGCAATTTTATATAATGTTGGAACAAAAATAGCATGGCGCGGAAAGCTGCTGTATGTCTCATCTAGCGGACTTGCACAAAAATATAGTTTACCCAATTTATTGCTGTACTGTAATAAAAACTGATCGCCATTAATTAAACTTATCAGTGATTCTTGATTGCCTTTATTGTTGGTTTTTATAGGATAATGTTTTAAAATAAGAGGATAATTTACATTCTCCTTTTTCATTTTTGACTCTTCAAAAACACCAGCATAAATTGGATGTTTAAAATTTAATTTATCCACTTTTACACTTACAGTGTCAATTGGTACTATAGCGCTAGAGAGATTGCCCAATAAATTATTATAATCATCAAGCTTTATTTTTAGACCAGGAAAAATCAACACATTTAATCCTTTTTCGATATTCAGTTTTAGCTCATCAATAAAGCCAGAACTTATTTCATCGAGGTTGGCCAATATCAACAAATTATAATTGCCTAAGCTACCATAATCAATGTTTTTAGGGGTATTTTGAACTACTTCAAATAAAGGGTCACTAACAAATAATTTATTGAGATAAGTGTTTTCTTCTTTTTGATTTACAATCAATAATTTTATTTTTTTACTCACTTGATAAGAGAAAAAATAATCATTATCGTATGTTAATGGATAATCATTAATTTGTATTTGGCCATTGATAAAACCGCTCTCTTTATTTGTGTATGCCATTTCAATTTGCACACTGCTTTCGGCTTTAATATTGGCACTTGCCACTGCTCTTTGCACCCCATTAATCATTAATTTTACAGGCACATTTTCTAAATCGGTAGCACCCGTATTTACAATTTTTACAAACAACAATTCTGCCTGATTAAATTGACGAGCCGGAGTAGCAAACCAACAAGAATCGATATAAACATTTGGAGTTTTATTGCCTTCTAAACGAATTAATTGGCACGACACCGAAGAATCACCCTTTAGTTTAGCCATATTAAATCCCGATTGTTGAAAGTCAGATATAATGTAAGATAGCTTTACACTTTCATTAGCAGTGCTAAGTAAATCTTTTTGACGCGCCACTATTTCTTCAATTTTACGCACCGACGGCGCAATTTTAACCTCATCTAACATCTCATTAAATATTTTTTTATTGACCCAATGTTGATGCTTCCCTAAAAAATCATTCGTAAGCAATTGAAATTTATCTGTTGGTTCAAAGGCCTTAACAATGTCTAGGGCATCTTTTTTAGCCTCATCTAAAAGCGTTCCATTTTTACCAATGGTGGCCATACTAAATGAGTTATCGATATAAATACTTACCGCTTTTGTGCCTTCTTTAACAATCGCATTCTCGGCAGGAATAAATGGTTGTGCAAAGGCAAAAACCAAAAAAAACACAGCCAGCAATCTGGCAGCTAAAATCAATAAATGCTTTAGTCTTGAACGACTTTGCGTTTCCTCCTTTACTTCTTTTAAAAAGTGAACATTAGAAAAATAAATTCTTTTATACCGCACAAAATTGAATAAATGCACAATAATAGGAACAGCCAGGAAACCAAGAGCAGCAAGGAAAACGGGATATAAAAATTGCATAGTATTTTTGGATTTTTAGAAGTTGCTAAGATAATTAATTTTTGTGCCTTTAAGGCCGTTATCAAGTAATTAGCATATTTTTACCTTTTACAATCACATCAATTGAAAAAAGCAAGCACTATTTTATGCTGTATGTTATTGTTGCTATGCACTGTAACGATAAAAGCGCAAGTTCAAAAAACAAAGATTTATTTAATACACGGACAAGGATCTGACGGCAGATTATTTAGCAAACTAACCTTAAATGCTGCTTTTGACACCTTTTGCTTGAATTTGCCAGTTCCTGCAAAAGGCACAAACATGCAAAGTTTTGCGCAGCAATTAATTCCAAAAATAGATACTAGCGGCCCTTTTATTTTAATTGGCGTTTCGTTAGGCGGCATGGTAGCAGCCGAGTTGAATGACATTTTACATCCATTACAAACTATCATTATCTCTAGTGCTAAAAATAATAATGAATTGCCTAAGAGATACAAATTTATGCGTGCTTTTCCGCTCTACAAGCTATTTCCTGCAGGATTTCTTAAGGCAAGCTCATTTATTATGCAACCTCTAGTGGAGCCCGACAGAAAAAAAGAAAAAGCCATTTTTAAAAGCATGTTGAGAAAAAAGGACAAGCATTTTTTAAAAAGAACCATACCAATGATTGTAAACTGGGACAAAAAATGCAATAATGGCAAGGCTTTGATGCATATTCACGGCACAAAAGATCATACCATTCCTATAAAAAACATCACAGAAAGTATTGCTATAACAAACGGGTCGCACATGATGGTGCTTACACAAGCTGAATTAATTTCCGAAAAAATTAATGAAATTTTATTATCGCTGAACCTATTGGATTGAGACTTTTTTATTTGGTTTTCAAGGTAAGCTTTAAAATTTATTTAAACAGTGTATAGTTTTTATACTCTCCAATTCTATATCCTGTATTTTTTTCTATAAAAGCTGTAAGTTTAAACTTTAGACCAGCCTTTAATTTTGTTGGATCAAAGTTTAATTTCCAATTCATTTTTTGAATTCTGTCATGCATCACCGATGGATGTGTTCCATTAAATTTTTCTATGATATCAGCTCTGGTGTAATCATATTCATTTGCAGCGGAAATATTTTTTTTTACCCAACTGTCACTGTGCCAAAGTTTATTAAAATTCTGTTGTTTGGCCATTTGAAAACTTGGATGTTTTACCCAACCATAATGATAGATAGAGGCATCAATTTGCTTTACAACAAGTTTATTTCCATGTTTTCTAAACCCTTGTGCATCTCTAAACGATCTAATTGATTTATCATTACGAATTACTCTAATCTCTTTCCTGTACCAGGCCTTTGATACGCCAACATAATCGTATGACGCATAAAAATGAATATAGTTAAATAGCAACCCATCTATTTCTGTTGCATCTTTATATTTTTCAAAAGCTTCTCTAATTTTTTGATGATCGTTTTCGTGCACAATTTCATCGCTTTGAATATAAAAACACCAATCGAAATCTTTTCCAATTGCCTCAAATGCTTTATTGGTTTCAATGGCTAAAACTTTTCCACCTTCTCTTAAACTATCGTCCCATTCTGTTTCAACGATTTTAATTTTAGGTGAGTTGATGGATTGAATTAGCTCAAGGGTTTTATCTTCTGAATTACCAACAGCAACTATAAATTGGTCACAAATTGGCAAGATAGAGTTGATAGACTCTATCACAGGATAGTCGTATTTTAGTGCATTTCTAATTATTGTAAATCCGCAAATTTTCACCGATTAAATTTATTATGATCAAAGAATATTTCTCTATGATACAGTTTATATGACAAATATAAATCATAATAGATTTATATTAATGAATAAATAATATTTTTACACCTTAAAAATAATTCAACATGGACTCATTTCAAAAACTAAAACTAGATGAAATGTTTTTTGAAGCAGATCAACTGATTGCTGAAAAAAGATTTGCAGATGCTATTAATACACTTGAATCGATCCTGATTGAAGCACCGGATTACGGACAAGCTTACAATCACTTAGGTTGGATATATGAAACAAAATACAAAGACATTAAAAAGGCTGAAGAATTTTATAAAAAATGTGTATTGTATGCGCCTGACTATCCTGCCATTTACATCAATTTAGCCGTTGTTTTATCATCAGCAGCAAAATATGATGAATTAGAGGCACATCTAACAAAGGCGCTACAAGTTACTGGTGTTGACAAAGCCAGCATGTACAATGAATTTGGCATCATGTACGAATTGCAGGGCAAGTATAATCAATCAATCGAAAGCTATAAAAACGCGGTACGTCATTCCCTGAGCGATGCTAATATAGAAACTTATGCGAAATCGATTAAGCGTTGTAAAACTAAAATGGAGATTTTGTAGGGCTAAAATTTGATTTCAAATTCTAATTGAAACCCATAACACTTAGCCATTGGTGTGGATGCTAGCGAGAGCGAAAAGGAGTTAGCTCTAACAATATTTTTTAATTGATATAAAAAGCCTACACAGCATGCACTTCTGCCAATATTTCTAAAGATTTAATATCTTTAAAGGAAGGCAAATGTTGGTTATAATAAAACAAAATATTTTCCAATAACTTATTTCTGGCGTTGGTGTGCAATTCCAATGTTTCCATGTTATCAAAA
>Ga0247831_1007076_pt1 | contig 12769 bp, 10 predicted proteins | sample LaCruzMarch2015__9_FD_192406 | JGI IMG/M metagenome (GOLD analysis project Ga0247831, IMG submission 192406) | Freshwater microbial communities from meromictic Lake La Cruz, Castile-La Mancha, Spain - LaCruzMarch2015_1m | ecosystem: Environmental > Aquatic > Freshwater > Lake | place: Spain...
GGCCTTGTAGGCCTGCTTGTCGAGTGCGACCTCCAGCATCTCCGGGCTGTCGGTGTTTTCCTCGCTGACGTACCAGCCGGACGTGAAGCGGTGCCCGGCGGCGAGGATCTCGCCCTTGGCGTCGACCACGTCGAGGCGGTAGCGACCGAAGCGAACCGGTGCCGATATCCGTGCGGGCGCACCCGCGCCTGCGTCGATGGTGCCGGACGCGACCTTGCGGGACAGCGTCACCGAGTCGTGGCTCCACTGGCCGTCGCGCTTGGCCCACTGCCAGCTCGTCTCGAGCCGCACGAGTTCCCAGGCGAGGCCTTTGGCGGCCAGCGGCTTGCCGTCAGGGCCAGCAACCATGACGTCGAACGTGGCCGCTTCGCCCTCGCCGAGGCCGGACGCCGAGAACAGCGGCTTCACGCCGATGCGGGCGAGCCCGAGGCTGACCGGCAGCGTGAGCTTGCGCTCGATGGCGCGGCCACCCGGCTCGCGCAGGCGCACCGTCACGTCGGCATCGAGCGTGCGTGCGGTGCGTGCCACCTGCGGCAGCGCGACCGAGACCTTGGCGCGGCCCTGCGCGTCGGTCGCGCCGAGCCCGTCGAGCGTGGCGCGCACCGGCGGCACCACCTCGTTGGCCTGACCGAACTGGTAGCCAGCGAAGCCCGCGATCTCGCGGCTGGACGTGCGCACGGTGATCTCGCCCTCGACGGCGAGGCCGGCTGCCGGCGGGCCATAGAGGAAGCGGCCGGCGACATCGATCGAGGCGTCACGGCCGGGCTCCAGCTCGCCGGCCCGCGTCGTCAGCTCCAGCGCCAGCTTCTCCGGCACGAAGTCCTCGACGAGGAACGCGGTCTGGGCGACCGGGCTCGCCTTGGGATCGGTATAGAGACGGGCGCGCCAAGTGCCGGTCATCGCGGCCGAGGAGAGCGCGAGCGCCGTGGTGCGGCCACCGAGTTCGGCAGTGGTCAGCAGGATGCGGCGGTGCTCGACACCATCGGGGCGCGAGACGATCAATGTCGTCGGCAGGTCGCTGGCGCGCGCCGCGCCGTCGCGGACGAGCGCTGTCAGGTGCACGGTCTCGTCGGGCCGATAGACGCCGCGGTCGGTGTACACGAAACCGTCGATGGCGCCCGGTGCCTCGCGGCCTTTGACGCCACGGTCGGTCAGATCGAAGGCGTTGGTCGAGAGGTCGAGGAAGGCATAATCGCCCTGGCCTTCGGCGACCAGCAATGCCGGCGCCTGGCCGCCTTCGCCGCGCTTCAGGCCAGCGTCGAACTTCACAAGACCGCGCGCGTCGGTCTTGCCTGAAGCCAGCACTTCGTTATTGCGCGCGACCAGCTTGACCGTGACGTCGGCCATCGCGGCAGTGGTCGCCAGCGAGCGCACAAACGCGTGCACGCCGTTCTCGGCCGAGAAGGCGGTCAAGCCGAGGTCGGAAATGATGAACCACTGCGTGGCGAGTTCGCCGCCGCCCTCTTCACTCGCACCACCCTTTTCGGGCTTGGCGATTAACGCATAGACGCCGGGCTTCAACGTGCCGACCGCCTCGCCGACCGGTACCGCGGTGGTCACTTCCTGGTTGAGCTTGGTCGCGACGTCGAGCGTGCCCTGGTAGACGCGGGCGCCGCTGCGATCGCGGATCTGCTCGAGCGACCACGTGTTGAGTGCGCGCATGCCCTCACCACGACCGAGCTCGGGCACGAGGCCACGGTCGCCGATGCGGTAGATCTCGACGGCGACCTTGTCGGTGTTGATGGTGGTGATCGGGATGCCCTGCTGGCCACGGCTCGGCAGCACATAAGCCTTGCCGGTGACGCGCACGGCCGCCGAGCGGTCGCGCACGTAGACGGCGAGTTCGGACTGCTTCGGCAAATCTTCGCCAACGATTGAGGGGAGCCCGGCGCGGACCAGAACCTCGTAGCGCTTGCCGTGCTCGAGGCCGTCGAGGCAGAGCTGGCTGCCTTCTGCCGCAACGCTGTCGGGGTCCTTGCCGCCGACCGAGACGAACTTGGCGAAGTCGATCGCCCCGCCGGCCAGCCGCTCGGAGAACTGGATGCACAGGCGCGGCTTCTCGGCCTCGTTGTCGACCTTGTAGTCGGTGATTCGGAAGCCGTGCGTGGCCTTGAGCTGCTCGTAGGCCTCGCGCACCGTCGCGTCGTCGACGAGGGTCAGGCTGGCGCCGAGCGAGTCGATCGCCGGCCGCCACATCGAACGGCGCTTCAGCGCTTCGGCGAGCACGGCGAGAGCCTCCGCCTTGACGTTCTGGGCGGTGGCGCGCTGGGCCGCCATGTAGGCGGCGGCGCTGGCATTCTCGGGCACGCGATAGCGTTCGTTGGGCTGCAGGCTCTGCTGCGGGATGGCGTTGAGCGCGCGAGCAGCGCCGAGCCAAGATTCGGCTGAGCCGGCGTCGGCACTGATGGCGGCGAGGAATGCGCGATAGGCCCCACGTGGGTCGTTGCCGGCGGCCAGCAGGCGCTCACCGGTGCGCCGATGCTGGCTCGCGGGTGTCGTGCCCGGCTTGACGGTCGCCTTGATGCTCGCCTCGAAGCGGTCCGCCTCGCGGGCGACGCCCGCGTTCGTGAAGTTTTGTGCAAAAGCCGGTGCCGCCGGTAGGCCGAGCGATGCCGCCATCGCCAGGAGTGCAAAGACGGCGGCACGTCGGCGCCAGCTGGGCGAGGACGTTGCTGCCTGGGCCGGCAATTGGCCGATCGTGCTGAGCTGGGGGTCAGAGAACATAGGTGCCTCCACGGGGTCGCGTTCGCTGCGGCAGACAGTGACGCATCGTCCTGAGACTTAACAGTGGCATGGGCAAAACTGTTGTCCGTCGATATGGGCAATTGCCGCCCGTTGCCGCCGGCTACCGCCGCGTGCGCCCGCTCCTGCAGCCAGCCGTTTCCGAGCAGGTGACTGGCCACTTCGAACCTGCGAAAATGCTCCTGTCCAGTTGGAGATCCCTGATGGCGAAGATCGACGAAAGCCGGCCATTCCTTCCCGTCCACATCGCCGTGCTGACGGTTTCGGACACGCGCACGCCAGAGACGGACGCCTCGGGCGATACGCTCGTACGGATGATCCAGGAGGCCGGCCACGTCGTGGTCGACCGCGCCATAGTCGCCGACGACGTGGCGGCACTGCGGGCCAAGGTCGGCGGCTGGATCGCCGACAAAGCGATCGACGTGGTGATCACGACGGGCGGTACCGGCTTCACCGGCCGCGATGTGACGCCCGAGGCGCTAAGGCCGCTGTTCGAGAAGGAGATCGAAGGCTTCTCGGCGGTTTTTCACATGCTCTCGTTTCAGAAGATCGAGACGTCGACCATCCAGTCCCGGGCCTGCGGCGGCGTCGCGCACGGCACCTATATCTTCTGCTTGCCGGGATCGCCCGGCGCCTGCAAGGACGGCTGGAACGGCATCCTGAAGTGGCAACTCGACAACCGCCATCGGCCCTGCAATTTCGTCGAGCTCATGCCACGCCTGATGGAGCGTTGAGCAGCCTGACCTCCGACGGCCGATTGCCGAACCCCTGCCTCGTCACTCGTCCTCGCCAGCGGCAGGCCGGGAATTGTGGCGCACCATGGCGCGCTCGATGGAAACCAGTTCGCGCATGGCGTTGGCGCCATCGAACACGGCACGGGCAAGCTGGCCGAACAGCAGCAACACGGCGCCTGTCACCAGCGCGCCGAGCGATCCGCCGATGCCGATCAGGCCCGCAAAGCCAAGTCCGAGGCGGGCAAGCACGCCCGGTGCGAACAGCGTCACGCCGAACAGCGCGATCCCGATGATCATGGCGAGTGTGCCGCCGATGGTCATCACCATGGCGAGGATCCGTCCGGACCGATAACCGCGTTTCGGCGTCGGCAGGCGCACCAGCACCGGCATGCGGGCCTGGCCGTAGGATGTATCACTGCGCGCCGGACGCTGGGGCGGATACGAGGGCGGCGCTGCCTGAGGTGACGCATAAACCTCGGATTGGGGCGCGCCGAGCGACATCGGGGGGGCGGATGGCCCGACTGGTTGATAGTGTGGCAGTTGCGCGGGTGCGCGCGGTGGTGCTGCGGCGGGCGCTGGCACCGGTTGGTAACGGCCGGTGGGTGGCCCGGTTCGCTCGGACATTGGTGCGGCCTCGTAGCCGTTGATGTGTGGCTCGGCCGGCTGTGATCGCGCGGTGGGGTAACCAGACGCGCGGATAGCCTCGGTCGGCGGCGAGCGGCCCGTGGCGATGCGATCGATCGCGTGGCGGGCGAGATCGGCCTCCGGCGTGGCCGGTTGCTGCTCGGCGATGTACCGATAGAACTGGACGGCGTGGTCCATCCGGCCGTCCGCTTCCGCCTTTTCGGCGGCCATCAGGATCTGGGCAGGGCTGAAGCGACCTTGCTCCTGCGCCATTGGCTGGTTCCTCATTTTCGTTCCGTCGTGCGTCAGTGTACCCGACCTTGCGCAGACTGTCTAAACCCGGAGCAAAACTGACCGGGGATCGCGCGCAAAGCATGTTCCGCGCCATGACCGACGAGTGGTCTGGAAACGCCAGCCGGCACGCTGGAGTTGCCAATCCGTGCGGCACTCACGCGATAGGCTGCACGCGGCGACCGCTCCAGGACTGCACGGCCTGCCAGCTCGACAGGTCGTCGACGTCGGACAGGGCGTCACCGGTCGCGACGGCGAGCCGCCCGAAGCCGCGCACGGTGTCGGCGCGCGTCTCGGCGTGGGACCATCGGACACCCGCGAACGGGCTCGCGATGCGCGGCGAGCGGCGCTGTCCGACGGCCCAATAGCCACCGTCGAGCGCCGGGCCGAGCACGGCGCCGTGGCGTTCGGCGAGCTGGAAGCACCGGGCGATATGAACCGGCCGGATCGCCGGAATGTCCGTGCCGACGATCACCACCGGACCGGGTGGCAGCGCGTCGAACAGGTGCTGCATGCGGGCGCCGAGGTCGCCGTGGCCTTGCACCAGCCGGCGGCGGGCGGAGGCCCAGGCGCGGGTATCGCGGCCGGTATCCGGCGTCACGGCGAGGACCAACCGCCAGCGCGGATCGCAGCCCAATCGTTCGACCACGGCGGCCGAGGCGGCACGATAGAACGACGTCGCAGCGACCGTGCCGATCTCGCGGCCGAGGCGGGTTTTCACCGCGCCGGCTCGTGCGATCTTCACCATCACCACCAGCCAGCGTACGCGCGTGCCAGCGCGTGCGGGGCGGGACTGTCCGTTAGGTGAAGACCACGCGGCCCGCCTCGAGGGCAGGCCGCGCGGCATAAGCGAAGTCGTTCGCACCGGTTTGCAACCGGCTCAGGCGAGCGGCGAGAACGCGAAGCCCGCGCCGTCCTTGGCCAGCGTGCCGACGCCCGGGAAGCCGAAGTGGTAGCCGGTCATCACGGCGGCATCGCCGACAACCTTGGCAAACGCCGCCTTACGGCTCGTCTCGGCCATGTTGGCATCCTGGTCGAACACGGCATGCCAGCCGGGGTTTTTGACGAACAGGTGCGGCACGTTGGCGGTGTCACCCATGATCATGAGCGGCGCGCCGCCGGTCGCGATCTGGTAGACGGTATGGCCCGGCGTGTGCCCATAAGCGGCAATGGCGCGGATGCCCGGGGCCACTTCGGCACCATCCTTGACGCGACGGACATTCTTCCACTGGGTGAGCGTCGCCTGGATCCGCTTGGCGAGACCACGGCGGGCCTCGGGCAGCTTCTCTATGACGGCCGGGTCGCCCCAGTAGGCAAGTTCGGCGTCAGGCACCACGATCTCGGCGTTAGGGAAGATCGGTGCGTTGGTGTCCTTGGCCATCAGTCCGAAGATATGGTCGGGATGGAAGTGCGTGACGACCACCATATCGACCTTGGCCACGTCGAATCCGGCGGCCTGCAGGTTGGCCGTCATCTGTCCGGCGGTCGGCGCCATCTGCGCGCCGGTGCCGGCGTCGAAGAAGATCGTCTTGCCGCCCATCTGCACGACCGGCACGGTGAACGGAATGACCACCTGGTCTGCAGGCTCGCCGGCGGCGGTGAGTGCCGTGGCGAGATCTTCCTTCGAAGCGTTCTTGACGAACGATCCGTCGTTCGGCCGCGAGAAGCTGCCGTCATAAAGCATCGTGAGGTCGACCGACCCGAGCTTCTTCTTGAAGAAGCCCTTGCCCACCTCGGGCACCTTGGCTTCGGCCGCGCCGATGAAGGCGAGCGGGCCGTTCAGGCCGAATACGGCGGCGGCGGCAGTAGCCGAAACGATCAGGTCGCGACGTGACATCTCGATCATTGAAGTGCTCCTCGGCGGGCGATTGGCGCGGCGATGCGCATGAATTCATCGGTGGCGGACAGAATTGGTCCGTCTGGCCATCCGGCGCCCTACCTAGCAGGGCGCCTAGCAACTGTCGCTCACGCTTGCGTGAGGACCGTGACAGAGGTACGTGCAGTCTGAAACAGGCTGTTTCGCGAACGTTTCCAGCCATGAGACTGGCGCGGGTGGGTCACCCGTAGATGCGCTGCACGATGCGCATGGGCACACGCAGCACATAAAGGGTGAGGCAGCTCCAGTTGCGCAGCACGCGCCGGATGTAGCCGTCCCGTTTATAGCGCATGGCGCTGGTCAGTGCGCGCGAGCGCAGGATCAGCGTGCGGCCACGCCCCAGCCGTCGGACGATATCGACGTCCTCCATCAGCGGCAGCGGCTTGTAGCCGCCGATCGCATGATAGAGCCGTTTGGGCATCAGCAGGCCCTGGTCGCCGTAGGGCAGCCGGAGGAGCGTGCAGCGCACTCCAACGCCCCATTCGATCATGCGCGGCAGAAAGCCGAGGTCGTCGAGTGCGAAACGAAAAGCTGCCGCACTTTGCGGACGGGCGCCCACCTCGACGCGCTCCATGAAGGCTGCGACCTCATGCTCCCAACCGGATTCGAGCACCGTGTCGGCATGCAGGAACATCAGCCATGTGCCGCGCGCAGCGGCCGCGCCGGCTGCCAGTTGCACGCCACGCCCACGTGGCGACGTCACCACTTCACAGCCGGCCGCCTCGGCAATCTTGAGCGTGCGGTCGGACGAGCCGCCGTCGACCACGATGACCTCGCGCAGCAGGCCGGCGACGACGCCCGGAACCAGCGCGGTCAGCGTCGCAGCGAGGCTCGTTTCGGCATTGAGAGTCGGGATGACAATCGTGATCATGGCTTCGGCGAGTCGTTTCGTTGCAATGCAGCAATTGCGCTCTAGCAGGCCGCGACCGGTGACGCCAGTATGAGTGGCTGGCAATTTCGCCCGCTCGCGCGTGATCCAGGTGCATTGACACCCGCCGGCCCGTCGCGTCAAAACGCCGTCGCACACAGTTACAAGCCCGCGCGCGAGCCGCCAGCAACGGAATCTCGAACCCATGTCGCAATCCATGTCGAACGCCGATCTCCAGCAGACCGTCGAGGCCGCATGGGAGGCGCGCGCGGAGATCTCGTCCGCGACCAGAGGCGCCGCGCGCGATGCAGTCGAGACGGCGCTCGGCATGCTCGATGCCGGCACCGCGCGTGTCGCCGAGAAGCAGGCCGGCGACTGGGTCGTGCACCAGTGGCTGAAGAAGGCTGTGCTCCTGTCGTTCCGCCTCAACGACAATGCGGTGATGGGCTATGCCGCCGCTGACGGCTCCACCGTGCAGGGCTATGACAAGGTGGCGCTGAAGTTCGCCGACTGGGGCGACAACCGCTTCCGCGAGGCGGGCTTTCGTGCCGTGCCGGGCGCCATCGTGCGCCGCTCCGCGTTCATCGCGAAGAACGTCGTGCTGATGCCGTCGTTCGTGAATGTCGGCGCTTACGTCGACACCGGCACCATGGTCGACACCTGGGCGACCGTCGGTTCGTGCGCGCAGATCGGCAAGAACGTACATCTTTCGGGCGGTGTCGGCATCGGCGGCGTGCTGGAGCCGATGCAGGCCAACCCGACGATCATCGAGGACAACTGCTTCATCGGCGCGCGCTCCGAGGTGGTGGAAGGCGTCATCGTCGGCGAAGGTGCGGTGCTGTCGATGGGCGTGTTCATTTCGGCAACAACCAGGATCGTCGATCGTGCCAGCGGCCAGGTCCACATCGGGCGCGTGCCTCCATATTCCGTGGTGGTGCCGGGCGCCATGCCGGGCAAGCCGCTGCCGGACGGGACGCCAGGGCCGAGCCTCGCCTGCGCGGTCATCGTAAAGACAGTCGACGCACAGACCCGGTCGAAGACCTCGATCAACGATCTGCTGCGCGAGTAGGCGCTATCGCAGGCAGCCGGAAATCGTCGGCGGATGGTCCGGCACGTGACTGCTATGAAGTGGCGCTAAGGTGTGACGAGATGGTCGCCGTTTGCCGGCGAGCGTCGATGATATCGGAGCGCGCGTCATGAACCCTTTCCGCTTGTTGTTCTCGTTTCGCGGCCGCACCGGCCGGGCGGCGTTCCTCACCGGCGTCGTGGTGGCGATCATATTTGCGATTGCCGGCCTATCGGCTACGTCGAGTACCGTTCTGCTGCCCCGCCTCGTGCCGCTGCTCGCCCCGCTCGGGATCAATGCCGCGTCCGTGCAAACGGCGCTCTGGCTGCTGATAGGCCTCGTGGTCCTCTGGATGGTCCTGGCGCTCACCGTGAAGCGGCTGCACGATCGCGGTCATTTCGGATTCTGGGCGTTCATCGCGTTCGTGCCGATGGCGCTCATGCCGCTGCTCGAGTCGAATCTCGTCACGGTCAATCCGCTGTTCAGCCTGCCCGAGCCGGCTCACTTTGCAATCTGGGGCGTCGCGCTGCTGGTTGCGGCCTGGATCGTCATTGAATGTCTGCTGCTCCCGGGTTCCCGGTTGGACGATGACAGCGATGATCACGAGGATGGCGACATTCGCCGCGGCAAGGCTGCGGTGATTACAGGCCAGAGCGGCCAATAAACCCGGCGGTTCACCCGTGCAGAGAGGAACCGCTCCGTGCCGCACTCACTCGACGCCGGCCGCATCGTCGCCACCATAGACAAGCTGTCGGCGCGCATCGGCGAGCGGTTTCCTGGCAGCGGCCTCAGCGGCGTTTCGACGACCCTCGGCAACATCGCGCGTGAAACGCGGGCGCGGGCTGCCGCCATCGTGCGGCCGAACGTTGCGCTGCGCCTTGCAGGGCTTGCGGCGCTGGCGCTCGGCGGCGCGCTGATCGTTTACGTCATCGGGCTGATAGAGGTGAAGCGCGATGCCGAAAACCTGTTCGGCGTGTTGCAGGGCATCGAAGCTGCCGTCAATATCCTGATCGTCGCTGGCGCGGCGACGTTTTTTCTCGCGACGCTCGAGGCACGCTGGAAACGCCAACAAGCGCTCGCCCACTTGCATGAACTGCGCTCCGTCGTCCACGTCATCGACATGCACCAATTGACCAAGGATCCGATGATCGCAGGCGATGGAGCACTCGCGACGCGTTCGTCTCCGAAACGCACGCTCACGCCCTTCGAACTGGTGCGCTACCTCGACTATTGCTCGGAGTTACTGTCGCTTGCGGCCAAGGTGGCGGCGCTCTACGCCCAAAGCTCGCGAGATCCGGTCGTGGTCGACGTGGTTAATGATATCGAGCGACTGACCGCCAATCTGGCCCAGAAGGTCTGGCAGAAAATCATGATCGTCGAGAGCAGACGCCATGAGGCTAAAGTGACGCCCCCGTTCGTTGTCTCACCACCGACCCGTGACGGCAGTTCGAGCTGAGCTGAGTTCAGCGTCACTCGGCCGGTCCAAACAGCTCGCGCAACTCGTCCAGCTGCTCTTCGATCTGGCGTTCGGCGGCGGCGTCGGTCGTCTTATCGGCCGACGGCAGCGCGAACGAAGTTTGTGCCGTATCGCCTGGAGGCGGCGTCGGTGGCGCATCGTTGCGGGAGCGGGCAAGCAGGACGGAGCGCCTGTGTGGGTGCTGATCAGCGGTCTGTTCGTCCGCGAAGGACTCTGATGCGAACGGCGACATGCCGTCCTCCAATGAAAACTTCGCGTCGCCGGATCCCCGTCGGCGGAACGCTAACTGCTTATCCCCACGCAGTGAAAAAGCTCGCACGGAACCATACTTCGAGTCCAGGGCGATCGATGGGCCGGCGATGTACAGCCTGCTCGTCATGTTCGTCTCCTACGGTCCGGCGGTGCCGTCGACCGATACAACCACGTCTCATGCTAACGAGTAGTCTAGCGAGCGGTTCCGGCCCGGACGGTTCCGGATGGAACATGTCGCACGTGCGCCATGCCCGAAAGTTACTGATCCATGCGACGCTGTCGGCGCCCAACCGGTTCAATCCTGGTTTAAGAGTGGCCGCGTTGTCTTACCGGCGCTACGCAGCCTAGGCATGCGGGGCGCCCGCTTGCCTCGCCGCAGAACCGAGCTAACGTCCGGGCAACGAACGGAGCGGGAGGGACAAGCACATGACAACGGTCAAGACGGCGACGAAGACGATCGGTTTCATCGGCCTTGGCGCGATGGGGCGCGGCATGGCGGCAAACTGCGTCCGCAAGGGCTTTCGGATGGTCGTCAACGACATCCGGAAGGAACCCGTCGAGTTCCTGGTCTCGCTCGGGGCCGAAGCTGCGACCGATGTCTGTGATCTGGCGCGGCGCGCCGACATCATCGTCACCGTGCTGCCGACCGGACGTGAGGTAGATCACGTCGTCATGGGTGCCGACGGCATCTTCGACCATGCGCGGCCCGGCACCCTGCTCATGGATCTATCGACGATCGAACCGGAGATGACCGACAAGCTGCACGAGACCGCGAAGGCACGCGGCTTCCGCGCCGTCGATGCGCCGATCGGCCGGCTCGCCTGGCATGCCGAACGTGGCGAGAGCCTGTTCATGGTCGGCGCCGAACCCGCCGACTTCGCCGAGGTGAAGCCGCTGCTCGAGGCGATGGGCACCACCATTCATCACTGCGGCCCGGGCGGCGCGGGCACTCGGACGAAACTCGTCAACAACTACCTCGCCATCATCTCCTGCCAGCTCAACGCCGAGGCGCTCGCCCTGTCGCAGCGCTTCGGGCTCGATCTGAGGACGACGCTCGAAGTGATCCACGGCACCACGGCGACCAACGGCCAGCTCAAGATCAACTGGCCGAACAAGGTGCTGAAGGGCGATACCGATCCCGGCTTCACGATCGACCTCGCCCACAAGGACCTGTCGCTGATCGTCGGGGCCGCCAATGCCGCGCGCGTGCCGCTGCCCGTCGCTGCCGCCGCCCGCGAGGCGTTCTCGGCGGCGCGTGCTCGCGGCGCGGGCGGCCGGGACTTCTCGGCCATGGTCGACGTGCTCTGCGACATCGCCCAGATCCAGCGCGCCCGCCTCGAATAGGCTGCGGGCCAAGGCGGCCTTGGTCAGGCGCGAAGGAAGGGTGGCGGGCCGTATCGGGGAGGATGGCCGAGTTCGAATGCGAACCGACAGGAATCAGGTTCGCCATGAAGCGGGGCGGTAGCCGACGCGTCATCCGCGCCGGGTTGGCCCGCCTCGTATCAGCCCGAGACACTTGCATCGTCGATCGTCGACTCGCATCTCAGCGCGCTTGATCGAGCGGGCGCGCGGAGGCGACCGCGCGGTCGACAACGTGAAGGCCAAGGTGCCGGAGAAGGCGGTCGCGAAATTCAGATGGGCGATGCTGACACAGTGACTTGCCAGGCATCAGTGACTTCAATCATGACCGCGCAGCCGTCGACGATGATGTGAACCGCCCGTTCTGCGCGACACTGGTTCTGGACTAATGTATTTATGCCGGCCCAACTGCAAACCCGCTGGTTCGCAAATTTGTACCGGAGTGGCGCGCCGGAAGAGATTCGAACTCCTGACCCCCAGATTCGTAGATAGGTAGACATAGCAATCTCCTGCGCATCGCTGAAACGAGCTGAAGCGTGATACGTAATAAAAATCAGCATGTTGCCGTGGTTTAGTTGGTTCAAGCCGTTTCAAGAGGCCCCTTGAAGTTCTGTCCTCATGGGCCAAATATGGACCAAATTTGACCCGAGGCCACTGCATGTCAACTCCAGCGACCGACCGCACACTTCCCGCGAACGCCAAGGCCATCGCCAAGGCCATCGCCAAGGCCGTCAGGAGCGTCGCCGGGAGCGGCGAAGCCGGCCTTGTGGAGTTCCGGGTGGCCGGTGTGCGTGGGCTAGTGCTGCACGCCCTGCCGAGCGGCACGGCGACCTGGTATTTCTATTATGACGTCGTGCAGGGTCGAACCCGTCGACGGCGGAAGCACAAGATCGGCAGGCTCGACGAGATCGGCCTGGCGGAAGCGACGGCAGAGGCAGACCGGCTTCGTTCCGAAGTGCGGGGCGGCATTGATCCGACCGGTCGCCGCACCGAAGCGCGCTCCGCCATGACCTTCGCTGAGCTGGCCGAGGCCAGGCTGACGAAGGGCGAACCACTTCGGGAGACCAGCCTGCGTGACTACCGCCATGTGCTGGCATGCGACGTGCTGCCGGATATTGGCCAGTTGCCGGCATCGGAGGTCACCCGCGATCATGTGATCGCGTTGATCGATAAAGTGGCCGCCCGGGGCTCGACGCGTCGCGCGGATACGGCACGAGCGGTTGTTAGCTCCATCTACGGCTTCGGGTTGGACCGGGGCCACGTGAAGGAGAACCCAGCGCGCGACCTCAGGAACCGGCACGACTACCAGCCCCGCGACGTCGTCCTTTCGGGAGACCAAGTCTGGCGGTTGTGGCGCGCCATGGAGAGCGGCGAGGCTGCGATGTCGCCGACGATGGTGCGCATCGTAAAGCTGGCGCTGTTGACCGGCCAGCGTCGCGCGGAGGTGGCCGCGACACGAAAAGACGAAATCGACCTCGAT
>Ga0247831_1007078_pt1 | contig 12767 bp, 9 predicted proteins | sample LaCruzMarch2015__9_FD_192406 | JGI IMG/M metagenome (GOLD analysis project Ga0247831, IMG submission 192406) | Freshwater microbial communities from meromictic Lake La Cruz, Castile-La Mancha, Spain - LaCruzMarch2015_1m | ecosystem: Environmental > Aquatic > Freshwater > Lake | place: Spain...
TATATCCAAGTACGTGGGAATGGGCAACGTCGATATCGGCGTTACCGGCATCGACATCGTGGAGGAGTCCGAGTCGGACGTGATGCGCGTGATGGATCTGGGGTTCGGAAAGTGCAAACTGTGCGTTCAGGCGCCGACGTCGAGCAACGTCGCCGACGTCAGGACGTTGGCGGGGAAGCGCATCGTGACGAGTTTCCCCACGCTGGCCAAGAAGTTCTTCGATCCGATCGACGTCGAAATGGGCGTATCGACAAGTATTAGCTTCATCAACGGCTCGGTCGAGGCGGCGTGTGGACTGGGATTGGCCGATGCCATCGTGGATCTGGTCGAGACGGGCACGACGATGAAGGCGGCGGGACTCGAAATCGTCGAAACGCTCCTGGAGACCGAGGCGATCCTAATTACGAATCCCAATTCGAAACATATGGATATGGTCGACTTGCTCAAACATCGCATCGAGGGATATATTACATCGCAAAAGTTCGTCATGGTATCATATAATTGCACGTCGGACGTGATAGATGCCGTCACGGCAATTACGCCGGGCAAACGTGCACCCACGATCACGAACTTGATGGACGGGGGACATTCAGTATCGGCTTTAGTGTTAAAGAAGGGGCATGTGAAGGTGATGGATGATTTGTCGGTGGCGGGTGCGACGGATATACTCGTGTTTGAGTTGAAAAATTCTCGAATGTAAAAATGATATATATATATTATGATTAAAAGGTCAATACTTTTAGAGTAATCGAGGAGCTATTTCATGTTTTTATGTACAAATTGTGGCATGCTCCATGTGATCTATTTATTTAACAAGGCAATCCATCTGTTCACACCATTGAACGAATGCATTCCAATGCCTGTCTCCATCTTTAAGAGTATCCGCATCTCCAACAACGAGTAGACCGCTCCTTGCACGTGTTATTGCCACATTCATCCGACGCCAATCACTAAGGAAACCAACATTGCCCTGTCGATTCGATCGGACCGTGGAAAAGATAATTAAATCCCGTTCTCTACCTTGATAGGCATCTACTGACTTGACTTCAATTTCATGTGGGAAGGATGTCATTAGTCCTCGAAGGTAAGCATCCTTGGCCATCATGGATTTGATGAGAGCGACTTGTCCAGAGTAGGGTGTTACGATGCCAATCGATCCTTGAAATGATGTCTCGTCTTTTCGTAAAAGTATACTTGTTAGGATTTGTACGACACGTCTTGCCTCGGCATCGTTCCTGTAGCTTACACTTGATGGTTCACCCGCTGATGTCAGTGTGGTAGAAATAGTACTTGTGGTAGACAATGTTGGCAAGTCAGACCCTGATTTAACCGCCTCTCTACTTTCGTTGTTCCGTCCCCCAACTTGGACGAATCGAACTGAAATATCGGCATTGCTCGAGGGGAACATCTCGCCGAGATGGGGTGGAAATATTCGACTGCTCCCGAGTTTCGCAGGCGAGGACAATAGACCTGAGTAAAATATTGCACTCGAGAATGCAGCTATGGAGGGGTGCATACGATATTGAACCGAGAGCAGTAATGAGCCGGAATATTGCTTCCGGTATGAAATGCCGTTGTTATTGTTGGAGGAGGCTGTTGTAGATAACAACTTTGATACTGCATTCCTTGTTGCCTTGTTTTGCAAATATCGTGTTTCTAATGGTGTATTGTCCTTCTGTGCGGTAATGGTCACGGGTGGGGGTAAGGTTGATGCCAGCCTTGACATTAGTGATACGGACAATGGCGACTCTCCCGTGGAGGAAGCGTCACTTCGGACGGTGGGGGGCAGTTGACATGGATCGCCGAGCATAACCAGCGCTCGACAACTATTGGTCGATACGATGGGGATGAGACTGGCAGGCTCTACACTCTGACATGCCTCATCGATAATAACAAACGGGGTTGACAATGGGGGTAGATTATCCGGTGCAAACTCGCGTATCATCCCAAATTGCGTTTTAGGCCGAGTATCAACGGCGGCCCTTCTTTTGGTAGTGCTGGAGGATTTCTTCTTATCATCTTCTTCCTCCTCGGGATATATCCCACAGGCTGCCAATAGCTGAGCATCCGCGGCACCGATGGACGTGGCGACAATGACATCCGCTTCACGCAGTGCCCTCGTTGCGGCAATGTTACATGCCTGTATTGATGCCTTGACGGCATCTGTCGCGGCATCTCGTTTCGCTCGTTCTGCCGATATATCTTTCCGTCTATTACTATTATTGCCATCATTACTATTACTACCACCACTCATCCTAATCTTGGCAGTTATTCTCGCTGCATCCTCGAGCGCTTTTTGTGCATTAGGATCGCGTTCAATTGCCGCATCGAGGGTATAGGGCCACAATGACTCCGACACGCCCGATGCCTTACCCACGCGTACAACCTTTAGACCCAGGCATAGGAATTTCTCGGCCAGATTGTCGGCACCGACATTACTAAAGGCCGTCGCGAGGACCTTGCAGTGAGGTGATAGACTACGACACTGGTGAACAAAGCCGAACGCGATAGAACCTGCCGTCGTTGTCTTGCCAGTTCCGGGTGCTATTTGGCACACAACAAAGTATGAAATCATTAGCGACGAAGGGAATGGGTAAGAAACAAAATGTGTATTCCGTGCAATTAAACTCACGTCCTTGTATTAAAGTTAGTCTTCTCGTGAGTGCCGATCGTATGGCAGTATATTGTGGTTCATTATATTGAGGAAATAGATTATTCGGATTGGATCGGATATATGCCATTACCGTATCTGCCATTGCATTCGACGTGGGCAATGGTGGTTTGGCCAACTTCTTCGGTAGTTCGCCAAGTGTTGGATTACTCATCCCCTCGTCCAAGGCGGTATCATCCTTGATTGCAAATGTCGATAGTATGGCCTCCTTTAATAATGCATCCATTTGAAACCCCCCAACACGGGTGTCATGGGCAGGGTTCCCCCCTTCCTGATGCTGTTGACGATCTGGGACTGATGTTAATTGTCCTAATGCCGCCACCATCCGTCGGAATGGCACATCAGAGAAGAAACGATCTACTCGAAGACGCATATCGGGATCACCTTTTCCCTCCTCGCCTACATTATTCGATGCTGGTCCAAATGCAGTCGCGAATTTGCCGGCTGGGATTGCTATGTCGATATATGCCGGGCCAACATTCAGTACACGTGATTCGACCATGACGGCGTCCGAATTGGTCGGTAATGTTGTCGTGCCAAGAAAGTCGCCCGTCCCTTTCGGTTGAAGTGTTAGTACTATAACATCATTCCGCGAGAAATTATGATTGGGTGGCAATGGCGACGACGGACCACCTCCCCTACTACTGCCACTCCCACGTTTGCCACTGCCTTGGAAGAAGGTGGTGGTCGCATCCCTTGACTTTTCTAATCGATATACCTCATCTGCAAATAGATTCCCCCTTCGTAACGGATGTATATCAAATAGCGCATGTCCAGCCCGTTCTAACATGTATGGATCGCTCGCCGATGCCTCGATGCGCGTAATGACTTCGGATTCTTCTAATCGATATTCCTCCGATATTAATTCGAGAAAGGTGGTATGATAGGATGCTAATGAATTGTATAAACGCAGACGTTTGCGCGCTCTTCCCCTCCCCCCTCCTCCTCCATTGCTGCCATCATCGCTGTTATTATCGCTGCTGCTACCAACAGCACTTCGTTGTCCATTATTATTCTTCGATGAATCGATAACCTTCTCCTTCCACTGCGAATTAGTCATGGGCGACGATGCAAGTATTTGCATTGTTGCGGATGCCACCGATAATGGAGGTGGTACGAACGTTCCGTCGGTATTGCCGTCGTCTATTATCCCCCGTTGCATCCTGGCAGTGCGTCTGTCGGATGCTTTTTGTTTCCGCATTACTAGCAGATTGTCGTTGTCTTGAGTGGCGAGGCGAATGGCGAGGTGCGACGCATACGCTGGGTTCATCATCCGCGTCCCGATGAACGAACACCTCTGGAAGGACAGGGACATGGCCAGCGACGGCATCGTCGACAACAATGTGACGAGTAGTGCGACGACAGCGGAGTAGCGTCTCGTCATCATCATCGTGGCCATCATCATCTTGCTAAGCGAGGCAAAATGGCAAAATGATGAAGCCCGTCATTGTTGAGAATCTTTTGCGTCTTCATTTCTCTCCTTTTTGTTCTTTCAAAGCGGCGCGCTGGAGCCTCGACAACATACTCAACATATGGAGATTCGTTCGATGCAACGGCAAGCGGCCCTCCCTCGCCTCCTGCTCGTACATCTGGCAAACAGCATTCACATAACATCAAAAGCAGATAGGTAGGCATGTAACGTCGTCGTCTCGAATGATGTTGTCATTTCTCTCGGCCCTATCGATGGTGGTGCTGCCATCTCTCCTCCTCGGCAGTAACCGCGAGGATGGCGCGGGCGGTGGAGCCGTATTGGCATTCACCGCGGTCGTCCGGCGACATGATATAATCCCCACCGCTCCGTCATTGTCGAGGAGAGAATCCCAAGTTATTGCACAACGCAGCACTACAGCCTCCTCCTCCACCGCGCTATTCTACATGACCGACGGAGCAGCGCGAGATGAATCGACTGCGGCGGGAGCCGAAGTGCCCATAAACCCCTCCAAGAGTCTGAAGAAGAAGTTGAAGAAACTCAAGAAGAAGGTTACCGCGAGTCGTCGTACCCATCAATTATATAAAAGGGGAATGCAGGCCGCATCGGAGGAGGAATTGGCAACTCACGTACAAGCGGATTTTCATGCCGGCTTTGGACTCGACGGTCTTGATTTCGATAGCGTCGATGATGATGATATCGACGAGGAGGGCGAGGAGGATGATGACGATGAGGAATGTTGTGAAGATGGACAATGTGTCGAGCCGTTTATCGTATCAGATCCAGAGGAGGAGGGTGAAGAAGTGAAACCGCCAACTGCTGCCGCTGCCGAGTCATCCAAAGCGGCAATCAATACTATAGCCATGCTGGATCGACATCCGGCATTAGTTCTCAATGCCGACTACCAACCGCTGCGTATGCTCCCACTCAGCATATGGTCATGGCAAGACACGGTAAAGGCAGTATTGGGCGGCAAGGCCATCGTCGTTGACATCTATCCAAATGTATACATCCGCGCGGTGAATATCAACATGCCAGTCCCGAGCGTCATTGCATTGCGCGATTATGCCCCCACGGGCAAGGCCCGACCGGCATTTACGCGACGGAATGTCTTCTTACGCGATGGGTACCGGTGTCAGTACTGCCTGGGACTATTCCGTACGTCGGATTTATCACTCGATCACGTCGAACCGCGATGTTTGGGCGGTCGACTAACATGGGAGAATGCCGCGACATGCTGTAAGCGATGTAATGGACGTAAGGGCAGTTTACGACCCGCCGAACTCCATCGCGTGGGGATGGAATTGAAAAGCAAACCGCGGTGTCCGACGTTGTTTGAATTGGCCGCCGAGGCACAGAAATTCGTACCGAGGAGAGTCCATCCCACGTGGGCACCGTATCTGGGAATATCTTCCAAGTCGGCAGTTGTTATTGGTAATACGGGAGCTACTTCAGATGAGGACGGTGGTAATAGTAGTAATGGAGCTAGGATGAAGAAGATGAAAAAATACCGACCGTATGAATAACAACAATTTTTGATCTCAAGGTGATACACCCGTGTCGACTGTATGAGACTGTATATTATCAGCCTTTGTTGACTTTGAGTTATCAAACAAAAATGATTGAGAAGTAGTGTGATTGTGTCAACTAAAATAAACAACATTGTGAGAATTCATAGATGTTGCTCTTTTAATGCATCAGTCATCAGCTGTAATGAAACTTGATCATTCTCTTCAGTTGCTGCACAAATAGCCCCTTCCATGGCAGCTTTATGTTTACATTTGCCACTGTCCATCGAAATTAAGGAGATGACAAATCGAATACATTCCTTGTTTGCCTTCAAGGTGCGTAATGCAATAGCAGCTTTCGCGGAGAATGAACAATTATTAATGAAACCAGACCGTCTTGCTTCTGCACATGCCTCAAGGATGAAATTCACCGATGATCGCCGTTGATATTCTGATGCTTCCCTTTTATTTCGTCGGTTATCATCAGTGCAGTAGAATTCAACGATGCACATTAGAAGCGCATTATTCAAAACGATGCCTTTCGTGGCAGACTGTCGCATCTCATTGACTGCAAATTGGAGCTCTTCGTTTTCGCTGGTTGCTGGATCATCCCATCGCATCAATAGCTGAGAGAAAAATGATAATATTAGATATATGACAAGGAATAAAGGCATGCAAACAACTGACACATACATACCCGAGCGTAATGGAACCCAATATTTTTTCGAATCGTCCAATAATGGAGCTTGATCCAATCATTGCTCTTCATTAAAGATAAACCACAAACATCATCTACTATTCGCCGGAGTGTCACGATTTTACCCTCTAGCAATTCTGACTTACAAACAGCCTGCATAGCAATCAAGCCGAGGTCTTCGTTGATGCAGCCGGCGCTACGAGCTCTGTTGTAAACATCTCCGATCTCGTGCCAGATACCTCTTTCTGCATATCGATTAGCGATAACACAAAAAGAAGTAGGATTCACGGATTTTGGATCCATAGCCTTGAAAAATCTCAAGCCTTCATTGACGTCAATATCCAACTTTGCCTCTAAGACATTATTGATGCTTTGGGACAAGAAAATTGATTCACCCGAGCGTATCGTTCCATCGTCATAAATAGACAGCGTTTTTCGTGGGTCGGGACCGAGTTTGCTGTATGCTTTGATAATTGTAGCTAAGAGAGGGTCCTTCACGGTCATTTCTTTAATGTTCATCTCAGAGAGATGAAATATATCACTGCCCTCCTGAGTGCTCTCCATTCCGAATAATGTCTTTACTCTCTGAGTCAAGGATTCATCATGTTTGGTGAGAAAAGTATTTGTATATAGATATAGTTCTAATGCAGAAGCTGGTTGGCCTGAATCGATGCAATGCTCCATTGCTCTGGTAAGACCTCGCTCGAATAGTACATGACTTGGAGTAGAAATATTCTTTTCTTCTAATCTGATTGTATTAATCACTTTTAGAACTCGGTCAATTGCAACAAAGGCATTAATCCATGATTCTCTGTGGCTAGAATAGTTGTGTCGAAATAAGTGAGGTACATCGGTTTGTAATTCTTTCCAAAACTCATTTGCATAAACCCCACACCCTAGCCCGTAGATGGATTGAATAGTGGCTTGAGAGATCTGTGAATTATCGTGCTTATCTGAATTTGTCATGTGCTCACTGTTGCAAAATGTACTCGCAAAAATCGCTAATCCATGTTGTCCTCCGGAATTGCAGACACGCATAACCGAAGCGAGTATATCTGTGTGTAAATTGTCGATTTCACCGGTGTTCATATCTGAAACATCAATTTCCAAGCTTGGAATTGCTTTCAGCAAATTGAAAGACGATTGCCATTGTCCATCAAGTTCCATGCTGTGAGCAAGACTGAGCAGCGTATTACTGCGTACCGGATAACCTTCGTCAATTATTTCGGCGAATAAACTCATTGCACGTTTAGAATGTCCTCCTTTTTCATCATTCCCCATTGCATAAAGGGCTAAATCTCGGCACAGTGGTTTGATTGCAGTGATGTCGCCACCGCCCCACTGCCATTCACTAGCGGCACTTCGATTACCTGACATGAAATAATCATAAACACTGATCGTATCATCAAATCGTGAACATGCATTGCATGCTTGCATCGCAGCAGCAACTATTGAAGGACCGTATAATGTAATAGACGTAGAATCAGTAGCAAAATCCACACAATCTTTCCAAAGGCCAGCACGACCCAGCGCTTTGCCAGCTGCCAAGATATATTGTTTCTGGCCTTCGGGTGATATCATGCACATTTTCATGGCAGTGTCAAATACAACTTTGCTCGTAGATTCCTTGATTAGCCCTGCTTCTTTTTCCATTGCCATTTTCATAGCTACAGCATACAATCCTTCCCAGGCTAAATTAGCATCAATAGGGGTAAATCCACCTGTGGCCATTCCATCTGCATTGTCATTACCATCTATCTGGCTAAAAAGAAGAGATGTTGCATCACTCCAACGAGACTCGTTGCATGCGGCTCGAATGGCACAAGTGTAGTGCGTTGGTAATATATCAATATTAAGGCTGCGAAGAATGTCAATAACATCAAGACTTGCTTCATAAGGCGATAATGCTGCATTGCTGTTTGACATTTCCCCCAGAGTAGTTGGTTGTGTTTTACTATAAACTAACATCGCCAAGCCTAAACAATCTGTTAATGCATATCGATCTTTCCCACTCATTGGTCGTATCTTGCCTTGTTGGATAGAAGCCTTGGCTGACATGACAAGTCGTATCACATCGATACAAAGATATCGCCGTTTGTTGTCATTGGTGATACTGTCGTGCTCCTGGTACAAGAAATTCATGGCATCTGTAAATTGGCGCAATGTAGGAGTTTCTGCCTCCCAACTTAGCCAGTTCGGTACTGTATTGATGGACGCATCAAGCGAATGAATTGCATTATCATTATATGCAGCTGTATCAATCATCACATCTGGAGCTGCAGGCAAATTCTTCGTAACACTTCGTCGAGCGTGGCGTTGGAGTTCTTCTTCCGCAGTGCTCGACGATGAAAAAGAAGATGATGACGACTGTTTACGAAGCGGCAGATCGGTTAAAAAATCACGTTGCTTATTATGGTTGGATAAAAAAGTCGACGATGCAATCGGCGGACGACTTGGCGGAATCCGTAAATATCTCATCCAAAAACGCATAACTTTTGTACACGACGAAATGATAATTATTGATCCCCCTCGACCATTCACCGTTCTATCAACAATTCCTAACCTCGCGGCAAAGTAGTGCGGGAACAACGCCTTGACAATCACTTCTTACTAAACCTAAACCATGGCGGATAGAAAAAGGGCATGGGCCGAAAAAAAGGCACGGCTGGCCGAGGCTCAGGCCGAGCGCGAGCTACCAAGCTAGAGGCCGCGGGGTTGGAGGATACCGAGGGTGGTGGTACTGAAGAGGTGGTAGATGATGAAATGATACGTGCGAATAAAGTATTGGAGAATGTTATTAGTGCCAAGAATAATGGAGGTGAGGATGATGTGACACGTGAATCGAATCCACTTGCTGATCAACTAGCGTCAGAGGGGACGATATGTACCTTCTCGGCATCACGAAAGGGTGTCGATGCACGTAGTCGTGATGTTAATGTACAAAACTTTACACTGCAACACCTTAACAATATCATGTTGGATGGGACGACGATCGTACTTAATCATGGTAATCGATATGGCCTAATTGGACGGAATGGTTGTGGTAAGAGTACATTAATGAAGGCATTGGGTGCACGCGCTGTTCCTATCCCCGCGGGAATTGACACATTCCATCTTAAGGAAGAGGTTGAACCAAGTGATACCATGACTGCACTCGATGCTGTAATGTCAGTCGATGAGGAACGTTCACGTCTTGAACGAGAAGTTGAGGATTTGAATATGGCCATATCGGCATTGACAGATGCAGCCGAAAAGGCGGGTGGGACAACTAGTGTTGGAGGGGGGGATGGGGGAGGTGATGATGGCGAATTAACGATGGATGAAAAGCAGGAGATATTAATGGATATGCTAACCGCCACCTACGAACGTCTTGATGATCTCGATGCTGATACGGCCGAAACACGTGCTCGATCGATATTGCAAGGTCTTGGCTTCACCCATGATATGCAGTCCAAGTTGACCAAGGACTTTAGTGGAGGGTGGCGGATGCGTGTGAGCTTGGTGCGTGCTCTCTTCATCCAACCAACACTCCTTTTACTTGACGAACCGACAAATCACCTCGATATGGAGGCAGTAATATGGCTTGAGGACTACTTGTCAAAGTGGAATAAGATCCTACTGCTGATCTCACACTCGCAGGACTTCTTAAACAATGTATGTACCCATACTATCCACTTTACACACAAGCAAAAGCTTGAGTACTATGATGGTAACTATGACCAATTCGTCAAGACCAAGTCCGAACTTGAGGAGAATCAAATGAAGCAGTATGCATGGGAGCAGGATCAGATGAAAAGTATGAAGGAGTACATTGCCCGATTTGGACATGGTACGAGTAAGAATGCAAAGCAAGCGCAGAGTAAGCAAAAGGTATTAGACAAGATGGTCCGGGGAGGGTTGACGACGAAACCAGAGGTTGAGAAGCCGATGAACTTCAAGTTCCCAGATCCTGGACATTTACCTCCACCGGTACTAGCATTCCACGATGTTAGCTTCGGCTATCCAAACTGTGAACCACTATATACCAGTGTAAACTTTGGTGTTGATTTGGATTCACGTGTGGCACTCGTTGGACCCAACGGGGCTGGGAAAACCACACTAGTTAAGCTAATGTCAGGTGAACTAATGCCTTCTCAGGGTGACATACGCCCACATGGACATCTCAAGATAGGTCGATTTACTCAACACTTCGTTGACGTATTACAGCTTGATAAGACTCCACTTGAGTTCTTCGATACAGTCTATCCTGGCACACCGCGTGAAGAGCAGCGCAAATATCTTGGTCGGTTCGGTATCTCAGGGAAGATGCAGGTCCAAAAGATGGCCGAACTTAGTGATGGTCAAAAGTCACGCGTTGTTTTTGCCAAGCTTGGACGTGATGCTCCACATATACTACTACTCGATGAACCAACGAATCATCTTGATATGGAGAGTATTGATGCATTAGCCAAGGCAGTGAATGAATTTGAGGGTGGGTTAGTGCTAGTGTCACATGATATGCGACTGATATCACAAGTAGCGAAAGAGATTTGGATATGTGATCATAAGACTATCACGATGTATCAGGGTGACATTAACAATTTTAAGATGGACATGCGTGCACAACTAAATTTGGAGGACGACAATAAAAAGGCTGGGAAAGTGAAGTTGAAGGGAGATGCTAGTGTTGTCAAGAAGGCCGATGAGAAGCAGAAGAAAATGCGTGGCGATGCCAGTGTGGCAATGACGATGGAGGACAGCGCAAAGTTGTTGAACGATGAAACTGCATCGTCTAAGGTAGCACTCGATTCAATTCTAGCACCCAAGCCAAGGGTAGCTGAAATAAACAGAGATGCATTTGACATTGATGATGTGCGGCAAAGTTTGGCATCAATCAATGACAACAAACTAAACGAAGCTCCAAAATCAACCGAAATAACCTCGGATAATGTACCGCCAGTACGAAAAGCATATGTACCTCCTCATTTACGAAACAAAGTGTAAATGCCAGCTTTGTTTCTGAAGAGGATTGGGATGATATTATTTACAGATGATAGATGACTTGCTTGTCTCTATTTAATTTTTTTATGCTGTTGTGTTAATAATGATTACTTAATCAGTAGGTGGGACTATGTAGGTGAGGCTAGGGGCAAGACATATGATAGGACAAAACACATATACTATTTATGTAGATACTAAATTAAGAGACAATAGGCCGGTTAGGATTTTAAATCATTACTGCGCACAGGCACGGCGCATATCGGTACTAACATATATATACAATAATTGGAATGCGGTCCGTGTTATTGCTGGCGGCGTTCGCCAGGATGAAATCGGACGCCTTCGTTCTCCCACGATCATCATCCATAGCCACTTTGCCATCGCCGCTGTTTATGTTGTCTTCGTCGAACGACTGCGTCGTCGTTAGTCCTTCGTCAAATCATCAACAACAACCGACAAGGACAACGCTCGACCGACGATCTCTCCTCCTACACATTATATCCTCAACGACACTGCTCCCAGCCGTCCTACTAGTAGCTACACCCAACATTGCACATGCCGATTTTGCACTTGGCGGGACACTCCTAGATCGGACCGTATCGGTAACCTATGGCAATCCTGACGCCTCACCCAGCCGTTTGCGTGACAATTCCAATGTATTATTTGATAAAGATAATTATTACAAATTTGGTGCAGCCGCACCATGGATAGACCCACCCGGCTCCACTGACTTTCCAAAGACTATGCCATTTGTGCCCGCTCAACAACGCTATGATGCATTAAAGAAGTATGCGGCACGGGTGGAAGCGGTAAAACAAGAGATTGTACGTATTGGATCACCGACAACGACTGCTACTGATATACCCGACAAGACTGATCCAATATATCAATTACGTGCATTGGGTTTATTGGCAAATTCATTCTTGGCAACTGAAAATACAGGCACTACGAATGAATTGATGTTAGCCCGGTGGTACATAAATGAAATGTACTTGCGTATAGGTGATTATCGTGAGGCACTACAACGAGAAGATGCTGGGTTGGCAAAAACATGCTATGAATGCTTGTGTAAGGCAACGAATTCATATTTAAGTTTACTTAATCGATCAATATCAAGTAAGGTTGGTGATCCATTTGGTTACATCTTATGCTCAAATTATGTGTTGCCTAGCTAGAGGATAACGCTACAATTCAACTGTTGATATTGCAAATAATGTAGGTAAGTGGGAATGGTCCACCTGTTATATCTGATCAAGCAAGGAGTGTTCTTGCTGTCCCATATCAAAATAGTAGGAGTATCCAAAATAATTAGTTTACAATCGATTGATTATACAGAGTGTTACAGAATTATTGAGGCATTACTATGGACAATACTTTTAAGCTCATTGAATCTCTTTCTCATATCTTTCAACTTTTGCTGTATTGATGGGTCTGTGCTATTAACAAGATCATTCATTTCAACAGGATCATTTTTCATATCAA
>Ga0247831_1007079_pt1 | contig 12767 bp, 9 predicted proteins | sample LaCruzMarch2015__9_FD_192406 | JGI IMG/M metagenome (GOLD analysis project Ga0247831, IMG submission 192406) | Freshwater microbial communities from meromictic Lake La Cruz, Castile-La Mancha, Spain - LaCruzMarch2015_1m | ecosystem: Environmental > Aquatic > Freshwater > Lake | place: Spain...
TGTTCATTGATTTTGATAAATTTCAAGCCTATCGCGCGGCCAATCCCAATGCGATTGTCGCCAATGCGACGACAAGTGCGTTCGATAGTTTGCGCAACGACTATGTCGTAACCGAGCAGGTTCAAGCCGCTTATGCTCTCGCGCGCCATGCTGGTGAAAACCACGCCTTGGTTTTTGGCTTAAGACACGAAGCGACTGAAACCGAAGTTGCAGGACGCCGCGTTGTCGGCACCACGACAATTCCTTTGGTCCGCTCGGGTGAGTATGACAATCTACTCCCTTCCGTCACGCTCAGCTACAATCTCAATCAGCAGACCAAACTGAAATTTGGCCTGTTTGAAGCCATCGGGCGACCCAACCCATCCGATCTCGGCAATAATGAAGTGTTGAACGCGGGCAATGCGACCTTGACCCGCGGCAACGCAGACTTGTTGCCGCGTAAGGCAAAGAATTTGGATTTGGCCGTCGAATATTATTTCGATAAGCGGCAAGGCCTCTTGAGCCTCGGCCTGTTCCAAAAGTCGATCACCGATAATATTTTCTCGGTGACTTTGGGCACGACGGTGATTGATGGCGTGACCTATACGATTACCCAGCCACGCAATACCGGTGATGCCCGCATCTCCGGGCTTGAGGTCAACTTCATCCGTAACAATCTCGACTTTTTGCCCTCACTGTTCAAGAATTTCGGGGTGTCTGCAAACGCAACCTTTGTCTCCAGTGAAGCAACACTGGCCAATGGCGCGAAGATTGATCAGCTCAACCAAATGCCGAATGAGCAAGCCAATTTCGCTGTGTTCTACGAAGCAGACGCGTTCCGGGCGCGCTTGACCTATGCCTATGTTGGGGAGCGTTTGACAGGCATCACCCCAGCCAATTTCGCGCAAAATCGTTATGACGAGCCCTACAATCAGTTGGACGCCCAAGTCCGATTTAAGGTTGGCCGCTTTGATGTGATTGGCGAAGTACGCAATCTAACAGACGAGCATCGTGTAAACTATAGCAGCCTAGGCGGCATGGACTATAACTTCTTCGGTCGGCAGTTCTGGCTCGGCGTGGCGTTAAAGCGATGAGCAATGTCGCAGGGTTTAAGCCTCTCGCCACTGGGATCGCACTCAGTCTCCTACTGAGCGTTGCAGCTGGTTGTGCCCATGTCGGTTCACCCAGCTCACAGGTGCCAGCGACCGCGACGCCCTTATTTCAGGGCGTCTCCTATTGGCGTGCCCCAGCTGTCGCACCTCGCCCGCAGATTATTCATGTCTTGGCGATTGATCTGAAGAAGGCGGGCACGCGCCTGATGGCAACGCCGGGGGATCGGTCCGGCGGTCTTGAGTATCGCGCTCAAACGGTTTCGGCATTTCTGGCGCAGCAAAATCTAAAGGCTGCAATCAACGGGGGCTATTTTCTTCCCTTTAAGGGTGGCAGTCCCGGCGGCGAGGATTACTACCCCAAGGCCGGTGACGGGGCGAATGTTTCCGGTGCTGCTTGGGGTGGCGGGAAGCAAGCCTCACCGGTTGAGACCGACCCGACCGACACGTTAAATTATGATGCCCGCGTGGTTGGGATTGTTTGCATTGATGACGGCGTCAAGGTCGCCATTCTCGATGGCCAAGTCTGTCCAATAGGCGTTGAAGATGCCTTATCTGCTGGGCCACGGCTGTTGAAAGACGGCAAGCCGACCCTCAGCGACGCCAAGGTACCCCCTGCTGCAGGTGACCGAACCCCCGGTGCGCCTCGCACAGCGATTGGGGTCTCAAAAGATGGCCGCTTTGTTTGGTTGGTTGTGGTAGATGGTCGCCAAGCCGGTGTCAGCGAAGGCGCAAGCATTGAGGAGTTGAAGTCCTTATTCTTGTCGCTTGGCGCTTATGATGCCCTGAACCTCGACGGCGGCGGATCGTCAACCATGGTCGTGGCTGGCCCACAAGGCCCGCGTGTTCTCAGCTCTCCCATTCATACCGGTGTGCCAGGGCGGGAGCGCCCAAGCGCAAATCATCTCGGTGTTTTTGCCAAGGCCTTACCAAAGTGATGAGAAACTTCTCTGGCTTGATTCTTGGCTTAAGCGCGCTGTTTGGCACCGGTTTTGTGGCACCATCCCTAGCAATGGCACAAGAGCCAATACCAAGCGTCCCGTCCACGCCGGCGCCGCCGCGTGAGCGGATGGCATTGCCAAGTTGGACCCCACCAGTGGTGCAGACAGGGTCCGCCACCCTTGTGCGGCGTTACCCCGCCCAAGAAGCTGGCCAAGGGGCCGCGATTGATGCGCGCTATGTCTATGCAATCGTCAATAGCGCAATTGGCAAATATGATCGGCAAAGTGGCACCCGAGTGGGGCAATGGCTAGGCGCGCGTGACGGTTTGATCCGGCACCTCAATTCCTGCTTTGCACAGGCCAAACAGCTTTGGTGCGCCAACTCAAACTTTCCCGAACTACCCATGGCAAGCTCGATTGAAGTCTTCAATAGTGAAACCATGACCCATGTCTCTAGCCATAGTTTGGGCTTGCAAGACGAAGGTTCTTTGACCTTTTTCGAGCCCTATAAGGATGGTTGGCTGGCGGGCTTTGCCCATTATGATGCAATCGGGGGCTTGCCGTTTAAGAACAGCAGCTATGCCTCGATTGTTACCTATGATGCGCAATGGCGGCGCACCGGTGGCTGGATGTTACCAAAGTCGGTGCAAGAACAGATGAGCCCGCATGCTGCTTCTGGCGGTGCGCTGGGGCCGGATGGACTTCTCTATGTGCTTGGCCATAGCAAGCCAGAGCTTTATGTCCTCGCCCGTCCGGCACGAGGCCCAGTGCTTCTCCACGTTGCAACCTTCTCCATCGAAGCCGAAGGTCAAGCCTTTGCCTGGGACAAATCCAACCCAAGACGCATCGCTGCAATCAGCCGTCCAAACCGAGAGATCAGGGTTTTTGACATTCCAAACGTGGTTCTCAACCATCCCGACGCCTTGCCATTTTAGGGGCTTGGAGCTCGGTGTCCTAAACTTGGGTTCGCAAGCTGTCGGTTCGGATTGTCGTGCCTTTCATGCCGCGAGCTCTTGAAAGCTGCCGCCGAAACAAAAAAATCCCCAAAGCGCACAGCCCGTTCAAGGCAATAAAGGGGCCAACCACCACAAGAATGATCGGTGCCGTCTCCAGAAAATCTCGACCTGCTTCATAACCAATTGCACTGAGGCCAAATCCGAGTGTCAAAGCGGCGACACCAGCACCGGTCTGGATTGCACAAATCACTAAGCCGATCATGCCACTTTCAACGCGAACCCCATTTTGACGCGCTGCTTGGTCGATGATGTCGGGTAGCAGAGACCACCGCAAGGTTGATACACCGCCAAGTAGCCCGCCGATCAGGCAGATCAGGCCAAGAGCCAGAGCCTCGGAACCTTGACCAAACAGGGCAAAGGCTAATCCAGCGCATGCGGCAAAGCCATGGGTTAGTCCAAAGGCCGCGATCTTGCCTAAACGTCTGGCGATCCACAGCCACAGGGGCTGGCCTGCAACCTGGGACAGGGTCATGGAAACCAAGGCAGCACCCACCCAGGAGGGATCTTTGAGGACAACAATCGCATAATAAATTAGGCCGCTCATGAAAGCCGTTGTCCCACAAGCTTCGAGAAAGGCGGCGGCAGCGATAATCCAACAGCCCGGTGCTTTCTTGATCGCGTCCAAACGCTGACTGAATTTGGTCTCATCTAATGTAGCACCCAAACGATCGGATTGGCGCAGATTATTATAGCACGCCGCCGTCAAAGCGATCAGAACAACCGACGCACTTAAAGCCATGGTCGCGATCCGCGCAGCATAATCGCCCTCGCTTTGAAACACCCAGCCCATGGATGCGCCAAGCAAAACGGCAGCCAAAGACTGCGCGACCTTTCTCGCAGAGGCGACAAGCGTTCGGTCCTCTGGATTGGTCATCACGCGCACAGCAATGGCGTTCTCGGTGAGATCAAAGACAGAAAACGTAAGTCTGAACATCAGGAGCGTGCCGATTAGAAAGGCCGTCTCAAGGGTGCCAAAAGAGAAAATCCCAAAAAGATAAAAAGCCGTGAGGGCGAGTGAGCTTAAGCCCGCCGATACAATCAATATGCTCCCATAATCGCGCAATCGCACGCGTATCCCATCAAGGAGTGCGCCAAGCGGCAGATCAACCACGGCATCAAACATCAAGGAGGCAAATAGGATTGTGCCTGCCAAGGCTGGACTTAATCCGATGACATCGGTCAAATAGACCATGCCAAACAGCGTAAACAGACTCCAATATACGTTCTTGATGCCGTTTAGGGCAGCACTCGACAAGCCAATTTTGAGTCTTTCAATCGGTAGGGCCACAGGCATAGCCCCCTATGGCACATGTCCATGACATTCAAGGCTGGAAAAGATCTGAAATCGACAAACTCATCAACGAGCGCGCATTTGGATCCTTTGAGATCAAAGTTGCACGCAGAATCTTAAATCAGGCAACAGACATGAGCAGGTCAAAGATATAGACAATTTAGAAGCTAGGATTCTCGGGCAAAGCCGACCGAAAGCTGATGGACCCAAGGCCGCCTAAGAGCATTTGAACTATGTATTGGAATACTTTGATAGGTCTCTCTTTTGATAATCCGTATGGTGATGGATTTTGCCACGAACGCGTTTTGTTCGGATTTTAATTGTGACTGTCACCGTAACGAAAGTGTGATCTAGGCTCCATAATCCATCATTATCCCGCTCCCTAGTGACGACCCAGACAGCTTCCAAGCTGGGTCCGGCGCAATCAGGGGACGCGACATATGTTTACTAAAAATTTGAAGCCAAGCACGCGCAGTGTCTTGGCAGCTGGTACTGCGGCTATTGCCATTTTGCTGAGCTCGCAGGCAGGCGCGCAAGCCGTAGCAACGGCACCAACCACGCCAGCAACGACCGCTGAAACCAAAGACGACAGCATCAATTTCGAAACCGTGATCGTAACCGGGGTTGCTAATCGGACTCGCAAGTTCGACGCGTCATTTGCCGTTTCCAACGTGAACGCATTGGCCATTCAGAAATTGGCCCCCTTGAACATGGCCGACCTATTGGGCCAATTGCCGGGTGTATTCGCTGAAGCAACAGGCGGTGAAGTTCAAAACGTCTACCGCGTCCGTGGCATTCCCAACGAAGGCAATTTCCAAGCCTTCCATGAAGACGGGATGCCCGTTTTCCAAGACAATGACGGTATCTTCTTTAAGGGCGACGGCTTGATCCGCCCGGATATCATGACAAAATCAATTGAATTTGTGCGTGGTGGTCCGGCACCGGTTTTTGCGTCTAACGCTGCGGCCATCTACAACACAATCACGCGCCAGGGCACCGAGACGCCAGAAGGCAGCATTCAAACCACGCTTGGCGATTCGGGCCTTTATCGCGCAGAAGGTTATTGGTCCGGCCCGGTTGGTGAGAAGACCTACCTTGCAGTTGGTGGCTTTTTGCGCCGCCATGATGGCTATCGTGACAATGGCTTCCCCAATGATGAGGGTGGCCAAATCCGGGTCAATCTGCGCCGCGAGATTGAAGGTGGCGAAATCAGAGCCTTTGTTAAATATCTGAATGACAAAAACGTCTTCTATTTGCCCATTCCAGTGGCTGATCCGCGTAATCCATCGGTCTCTCTGGATCGATATATCGACCTGTTCACCGGCACACTGAACACGCCGACCTTACAAAACGCCGTGTTACTCTATCCAGGTGAAGGCGGTCAGATAACAAGCGAAGCGCGTGACCTCTCAGACGGGCGCCATATGAACTTCTTCAACACCGGGATCGATTTTGATCGGACCTTTGGTGCTTGGACAATTGAAAACAAAGCACGCTTTACCAAGGGCGTGGTTGATTTTGATGCGCTTTACTCCACTTCAAACCCAGCTGACGCCAACACATTTGCTGCAGGCCAGCTCGCTGCCGCAAATGCGGCCTTTGGCACGGTTGCAAATCCGGTGACCCGTTTGGGTTATGCGATTGGCGGCACCAATGGCGCAACAGTCTATAATCCAGCCCTTGATTCAGGCCTTGTGCTTCAGGCCCAATATCGGGCGATCAAGACAGAATCCCAATCGGTGATGAACGACCTGCGCATCAGCCGCGAGATTGAGTGGTTGGGAACCCATGCTCTAGTAGGCGGCCTCTATTTGGCAAACTTCCAGACCGATTTCCAACAGCGCTACCAAGACTATTTGTTTGAGCTGAAGTCCAAACCACGGACGCTGGACTTGGTGGCCTATGGGGCAGCGAACCAAGTCTTGGGTTCGGTAACGGACAAAGGCGTCTTGCGCTATGGTACCGTTCTGAACGGTGGGTCGTCGGATATTTCGATGCATGCGCTGTATTTGGCCGACAATTGGCAGGTTAACGACAAGCTCCGCCTAGAAGCCGGACTTCGTTATGAGAAGTATTCCGGGAAGGGCTTTGCCAAGGGTGTGCAGGTGGTCAATCTTGGCAATGCCGCTACCTTGGCCGACAATGCCGTTCGCGGTTTCACCAGCGCGGTTACCCCAACAAGGCTCGAAGAATCCGTAACGGCGTGGACTGTGGGTGCCAATTACGAATTCAACAACATGATTGGATTTTATGGTCGCGCCTCTAAGTCGTTCCGTGTTGGCGGCGAAGGTAACTTGATCTTTGGCAATGCCGCCATCACCACCGAAGCAGAACAGTTCGAATTGGGTGCAAAGTTTGATATCAAAACGCTTTCCGTCTTCTTGACGGGCTTTTATACCAAATTCACCCCATTCAATGCTTCATTCCAAGAATTCAACCCAGCAACCGGCACGCAGCAATTGCTGACCTTCGTCGGTGAAGCCGTAAGCCCTGGTGTGGAAGTTGACTTTTCTTGGCGGCCCGCTTCCATGTTCCGCTTGGAAGGCTCATTCACCTACAATGACGCAAAGCTAGGCAATTTCTTCAACCAGTTTGGTGCGATTGCCGCATCGGTAGATGGCAACCAACCCATTCGCCAGCCGAAAACCTATGGCAATTTGCGACCAACGCTTCGCCTAACGCTAGGCGATGATTGGGATGTAGAGGCCTATCTGCGTTACAATTTTGTTGGTGACCGCTATGTCGACTTACAGAACCGCACCCTATTGCCAGCTTATAACACATTGGCAGCGGGGATTACGGTGGACCATGGCCCATGGCGAGTTCAATTCGTTGGCGAAAATCTGACGAACGAGCGGGGCCTAACAGAAGGCAATCCGCGTACTGACCAATTGGCGGGCCAAGGCTCCTCAACAGCCATTTATGGCCGTCCGTTGTTTGGTGCCAATTACAGGCTGGTCACCAGCTATAAGTGGTAAGTAATTCTCCAAAGCTGTCCGCCCAATCACCTCGGCTTGTGATTGGGCGGATGCCCTTATGGCATCAATCGGTACACACTATTTTCTCTCCAACCTCAGAGGTTCTCCTATGAAATCCCTTTCAAGACGTGGCACATTGGCGGGGCTTTCAGGGTTCACGGGTATCGTTGCGCTATCTGGCACGGCGGCTGCGCGCGGCCTCGGAGATGGTGCATTTACCCATGGCGTCGCCTCAGGTGACCCAACCACAAATGCGGTGATTATCTGGACCCGGTTTGTCCCAAAAGTCGCTGTCCCGGGCCCGGTTCGTTGGCAAGTGGCGCGCGATGAGGCTTTCAGCCGTATTGTCGCCCAAGGCATCGCGCAGGCCACCCCAGAAACCGACTATTGTATCAAAGTAGACGCAACTGGTTTAGCACCCGGTCAGCGTTATTTTTACCGCTTCCTATCCCGTTCCGGGCCATCCGTGACTGGCCTGACACGCACGGCGCCCGAGCGTGGCCGCGAGCCGCTGACAATTGCTGGGTTTGCCTGCTCCATGTTGCCGGCTGGCTATTTCCGCGCTTATGCAGATGCAGCAACGCGCGATGATATTGATCTGTGCGCCCATGTTGGCGACTATATTTACGAGTATGGCGATGAGTTGCGCCAGTTTGCACCCAACATGCTGTCAGAGCGTAGTTGGGAGCCCAAAACCGAGATCGTCACCTATGCGGACTATGTACGCCGCTATGCGAGCTATCGGGCAGACCCCGATTTACAAGAGCTCCATCGCGTCAAACCCTTCGTCCATGTCTGGGATGATCATGAGTTTACCAATGATGCTTGGCGCGAAGGCGCACAGAACCACCAGCCATTGACAGAAGGTCCTTGGCTGCCGCGCCGTGATGCGGCTGCCAAGGCGTGGTTTGACTGGCTGCCCGTTCGCCCGCAACCCGGCGAGCCCCGTCGAATTCATCATACCCTGAAATGGGGGGATCTGGCCCATCTGATTATGCTCGATTCCCGCCTGATGCGCGACAAGCAGCCGGATTCGTGGCAATCATTGCTCACTAACTTTGCAGATGGTGACCGCGCCCGGTTCGACCGCGAGGCGCTTAGGCTATGGCAAGACGAGATCGGGGCACCAGACCGCACCGTTTTAGGTTCTGACCAAGAAACATGGCTTGCGGGCCAGTTGAAAGCTTCGCGCGATGCCGGCATGAATTGGCAAGTCCTTATCGAAGGCAGCGTGCTCGGACGGTTCCAAATGCCGCGTCAATCCGAGGCGTGGTTAACGCCAGATGCGTCAGCCAATGAAAAGAAAACGCGGCGCATTCTCGCACAAGTTGGCGAGCTAGGCTTGCCATTTGATACGCCATTATGGAGTGGCTTCCCTGCCGCTCGGGAGCGCTTGTTAGCCAGTTGCAAAGCCAATGGCAGCAATGTCTTTGCTTTTGGTGGGGAAACCCATATTGGCTGGGCGTTTAACTTGCCCGACGGTCAAGACGGCCCCGCCGCCGTTGAGATTGCCTGCACGGCCGTGACCTCTTCCAATAGTTTCAGGCCAGATGGGTTTGACGACGTAAGCCGCGAAGCGGCCTTTATTGAGGCCTGCCCTGAACTGGCGTGGTGTGATGTCCACCATTGGGGCTATACCAGCGTGCGATTTGAGGCCAAGGCTGCGACGGCTAACTTCACTGGCTTCCGCTCGGTCTCAACCCGCGACACGCCCGTCGCCAAACGTAGTCAGTTGGTCGCCGAAACGACCAAAGTCGGGGTCCGTCCTTGGATCGTATCTTAGGGAGAGCGGGACGGTGATGAAGGTAACTAAGGCGCTTGCGCTTGCTGGGTTGATGAGTGTGGGGGCCTGCACGACTGGCAATCGATCACAGGAGGACGCCGTTCGCCTCAACCAGATCCAAGTTTTGGGGACCCATAATAGTTACGCCCAACCCGTAGACCCCAGACTTCTCGACTTTGCCGACACAAAAATTGGCCCCATGATGACGGCTTATCGCGCGGCGATGCCAGAAGACAAGCGCGCCGAGTTTATCGAAAATCATCCTCATGACGTTACCTTCAGTGAGGCCTTAGGCTACGACCATCCCCCATTGACGGCCCAGCTCAACGCCGGAATGCGAAGCTTGGAGCTGGATGTTTACCCGGACCCTGTCGGTGGACTTTACGCGCAGCCCGCTGGATATGACTTGCTCACCAAAATGGGCCACGCCAATTTTTCCCCCCATAATCGGGCGGGATTGGATAAGCCTGGCTTTAAAGTCCTGCATATGGCGGACTTTGATTTTCGCAGCCACTGCCCCACATTTCAAAATTGCCTTGGGGAACTCAAGGCATGGTCGGTCGCCAATCCCAAGCATGAACCGGTGTTCATTCTATTAGAGCTCAAGACCTCGGGCACCAACTTTATTCCCGGTGCTACGGTCATTCCTACCATGACGCAGGCCAGCTTTGATGCGCTGGATCAAGAAATCATCACCGGCCTTGGTCGTGAGCGCTTGATTATCCCGGATGATGTACGTGGAACTTATGCGAGACTGGAAGACGCAATTCTTGCGAAAGCTTGGCCAAATCTCAGCCAAGCGCGGGGCAAGTTCATCTTCTTGATGATCACAGCCTTGGAAGATCCAGTGACCAAGCTTTATTTGGAAGACCGTCCCTCGTTACAAGGTCGCGCCGCATTTTTGAGGGCATCTCCCGGCGATGCTCACGCTGCGTTCTTGTTGATCGACAATGCTATCGTGCGGCAAGAGATACCTGAATTGGTGCAAAAAGGATATTTGGTGCGCTCGCGTGCAGACATTGAAACCTGGGAAGCCAAGGCCAATGATCTGTCCCGGGCGGAAGCAGCCTTTGCAAGCGGTGCCCAGATTATCTCAACGGATTTTTTCAAGCCCGGTAATCGCTATGGCACGCCCTATGTCGTGACCTTGCCCGGTGGTGGTGCCATTCGTTGTAACCCGGTGAACGCTAGGGCAAACTGTCAGCTTTCCCAAGACTGAGCAGCCTTGAGTGCCACCCGAAGGGCGCTATAGGATAAGCCCTTGCGTCCAAGACCCCGGTCAGACTATCGGTAGGATATGAATATTCAACTAGCCATAGCCGGGGCGGCCGGTCGCATGGGTCGGGCTTTGATCGCCGCGGCGAGCAGCGATGCAGACCTTGAAATTGTCGGCGGGAGTGAGCGGCCGGGCAGTCCGTCGCTCGGTTCCGATTTAGGTGTATTGGCAGGTGGGGAAGCCTTGGGCATTGCTTGCGTTGATAGCCCGGTTGAAGCCGCCCGAGCCGCGCAAGTCTGGATTGATTTCACCACGCCTGCCGCCTCACTGTCGGCGTTGTCAGCGCTAAAAGACACTGGCGTGAAGGCCATTGTGCTGGGCACGACGGGGTTTGAACCCGCTCAAGAGGCGCAGATTACAAAAGCCGCCCACCACTTCTGCATCGTGCGTAGCGGCAATTTCTCGATCGGCATCAATCTGTTGATGGGCCTTGTGAAGCAAGCCGCAGAACGATTGGGCCCTGACTGGGATATTGAGATTTTTGAGGCCCATCATCGCCGGAAAGTAGATGCACCCTCGGGCACCGCCTTAATGCTAGGCCAAGCCGCCGCCACTGGCCGCGGGGTAGCCCACACCGAAGTTGCCGCCTATGACCGACACGGCGTGACCACCGCCCGCAAAGCTGGCGAAATCGGCTATGCCGTGGCCCGCGGTGGCGGGATTATTGGCGAGCATGAAGTGATGTTTGCCAGCGAAGATGAAGTCATCCGCTTCAGCCATTCTGCCCTAAACCGCGCCATCTTTGCCAAAGGCGCCCTCGCCGCCGCCCGCTGGGCCGCGGGCCGCGGCCCCGGCCTTTATACGATGTCGGACGTGTTGAAGTTTTAGGGCGGGAGGAGACGGCGCGTCCCGTTCACTCAGGCACCAGCCGACGGCTTGATACAATCGCACCCAACTGGCGCAAAGTCTTGCCACTCACGGGAACGATGGTGTGGGCAGCCCTTATGGCCTCAAACTCGTTGGTGATGCCGGAATAGCCGTCCACATTGGGATAGCCAACGATAACCAGAACATCCCAGTCCGGATCAGCGCCGGTTGAGCGCAGCAGCCGATACTCTGTTATCAGGCCCCGTTCGACAGCGATCTTGTCCATCACGAACCAGTTTTGGGTGATGAACCGGCACAGCGAAGCGGTGTCGCCGTCAGTGGCTTTCAAGAACGTCAATTCGAAGGATGCTGCGCTAAGCAACGCCGCTTTCGCCTGCACTGGGGATGAGGTTGCCAACGCGAGCGCCGCCATAATTCCCAAGCCTAAGTCCCGCTTCGAACTTTCTACCATATCGCCACCTCAACAGCGCTCTAGCCCCAAGAGTTGGACACCGCCACAGACATAAAATTGGCGGTGATTATCCTGTAGGGTCAATCCCCGGTTGGATTAAATAGGCTTCACAATGGGGAGCTTCCTGGAGTGCGCATTAAAAGCCCCTCGTTCCATGGCAGAGGGCTTTACAAGCGCATTGTCTAAGTGCGCGTTGCGGAGCTTTCATGGCACGCAGCAACGCGCCCTGGAACCGCTCCAACGCAAAGGCTGCCAAGGCCAAGCAAGGGTTCACGCGCAAGCCCATCGGCAGCTTGCACCAAACCCTAACTCAAAAACGCCACCAGTGCGTCCCGAAATGCGGGCTCTGCCACGGCACTCAAATGATTGCCGGGCACCAGCTTACAGGTGGCCTTGCCAAGTGCTGCAGCCAAGGCCATCGGGTCGCCATTGTCGCGGTCCTGATCGCCATTGACGACAAGGACCGGGGTTTTGATCGTGGCAAGGACGTCATGGGGCGTGGAGACTTGCGTGGAGAGGACGCCTAAGGCCGCCTCTGGGCTTATCCCGCGTTGTTTCAGGATGGTTTGGATATAGGCCCCGGCGCGCGCGTCTTTCGCATTGGGGCCATTTTTGATGCCGTCTTCGAAATAATCCTTTCGGGTGCCAACAGTCGTGATCCCAGCCTCTCCCATGCCGCCTAAAAAGACCTTGGCTGGACGGCTTTGGCTGCGCGCCAGCATCCGCACCGCCGTGCGTGCACCCAAGGAATAGCCAACGAGGTCAAAGTCCGTAATGCCAAGTTGGGCCAACAGGACTTCTTGATCTTGGGGGAGTGCGTCCTTGGGATAGGCACTCGCCTCGCTTGGCGCGTCTGATTGCCCATGACCGCGCAAGTCTGGCAGGATGATGCGTCGCCCGGTGGCGGCCATCGCGGCGGCAAGGCCGGGGTCAATCCAATTCAGCTGTGCGCTGGCCAAAAAGCCATGCAGAACCAGTGTTGGCCGACCATTTGGCGAACCAGTTTCAGTCCAAGCCAGATTTAGGCCGTCAAACGTCTTGAAGCGCGCGGTTCTGTAGTCCATGTCCGTCTGATGACCTCACCTCTGCCGCCCCCATTCATTTTTGTCGAAGGC
>Ga0247831_1007080_pt1 | contig 12763 bp, 8 predicted proteins | sample LaCruzMarch2015__9_FD_192406 | JGI IMG/M metagenome (GOLD analysis project Ga0247831, IMG submission 192406) | Freshwater microbial communities from meromictic Lake La Cruz, Castile-La Mancha, Spain - LaCruzMarch2015_1m | ecosystem: Environmental > Aquatic > Freshwater > Lake | place: Spain...
CGTCGGCGGCGGATTCCGGGGCGCGATCCGGGATGGAGACGCGCTGGATCGGCTTCGGTTTCTGCTCGATGAGTTTCAGCCCCTTCGGCCACGGCGCGCCGGCCTTCACCCAGGCGTCCAGCATCGCGACCTCGCCCGGCTCCAGCGCGCGGCCTTCGTCGGGCATCACGCCCTTGTCGATGGGGCGGAGGTGGAGGCGCACCAGCAGTTCGCTGGCGGCGGGATCGCCGGGAACAAGGGCGTCTGCCGTGTCGCCGCCTTCCATGATCGCCTCATAAGTGTCCATCCGCAGCCCGCCCTTGGCGTCATCCTCGTTGTGGCAACGCAGGCAGTTGCTCTCCAGGATCGGCTGGATGTTCGCGACGAAATCCGGACTCGCGGCGGCCTGCGCGGCGAGCGCCGCAAATGCCAGGGCGGGGAAAGCGGAAGGTTTGGCGGTCATTTGGGTTGGGTTTTTACGCTTTCCGGAAATCCTACGAAAGGACGGCTGGAAAGGAAGGGGATTTTCCTCCCAAAAATAACTGCCGGATAAGAGCCTACGCAAGGCATCGGTGGCGTGTTGCAAGGAAATGAAAATCTAAGGTTACGGTTGACATGTGAAGGCACGGCGATCGAGGTAGGGAGCAGGAAGAGGTTTAACCGCAGATGAACGGGATGCACCCTGAAGGGCATAAAAACGCAGATGGACTTCGGTGAGATTGAGACTGCAACCTTGCTTCCTCACTCCACAGGGGATGTATCATGCAGAATTCCAGTGCTTTTTCCCCTTCTTATCTGCGTCAATCCTGTTCATCCGCGGTTTATTTCTTCGATTTGTGCGGTTTTTCCCTAGCTTGATCGCCCTGCATGTGAAGGCCGATATCCGTGCTGTCCGGGGCTGAAATTATATACTATCGTGAACTGGCAAGAGTGGAATTTGAAGACCATTCGTCGATAAGCCGATAAGCCACCGCAAGCAATGTAGGCCCTAGGAACAACCCAACTAGGCCGAAGGCGAGCGCGCCGCCGATGACGCCGCAGAAAATTAGTACGAAGGGCATTTTGGTTTCTTGGCTGATGATGAGCGGCCTCACCACATTGTCCACGCTGCTAATTGCGAAGAGCCCCCATAGCGCCATGAAAATGCCCCAGCCCGGCTCTCCGTTTGCGAAGAGCCAAAGCGTTGCCGGGATCCAGACAACGGGCGGACCAAAGGGGAGGATTACCGCGAGAAAGAAAGTCATCACGCCTAGCAATATCGCCCCAGGAATTCCCGCGATCGAAAAGCCGATGACCGCGATGACTGCCTGAATCAACGCTGTCCCCAGGATCCCGTAAACCACACCGCGAACTGTATCACCCGCGGCCTTGAGTAAATGCTTGCCGCGCGCTCCGGCCAACCGTTCGACGCCGACTTGGAGTCGCTCCGAGAGAGCGGTTTCGTCCCTAAGGAAAAAGAATGCGAGGAACGCACTGAGAATCACCTGCGTCACTCCTTGTCCCACCGCCAGACCGGCAGCAACGAGGCTTTTCTGGACCATTGCCAGCGACCTACCAAGCAAGGCCACAAGCTTTTCTGCCATCTCTTTTTCCTCTGCCTTTGCGACGGCCAGTGCATTCGCCTCCGCATCCGTTTCCATACCCGGAACCGTATCGTGAATCGCTGCGTCCGACGGCGTTTTCACCTCCAGGTTCGCCCCAACCTCCGGCACTTTCCGTCCGTTTTCAGCGGAGGCCTTTTCCAGATCCTCCATCCAGCGGTTACGGTCGTTGCTGAACTCAGTCCAGTAGGCGCTGATTTCTTCGCCTATGATCGGCATATCCCGCACCCACTCAGGTGCTTGCGATGGCGTCGATAGAAACCACTTCTTGGCAGATCCTGCAAATTCCCTGCCGTCCTCAACCAAGCTAAGACCGATGAGAAGCACAGGTCCAGCGAGCATGAGGGTCAGGGTTAGTGTCACGAAACAGGCGGCGAGCGTTTTCGATCCCCGGAACCATTTTGTGAAACGCCGCTGAAGCGGATACATTGAATAGGCCAATACCACCGCCCACATGAGGGAGGAAAGAAACGGCCTGAGCACGACCACGCAACCGATCAACAGCAGGAGCAGGGCAATTCCTCCGAGCCACGGCTCCACCTTAAAACGATTTTGTTTACCTCCTTCCTTCATGTTGCAAATTGACATTATGGGGAGCAATGGAGATGAGAAATAAAAAAACACAGAAAACGACAACGGCCGAATTTTTCCTACGCCAGGGAACTTGCCTCCTCTTTCCACAGAGCCCTGCTGATCAACTGTATCAGCATACTATCATGGTCGTTGAGGTAAAATAGATCGCAGTCAACACCTCATCCAAATGACAATCCGAAGGATGTGAAGCTCTGCTTCGGGTAATTTTCGAGTCACAGACTTACGTGCTGTGCGTAATAACAAAATTAGGTGACGGAGGCGGTTATTCTACGCGATCGCGCTAAGCGATGCGAAGAGAGCGGCAACCTATCAACTTTCATACGTGCGATGGCATGACTGCCTCATCTGTGGTGGGGATTATTTGACTTTTCCCGCCGCCAGGCACGCTTATGATGAGGGTATGAAACGCAGGAATTTCCTAAAGATCACCATGCCGCTGGCTCTTGTGGGAAGAAGCACGGCTACTCCAGCCACCGAGCCGGATATTACCTTCGGGGTCATCGCTGATCCGCAGTATGCGGACGCCGAACCGAAGTGGGGGCGCTTTTACCGAAACTCACTCGCCAAGCTCAGTGCTGCGGTGACTGATCTGAATACGCGCCCGTTGGAATTCGTAGTCACGCTCGGTGATCTAATCGACCGTGATTTCGCGAGCTTCGCCGCCGTCATGCCGATCTACGCGAATCTCAAGGCACCCCATTTCCCCGTTTGCGGTAACCACGACTTCGAGGTGGCCGATGCGGATAAAGGGAAAGTTCTCGGAGTGATGGGGCTGGAAAAAGCGTATTATTCAGTGACGCGCCAATCTTGGCGCTTCCTGTTTGTCGATGGCACTGACACTGGGGTTTGGCGTTATGCTGCAGGGGATGTGCGCGCAGCTGCGGCGAAGGCGATGTTGGAAAAGGCTAGGGAGGCGAAACTCCCTAATGCCCAGGAATACAACGCCGGTATTGGCAAGGTGCAGATGGAATGGATCGCCGCCGAACTGGAGGCCGCGAAAGCCGCCGCTCAGAGCGTGATCGTTTTCTGCCATTACCCTGTCATCCCTGCCGGTGATCCACATAATCTCTGGAACTCGGTGGAACTCGTCGCCCTCATCGCGAAGCATCCGCACGCTGTCGCCTACATGAACGGTCACAATCACAAGGGGAACTACGGGAAGTCCGGCGGTTGCCACTATGTAAATTTCAAGGGCATGGTAGAGACCGAGAAGGAAACCGCCTACTCGATGGTGAAATGTTTCCCCGATAGGATCGAGATCGACGGGTATGGGCTGGAGCTGGACCGGGAGCTGGGGAATACTTGATATACCACTGCATGCCGCGCGCCACAGCATGAGCTGTTAAAATCATGGCGCAAATAGGATCAGATGCTCATGGAATGCTCATTAATCCCAAGATTGTTATTGCTAATCTGGCGTTTCCGACGGACAAGTCTGCAAGTTTTAAGCAACTATGAATAAAGCATTCATCACATTATTTTTCGTCATGGTAATCACAGCGGACGCTGGCCAAGAATGGCGCACGTTCACCAGCGCCGAAGGTTCCCGTTCTTTTAAAGGCCAACTCGTCGCATACGAAAGGGGTTCGGATACGGTGACAGTGATCAATACCAAGCGCCAGCGCTTCAGCTTCCATATTGATACGATCTCGGAAGACGACCAGGACTTCGTGGACGAGAACGCCGACAAGTTCCCACCGGATGCGAACCTGAAGATCCGTTTCGACGAACTGCTCGACAAAACGGACTCACAGCGTGGAGCTGACAAGACAAAGACCAAGACCTATGACGGTGGTTACACGATACACGTGAACAGCTACACCCCCCGGCTCATCTCGGAAGCGGAGGTAGAATATGTGATGATTTACCGCAAGGACAAGGTGGACGGAAACTACACCGACACGGTCGTCAAGGGATCGGAAACCGTTGAAATCCCCCCCAACAGTTCCGCATCGGTGGAAACGGAGACGGTCGACCTAGTGAATTTCTACAAAGCCGGCAAAGCGATCAGTACAGCCGGCGGATGCAGCAGTGGAGGCTGCAGCAAGGGTTCCGTGACATTCACCAAATCGGAACGCAGCCGCGATTTCATGGTAGGCTGCGTGGCCCGGGTCAAGATCGACGGGCAAGTGGTCAGCGTGAGCGCCACATCCCCCGGCATACTCGAGAAATACGAGTCCGCCTTGGATCACAGCAAGTGACGAACCGCCGGTATCCGGGTGCGGTGGGATCACCGCAGCGGGACGGTTTTCCGTGACGGGGATCCGCACCAAGCATTTTGGCGGATCGGCTTCGGGGAGGCGTCGCAAGCGGGCCGCCGCCGCAGGTGAAACCCTTCCGCAACGCGCGCCGCCCGATGTGCATCTGCGATATTCGCATGTGGAAGATCCCCGCTTGTCGCGGCACGGAGAATCCCCCATTTTCGCGACATGCCAAACCAATGGACCGGAAAAGGGAATCCCTACACGCGGGAGGAAGTCGTCGGGCGCCTCAACGATACGCTCTCGAAAGGGACTGCGATCATCGTAGCCGGAGCGGGTTCGGGGATCAGCGCGAAATTCATCGAGAAGGGTGGGGCCGACCTCATCATCATCTACAACAGCGGGCGCTTCCGCATGATGGGCCACGGCTCCACGGCGGGACTCATGGCCTACGGCGATGCGAACGCGATCGCCATGGAGATCGGCGAATACGAGGTGCTGCCGGTCGTCCAGGAAATCCCCGTGATCTGCGGCGTGCATGCCACCGACCCGCGCCGCCGCATGTGGCACTGGCTTGGCAAGGTGAAGGACATGGGTTTCTCCGGCGTGAACAACTTCCCCACCCACACGATCATCGACGGGCAGTTCCGCCACATCCTTGAGGAAACCGGGATGAGCGTGGAGAAGGAGTTCGAGATGATCGGCCTTGCGCGACGGATGGATCTGTTCTCCATCGTGTATGTCGGCTCTCCTGAAGAGGCTGTTAGAATGGCGCAAAATGGAGCGGATGCAATCATCGCCCACGTCGGCACCACGGTCGGCGGTTCCATCGGGGTGCGGGACGCAGTGGTGAGTTGGGAGGAGACGATTAAGCGTACGCAGGACATCATCGACGCCGCGAAGACGGTGCGGAAGGATATCTTTTTCCTATGCCACGGCGGCCCTATCAACACGCCAGAAGACGCTGACCGTGTGATCCAAGCCACGGATTGCGTAGGCTTCGTCGGTGCGTCCTCGCTGGAGCGGATGAGCGTCGAGAAATCTCTCGAAAGCCTAACGCGCGAATTTAAGGCCATCCCCGTCAAACGATGAAGACCATCGCCGTGCTAGGTACGTTGGATTCGAAAGGCGCGGAGCACGCCTTTGTCGCGGATCTGATCCTCGCCCATGGCCATACGCCGCTGTTGATCGATGTGGGGACTGGCGCGGAACCGACTGTGAAACCCGATGTCACGCGGCATGAGGTCGCCGCAGTAGGAGGGATCGATCTCGAAGCGATTATAGAAAAGCAAGATCGTGGCGAGGCGGTGACTGCGATGTCGCAGGCCGCGCCGAAGCTGCTTTCGAAGCTCCAGTCCGAAGGAAAAATCCATGGTGTGATCTCACTGGGAGGAGGAGGGGGCACAGCGATTGCCACGGCCGCGATGCGCGCCCTCCCCATCGGTTTCCCGAAGCTGATGGTCTCCACCCTCGCCGCCGGGAACACGGCTCATTACCTCGGGACTAGCGACATCACCATGATGCCAAGCATCGCCGATGTAGCTGGGCTGAACCGCCTCTCTCTAACCATCTTCACACGCGCCGCCGGAGCGATCTGCGGAATGGTCTCCGCTGACATCCCCGAGTCCGGCGCGAAGCCGCTGATCGTGGCCTCCATGTTTGGCAACACCACCGCCTGCGTGACGGAGGCGAAGCGCATCCTTGAGGAAAGCGGATACGAGGTGCTCATTTTCGCAGCGACAGGAGCGGGCGGAAAATCAATGGAAGCCGTGATCGAAAGCGGCATGGCGGTGGGCGTGCTCGACATCACCACCACCGAGTGGGCGGACGAGCTTTGCGGTGGTATCCTCAACGCCGGGCCGACACGGATGGACGCCGCGGCGAAGGCGGGCATTCCCGTGGTCATCGTGCCGGGTTGCCTTGATATGGTTAATTTCGGCGAGCGTTCCTCCGTCCCTGCGAAGTACGAGGGACGTAGTTTTTATCTTCACAACCCGCAGGTCACCCTGATGCGGACGACGCCGGAGGAATGCGCCGAGCTGGGCCGGATCATCGCCGGGAAAGCGAACGCCTGCGCAGGCCGCTGCGAGATCTTGATTCCGAAAAAGGCGATCAGCGTGATCAGCGCGGAAGGTCAGCCGTTTCACGATCCTGCGGCGGACGCGGCTCTTTTCGGCGCGATCCGGCAGAGCGCGGAAGTGCCTGTGACCGAACTCGACTTTGAAATCAATAATCCCTCTTTTGCTATTGTCTGCGTCGAACGTCTGCTGTACCTTTTACAATAGCCAATTATGAAATCCCTCCTTTTTATCATCCTCTCTCTCGGCATCACGAACGCCGAACCCCTGCGCGTCTTCATCCGCTCCGGAGAGAAGACCCATGCGCCGGGCTGCCACGACTATCCCGCATTCCTCAAGGACTGGACGGCGCTGCTTAATACCCGCGGCGCGAAGGCCATGGGCGGCAATGCTTTTCCCACGAAAGAGCAGCTCGCGGAAACGGATGTCGTCATCCTCCACGCGGCGGAGGCGGGAAACATCGAGGGCGAAGACCGCGAGAACTTCGAGGGATACCTCAAACGCGGCGGCGGGGTCGTCGCGATCCATGGCGGGGCGGTGGCGCGGGATCATGATTGGTTCAAGGGTGTGCTCGGCGGATCATGGAAATTCGGGCAGACAAAATTTCTGGAAGGCGAGATGTCCCTGTATTTCACCGATCGCGAGAACCCGATCACGAGGGGCGTGTCGAACTTCGATCTGGATGACGAGATCTACTACGACATGGAGATGATGCCGGAGGCGAAAATCCTCGCGGCCGCCTACACGCCGAAGCCGAAGCAGGGCGAGGCGGAGCCCGGTGCGCCGGTCAGCGTCTACGACATCCAGCCGCAGATGTGGACTTATGAAACAGGAAACCGCCGCGCTTTCGCCTTCATCCCCGGTCACCGCTACGCGAATTTTTCCCATACTTCGATCCAGTCCCTTTTGCTGCGCGGCATCGCGTGGGCGGGGAAACGCGAGGCCGATTCGCTGCTCGGGGAGAATGCGGAACTGGCAGACGTGCTGCGTTATCCGGTCGGCGGCCCGACGAAACCCGAGGAGGCGGGGGCGAAGATCGAGGTGCATCCGGAGTTCGAGCTCTCGCTGGTCGCCGCCGAGCCGCTGATCAACAAGCCGCTGAACATCGATTGGGACGCGAAAGGCCGGATGTGGGTAGTGGAAAGTCCCGAGTATCCCAACGGCCTGCGCAAGGCGAATACGGATGTTTGGAAGGAAAGCGGCTCCGTGAAACCTGGCGAGTATGAGCGCGAACCCCTCGACCGGATCAGCATTCTAACAGATACCGATGGCGATGCGCGCATGGACAAAAAAAATGTTTTCGCCGACAAGCTGGAGCTGGCGACCGGTTTCGTGTTTCACAAGAACGGCGTGATCGCTGCCGCCGCGCCGGACATCTGGTTTTTCGAGGACACCGATGGCGACGAGGTCGCGGACAAGCGCACGAAGCTCTACACCGGCCTCGGCAACGGCGATACCCACGCGGTGATCAACAACCTCCGCTGGGGTCTGGACGGCTGGGTCTACGCGACCCATGGCTACAGCGCTGGCGAGGTCACTGCGCTCGGCGCTCCGGAAAAAGCGAAAGTCCGCATCGGCTCGGGCGTGGTGCGTTTCAAGTCGGACGGCACGGAGATCGAGATGGTTTCCAGCAAGGGCGGCAACACGTGGGGCTTGTGCATGACGGCGGACGGCCAGTGTTTCTGGACGCAGCCGACCAGCGGCACCTTGCTTTTCCAAACCGTCCTGCCGGAAAGCATCCTCGCGAAGGGTAAGATGCCGGGCACGAACAGCTTTCATGGCATGGTGAGCGGGCAGAAGACCTTTCCGCTGATGGATTGGAAACAGGCGGCTTACAAGCAGATCGACTGGGTCGGCTCCTACACGGCGGCGGCGGGTTGTGCGATTTACGAGGGCGGTGCATGGCCGGAGAAATGGAACTACTCCTATTTCACCGGCGAGCCGACGATCAACATCGTCAGTCACTATTTCCTGAAAAAGGACGGCGTGACCTACGCGGCGGAGAAGGAAAAAGGCCGCGAGCAAACGGAATTCATGCGCAGCAGCGATCTGTGGTTCCGCCCCATCGAGACCCGCGTGGGGCCGGATGGCGCGCTGTATGTGATCGATTTCTACAACCAGGCGGTGATCCACAATGACACCCGCGGCCCGCAGCACGGCATTGCCAACGCCGCCGTCCGCCCCGACCGCGACCACTACTTCGGGCGAATCTGGAAGGTGATGCATAAGGAGGCGAAGGAGATCAAGGTGCCGGTGATCGTCAAAGATAGCGAGACATCGATGGATCTCGCTTTTGGGAGCGCGAACGCCCACACGATCGCAACCGCCGCCCGGATGATGCGGGAGGCGGGAAAGATGTTTGATATCGAGACGGGTTCCGTGGTGGAGAAATCCCTGCGCGAAGCCAGTGATCCTGCGCAGATCATAGCCGCTTTCGTGAAGGCGGAGGACAACTGGACTAAGTCCGCGTTGATCGCCGCCGCGAGCGGTCAGGCGTTGGATACGGTGAGCGCTTGCCTTTCCTTTACTCAGTCCGAGAAGCTACTTCCGCTCATCGAGAACCTAGTGCCCATCGCGCTGCGCGAAGATGCGGCGGGCAGCGTGGTCAAGTTGCTCAAAGCTACAGCCGCCGCGCCCGCTTCGGCGGATGACATCAAGGCGGGTGTCATTTCGGCGATTATCGCGGCGAAGGTCGCGCCGCCCGCGTTGGATCAGGATGTCACCGGATCGTTCACCGCGTTGCTGGAAAATCCGGTCACCGCACCTAACATGCTGCCTCTCATCGCGGCTTGGGACAAGGAGGGTATGTTGAAGGAGGCTCTCGGGAAACAGATCGCGGTGATTTCCAAGACGCTAGCCGATCCGAAGGCGAAGCGGGAGGATCGCATCGCCGCCGCACGGACGCTGGTTTCCATCGGAACGGATGACACGGTGGCACCCGCGCTGTGGATTTTGCAGCAAGCGGGGGAACCGCAGGAATTGCAGGCTGCCATTGTGGAGATGATCGGCACGACGGATTTCTCGGCGAAGATGGCGATGCTTTTCAATGAACTCGCCCCCTCGATCCGGGAGGCGGCGTTCGATGAGATCGTGAAACGCCCCGCCGCCGCGCTTGAATTCCTCAAGGGTGTTGAAGGCGGCACCGTCGATCCGAAGAACATCGGCCCGGGCAACGTCGCCCGCCTCCGCAGTCATCCCGACAAGGCGGTGGCGGCGCGGGCGAACGCCTTGCTCGACAAGCTCATGCCCGGCGCGAAGCAGAAGGCGGAGATCATCGCGAAATTCCTTCCCGAAGTGACCAAGCCCGGTAATGCCGCGAACGGAAAAGCGATGTATGCCGCCGCCTGCGCGGTCTGCCACAAGTTCGGCGATGTTGGCAAAGTTGAGGTCGGCCCCACCCTGACCGGCATGGGCAGCCACGGCGCGGCGGAACTGCTCGTCCACATCATCGATCCGAACCGCGAGGTCGATCCGACCTACTGGCAGTGGAACATCACCACCAAGAAAGGCGAGACGCTGGCCGGTGTGATCACCACGGAAAACAACGCGGTCCTCACGCTGCGCAACCAGGGCGGCGACACGGAAATCCGCAAGGAGGACATCGCCTTGCGCGTGAACACCCAACGCAGCCTGATGCCGGAGGGACTCGATGGACTGGGGCCGGAAAACCTGCGCGACATCCTAGCCTATATAAAGGTCACGGACAGCCCGCCACTTGAAACGTTCCCGCCCGACAGCACCTCCGCCACCGGACAGAGGTTTCTCGAACCACGCCAGACGCATCAGAGCTTGCGTGTGCTGGTGGTGGGAGCGGGATCTTCCCATCATTTTCCGCGTGACTTTATCGTCGCGGATGTGGAGACGCTTTCTAATACACGGGCAGATGTAATCGGCACGATGAATCTCGCCGAAGCGCTCGAAGCGATGCCCAAGGCGGACGTGCTAGTATTCTCGGGAAACCATGCGCAATGGGGCACGCCGGAATTCCAGAAAGCCCTCCACGATTTTGCGGACGCGGGGAAGGGGATCGTGCTGCTGCACGCGGCCACGTGGTCGCATCCGTGGGAGGGTTACAACAAGCGCTTTGTCGCCGGGGAAACGAAAGGCCATGGCAAAGGCAACGTGGCGGCGGATTGCATCCGCCCAGCCAACCATCCCATCCTCAAAAGCGTGCCGGAAACCTTCACCATCGCCGACGAGTCCTACCACTCCGTCTTTTTCAAAAAGGAAGGCCAGATGACCCTCATCGAGAACAAGCCCGATGGCAAAAGCCCCGATCCGCATCCCGCACTTTGGATCGTAAACGACCCCAAGGCGCGCATCGTCTGCTACACCCACGGCCACGATGACAAATCCCACGCCCACGAAGCCTACAAAACCATCCTCCGCAACGCCGTGAAATGGGTTTCCGAAAAATAACTCCCTGACCCTCATGTTCACCCACGCAGAAACCGCCCCGCGCGATACGACTGACGGACGTCACCACATCTGGCACTCGAAGCCCGGCCTCACGCCCACGGAAGATCTCCTCGTTGTCCACTGCACCATCCCGCCCGGCGGTGGCCATGCCTTCCATACCCATCCGAACAAGGAGGAGGTCATCTACCTCATCGAGGGCGAGGCCGAGCAGTGGTTGGAGCAGGAGAAACAGACCCTCGGCCCCGGTTCCTCCGTGTTCATCCCGGCAAGTGCCGTCCACGCCACCTTCAACCGCAGCGACCAAGATCTGAAATTCATCGCCGTTATCACACCGTGCTCCTCGGAGGGCGAGATCCATGTCGCCGTGGATCATCTGGAGCCTTGGAAAACGATCATGGCGGCCATGGGATGACGGAGTTTGATGGATTTGGTTAATCCTATTGGCAGTTAGTCTGTCCATCACTTGCTCGCTGTAAGATTTCCGATTTGAATTGCGTCTTGCGGGGTGATTGTCGTTGTGTTCCGATGACCGCATGAATCTTTTATCTGTTTTATTGTCAGTGGTTTTGGTAACGGGCGCCTGCAGCCAAACGGCTGACTACCAAGCAGTGGACGGACCGAACGTGCGGGTGATGCGGCATGAAGATGGCTCGCGAACGATTTTCTCCCGCAGTCCTGACGCCCGGACCCTTACCAAGAAAACCTATTCTTCAGGAGGCGCCTTGTTCCTCGTCACGATCTACAGGATGGACGCGCAGGGAAATCCGATGAACTGCAAGATTTACGACGGTAAGAAAAATGAAATGTTCAAATCGCGATACGGCTACCGGAAGTCGGATGGACAGCTTGTCGAGGAGCAGATGTTCGATTCGCGGGTGAAACGTATCGATCCGAACACGGGTGAGGAGATGCCTGTGAGGCGTTTCATCTACACCTACGATGCTCAGGGAAACCGCAGCGCGCCAATTTCTATCACGCTCTTACCCGGTAAGACCGCTGAGGAGGTCTACGGCAAACCATCTGCAATGGATGCCGATCCTTTCGATGCCCCACCGGGGCGCTGATTTTTCTGCAATGATTTCAGGTAAGATATTGCTCCCGTTATTAGTGGGCACCGCGCTCGGTGCGGCGGGCTGGATGCAGTGCTTGCGGGGAGGTGGCCCAGACGTAGCGGGTATTTCACGGCAGCTTAAGATCGCGGAGGAACAGGTCGCGATGCTGGAGCGCGAGAACGCATCCCTGCGGTCGCTTGCGCAGGGCGGCGGCGAGGTGGCCGTGCCACCGGAATTGATCGCGAAGATCGAGCGGGATTTCGGACTCACCTTTCTCTCCAGCCCGGTATTCCATCGCATCGCGGGGGAAGAACTCGGATACCGCATCGAGGCGGCGATGGAGAGCCGTTTCGGTCCGCAGGGTGTGGACGACAGGCAGGAAGCTTACCGTTGGATCGGCTGGCTGCGTGCGGAAGACATGTTGCTGGGGCAGATGGTCGCCGTGAAATCCGTAGGCGCGCTGGGATGGTTCGATGAGGTGACCGGTGAGGCGTGGGTGACGGATCGGTTCGATCTCAAGAACATCCCCGATCAGGCGGCGATGGTGCGGTTGCTGGTGAGGATCCTTCTGAACCAGCATTTTCCGCCGCCCTCCGCGTATCCGGGCGACGACGCGGCGCGGGCACGGGAAGCCTTGCACGCGGGTGCGGCCTCGGGCGCGGAGGCGAGGTTTTATGCGGCAAGCGCAAGAGGTATCGGCTTCATGCCTATGAACGACAAGAGCGCCGCCGCCCGCCTGTTGCTCACGCTTTCCGACTTCGTCCAAGGCGTCAGCCTTTTCCCGGCGGTGGAGGGGAAAGGGTTGGCCGACACGCTCTTTGTGAGAGGCTCGGAGGATT
>Ga0247831_1007081_pt1 | contig 12760 bp, 8 predicted proteins | sample LaCruzMarch2015__9_FD_192406 | JGI IMG/M metagenome (GOLD analysis project Ga0247831, IMG submission 192406) | Freshwater microbial communities from meromictic Lake La Cruz, Castile-La Mancha, Spain - LaCruzMarch2015_1m | ecosystem: Environmental > Aquatic > Freshwater > Lake | place: Spain...
TCACACGCCCAAGGGCGTCACGCTTTAAAATGCAGGTTGTTAAGTCAGAGTCCATGAGAGCCATACCTCTACGACTCCGGCTCTTACCAGCTACGACTCGACTACGGTGTTACGTTTGACGGATACGGCAGGCTGCTGTGGGTGATGCTTTCAATCCTGCCTTTATCGTTGTAGTTGTAGCTCGTGGTGCGATTCGAGGCGTCAGTCGTCGATTCCAGCCGTCCTCCATGAGTTTCGTCGTATTCGTAAGTGAGTGTGCTGGTATCGGGGTAGATTTTGGAGATGACACGATTGCCTTCGTCATATTCCCAGGCCACCCACTCGCCCCGGCCAAAACGCAGCTTGGTGACATTGCCATTGGCATCGTATTCATAGGCGGTGGTCTGTCCGCCAGGGCCGACGACCTGGGTGACCCGTTTGAGGGCGTCATACGTGTAGTGAGTGATGCTACCGTCCCGGGCCCGACTGCTGGTGAGGGTGCAGCAGGAGTGGGTTTTTTGGGTGTAGGTTTCATCAGGGTAGGTCGTCTTGATGCGGCGGTTGAGGTCGTCGTATTCGTGCAGCAATATATAGCCTTCCGCGTCCTGCTCCACAATCAGCCGCCCGATGTCATCATACTCGTAAAGAGCCTGCACTTTAAAGACCGTCTGGTTGGGAGCTTTGAACTCGACCTTTTCCAGACGCCCCTCCACAGTGTAAGTATTTTTAATCACGCCACCGCATGGATCGGTGGTCTCTAGCAACTGCCCGACGGCATTGTAGAGATAGGTCGTGTCATGCTGAACAAGCATTTCGTTGTGGAAGACGAAATTGAGCTGGGTGACCACATCCCGAGTCACAGGATCGTAAATATAGCCGACATCCTGCCAGGGAACACCCCCAATCATTTTGGATTGGCTAGCGACATCAATACCATTGGCCTCGTAATGCGTGATGTAAATGATTTTGTCTGGATCGGAATCCTCGCCTTCTTGGCGGGTCAAAACGTTGCCCTTGGAATTGTAGGTGTATTTGGTGGTGCGGCCATCCGGATGAGTGACCGTCTGAGGCTGGCCGGTGGAATGATAATTTGAATTGATCGTTGCGCTGCCTCCCTGTGGAATGGTCTCAGAAATCTTGCCTTGGCCGCTGGTCACAACGCTGTAGTCATAGGTGGTGGCTGTGGTGGGCGCGCTGCTATTATCTGGAGGAGCACCTTCCGCATAGTGCTTGGCGTCGCGATACCAGCCTTTAACAAAAACGCCATCAAAGTAATATTCAGATAACTGCCCGATTGGATCGGTGATGGTTATGCGGTAGTTTTCCCACATCGTTCCGCCCGGAGCAGGATAGCGAATGGTGCCATTGTGGATGCCATCCGCCGGTTCTGTGTAAAATTGCCAAACGCCAGTCGGCAGCGTGATGGAGTCCACAAACAATTCCTGAGTGCGCGTAACAAAGGTGCTAAGATTGAAAGGATCGCGCTCCCTGACCTGTGCGGCGGTGGTGTAGCCATACCCATAAGAGGCCCCACCCATATCAGTCTGTCCCGTAAGACGTTGCTGACCGTTGACTTCCGTGTAGGTGAAAGTGGCCTCGCGGTCGAAGGGATCAAAAATACTCGCCACCTTGCCATTGGCACCATACACGAGATCCCAGGTGCCACCCACGGAATGTGTGACTGAGGTGACGGCACCCTGGCCGTTATGGACGATGTCGATGGACGTGTCGTAACGATCCTCGATGCTGAGTAGCAGGCTTGCGGCACTGGACATCGCAGGGGGAACGCCGAAGGTAAATGTTGTGCCGGAGCGATTGGTGACTTCGAACTCAAAGGCACCCGTCTGCACAAGGCTGTATTCAGCATGCTCACTTTCTGCCGTGAATGAAACTGGATAGACTCCTAGGGTGCTGCTGGGGCTAAAACGGAGGAAGGCGGCATTTCCCCAGACAATCAGCACGGAGCCCGAGGGATCTTGCATGGCGTAGGCACTGTATTTGAAGGTCCATTTTTCTCCAAAGGGCCGGACGGAGATTAGGGAATCCTGGCTGTTGTAAGAAAGGGTCATGTCAATATTTGGACCGTGGGGCGCATCCCACCACATGGGGGTGTCCTTGATCGTCAAATTCATGTTGAGCGGGTTCACGCTCCACTCGGGCATGCCTCGGCACGAGGTGCATGTAGGGCAATCATCATCCGGTTCGGCGATGTCGCTAGGTTCCCTGGGAAGGCCGCAGCAGCCACCCACCGCCGTTCGCTTCCCTTCGGTGGAGGCTAGCAAAATTCCAGGCTTGGTGGGACACTCATCAAATACCACCGCGTAGCCGGACCACTGCCTCTGAAAATAAGTGTAGTCGGCTTCAGACACATGTCCCACACGGGTATCATAGAGACGAATCTTGCCATCCTTCGGCTGGGCCAACACAGCGACAAAATGCGCCTCGTTGTCATAATGGGCAATCCACGGCAGCGGGAGATCAGCCAAGTGCTCAGGAGTGGTCATCATCGTTTGTGCCCGCAGGCCATGTTGAGAGGCTAGGTCTTCAACTTCTTGAAGATTGAAGCCGTCTGGATTCTGAGTTTCCACCTGACGCAGCTTTTCCGCAGCTTCGGGTTTGCCCAAAATGGCACAGACCTCAGCCAGCGATTTTTGGGCACAGTCACGCATGGCGGTTTCTTTCTGTTTCATCATGCTAAGCCGCATGATCCAGTAGGAGGCATAGGTGCTGTGCGAAGGGCTATCCGCGGCTGTTTTGAGAGCCGTGAAGTGTTCCGACGCTTTCTGAAGGTTGCCCTGATCCATGGAGAGCGCACCAAGACGAAGAGTAATCTTGGCATTCATGGAATGTCCGATCGGGCTGCGTAACTTGGCGGATTCAAACCACTTTTGGGATTCATCAAAACGGCCTTGATACTGGCAATAACAACCCAGATGCAACTCACTCTCCGCTGCCCAAGGGCTGTCTGGAAAACCTGCCAAATGATCCACGAACATTTGATAGGCTTTATCGTAGGCGTGCAGGTTCCAGTTTTGGATGGCATTGCCGAAGGTCAGATTGTCCTGTTCTTGCTTGGCCCGCTTGGCTGCGTCGGCGATGTCTGCCGGATTGGCCGGAGCTGTGGGAATTAACTCCTCCCCGAGTTGTCCGGCCATGCGGAGATCCTTTTCCGTGGGTATCTTGGATAGATCAAGCAGGAGCAGACTGGTGCGCTCAGTGGGTCGTGCTTTGGCCGTCCACTCGATCTGTTCTGGAGTGAGATTTCTTGAGGAACGACGTTGAGGGGATTTTATCGAGGTATCAAGTGACGGAGAAACAGAATTTTTCGCCATTTCGCCAGACTTGCTTTTGACAAGTGGGCTGATGAGGCCTCTGCGATCCGGGCCGGCTAGCCAGTAACCAAAGGCCAGCAGAGCCAGAGCGGAAAACGCGATGATAATGGCACGAAGGGAGGGACGAGTCATAAGAGCGAGAAAAAAGAGAGGAGTGAGGATCAGGGCAGAAGCTGGGCATCAAGAGGCTCATCCAAAGCAATGAGTGGTGCCAGTGTGTCCAGGGGATTAGCTACAGGTTCGGTCTGTAACATGGCATTGATGGGATAGGCGTCGCTGCTGTCGATAACCTCATCCCCATCGGAATCCTCATGATTGGGATCAGTGCCCAACATCATTTCCACAAGGTAGATGAGACCGTCCCCATCACTGTCCTCCCCCCCGGGATCGATATGGTGGGGATCTAAATCATGAAGGTATTCCAAAAGATTATTGATCCCATCACCATCTGCATCGGTGGAGGCATTTCTTGGATCCAACGGGTCAAGCCCATAGGCAATCTCCCAACCATCCGGCATGCCATCGCCGTCCGTGTCAGCGAGCAGCGGGGATGTGCCATGAAAATACTCATCCCAGAGGGTGACGCCGTCATTGTCGGGGCCATCATCTTCTGATGTGAGATCTTCGAGGTCCGTCAGGCTGGCATAGAGTGAAAGGCTTTGGAACTCCCAGGCATCAGGCAAGCCGTCATTGTCAATATCTGCATCAAAAAAGTAAGCTGAACCAATGGAATGATTCACACTGGAGATCGAACAATCTGCGTAGAGGTTGGCAGTTGTCAGGGTAGTCGAAGTGTAAACGATCACGCCGTCTTTCAGGAATTCAATTTGGTTACCTTGGTGTCGGATGCCAAATTGAGTGCCGGAGCTATAATCGCCGACATCCAGGTCGGTGGAGGTTTCCGGCCGTTGGATCTTGGCCCCGGAAGCCGTCAAAAGAAAAGCGTACTCCAGGTCCGTGGCGGCACGGCTGTTGTTTGCATACGTCAAACCAACAGCCATGGAGCCTGTAGGAGACGCATAGAAAAACAGGGTCCTGTCGCCCGTAAAAGATTCCATGCTGACTGCATCCGCATTGTAACCCGCCGCGCCGCTGGTCTTTTGCAGACCGCCATTGGATCCGACTAAAGAGGTGTTGACCAGTGAAGTCCAGGTAATGGGGTGAAGCTCCGACAACCCCTGGAGGGGATCGGTGCCCAGCCGATATTCTAAAAGGTTGCTCACACCGTCTGCATCCAGGTCATCCAGCATTAAAAAGTCATCTTCCAAATTCTCATAAGAAAGGGGGGAACCTGGATATAGACGGGAGAGATGATGCAGTTCCCAGTCATCGGCCATGTAGTCTTCATCCAAGTCGCCGGTGTAGAGCTGTGCGGAGAGAACCTCGCTGCCGACATTGCGGAGGGCACAATCCACATACAGCACCCCATACGCCGGAACAGTGGAAGTGTAAAAAACCACGCCGTTCTTCAGGTACTCAACCTGTGATCCTACACGGCGGAGGGCAAACCGGGTGTTGGCATCATATTCCCCGAGGTTGGCTTTGTTAGCGGAACCTTCAAAAACGGCTGCATCTCCGGCGGAGTCAACCCGGATGCCATACTCCAGGTCGGTGTAGCTACGACTGTCATCACTGACGGTAAATCCAACTGCCAGATAGCTGCCGGCTTTCACCTGGAAGTTCAGCCTGCCGGTGTCAAAAACGGTCTTCGTGGCTACTGCATCTGCGTTACTCCAGGCTGCGGTCCCGGCAATCTTTTTCACCCCGCCGTTCACCGTTTCTTGAACGTTCGTGGTCGATGAGGGCGTCCAGTCAACATTGATGGAGCCGGAATAATTTAGATTCTGCGTAGGATTGCTGCCGTCTTTATATTCCTGGAGGTTAGTTAGGGCGTCCGCGTCCGCATCTCCTCCAGGCGTGAAGGCCTCTAGATCGTCGTAGTTGGCTACTTGGGGGAGGTATTTCAACTCCCAAGCATCCGGCAAACCGTCCTCATCGAGATCCCCGGTATAAATGCGTGTTCGGGTCAGTTGAGAGGCTGCCGTATAGAATGAACAATCCACACGCAAGGTGCCCGAGCTCGGCTGAGTGGAGGTGTAAACAACCACATCATCCTTGAGATAACGCACCTGACCGCCCACGCGTTGAATCGCAAAGACGGTCTCACTGCTGTATTCTCCGATTGCAACATTGGTTCCTTCCGGACGAATCGCAGAGGCCGTTCGCGATCCAGCAGCCACCTGGATGCCATAGTCCAGATCCGTATTGGCACGGCTATCATTGCCTGTCGTTAGTCCAACGGCGATGTGGGAATTGGCCACGATCTGGAAGACGATTTTACCATCCTCAATGATCGTCTGCGCGCTTTCCGCATCGGCGTTCCAGCCCGTCGTCGACCCCATCTTGACTAGCCCCCCCCTCAGAGCTGGTTAGGTTTTGAGTGCCCACATGATTTTGCCAAACAACCGTTTCCATACGGCTCAAGGCCTCCCAGGGATGCGTCCCATCTTGAAATTCCTGAAGATTGCTGAGGCCATCCCCATCAGCATCGCCCGCAGGCGTAAAGGCAGCTACATCAACAAATTGGTCGGCGGGAAACTGAGCTAGTTCCCAAGAATCAGGCAGTTCATCCGCATCGGCATCGCCATTGTTGATGTAGGCGCTAACCAGCTCGCTGGTAGAGCCCGGACTCGTTCGGAGGAAGGAGCTGTCCACCATCATGGTCCCAACACAGGCATGCACAGAAGTGTGCTTTAACACTCCATTTTGCCAGTAAGTGACCACCGTGCCTTCACGCTTGATCGTAAAGACCGTGTTCGCATCGTAATTATCCAGGATGAACCCTGCAGTAGCACCGTGATAAACCCGGGCCGTGTTGTCATCTTTGACGGTAATGCAAAAATCAAGATCTTGGTAATCAAAGCCAGCGTTATTCAGATTTAGGCCAACGGCCAGAACACTGCCAGGGGCCACCTTGAACGAAATTTTACCATCTCGGACCAACCGCTGAGATCCCTCACTGACAGCATCTCGATCCCAGACGGTGTTGCTGCCACCCGTCTTTTTAAGTCCCCCCTGGCTATTGGTGGAGACAAGTCCCGTATCTGCAATCCATTGGATCGGAACGCCTGGATCACTGCTGTCTTGCGCCAGGATCGGAGAGGTCAGCCAAAGACCGATGGCGATTGCCAAGACAGCATGGACAAGAGTTCGGGAATAAGTGCTCATGCGATAGTGTGTTTCTATTCTTAGAAAGACTAAGAACTGAAATCAACCTTAAAATGCAAAGCGCCGAGAATAAAGCAGGAATAAAAGCCATCAAAGCCCTCAATCACTGCCACCATCATCAAGCAATCATCTCCCGAGGAGCTGACACAAAACATCGAAGCAGGCTAGGTTGACCACCAAATAAGGTTTTCCAGACATCCGCAACGCAACCCCATAACAAGAGCAACTTCTGGCGGGTTGGTAGGGACAAGCACCGCTGGTGGCTAGCCTGTATATGGAAAAACGCCGAAGGTTTGAAGGCGTTTGGGATGAAGCGGAGCAGCACCTGAAGGGTGAGTCTGCCAGGAGCAGACGAATCAACCGAGTGAAATACGAGTCACCGATGGACTTTGCGTCTGGCGTTGCTCAAGAAGCTAGGTGTGAGTTTAACTTGACCTTGAATAGCGGGCTTCAGCCAGGATGATTGGTTGTTGCATTTAAATGGCGTCGCCATTCTTGACAATGGCGTTCATTCACTCACTGTTACCCGCATGCAAATGAGCCAACTGACATTGGAGGAACTGAACCAATTGGAAAAGCAGTTGAAGGCGGATCTGGATGCGGTGAGGCGGGTGCGGGAGATGGTGATGGGACAGATGCGGCAGAAGGTGCGCACGATGGTGACGATGGAAGACAAGAGCCCGCCCGCACCGGCGGAGAGTCCACCTCAAAGACCTGCTGAGACGGAACTCAAAATCGCGCCGTCGGTGGGTGTGGTGGTGGAGAGAATTGTGCAGGAGATTGAGGGCCGCTTCACCATCGGCACTGTGAAGAAACGCTTGTATGAAGCCCGGATCGGCCTGCATCCTGACTCCTCCATCCGATCCGCCCTGAACCGTCTGGTGGACCGGGGCATTCTGGAGGTGGTGACCTTGGGCGGGGGACGCCGGGGCAGCGTGCTCCAGCGAGTGGACTCTTGATCGCAGGCGAGCGGTTTTGGCCTTTTAGCCCGAGGTTTCTAGATGGCAGAACGCAAAAGGGACACGTGGTTTCAAGCCTACCGGACGTGACATTTACCATGGCCGGAGGCTGGCTTGGCTGGCCTGCGGTCTGGCTAAGAAAAAGAAGAAAGACTGTCGCTAAAGGACCTCTCGGTTTTCTTTTTTCGGTGACCGCTTCGCCGTTTCCAGATGTGAGGAAGCTGTTTCCAGTGACTGAGAAGCCATTAACTGGTCTCAGCTCGCCATTATCCAGTCTCTGGAAGCCATTTCCAGACGTCTGCTCGCTATTTTCAGAGGTCTGATCGCCATTAACAGATGTCTATCCGCCGTTTTCCAGTCACGGGAAGCTTTTATCTGTGACTGTTTTTGATCAACCGGAGGGCAGGTAATGGCTTACCATGAGTGGTTTTTGGCGATCCTTGAGTCAGGACAATCCATTCGTGTCCGGTTGGTCTTTGGGGAAGAACGGTTTGTTGGATTTTGAAGTCCGGTTTGGCGAGTGGAGTCTTTGCACGCCTTCGGCTTGGATCATTTAAGCTTTGAGACACATTAAATCTTACGAAATCATGTTCTGTTTTTGGCTGCCTCAGGCCGGGACTCAAGTTTTCTAAACCAAGTGCCGCCCGAGAGTCACTTCCAGATTTCTCTCCACGACAGCCCCCATACTGTCGCAAGTGTCAAAGACATCCGTACGATGGTATTCGCCGAGTTCGCGGGCGAGCTGGGCGACTTTGTCGGCAGGCTCGCGGGGATTGTTTTTCATGATCTGGAGAAGGGCGGTGATGCGCTGATGCTCGCTGATGTAGCGGCGGGCGATGAGGCTGCGTTCTTCGTCCTGATACTGGTTCATGGTGGGCAGGTTCAGGAGCTTGCCGCAGAGCCAGACGACGGGGTTGTTTTCCTTGAAGAACTGCGGGAGGTAGATGCTGCGGCGGCCTTCGTAACTCTGCTGATCGAAGTCAATGGCGCGGACGCGATACTGGACGTCTTCGAAGTCGGGGGTGATGTCGATGACGTAGTTGTAGCTGCGCATGTCGCCGAGGAGGCGGAGGAAGCAGCGTTCGCTGAATTTGACGAACTCTTTGGCGATGCGGACTCTGTTCACATCGGGGCGATCCAGGTGGTCGCGAATGAAGACGTCGCCGGGGACGCCGGCGATGTGCTCCTCCACCAGGGTGTTGCGCTGGGCGAGGTAGTTGATGCGGTTGGGGGAGAGGAGGTGCTCCAGTTCCAGGCCATAGACGCGGGAGGCGTCGGCGGTCTTGACGTAAAAGTGGTCGTAGTTGTCGTTATACTGGTTGACGACGCGGACGCGGAAGGGGCGGGAGTTGCCAAACTCGCAATAGTCCACACGCTCAACAAAAAGGTGGGGCACGGCATGGAGGTCGCCGGTGCGGAGGAGGGAGTAGATGCTGGTGAGGCGAGGATACAATTCGTCCTGCATCTGCCGGGGATACAGGACGCTGGCCCAGTGGGTGGGATTGCCGTTTTTGTCGTCCAGGGGGTAGCTTTCGGTGAAGCCGAGGAGGTCCTTGTAAGAGGCGGGCAGGGAGTAATGGCGGCCAAACTCATCGAGGTAGGTTTCCAGCTCGTCGGTGACGGGGAGGAACTCTTTGCGTTTGGTGATCTGGATGTCGGAGGCCATGGGTGACCATGGCGTGGCGCAATCCTCAGTCCAGCAGGAGCATGAAAATGCGATCAGGTGCGAGCGGGCTTCGGCGCACCGCGAATGCAGCCAAAGGCAATGAAGGCAGCACCGATGGCAATCATGAAGACGGAGAAGAACTGACCCCGGGTGAGGCCCAGGATGCCCTCCGAGCCGGAGTCTGGCTGGCGGACGAACTCCAGGCTGATACGAGCCACGGCGTAGAGGATGAAAAACAGGCCGGTGAGAATGCCGTGGGGGAGCCGTGGGTAGCGCAGGCGCAGGGTCAAAAGGATGGCTGAGAGGATGAGCCCCTCGCCCAGGGCCTCATAAAGCTGGGAGGGATGACGCGGGTGCAGCATGGCCTCCAGACCGGCCACGCCCTCGGGCTGGGTTTGGAAAAAGGCGATGATGTCCGGGCTGTGCATGGCCCCTGGCGGCAGGGAGACGGGCGTGCCGCCCTGAACGACGAAGTCCTCATGGAGGATCTCGGTGGGGAACTTCATGGCCCAGGGGACGGTGGTCACCCGGCCAAAGAGCTCCCCATTGATGAAATTGGCGATGCGTCCACAGAAAATCCCCAGCGGAGCCCCACAGACGATGGTATCGCCGAGGCCGGTCCAGGAGATCTTGTGCCGCCGTGCATACCAGAGGAGAAACAGCGCCACGCCTGCGATACCACCGTGACTGGCCATGCCGCCCTGGTTCAGCAAAAACAGACTCCACGGGGCCTCGACAAAGTGATCCCAGTCATAGAGCAGCATGTAGCCCAGACGACCACCCAGCACGACGCCAAAGAGAGCGACCATGGTGATGAAGTCCGCCACCTGGTCAGGCTTGATCTCCGAAAGTCCGCGTTTGGCCAGAGACAGCATCACCCGGTAGGTCAGATAAAAGCCCAAGACGTAGGCCAGCCCATACCAATGCACGGCGAAGCTGTCCGTAAAGCGGATGACGTGGGGGCTGAGATCGTGCAGGTAATAGGCGAGGAGGTCGGTCATGCGGTCAGGCAAGGCTTTCGGATCAAATCGGGCCGCTGGCAAGCAACGGATTGGATTCCTAGATGCCCCATCAATGGCCATCGGTGGGCGCGGTCTCCTCAGGCTCCGTATCCTCAATGTTCGCTGTCTTTTTCAGTTCGGCGATCAGTTCGTTAAACTTCGTATCCTTATGGGCTTCCAGAAGGCGCTGACGCACCGCTTCTTTCACCGCAGCAAAAGGGATCGGCTCTGCAGGCTTACGCCCCAGCAAAGTGCAGAGATGAAATCCAAGCTGCGTGGTAAAGACCGGGCTGATCTCCCCTTCCCTCATGGAAAAGGCGATGACCTCGAATTCCTCCATGAACTCCCCCCGTTTGAACCACCCCAAATCGATCTGCTGCTGCTCATCGGCCCGATGCTCCTCCGCCAGCTTCATGAAATCCTCCCCCGCCAGGAGTTGCATGCGCAGATCTCGCATTAGCTTAAAGATATCTGTGCGGCTCTGAGCTCCCTGAAGGTTCTTCGTGATGTGGGCCACATGAATCATTTCCTCTGTCATGTAAAGCGGCAGCTCACGCTCATAAGCCGCGTGCAGTTCGGCCTCCGTAATATCCGGGTCCGCCCCATAGACTTCCCCCAACATTTTATCCAGCCTCACCCCGCCTTTCACATTCTCACGCACCACGGCCTCGTCCTTGTAGGGCATGCCGATGTTCAGATAAAACTGCGTCTCGCCCCCGGCTTCCTCGATCAACTTGTTCAGGCGCGTCGTCACCTCTTCATCGGACACCGTGGGAAAGCGGCGCATGGACTCCTGATTCAGGAGAACACGAGAAACGAGATTGTCCTTGGCATAACCCCGAAACTCCGCATCTCGCTCACAACAGGCCACCTGGAGCATCCGCTCATAGTGCCCCTTCACATTGCGAAATTCCCCCTCGATAACTTCGTCGTCAATTTCTTCGCCGTTGATGATCAGTGCCATGGCTCATTCGGAGCGCAGACCTTGGGACAAGCAAGGCGAAAGTAGCATCCTCCAGGCGGCGGCACGCCGAAGCCACGCCCCCCCCAAAAAAAATCACCTCCTGTCCTCAGTCGGCAGGACGGAGGTGATTTCACAAAAAAGCAGGTCAAAACCCCGCCCGCCTCACGCAATCGAAGGCACAAGCACCATCGGGTTTGTCTCGGCAGCATAATCCACGCCCTCCAGACCAAACCCGAACAGGCGCAGGAAGCTGGACTGATAACCCGCAAAGTCACCGTATTCGGCCAAATTCTCGGTATTCACCTCCGTCCATCGCTGCCCCACCAGCTCCTGCACCGCAGGCTTCATTTCCCAGTCATCCACGCGGATTCTGCCCGCCTCATCCGGCTGCGGATTGCCGCTATACAGACGGTCCCGGAAAAGACGGTCCATTTGCTCGATCGTATCCTCGTGAGTCCCCTCCGCCTTCATCACCTTGTAGAGCAGCGAGATGTAAAGCGGCACCACCGGGATGGCCGAGCTGGCCTGCGTCACCAAAGCCTTGTTCACCGAGACCCAGGCCTTGCCATTCAGCGGCGCAAGCTTCGCATCCAGCGCACGCTGCACACTTTCCAGATCCTCCTTCGCACGGCCAATCGTGCCGTTCTTATAGATCGGCCAGGTCACCTCAGGCCCGATGTAAGAATACGAAACCGTCTGCACCCCCGGGGCCAACACACCCGCCGCCAGCAGCGCATCCATCCACATCTCCCAGTCCTCCCCGCCCATCACCGCCACCGTCTGTGCGATGTCATCCCCCTGCGCCGGCTCGATGGAAACCTCATTCACCACACCCGTCGTCGTGTTCAGGTTCTTGTTCGTGTAGATCTCACCAATCGGCTTCAGCACCGACTTAAAAACCTCGCCCGTCTTTGGATGTGTGCGCCGGGGGGAGGCCAAGCTGTAAATCACACAATCCACCTGCCCCAGGTCCGCCTGAATCGCCGCGATCACCTCCGCCTTGATTGCGTCAGAGTAAGCATCGCCATTGAAAGACCGCGCATACAGACCCGCCGCCTGCGCCTCCCGCTCAAACGCCGCCGAATTGTACCAACCCGCCGTCGCTGTGCGATCCTCCTCCGCCGCACGCTCAAAAAACACCCCAATGGTGGCAGCATCCGAGCCAAACGCCGCCGCAATGCGGGAAGACAGGCCGTAACCCGTGGACGAACCGATCACCAAAACCTTCTTCGGCCCGCCGGAGATGGGGCCACGGCCCTTCACCACGGCGATTTGGTCAGCCACATGCTTGGCACAGCCCTCAGGATGGGCGGTGGTACAAATGAATCCTCGGATCTTGGGTGCAACGATCATAGTCAGACTCATCGGGTAATGTGGGCAGCGCCGCTGGCAACTGATTTTATTGCCCCTCCCCCCTCGGATCGCCGACGCCCCCATCGGCCAACCATCCCTCGGAGTGCCGACGCTCTCTTCGGCCAACCCGTCCCTCCTTTCAAAACCCCGCCCGCTGAGGTGCGCTAAAAAGCTGGACCACAAAACAAGGGAATAAGCGACAATGAACAACGTGATGCGCAAACGCTATAGCAATGACTTTCGTGACCAGGCCGTGGCCCTGGTCGGCATGGGTAAAC
>Ga0247831_1007087_pt1 | contig 12753 bp, 7 predicted proteins | sample LaCruzMarch2015__9_FD_192406 | JGI IMG/M metagenome (GOLD analysis project Ga0247831, IMG submission 192406) | Freshwater microbial communities from meromictic Lake La Cruz, Castile-La Mancha, Spain - LaCruzMarch2015_1m | ecosystem: Environmental > Aquatic > Freshwater > Lake | place: Spain...
AAAAAAACTTCTCCAGCGGTGCCTCCGCATCCGTCTCGATCTGGCAAACCGTGCGCGTGCCGCTGGCAAAACACACCCCCGCCTCCAAGCGGTGCTCGCCGCCATCGAGGCGACACCGGCCCCGCCCGCCGGTGACCAGCTCCACCACAAGGTAGGGATAACGCGTCCGCGCCACCGCATAGTCCGGCCGGCAACGCTCCCAACCCCCAAGCACCACCGAGACCCGCTCCCGCCAGGGCCCCGCCAGCTGGAGGAAAAAGACGCGGCTTTCCGCCACTTGGGCAGCCAGAAGGGAAGGGGCGGCAGGCAAGCCGATATTATCCATGCCAAGGTCGTAATCCTCCATTCCGCTTGGTTGCAAACCTGCTAAAGTGTGCCGGTCGTTTTTCGACAAACCGCGAGCCCCTCGTCTCCCCCAACCACTTTACCGCCCGCCATGAAAAAACTCCCGAAAAAATCCGTCTACCTCGTCGCCAACGGCGATCTGCGCCAATCCGCCAACGAGAAGTGCTGGCCCGCTCAGGCCGCCATGGAAAAACAGCTCGCCAAGGTCGTCGCCTCGTTCGGCTACAAACTCGTGCGCGCCCACCCCTACAAGGCCGACGTGAAACACGGTTTCATCGGGTCCCAGAAGGAAGGCATGGCGGTGTTCGCCGACCTCGATCCCACCGCCCCGCTCATCGTCGCCGAGTGCGTCTGGCAATACTCCCACCACCTGCTCCACGGCCTCATCTCCCATCGCGGCCCCATCCTGAACGTCGCCAACTGGTCCGGCACCTGGCCCGGCCTCGTCGGCATGCTCAACCTCAACGGCTCCCTCACCAAGGCCGGGGTCAAATACTCCACGCTGTGGAGCGAAAACTTCGACGACGCCCTCTTCCTCGACGGCCTGCAGAACTGGCTCACCCGCGGCGCGACCAAACACAAGACCGCCCACGTCAAGGTCCTCGCCAAGGCCGTCGTCCCGCCCAAGGCCAAGGCCACCGCGAAAAAAATCGCCGCCGATCTGCTGGTGAAGAAGTCCATCATGGGGGTCTTCGACGAAGGCTGCATGGGCATGTATAACGCCATCATACCCGACGAACTGCTCTTCCAAACCGGCGTTTACAAGGAGCGCCTCTCCCAATCCGCCCTTTACTACGCCACCACCCAGGTCTCCGACGCCGAAGCCAAAGAGGTTTTTAACTGGTATAAGAAGAAGGGCCTCAAGTTCCACTTCGGCACCGACGAGGCCACCGAACTGACCGAGCGGCAGGTGCTGCTCCAGTGCAAGACCTACATCGCCGCCGTGCGCATCGCCGACGAGTTCGGCTGCGAGACCATCGGCATCCAGTATCAGCAGGGGCTCAAGGACCTACTGCCCGCCTCCGACCTCGTCGAGGGCACGCTGAACTCCACCGAACGCCCCCCGGTAAAACGCGCCGACGGCTCCATCATTCGCGACGGCAGCCCCATCCCGCACTTCAACGAAGTGGATGAGTGCGCCGGCCTCGACGGCCTGTTCACCGACCGCGTGCACGCCGCCCTCGGCCAGCCCCGCGCCAACACCCTGCACGACCTGCGTTGGGGTGATTGGGATAAATCCGGCACCACCGACGAATATGTCTGGGTGTTCCTCATCTCCGGCAGCGCCCCCGCCGACCACCACGTCAACGGCTGGGCCGGCTCGGATTCGCACCGCCAGCCCGCGATGTATTTCAAACTCGGCGGCGGCACCCTCCGCGGCATCGCCAAGACCGGCGAGATCGTCTGGAGCCGCGTGTTTGTCGAGAACGGCAAACTCAAGATGGACCTCGGCCGCGCCAAGGTCATCGCCCTGCCGACGGAGGAAACCGAGCGCCGCTGGAAAGAGACGACCTACCAGTGGCCCATCATGCACGCCGTGACCTACGGCGTGAACCGCGACCAGATGATGGCCCGCCACAAGAGCAACCATATCCAGGTGGCCTACGCGAACAGCGCGAAGGAGGCCGACCTCGCCCTTTACACCAAGGCCGCCCTCGCCGCCGAACTCGGCCTCGAGGTCGCCCTCTGCGGCACCAAGGCCGACGGCAAGGCGTTCTAAAGAACGCCTAACTTATCTAACCACGAAGGGCACGGAGAACACTGAGGGGACACCCAAGCGGATGGTTTGGTTATCTCCTCCTTTTCTCTCCGTGCTCTCCGTGTTCTCCGTGGATAAAACTTCCGATAGAAATCCCCATGTCCCTCGATCCACTCCTGAATCTCTCCCACCAGCTAGGCCGTGAAGAGCGGCGCCTTGCCATCCTCGGCGAAGGCAACACGTCCATGCGCCACGATGCGGAGACCTTTACCGTCAAAGCCTCCGGCTCGAACCTCGCCACCCTGGCCGCCACCGGCACCGCCACCTGCCGCTTCGACAAGCTCCTGCCCTTGCTCGCCGCCGAGGCGATGAGCGACGCCGCCGTGGATGAGGCCCTCTTCGCCGCCCGCATTTCGACCGACATGAAAAAACCCTCGGTCGAGGCCCTCTTCCACGGCTACCTGCTCACCCTGCCGGGCGTGAACTTCGTCGGCCACACCCACCCCATCGCGGTCAACGCTCTGCTCTGCTCCCGCCACGCCGCCACCTTCGCGACCCGCCGCCTGTTCCCCGATGAGATCGTATGCTGCGGGGTCGAGAGCGTGCTCGTGCCCTACACCGACCCCGGCCTGAAGCTTTCCCAAGCCATCAAGACCGCCGTCGAGGCCTACATCCTGCGTGTCTCCCGCCCGCCTCGCGTGATCCTGCTGGAAAACCACGGCCTGATCGCTCTCGGCGCCACCCCCGAGGCCGTCCTCGCCGCCACCCTGATGGCGGTAAAGGCAGCCGAGATCTTCGTCGGCGCCGCCGCCGTCTCGGGGGGCGAACCCCGTTTCCTCACCGCGGCACAGGTGGAGCGCATCGCCGGCCGGCCCGACGAGCACTACCGGCAAAAGGCCCTCGGACTCTGAAGCCAGAAACGGGGCAACGGCCAACTGTAGCCGCGACGCCTCCATTGCCTTTGCCTTTCGCGGCCGAGTGGACTCTCTCTGCGCCCTCCGTGTCCGCCCCGGCCCCCGCCCCCCCACTCCCCTCGCCCACCCGCGAAAAACACAGCGGCGTCTGCCCCGCCGCGCGCGGGGCCGTGCTGGCCGGCCTGCTCCACCGCAGCCCGGCCCCCGTCTGGCTGGTCGTGGCCGATACGCTGCGCGCCGCCGAACAACTCGCCGAGGACACCGCCCTTTTTTATCCGGCCCTGGCCAACACCCCGGCCCGCGCCGCGCTCGACGGCCTGGTGCTGCCCGAATCGCTGGCTGACTCCCGCGACATGGCCGAGGCCTTCGCCGCCTCGGCTGATCGCCAGGCCGTGCTCTCCCGCCTGCGGGCGACCCGCCAGCTCGCCAGCCTCCCGTCCGGCACTCCGCCCCTGGTGGTGTTTACCACCCCCGCCGCCCTGCTCCAACGGGTGCCCGCCCTCGAGGCCTACGCCGCCACCGAACTGACCTTGCGCCGTGGTGAAACCCATCCCTTCGCCGCCCTCGTCGAAAAACTCCGCGCCCTCGACTATGACGCCGAGGCCGTGTGCGAAGCCCCCGGCACCTATGCCGTGCGCGGCGGCATCATCGATCTCTACCCCATCAACGCCACCCAACCCTGCCGCCTCGATTTCTTCGGTGACGAGCTGGAGGAGATCCGCCTGCTCGATGCCGTCACCCAGCGCTCCGGCGACGCACTCGAGAGCCTCACCCTCGCCGCGTCGCCCCGCCTCAGCCTCGCGCCCTCATTGACTGGCCTCGCCCCCTACCTCAGCCCGGCCGCCCGCCTCGTCCTGATCGAACCCGCCAGTCTTGACGCGACTTTCAGCCTCCTCGCCCGGGAAAACCAGGGCCCCGCCGCCAGTCTCGCGCCTCTCCTCGCCCGTGTCGCCGCACTCGAAGCCATCGCCGACCTCGACGAGGCGGCCGCCCTTTTCGACCAAACGTCCGTGCCCCTGGGCGAGACGACTTGGGACACCGAGAGCCTTGCCCATCACCGGCGCTACCCGTCCGATGATCTCATCGCCCAGGACCGCCTCGCCGCCGAGGAGGCCTCTCGTCGCGATTTCCTCGACCGCCTCGCAGCCTGGGTCCGTGACGGTGCCGCCCTCGCCATAATCACCCCCCGCGATTCCGAGGAAAAACGCATCCGCGAAATCCTCGAAGCCTATCCGGCCGCGAAAAAGCTCCGGCCCGTTTTTCTGCGCGGCCAGGCCAATGAGGGCTTCCGCCTCACCGCCCGCCCCGGAGCGGCGCTGACCCTCGCTGCCGCCGGCCCCGCCGGGCGCAAGCGTGCCGCCGCCGGCCCCGCCCCGGCCCTGATCGTGGTCACGGAGACCGAGCTCTTCGGCCGCCACCGCGTGCGCCGTGCCCCCGCCTCGCGTCGGGCCACCGTGCACCGCGCCCAAGTGGACCAGTTGCTGGACTTCGCCGAACTGGCGGAGGGGGACTTCGTGGTGCACCTCCAGCACGGCGTGGCGCTCTTTCGCGGCATCACCAAACTCGATACCCGCGACGGTCCGCGCGAGGTCATCTCCCTCGAATTCGACGACCGCGTGACCCTCCATGTGCCCTTGCCCGAAGCCCACTTGGTGAGCCGCTACGTCGGGCTCTCCAAGGTCCGCCCCCAGCTCGGCCGCATCGGCTCCGACCGCTGGCAAAAAACCCGCGCCCAGGCCGAGCGTGCGACCGTCGATCTCGCCGCCGAGCTGCTCCGCATCCAGGCCGCCCGCGACGCCCAGCCCGGCCTCGCCCTCGCGCCGGACAATGACTGGCAGCGCGAGTTCGAGGGCGCCTTCCCCTTCGCCGAGACCCCCGACCAACTGAAAGCCATCACCGCCACCAAGACCGATCAGGAGCGGGCCCGCCCGATGGACCGGCTCGTGTGCGGTGACGTCGGCTTCGGCAAGACCGAGGTCGCCATCCGCGCCGCGTTTAAAGCCGTCCAATCCGGCAAGCAGGTCGCCATCCTCGTCCCCACCACCATCCTCGCCCAGCAACACCTCAACACCTTCCGCGAACGCATGGCCGGCTACCCGATCGCGGTGGAAATGGTGTCCCGCTTCCGCACCCGCACCGAGGCCAGCCGCATCATCGCCGCCACCGGCACCGGCCAGGTGGACATCCTCATCGGCACCCACCGGTTGCTGAACAAGGACATCTCCTTCAAGGACCTCGGTCTGGTCGTGATCGACGAGGAACAGCGCTTCGGCGTGAAGCACAAGGAACGCCTGAAAGCCCTGCGGGTATCGGTGGACGTGTTATCCATGTCCGCCACGCCCATCCCGCGCACCCTCTACATGGCTATGACCGGCGCGCGCGACATGTCGGTGATCGAGACCCCGCCGACCAACCGCCACCCGATCCAGACCATCGTGAAAACCTACGATGAACAACTGGTGGTGGAGGCCATCCGCCATGAGCTGCGCCGGGGCGGGCAGGTTTTTTACCTGCACAACCGCGTGCAGACCATCGCCCATGTCGCCGCCCGCCTGCGCGAGCTCCTCCCGGAAGTGGATATCGGGGTCGGCCACGGCCAGATGGACGAGGACGAGCTGGAGGAGATGATGACGGCCTTTGTCGCCGGCCGCCACCAGGTGCTCGTCTGCACGACGATCATCGAGACCGGCCTCGATATCCCCAACTGCAACACCATCATCATCGAGGGTGCGGACCGCTTCGGCCTTTCCCAGCTTTACCAGCTGCGCGGACGCGTGGGCCGCTTCAAGCATCAGGCCTACGCCTATCTGCTGCTGCACCGCCACAGCCGGCTGGTGGATATCGCGCGCGAACGGCTCAACGCCCTCCGCACCCACAACCAGCTCGGCGCCGGCTTCCGCATCGCCATGCGGGATCTCGAACTGCGCGGGGCCGGCAACCTGCTCGGCTCGGAACAATCCGGGCACATCGTCGGCGTGGGGTTTGAACTCTACTGCCAGCTTCTGCGCCAGTCCGTCGCCCGCCTAAAAGGCGATAAACAGGCGGCCGCCATCCGCGCCACGGTGAAGCTCGATTTCGTCTTTGTCGGCGAGGGGGAGTCCGCTCCGCGGACTGCCGCCGGCCAGACGACGGGCATCGCCACCAGCTACCAAGCCATCAAGGCCGCCCACGACGAGGCGGATGGCGCCGCCCCGGTGGCCCGCATCCAAGCCCGGCTGCCCGTGGGCTACATCGGCGAGACCCGTCTGCGTCTCGATTTCTACCGCCGCCTCGCCCTCGCCGGCTCGCCCGGAGCGCTCAAGGAACTCGAGGCCGAGCTGACCGATCGTTTCGGCAAATTCAATTCCGAGGTCCGTGCCCTCCTTCAGGTCACCGGCCTGCGGATCGCGGCCGAGCAAAAGGGCATCGTGAGCGTCGAGACCGACGGCGCGAAGCTGAAGCTCCTGCGCGCGGGCCCCGGTCGCCGGGACGACTATGTGCAGTTGAGCGGCCGGTTCCCCCGGCTGACGGCGGCAAAGCCGCTCGCTCGCCTGGGCGAGATTCTCGTCTATCTGCAAAACCTACCCGCACCCGCCGGTTGATCCGGCGGGCGGGGGGACAACGCCGTGTGGTTAAACGAGGTCGAAACGATCCGCGTTCATCACCTTGTTCCAGGCGGCCACGAAGTCGTGGACGAACTTAGACTCGGAGCCAGCCTCGGCATAGACCTCGGCCAGCGCGCGGAGCTGAGAGTTCGAGCCAAACACGAGATCCACGCGGGTGGCCGTCCACTTTACGTCGCCGGTGGCGCGGTCGCGCAGCTCGAAGAGTTCCTCGACCGGCGAGGTGGGTTTCACCACATGGGCCATGTCGAGCAGGTGAACGAAAAAGTCATTCGTCAGCGTCTCGGGCCGGGTGGTGAATACGCCGTGCTGGGCCTTGCCGTGGTTAGCATTGAGCACGCGCAGACCGCCGATGAGGACGGTCAACTCCGGCGCGGTCAGGCCAAGCAGCTGGGCCCGGTCGATCAGGAGCTTTTCGGCGGGCAGGGTGAAGCGGGCCTTTTGATAATTGCGGAAGCCGTCGGCGACAGGTTCGAGCACGGCGAAAGAAGCGACATCGGTCTGCTCCGGCGTGGCATCGGTGCGGCCGGGAGTGAAGGGCACGGTGAGCGCGTGACCGGCCTTTTTCGCGGCCTCCTCGATGGCGGCAGCTCCGCCGAGCACGATCAAGTCGGCTAGGGAAACTTTTTTGCCTCCGGTCGCGCTGGCGTTGAACGCAGCCTGGATGCCCTCGAGGGTCTTGAGCACCTTGGCGAGGCGGGCGGGTTGGTTGGCCTCCCAATCTTTTTGCGGGGCGAGGCGGATGCGGGCGCCGTTCGCACCCCCGCGTTTATCGGAGCCACGGTAGGTCGAGGCGGAGGCCCAGGCGGTGGAGACGAGCTCGGCGATGGACAGGCCGGAGGCGAGGATGTGCGCCTTGAGGGAGGTCAGGTCGGCGGCGTCCACCAGCGGGTGGTCCACGGCGGGGATGGGGTCTTGCCAGAGCAGGTCCTCGGCGGGCACCTCGGCGCCGAGGTAGAGGGCCTTCGGGCCCATGTCGCGGTGGGTGAGCTTGAACCAGGCGCGGGCAAAGGCATCGGCAAACTGATCCGGGTTCGCGAGGAAGCGGCGGGAAACCTTTTCGTAAGCGGGGTCGACACGCAGGGCGAGGTCGGTGGTGAGCATCGTGGGCAGATGCTTTTTCGTCGCGTCGTAGGCATCGGGCACGGTGGCCTCGGCGCCTTTGGCGACCCACTGGTGAGCGCCGGCGGGGCTCTTCACGAGTTCCCATTCGTAGCGGAAGAGGTTTTCGAAGTAGTTGTTGCTCCAGCGGGTCGGCGTGGTCGTCCAGGTGACCTCAAGACCGCTGGTAATGGTGTCGGCGCCCTTGCCGCTGGCGTAGCTACTCGCCCAACCCAGGCCCTGCTCGGCGATGCCGGCGGCCTCGGGTTCGCGGCCGACGTGGTCGGCGGAGGCGGCACCGTGGGTCTTGCCGAAGGTGTGACCGCCGGCGATGAGGGCGACGGTCTCCTCGTCGTTCATGGCCATGCGGGCAAAGGTCTCGCGGATATCGCGGGCGGAGGCGAGGGGGTCGGGGTGGCCGTTGGGCCCCTCGGGGTTGACGTAGATGAGGCCCATCTGCACGGCGGCGAGCGGGGTCTCCAACTCGCGGTCGCCAGAGTATCGCTTGTCTCCCAGCCAGGCAGTTTCAGAACCCCAGTAGACGTCTTCCTCAGGCTCCCAGACGTCGGCCCGACCGCCGCCGAAGCCGAAGGTTTTGAAGCCCATGGATTCGAGGGCGACGTTGCCGGTGAGGATCATGAGGTCGGCCCAGGATATCTTCTTCCCGTATTTGCGTTTGATCGGCCAGAGCAGGCGGCGGGCCTTGTCGAGATTGGCGTTGTCGGGCCAGCTATTGAGCGGGGCGAAACGCTGCTGGCCGGCGCCCGCGCCGCCGCGACCGTCGGCGGTGCGGTAGGTGCCCGCACTATGCCAGGCCATGCGGATGAAAAACGGACCGTAGTGCCCGAAATCGGCCGGCCACCAGTCCTGCGAATCGGTCATCAAGGACTCGAGGTCGCGCTTGAGGGCGGAGAGATCGAGCGTCTTGAACTCGGCCGCGTAGTCGAACTCGGTGCCCATGGGGTCGGACAGGGCAGAGTTTTGATGCAGCATCTTCAGATTGAGCTGATTCGGCCACCAATCGCGATTCGAGCGGCCCTCCGCTCCGCCCGGCGCGGGCACGGGCTTGGGCGTGGTGCCATGAAGGTGAGGGAAGGGGCATTTGCCGCCGGTGCTGGAGGGATGGTTTTCCATGATTATATCGAGAGCGCGCGAGGATTAAGGCAGGAAGTGGAAGGGGTGAAAAAACAGAAGCGCCAGCATACGGGCAGGCGCCCCCAGTGCAAAGAGGGTCAGCCAATTTCTTGTAACAATTTAACCGCAGACGCCGGGAGGTTTCGGGAGGAATCAGATGCCCTGCCCGGGGTCGGCGACGGCTGGAGTGGCATCCTCGGTGGCGACATCCCGTTCGGTAAACGCACCGGCCGGGAAGAGCCGGATATGGCGGAAAACCACCCAGGCCTCGTCGCCCGCGACGAGATGGAGCTCGGCCAGGCGCACCCGCGAAAGCTCGGCGTCGATGGCGTCGCCATTGTCCTCGCGGACCAGCGCGACCCGGCCGGTGTTGCCGGCGGAAAACACGTGCTGCACGCGCACGCGCACGCCGTGCTCGCCGTGATACTCGCGCAGGATGTCCACATCATGCGGGCGGACGTAGAGCACATCCGAGCCGGCGCCCGGCAGCGGATGGGCCTTGGTCGCGAAGCGGTTCACGTTGCCGAGAAACTCGATCACGAAAGGCGAGGCCGGGCGGTCGTAGACCTCTTGCGGGGTCCCGACCTGCTCGATCCTGGCGTTGTTCATGACGATAACCTCGTCGGCGAGTTCGAGGGCCTCCTCTTGGTCGTGGGTGACGAAGAGCGTGGTCACGCCGATCTCGCGCTGAAAGTGGCGCAGCCAGCGGCGGAGTTCCTTGCGCACGCGGGCGTCGAGCGCGCCGAAGGGCTCGTCGAGCAGGAGAACCTTGGGCTGGACGGCGAGGGCGCGGGCGAGGGCAATGCGCTGGCGCTGGCCGCCGGAGAGCTGGGCGGGGTAACGCGCGCCGAGGTCGTCGAGCTGGATGAGTTTTAACAGCTCCTTCACCCGGGCGTCGATGGCGGCGCGGTCGGGCCGCTCGCGGCGAGGGCGCACGGTCAGGCCGAAGGCGATGTTTTCCGCCACCGTCATGTGTTTGAAGAGGGCGTAGTGCTGGAAAACGAAGCCGACGCCGCGTTTGCCGGCGGGGACGTCGGTCACGTCCGCGCCGTGGAAATCGATGCGACCGGAGCCGGGGTCGGCGAATTCGAGGCCGGCGATGATGCGCAGCAGCGTGGTCTTGCCCGAGCCGGAGGGGCCGAGCAGGGCGACGAGCTTGCCGGTGGGGATCTCCAGACTGACGTCGGCAAGGGCGGTGTAGGCGCCGAAGGTCTTGGTGAGATTGCGGGCGAGGATGCTCATGGGGAACGTGGCGAGTAGGCAGCGGGACGGAAGCGCAGCGGCGGATTTAGGCGTGGCGGCGGGCGTGGGCCCACTCGACGAGGGATTTTAAGACGAGAGTGACAAGAGCGAGCAGGGCCAGGATGGAGGCGGCGGCGAACGCACCGACAAACTGGTATTCGTTGTAGAGAATCTCCACGTGGAGCGGGAGGGTGTTGGTCTCGCCCCGGATGTGACCCGACACCACGGATACGGCGCCGAATTCGCCCATGGCGCGGGCGTTGCAGAGGATGACACCGTAGAAGAGGCCCCACTTGATGTTGGGCAGGGTGACTTTCCAAAAGGTCTGCCAGCCGTTTGCGCCGAGGGTGATGGCGGCGTATTCCTCGTCGTTGCCCTGCGTCTGCATCAGCGGGATGAGTTCGCGGGCGATAAAGGGGAAGGTGACAAAGGTGGTCGCGAGCACGATGCCGGGCACGGCGAAGATAATTTTGAAGTCCTGCTCGATCAGCCAAGCTTGCAGCCCGGGAAGCCAGGGCTGCTCGGCGTCGAGGTAGTGGCCATACCAGCCCTGCGCACCAAACAACAGCACGTAGATGAGGCCGGAGATGACGGGCGACACCGCGAAAGGCAGGTCGATGAGGGTGATGAGCAGGCTCTTGCCGGGAAAGGTGAACTTCGCGATGCACCAGGCGGCGGCCACGCCGAAGACGAGGTTGGCCGGCACGGCGAGGCCGGCGGTAAGCAGGGTGAGTTTTAACGCGTGCAGGCCGTCGGGGTCGTTCAGCGCGGCGAAATAGGCTCCGATGCCGCGCCGGAAGGCCTCGGCGAACACCGCGACCAGCGGCAGCACGAGAAAAAGGGCGAGAAACCCGAGCGCGACGGCGGTGAGCGTGTAGCGCAGCCAAAGCGCGTCACGGGTGGCGAGCGGGCGGGTCGTGGAGCCGGCGGAGCGGGAGAGGGAGGAGACGGCGGAGGCCATGGTCAGGGTGTGGAGGCCTCAGACGGCGTGGTGGCGGCGGCTCCATTTCTGAAGCAGGTTGATCACCAGAAGCATCAGGAAGGAGGCGCCGAGCATCACGACGGCGATGGCGGTGGCTCCGGCGTAGTCGTATTGCTCCAGCTTGGTGATGATGAGCAGCGGGGTGATTTCGGTGCGCATGGGCATGTTGCCCGAGATGAAAACGACCGAGCCGTATTCGCCGAGGGCGCGGGCGAAGGCCATGGCGAAGCCGGTCAGGAGCGCGGGAACCAGCTGGGGGAAAATCACCCGCCGCAGGGTTTGCCAGCGGTTGGCGCCGAGGCTGGCCGAGGCCTCCTCGAACTCGGGCTCCAACTCCTCGATGATGGGCTGGAGGGTGCGGACCACGAAGGGCAGGCCGATGAAGGTGAGCGCGATGAAGATGCCGATCTCGGTGAAGGCGATCTTCACGCCGTAGGGCGCGACGAGGGCGCCGATCCAGCCGTTGGGCGCGTAGAGGGCGGTCAGCGCGATGCCGGCGACGGCGGTGGGCAGGGCGAAGGGCAGATCCACCAGGGCGTCCACGATGCGGCGACCTGGGAAAGGGTAGCGGACGAGGACCCAGGCGACGACCAAACCGAAGACGCAGTTGACCGACGCGGCGGCGAGGGAGGCGAGGAAACTGATGCGATAGGAAGCGACCACGCGCGGACTGGCGACGGCGGTCCAGAAGTCGTCCCACGACATCCCGAGCGTCTTGATAAACGCGGCCGAAAGCGGCAGCAGCACGATCAGGCTCAGGTAGGTGAGCGTGAGACCGAGCGACAATCCGAAGCCGGGTATGACGGAGCGGTGGGAGCGGGACATGAGGGGTGGAAGGGGAGACAGAAAGAGTCGCGACGACGCGGGGAGGGTGTCGAGCGTCGTCGCACTCCAGGCGGCTTAGTTCTTCAGGTAGATCTGGTCGAAGAAGCCACCGTCATCAAAGTGCGCCTTCTGCGCCTTCGCCCAGCCGCCGAAGGCCTGGTCGATGGTGAACAGCTCCACCTTCGTGAACTGGCTGGCGTATTTGGCGGCGGCGGCGGGATCGATGGGCCGGTAGAAGTGTTTGCCGGCGAGATCCTGACCCTCGGGGGAATAGAGATACTCGAGGTAGGCCTTGGCGACCTCGGCGGTGCCCTTGCGCTTGGCGACCTTGTCCACCACCGCGACGGGCGGTTCGGCGAGGATGCTAAGCGAGGGAACCACGATCTCAAACTGGTCGGCGCCGAACTCCTTCACCGCGAGGAAGGCCTCGTTTTCCCAGGACAGGAACACGTCGCCGATACCGCGCTGCACGAAGGTCGTGGTGGCGCCGCGCGCACCGGAGTCGAGCACGGGGACGTTCTTGTAGAGTTTCGCGACGAAGGCCTTGGCGGCCTCGTCGGAGCCGAGCTTGCGCTTGGCGAATTCCCAGGCGGCGAGATAGTTCCAGCGGGCGCCGCCGGAGGTCTTCGGGTTGGGGGTGATGATGGCGACGCCGGGCTTCACGAGGTCGTCCCAGTCCTTGATGCCCTTGGGGTTTCCCTTGCGGACGAGGAAGACGATGGTGGAGGTGTAGGGGGCGGAGTTGTGCGGGAACCGCGTCTGCCAGTCGGCGGGGAGGGCGCCGGCGTTTTTCGCGATGGCGTCGATATCGCCGGCGAGGGCGAGGGTGACGACATCGGCGCGGAGGCCGTCGATCACGGAGCGGGCCTGTTTGCCGGAGCCGCCGTGGGATTGTTTCACGACGACGTC
>Ga0247831_1007089_pt1 | contig 12750 bp, 12 predicted proteins | sample LaCruzMarch2015__9_FD_192406 | JGI IMG/M metagenome (GOLD analysis project Ga0247831, IMG submission 192406) | Freshwater microbial communities from meromictic Lake La Cruz, Castile-La Mancha, Spain - LaCruzMarch2015_1m | ecosystem: Environmental > Aquatic > Freshwater > Lake | place: Spain...
TGAACATCGAGCCATGGCCGGCGGAGAGCACGAAGCGGTCGCGATTGAGCCAGCGGGGGGCGCTGGGGCAGTGCGAGAGCGCACCACCGAAAAGGGCGGCGCCGACTTCGGCAGCGCCAAGCGGCAGGCCGAGGTGGCCGGAATTGCTCTTATGGACGGCGTCCATGGCGAGGCCACGGGCCTGATTGGCGGCTAAGGCAAGGAGAGGGAGATCGAGGGCCATAGGGAAAAGATTAAGACTGGAGTTAAAGGTTGAGAGAGGGAGGAAAAGGTCGTGAAAGGAACTGAGTAGAAAGGCGCGGCGTGGCGGGGAAAGCCCAAAGCCCTGAAAATGATCGCAGATGGGAAAAATTCCGCCGAACCCGGGGGCCGGCGCCGCCCGAAAGCAGCAGGGAACGAGACGTTTCTGCGTAAAAAAACCCCGGGGGCACCGGGGTTTGGTAAGACGATCGGCAGAAGGGCCGAAAATCAGGCCGAAGCGGCCGCGGCAGCGGCGGCCTTGGCGTCGTAGCGCTTGACGTTGACCTGCATGGCGGCCTTGCCCTTGAGATCGCGGAGGTAATAGAGGCGGGCGCGGCCGATCTCGGCCTCGCGATCCACCTCGATCTTCTCGATGTTCGGGGAATTTACCGGGAATACGCGCTCCACGCCCTCGCCATAGCTGATGCGGCGGACGGTGAAGGTCTCGTGGATCCCGTGGCCCTTGCGGGCGATGACGATGCCGGCGAAGAGCTGGGTGCGCTCTTTGTCGCCCTCGCGGACTTTGGTGTGCACCTTCACGCCGTCGCCGACCTTGAAGGACGGAACGTTGCGGATCTGGGCGGAGGTGATCTCTTTGATGATCGGGTGGCTCATGGCGGTAAAGTGATTAAGGTTTTTCGAGTAAATCGGGACGGACGAGGCGGGTTTTCTCCACGCGTTGCTCGTGCCGCCACTTTTCGATTTCAGCGTGGTTGCCCGAAAGGAGCACTTTCGGCACGGACTGACCTCGGAATTCGGCGGGACGCGTGTATTGCGGGAAGTCGAGAAAACGACCGGTGAAGGATTCGTGTGTCAACGACTTTTCGTCGCCGAGCACGCCGGGGATGAAACGGGCGAGTGCATCAATGACCACGGCCGCCGCCAGTGTGCCATTGGTCAGCACATAGTCGCCGATGCTGATTTCCTGGTCGATCACAGTATCGCGAATGCGTTGGTCGATGCCTTCGTAATGACCGCTGAGAAAAATCAAATGCGACTGGACGGACAACTCGCGGGCAATCTTCTCCGAAAAGGGCACGCCATCCGGGGTCAAGTAAACCCGCCGGCAACCCGGAGTCTGGAGCTGCTCGATGGCCGCGACCACCGGCTCGGGCTTCATCACCATACCCGCGCCGCCGCCGAAGGGGCGGTCATCGGCTGTGCGATGTTTATCGGTGCACCAGGCGCGCACATCGTGGACCGACACGCCTAGGAGCCTGGCCTCGACCGCCTTGCCCAGGATGCTCTCGGCTAGGAAGCCGTCGAGCATGCGCGGGAAGAGCGTCAGGACATCGATTTGGAGCGACATGGGTGGAAACGAAAGCGCCCCGGACGAAGAGTCCGGGGCGCGCAAGGGTCGAGAGCGGTCCAAATCAGGCGGCAGGCGTCTCGGCGGCGACCGGAGCGGCAGCGGCGGCCTTGCGGGCGAGCTTGATCAAACTGTTCGCGGTGTCAGTAGGCAGGGCGCCCTTGCTGAGCCAGTAGTCAGCGCGCTCGAGACGGAGGATAAGACCATCCTTCTTGGCGCGAGGATTATAGGTGCCCAGCACCTCGGTGGAGGCGCCGTCACGGCGGGAGCGGGCCTCGGCGACCACCACGTGATAGATGGGATTGTGGGTCGAACCGATGCGGGAGAGGCGGATTTTAAGGGCCATGGAAGATCGAGGGACGAGGGCTAGTGATTTGGAAAAGGGTGGAAAACACGGGTCGCGAGCGCTGGTGTCAAGTCGCCATTTCCCGTCCGCCAAACCTAAATCCCCGCCCGCCGCGGAGAAAACGCCCTCCAAGCGGGGGGCGACCGGAGACAAACCTTGACCGCCTCCCCACCCTGCTGGGACTTTGCTTCTTTATGAAAGCCGGAATCGTCGGTCTCCCCAACGTGGGCAAGTCCACCCTCTTCAACGCCCTCACCCGCTCCCGCAAGGCCGAGGCGGCGAACTACCCGTTCTGCACCATCGACCCCAACGTCGGCGTGGTCACCGTGCCCGACGACCGGGCTTACGTGCTGAAGGACATCGCCAAGACCAAGGTCGTGATCCCGGCCGTGATCGAGTTCGTCGACATCGCCGGCCTCGTCGCCGGCGCCAGCAAGGGCGAAGGCCTCGGCAACCAGTTCCTCGCCAACATCCGCGAGACCGACGCCATCGTCCACGTGGTGCGCTGCTTCGAGGACCCCGACGTCATCCACACCATGGGCTCGGTCGATCCGGTCCGCGACATCGAGGTGATCACGACCGAGCTCGTGCTCGCCGACCTGGAGTCGGTCGAGAAGCGCCTGGCCAAGACCCAGAAGCTCGCCAAGTCCGGCGACAAAGATGCCCAGGCCGAACTGGCCATCTTGGAAAAACTCATCCCGCACCTGAACGCGGGCAAACCCGCCAACGTCCTCGATTGCACCGACGACGAGAAGAAGCTGCTCCAGTTCTTCCAACTCCTCTCCGCCAAGCCCGTGCTCTACGCCTGCAACGTGGCCGAGGGCGACCTGGCCGACGCCGAAGCCAACCCCTTTGTGCAAAAGGTGGCCGCGTTCGTGAAGGCCCACCACGACGCCGCCTACGTGCCGATCAGCGCCCGCATCGAGGCCGAGCTCATCGACCTCTCGCCCGAGGAGGCGAAGGAGTTCTTGAAAGACCTCGGCGTGACCGATTCGGGGGTGTCGAACCTGATCCGCGGCAGCTATTCTCTGCTCGGGTTGCAGACCTACTTCACCGCTGGGGAAAAAGAGGTGCGCTGCTGGACGATAAAGAAGGGCTGGAAGGCCCCGCAGGCCGCCGGCGTGATCCACACCGACTTCGAGAAAAATTTCATCAAGGCCGAGGTCGTGACCTACGAGGATCTCGTCCGTCTCGGCAGCACCGCCGCCGCGCGCGAAGCCGGCAAATACCGCCTCGAGGGCAAGGAATACGTCTTCCGAGATGGCGACGTGGCCCTCTTCAAGGTCGGCGCCTGAGCCTGTCCGATCGCGGCGAGCTATTGTTTTGATTCCGCCTCGGAGCGACGCATGGGCATAGCGTCGATCAAGGCGAACAGGGCCTCGGCGGAAACGGGCGCGGCGGCGTCAAGTTTCACGCCGCCGTCCTTGCCGATCAGGCGGACCCGGAAAGCGACGGCTTCGCCCCGCGTGACGATATAAAGATCGCGCTCGATCAACCCCGCCCACACCGGCAGGAGCGCGGCGGCCTGGGTCTGGTAGTCGGCGGCGGCCGTGTGCGGGGTGTCGATCACCAACACCCGGTGCTTCCAGCGATGGCTTTCGAGGTCAGGCAGAGGAGGAGTTTCGGCGGAGGGAGGCACCGGGCCGGCGACGAACAGGACGGACGCAAGACCAGCCGCGAAACCCGGGGTGATTGAGCGCATCACGCAATTTGTCACCGTCGGCGCGCCAAGCAAATACGGCGAGAGAATTCACCCCGCCAGCAGCGCACTGCTCGCAAGCAAGATGACGGCGGGGGCGGCCAGCACCGCCGCCGTGAAACCCTCGTCGGTCGTGGGCCCCGAGGTGGTCGAGGCCTTCACCGCCTTGCCCGGTCGTGAGGTCTGAGGGGTAAACTTTCCCGCGCGGACCAACGCTGGCCCGCTCCCGCCGAGCTCAGGCGGCGGGAGCGGCGCCGGCGGCGGGTTTCGCCGGCACGAGGCCGCCGGTGCCGACGGCGTGGAAGGTGGCGTCGGCGGGCAGGATCACTCGCTCGCAGAAGTCGCCGAAGGTCTCGCCGGCGCCGCGCTCGAGGGCGTAGCGCTTGATCACGGGCGAGAGCAGTTTCACCGCGTCGTCGATCGTGATGCTCGGGGAGACGAGGCGGTTGAGGCGGCTGCCGTTGTAGGCGGCGCCGAGGTAGAGGGCGTATTTGTTGGGCGCTTTGCCAACGAAGCCGATCTCGGCGAGGTAGGGGCGGGCGCAGCCGTTGGGGCAACCGGTCACGCGCAGGCTGATGGCGTCGTCGCGCAGGCCGGCCTCGTCGAGCACGGTCTCGAACTTCGCGAGGATGTCGGGCAGGGCGCGCTCGCTCTCGGCGAGGGCAAGTCCGCAGGTCGGGAGGGCGACGCAAGACAGCGCGTTCAGGCGCAGGCCGGAGCGGGTGTTTTCCTTGTCCAGGCCATGCTTGGCGAGGATGGCGTCGATGGCGGGCTTTTGCGCAGCGGCGACTCCGGAGATGGTGACGTTTTGCGAAGGCGTGAGGCGGAAGTCGGCGGTGGTGCCGTCGAGCGTGGCGGCGACCTCGCGCAGCGCGGTCTTCATCGCCCAGCCGTCGCGGTCGACGATGCGGCCGGAGAGGATGTGCAGCCCGTAGAACCAGGTGCCGTCGGCGTTTTGGTGCCAGCCGTGCGGGTCCTGGATGGTGGTGAAGACGGCCGCGCGGGCGGGCGCGAAGACGACGCCGCTGCGTTTCTCGACCTCGGCCTTGAACCAGGCGATGCCGCGGTCGGCGATGGTGTATTTGAGGCGGGCGTGTTTACGGTTGGTGCGGTCGCCGTGGTCGCGCTGGGTGGTGAGGACGGCGTCACCGATCTTGTTGACGTTTTCGCGGGCGATGAAGCCGAGGGTGTCGGCCAGGCGCGGGAAGGTTTCCTCGTTACCGTGGCTCATGCCGAGACCGCCGCCGACGGTGACGTCGTAGCCGAGCAGGGCGCCGTTTTCGATGACCGCGATGAAGCCGAGATCCTGCGAATACACGTCCACGTCGTTGGAGGGTGGAACGGCGAAACCGGTCTTGAATTTGCGCGGAAGGTAGGTGGCGCCATACATGGTCTCGACCTCGGGCTCGCCGCCGGCGACGAGTTCCTCGTCGAGCCAGATCTCGTGGTAGGCGCGGGTCTTGGGCAGGGCGTAGTCAGACCAGCCCTTGGCGTCCTGATAAACCTGTTCGAGCACGGGCGACTGCTCGGGATTGACCGGGGCCATGACGTTGCGGTTCACGTCGCCGCAGGCCGCGATGGCGTCGAGCAGGACCTGGTGCATGCCCTGGATGAGGGGCTTCATGTTGCCCTTCAGCACCCCGTGAAACTGGAAGGTCTGGCGGGTGGTGAGGCGAAGCGAAGGCGAGCAGAGATCGGTGGCGAGCCGATCGAGGACGAGCCACTGGGCGGCGGTGGCTTTGCCGCCGGGCAGGCGCACGCGGAGCATGAACGAGTAGGCCTTGTCCTTGCCGGCTTTTTTGAGGGCGAGACGCTGGTCGCGGTCGTCTTGCTGGTAGGTGCCGTGGAACTTGATGAGTTGCTCACTATCGGCCGAGACGACGGCAGTGGACGTGTCGGCGAACTCCGCCTTCAGGTTGCCGCGCAGGTGGTGCGAGGCGGTCTTGATGCCCTCGTTGGCGACGAGGGGCTTGGGCGCGGCAGAATCGGAGATCATGGCAAAAAGGTAAGGATATGAACTTTGCCCATGTTTACGCGGTCGCAAGGTCGTTTTCCACTTGCTGCGTCTCCCGCCCCCCGACGGCACCGTCGAGGTGGTTCTTGCAAAATTCATGAAGGCTGTTCATTTGAACAGTATGCTTACCGACCGCCAAGAAGAGATCCTCGATTTCATTCGCTGCCACCAGCAGGCCCACACTGTGCCGCCCTCCACCCGCGCGATCCAGAAACACTTTGGCTTCGCCTCCCAAAATGCCGCCATGAGCCACCTGCGCGCCCTCGCGGCCAAGGGCGCGGTGCAACAGTTCGGGGATGGCTCGTGGGGCCTGAAAGTTTCGGAAATTCAAGGCCTCTTCGACCTCCCCATCTACGGCGCCATCCCCGCCGGGCTACCTGATCAACGCGAACAAGAGCCGGCCGAGACCCTCGCGCTGGACCCGGCCGCCTTTGGCCTCGGTGGTCGCCCCCGACAGGCGTTGTGGGGCCTGCGCGTCACGGGTGATTCGATGCTCGGCGCACATATCTGTGACGGGGATATCGGCCTCTTTGAACGTCGTGAGGCCCGCCCGGGCGACATCATTGCCGCCTTGGTGGATGGCGTCACCACCACGCTCAAACGCCTTGTGCTGGTCGATGGCCGGGCGGTGCTGCGGGCCGAGAATCCACGCTATGCCGATATCATCCCCACGGAACGCCTTGAAACCCAGGGCGTATTGGTGGGCTTGGTGCGCCAAAACCCGGCGCGAGCCTAAAAACGGGGCCTCCCGGCCCATGCGCTGAGGCGGCGGCGAGTTTAAGCCTTATTGGCCACCGGACCTCGCGCAGATGGAGGGGAAGACGGCTTGGCACGGCTCGCCTGAGCCAAGAACACTCGGTTGAACGGCGGAGCAGCGGGGCGAGGAGGCGAGCCGATTGCGGCGCGGACCGAGCGCAGCCCGGAGCCGTAGGCGAAGGGTGAGCCCGCAAGGCGAATAAACCCCGAAGAGTATTTCGAGCCGAGGGACCCAACGAAAGGTGACGCCAAGTCGCCTCGATGCGACCCGGTGGACCGCATCCCGGCTGCGGTCCACCACGCCAGCAACTCTGTGACACTTTATTTACATAACCAATTGCATTTTAGCAATTATGGCCGATAGCGTGAGAGGTTGCCCAGCCTACACCCTTTTCTGCAAACACATGGCGCGTCGTATCGCATTTTTGAATTATAAAGGCGGCGTCGGGAAAACATCCCTCGTCGTCAACATTGCCGCCTGTCTGGCGCAGCAAGGGGCGCGGGTGTTGCTCTGCGATCTCGATACGCAATCCAATGCCTCGATCTGGCTTCTGCGCCTAGAACGCTGGAACCGTCTCGTTTCCGGCACCCGTGGCACGGTGTTTACTCTGTTCCAACCGGATCCCCCGGCGCTGGCCGATCTGATCGTGCGCGATGTCGTGGAGGATAGGGAAGGGAGAAGGATCCTCCCTGGTCTGGATCTGCTCCCGACCAGCTTTAATCTCGTCGATCTGGAGGCCGACTATAGCGGCCCGCCAGGCAAACCCGCCTACGTCCACTTCCGCGAAGCGCTTTCCACCGTCGAGGCGGATTATGACTTCGTCCTGTTTGATTGCCCGCCCAACGTCCTCCGCGCCTCGCAGTGCGGCGTTTTTTCCGCCGCCGAGATCTACGTCCCCGCCAACCCCGACGCCCTTTCTTTGATCGGGTTTACCCTGCTGGTGGAAAAGCTCGCCTCCTTCCACGACACCGCCGCCGGTTTCCGCCGCCATGCCCTCGGCCCGGCCGCACAAATCGAGGGCATCCTGTTCAATGCGGTGAAAAGCAACACGGACGTGGAGGTGCCCAAAATGCGCATGCAGCTGCGCCTGAACCAGTTCAAAACAGCCAAACGCGTGGCACGCGGCGCGAAAATCTTCGCCGCCCAGGTGCGCGATGCCACCGTCGTGCGCCGAGCCGTGACCCTAGGCCTGCCCGTGGCCCTTGTCTCGGCTGAGACGGCCGCCGATTCCAGCGGTATCATCGCCGATTACCGGGCGATCACCCGGGAGCTCTTCCAACACACCTTCTCCTATCAAGCCTGAGGTCCGCCACCGCGAGGTAGTCCAAATGCGATGCCGGACCGTCGCCCCCCGGGATCAACGCAACTTGGTCAACTCCTCGGCCACAGTTTTGGGAGGCAAGGGGTAAAGCGCCTCCGACTTGACCACTTCCTGGCCCAAAGGCCCCAGAACAAAGCTCAGGAACTCCCGCTGCAAATCAGTGGGGGGACCAGCGGGGTTGCGATTGGTGATCAAGAAAAGTGGACGCGCCAACGGATAGGCACCGGAAAGGGCCGTTTCTTCCGACGGCTGGATCGGGGCGGCTCCATCCGCCGGGATAATAGCGGCAACCGCAACTGAATTTAATCTGTAACCGAGCCCGGAATAACCGATTCCAAATTTATCTGCCGTTACCTGCTCAACCACCCGCGAACTGCCCGCCTGCTCCTGCACCCAAGGGCCAAACTCGCCTTTGCTTAAAGCCGAATCACGGAAAAATCCATAGGTCCCGGAGGCTTTGTTACGACCATAGGCATTGATCGGGGCGTTCGCCCATTCGCCGCCCAGACCGAGCTGTCCCCATGTGGTCAAGCGCTCGCCAGCGCCACGTTTGCGGGAGGAGGAAAAAATCGCATCCAACTGCTGCAACGTGATGCCCTTCCGCGCGATCGGGTTGCTCGGATGCACGAAGAGGCCAAGGGCATCGATCGCCACCCGCACTTGCGTCGGCGCATACCCAAAACGCTCCTGGAACTTGGTGACCTCGGGTTCCTGCATGGCGCGGCTCATCGGACCGAAGTCAGACTGCCCCTCGACCAGAGAAGGCGTGGCCGTGGAGGACCCACGACCTTCGTGCACGATCCTCAGGCCGGGATGATACTTGATGAAGATCTCCTCCCAACGCGCCACCAAGACATCCATGGTATCTGACCCGATCGAGCGCAGGCGGCCGGTCAAAACCACGGAAGGCTTATAGCGGCCATCCAGCTTAGGGGCTTCGGCCACCTGCACGACCGGAGCAGGCGCCGGTGCGGGGGCCGCCACCACCGGCGCAGAGGGAGCGACCGGCGTCGGGGTCGGCGCGACGGCCGGCGCCGCAACCGCTGGCGCGGCGGCACCGGGCTCCGCGACCATCGCGTTGATGATCTGCAAGGCCTGCGTCTCCGAAATGACGCCCTTGGCCTTCAGATCAAGGATGCGGGCGATTTCGGAATCACGGGATACCGCCGGAGCCCTCTCGCGAATCACCAGCGGACTTTGGCAGCCATTAAAAAGGAACAAGGCGGCGAACGCCGCGAAACAAAGCGAAGGAATCGTCTTCATGAGGAGGAAACAAAAAGGAGGGCAGGATGGAAAATCAGCGGGAAGAAAGGTCGGGCTCGAGGGTGATGCGGAAGCCGATGTAGGGCGTGGTCACCGCCGGCGAATACTCCCAACGATTGGCCGAGCGGGCATCGCTGGCCGGTGCGTTCCAGCCGCCGCCCCGGACCACCTTCATCGCCAGATCGACGCTGCCGATGACATCCTCGGCCGGTCCGGTAGGATCGATCTGATCGGCCCGAACATAGGGTGCACTCCAATCCGCGCACCACTCCCAAACATTGCCATGCATATCGCGCAAACCCCACGCATTGGCCCGGCCACGAGTGGCCACCGGAGCCAGCGCACCCGAGGAGGCGGAGGAACCATCTTCGATATTCGCATCCCGGGCCGACAAGCCATCGCTGCCGAGGTTAAACGCCGTCTCGGTTCCCGCTCGGCAGGCATACTCCCACTCCGCCTCGGTCGGCAGGCGATACCGCCTGGCCTCCATCGCCGAGAGCTTATCGCAAAAGGCCCGCGCCTCATCCCAACGCACGCTGTGCATGGGTAAATCGGGCCCGATGGTCTCGCCCTTGGCCCGCGCCGCCGTAATGGTGCGCGAGGCAGCCCCCGGCCCCATGACTTGGTCCCACTGGCGCTGAGTCACCTCAGTGACGCCCATAAAAATGCCCGCGCTGAACTTCACCAGCGCCTGCTCCTCATCGGCACTGCGCCCGGGCTCGGCCGTCCGGCTACCTCGGGTGAACTGCCCCGGTGGCACGTAAACGAACTCCATCCCGTTGGCCGCTCGTATGGCCTGTCCCGCCTTGAACTTGTGGAGGAAAAGATGCGCCCGAGCCCCCTCGTTGCGCTGATCCAGACGGAGCGCCTGCTCGTAAAAATACGTCGCCATATCCAGGTCATTGCGCTCCAGCGCCTCCTTCGCGACCAAGGATAACCGCGCGGCAATCTCCCCCTGCGTTTCCTCGACCAGAGCGATCGCCTCATCCCGGTTCGCCACCGCTTCCGCCCAGACGGAATTCTTCGCGGCCACATCCGCCTTGCCCAAAGCCGCGAGCAGCTTCTTCGCAGCCGGAGAAACCGTGTAGTCTTCCAGCTTAATCGTGCTCAGCGCCGCCGCTTTGGCCGCATAAAGCTCGGTCACCTGATTCGCCACCACCGGACCGATCCGGGCGACCGCGTCGGCATAAGCCCCGCCCGAAGCCTGCAACGTGGCCGCCGCCACCTCCGCTCGCTCCGATGAAATCAAGGTCAGCGTGGCGAGTCGTTTGGACAGAAATTCGTAATCCTTGCGGTCATCGCGCTTAACTTTTTCCTCCGCCGGCACCTTAGCGACCTGCGGCTGGACTGTCGCCGGCACCTGGAGCACCGGGGCCGCCGCCACCGGTATCGTCTGCCCCGCCCGCTTGCCGCCCAGCACTACAACCGCCGTTGCACCGCCCCCGACCACGAGCACCGCGATGATGATCCACGGCAAGAGCGACTTCTTCGCCTGCGCTGGCGGCGGAACAACCGGTCCCGCCGAAGGCGCAGGCACAGAGGGTGCGGAAAACGAGGGGGCACTTCCAGCACTAGGTGCGCTGCTCTGGCCGGGAAAGGGCGCCCGGGTGCGAGCCACAAAGGGGGAGGGAGTGCCGCTGCTGGGATTACTCATGGGACGAAATTAAAAGAGCCGGGTAAGAAAAAATCACATCGGGTGAGTCGCTGCTTCCGCCGACTCACTTTGCGCACGATTCCACTCACCGCTGCGCCGGAAAAACTCCCGTTCCTTGGCCACTAACATTTGCTCGCGCTGCTCCAGCATCGCTTCCCGCTCAGAAAGCATCTGCCCCGCATCGGCCAAGCGCTGCTCGCACTCCGCGATGTAGCGCTCCCGCGCCCGCAAACTTTCATCCAGCTGAATCAAATCCTGCTCCCGTGCGTTCGCCGGTGCGGCCTTCACCGGCACCTCACTCCGCACCCGCATACCACAAAGAGGCCGCAACCCCTCAATCTCCACTCCATGCACATCCTCAATACGCTTGTAGGTCTGGGTCACGCCGACCGGCAGAATCGCCAACTGCTCACCGAGCGTATCCGAAAAAAGCACCAAACCGGAGTATTCAGGGTTGGCCAGCAGCCGCCTGAGGTCTTCAGCCAAGGCTGAACCAGCAAGATTGCTGAAAGCAGATAGGGGGACAACGGGGACACTCATGGAAAATTGGTAATGCCTGCCCCCCCCTCTTTCGCAAACGGCAAAAATATGTGTCATCGAATTTCACCCGATCGTGACCTAAGTGTTACTTTTATAAATCCCTTCTCGCCCTGTATTTTCCATGAGTATGCAGCCTTTGGGAGCGTTTCCCAGTTGTTACGCACTTAACTGGCTTACCGCTTGCGACGATTCCCCGCGCGAAGTCCGTTAAGCTGTCCGACTCAGGTCAGACCCTATGTCTCGTCGCATCGCATTTCTCAATTACAAGGGTGGAGTGGGCAAGACGTCATTGATCGTCAACACCGCCGCCTGCCTGGCCCAACAGGGCAACCGTGTGCTGTTGTGCGATTTAGACACGCAATCCAATGCCTCCATCTGGTTGCTTCGCCTAGAACGCTGGAACCAGTTGGTCAACACTTCGGGACGCACGGTATTCAGCCTGTTTCAACCGGCACCACCCCGCATGGCGGACTTGATCGTGCGCGACGTGGTCGAGGACCGCGAGGGCCGTAAGCTGCTTCCCGGCCTCGACTTGCTGCCCACCAGCTTTAACTTAGTCGATCTTGAGGCCGATTTCGCGAGCGATCCCCGGAAACCCGCCTACGTCCTGTTCCGCGAGCAACTCGCTGAAGTAGAAAAAGATTACGACTTTATCTTGTTTGATTGCCCGCCCAACGTTCTCCGCGCCTCCCAATGCGGGGTGTTCTCGGCCACCGAAATCTACGTGCCTGCCAATCCCGACGCCCTGTCCCTCATCGGTTTCACCCTGCTAGTGGAAAAACTAGCCGTCTTCCACGATTCCGCCGCCGGCTTCCGTCGCCACGCCTTGGGCGCGGCGGCGCAACTCCAGGGCATCCTCTTTAACGCGGTAAAGTCCGGCACCGATGTCGAAGTGCCGCAGATGCGCATGCAGCTGCGCCTGAACCAGTTTAAAACATCCAAACGCGTCGCCCGGGAGGCGAAAATTTTTTCGACCCACGTGCGCGATGCCACCATCGTCCGCCGCGCCGTCACCCTGGGCCTGCCCGTGGCACTCGTCTCTTCCGAAACCGCTGGCGATTCCGCCGGTATCATCTCCGATTACCGGGCCCTGACCCGCGAACTCTTGCTCCACACCCTCTCGGTATGACTCCCAGACCCTCTCCCGCAGAAAATAGATCGCTGCGCGCACACACCACCCCCGAACAATGGGACGAACTGCGCCTAGCCTTCCACCGCTCCCTGCTGGCAGACACGCCCCTTTCAAGCCTGGCGCAAAATATCGATGGCTGCGCCTGGAACGTGGAGGGACCCGAGGAAAAGCCCTCCGCCTATATCGATCTCTCCCACCAGGAACTGCTCCTCCGGCTGCGCGCCCGCAACCTCCCTCCCATCCTGATCGACCATCTGGCCGATATCCTGCGGGGCACGCTCGCCTTTGACGAATCCTTCGGCGCCATGGTGGAGATCGCCAACAAAGCCGAGGCCCGCACCGATCCGGTGCAGCGCAATCTCGAACGCCTCGGCATCCCGCCCGACTTCCCCACCGAGCTGTGCTGCTTCACCCCGGGCACCCACCAATTCTGCACCCGCGAGGGCTTGGTGAAACTGATCGACTTCCTGATGTT
>Ga0247831_1007090_pt1 | contig 12746 bp, 10 predicted proteins | sample LaCruzMarch2015__9_FD_192406 | JGI IMG/M metagenome (GOLD analysis project Ga0247831, IMG submission 192406) | Freshwater microbial communities from meromictic Lake La Cruz, Castile-La Mancha, Spain - LaCruzMarch2015_1m | ecosystem: Environmental > Aquatic > Freshwater > Lake | place: Spain...
CCGGTAGGGTCGGGGATAGTCCGCTTCAGGACGTTCGTGAGGAGAACAACACTGTGTCCATGGCAGAAACGATGATGCAACCCAATGTCTTTGACCGGTTGCTCAAAGACCGCATTATTTGGCTGGGTTCCGAAGTTCGTGACGATAACGCCAACGAAATCGCCGCCAAGCTCTTGCTTCTCGCTGCTGAAGATGCCGAGCGCGACATCTACCTCTACATCAATTCACCCGGTGGCTCCATTACGGCGGGCATGGCGATTTACGACACCATGCAGTTTGTCCCGAACGACATCGTGACCGTGGGAATTGGTATGGCCGCCTCCATGGGGCAGTTGCTGTTGACCGCTGGCACCAAGGGCAAGCGCTACATCACGCCGAACGCACGAGTGCTTTTGCACCAGCCCCACGGTGGTTTTGGTGGAACCGCAAGCGACATTCAAACTCAGGCCCACCTGATCAATGACATGAAGAAGCGCTTGGCGCAGATTACTGCCGAAGCCACCGGCAAAACCGTCGACCAGATTATGTCCGATGGCGATCGCGACCGCTGGTTCACTGCCGACGAGGCTTTGGCCTATGGCTTTGTCGATCACATTCGCTCCTCCGCAACCGACGTTGTCGGTGGCGGCGGAACCGAGCAGAGCAAGAAGAAGTAGACGGGGAATATCCAATGAACACAGTCCCAGAGCACAAGGCAACGATTGCGATGCCCGAGTCGCGCTATATCTTGCCAAGCTTCGAAGAGCGCACCAGCTACGGCTTCAAGCGCCAAGATCCCTACGCCAAGCTGTTTGAAGACCGCATCGTGTTCCTCGGCGTTCAGGTCGATGACGCGTCGGCCGATGATGTGATGGCTCAGTTGCTGGTCTTGGAAAGCCAAGACCCCGACCGCGACATCGTGATGTATATCAACTCTCCCGGTGGTTCATTCACCGCTATGACGGCCATCTACGACACGATGCAATACGTTCGTCCGCAAATCCAGACCGTCGTTCTTGGCCAGGCCGCCTCTGCCGCAGCTGTGATTCTTGCTGGCGGTGAGCCAGGTAAGCGCCTTGCTCTTCCGAATGCGCGAATTCTGATTCACCAGCCAATGATGGGCGAAGCGGGCCGTGGCCAGGCTTCCGACATCGAGATCCAGGCTAAGGAAATTGCTCGTCTGCGCGAATGGTTGGAAGGGACTCTCTCGAAGCACTCGAACAAGAGCCCAGAAGAAGTCAACCGCGATATTGACCGCGACAAGATTCTCACCGCTGCGGAAGCCCTCGAGTACGGACTGATTGACCAGGTTCTCTCCTCGAGAAAATCCCTCGGTGTCGGCCCCGCACTCAAGGGCCCGGAGGCCGTAGTCGCTTAGTTCCGCGCTCTGCGTTTGCGCAGGCTGGAAACGCCGAGGCCAATCAGCACGACGATCAGGACAATGACTCCGGCAACCGTCGGAATCAGCGACACTGATTCATCGGCAAGGACCTGAGGGGAATCCAGGGGGACACTGTTCTCGGGGGCGGTCTGCTCAACCGGGAGGTCCTCGGGTAATTCGCCACACAGCGGCGGCTCGCTCAGCCCGGGTGCCGGGACGTGTTCTGGTGAGGGTTCAAACACAAAGGTGTAGCTGTCTTGGAGTGTGTGACCATCGGCTGAGACGAACTGGTAGAGAACGGTGTAGGTGCCTGGTTCGCCAAGCCCAAGCGTTTGGCTCATGGTGCGCTCGTTGATGGTCACGCATCCATCGCCGTAGTAGAGGCCTGTGGCGTCGCGAGCAACGATCGCGAAGCCTCGCGTGGCATCGCCAGTGTCCAAGAAGTTGTCGTTGGTGGTAATCGAGACCGTTACGGGACTGAGTGTGACCACTGAATCGGCGGCGGGGTCGCGGTCCTCCACCACGTTGTGAGCGAACGCCGTAGTGGGTGAACCCAGAAAAAACAGTGCTGCGAGGAGGGCTACCACCCAGGGCGGTGTCCTCGCACGTCCTGCTTGTGGCCCCATAGTCCCTCCATGCTAGCTGGCGCCACACCCGGCCTTTCCTCTGGAATGTCCGGAGCACTGGGGTCCTGAGAGGTAAACTCCGAGGGGTCTACGTTGCAGGGAGAAAGGCTTTCTCATGGCGCGCACAGGAGAGTCCGGCGAGCTACTCAAGTGTTCGTTCTGTGGCAAAAGCCAGAAGCAGGTCCAGCAGCTCATTGCTGGCCCCGGTGTCTATATCTGCGACGAGTGTGTTGAGCTCTGTAACGAAATCATCGACGAGCGTCAGTCTGAGCGCAGTGGTAGCGCTGTTGCTGACTTTGAGTTGCCAAAGCCCAAAGAAATCTTCGACTTCCTCGAGGAGTACGTCATTGGCCAGGAAGAAGCCAAGCGTTCCCTCTCCGTCGCCGTCTACAACCACTACAAGCGAGTGCGCGCGGCCGCGTCACCGCATGCGGTTGCGGGCGCGGATGACATTGACATCCAAAAGAGCAACATTCTTCTGATTGGTCCGACCGGTTGCGGAAAGACCTATCTGGCACAAACTCTCGCGAAGCGCCTGAACGTGCCCTTCGCGGTTGCTGACGCCACCGCGCTGACTGAGGCCGGTTATGTGGGTGAAGATGTTGAAAACATTTTGCTCAAGCTCATCCAAGCTGCGGACTATGACGTCAAGCGGGCTGAGACCGGCATTATCTACATTGACGAAATCGACAAGATTGCCCGCAAAGCAGAGAACCCCTCCATCACCCGCGACGTGTCGGGTGAGGGTGTTCAGCAGGCTCTTCTGAAGATTCTCGAGGGCACGGTCGCGGCGGTTCCCCCGCAGGGTGGGCGTAAACACCCCCAGCAGGAGTTCATCCAAATCGACACCACTAACGTGTTATTCATTGTCGCAGGTGCCTTTGCTGGCCTTGAAGACATCATTTCGCAGCGCGTCGGTCGCCACGGAATTGGTTTTGGTGCCCCCCTCCACTCAAAGGACGCCACCGAGAACATGTTCGCCCAGGTGCTCCCTGAGGATCTTCACAAGTTTGGCTTGATTCCTGAGTTCATCGGCCGTTTGCCGGTAGTCACCACTGTCGCTCCCCTTGACGAGACTGCACTAATCGACATCTTGACCACCCCCAAGAACGCACTGGTCAAGCAGTATCAGCGGATGTTTGTCCTCGATGGGGTGCAACTGGAGTTTGAGCCAGAAGCACTAGAAGAGATTGCCACTTTGGCTGCGGTCCGCCAGACCGGAGCGCGTGGCCTCCGAGCTATCTTGGAGGAGGTCCTGGGGCCTGTGATGTTCGAGATTCCCTCCAGCGATCAGGTTGAGAGAGTCATCATCACGAGGGATGCGGTATTGAAAAATGCGGCTCCCACCATTGTGTCGAAGGCCGCACCGAGGCGCGAGAAGTCCGCTTAGCCACGCAGAACTGGACCATCATCCAGTTCGACGACGGGACGTCCTTCTAGCCAGGTGAGGGTCCAGCGAAGCGTCGTTACTTCGTTCGCACCCAGGGTGGCTTCGATGTCAGCGATCTGCTCGCGGAGTGCTTGAGGCAGAGAAGCGGGCGCCTGGCCTACTGAGAATCGTCCACCGAGTTGCATAACCCCCGCCTAACTCTCGGTATCTACTTCATACATGACCCAGGAAGTCCGAGAGGCAAGAGTGTCATAAAGATGCTGTGCACTGCGGTTATCGGCTGCGGTGATCCATCGAAGATCGCCGCCACCGTGAGAAGCCCCGTGGGCCTTCAGCGCGTCAATTAATGCACGACCAACGCCCTGACCTCGCGCAGACGGTGTGGTGAAGAGGTCATCGAGGAACCACGAGGGACCTGCTCGGAATGTGTCTGCTTGCTGCCTCAGGTGGGCAAAGCCGACCACGGTGCCCTCTGAATCTGACTCTGCCACGAAGCCGGAGACGCTGTGGGTTTGATCCATCAACCACGTCCACACCCCATCCACAATGTCCTGGGTGAAGGCCGTCTCATAAAAGACGCCATAGGCCAGGAACAACTCTTCCCACTGATCCCGGTCACGGGCCTCAATGTGGCGAATATGGAACGCCAGTTTCTCAGTCATCGCTTGGCTCCAATTCGAAGGAGAGCAGCTCCACACCGTCGCCCTCTTCGAGAACGAGAGTAGCAATCTTGCCCACAGCCTTCAGGTCTACTTCGGCGTGAGCGAGAAGCGCTGGGCCCTGGAGCGTGGCGCTGATTATGCCGGTCTTTTGAGCAACCTGACTATCTGTTTTTGCGCGACGGATCGTGATGAGCGCTTCACTGGCAAGTGCCAGGAGCCCGGCAGTCTCGACTGAGGCTTCGGTGTCGGGGAGATTCTCGGGGCTTGGCCAGGCGGTGGTGTGAACACTGTCCTCGTGTGTCCAAGACCACACTTCCTCCGTCGCAAAAGGGATGACCGGTGCCAGGAGGCGCACTACTGTCTCGATGGCTAAACGCAGCGCGCTGATGGCGCTGGTGCGCGCAGCGCCAGTACCTGTGTAGGCACGTTCTTTGACCAGCTCCAAATAGTCATCGGTGAAGGTCCAGAAGAAGGTCTCAGTTACTTCCAGCGCACGGGCGTGATCAAAAGCGTCATAGGCTGCGGTAGCGGTCACTACGACTTTCTCAAGCTCGCGCACCATGTCGAGATCTAGTGCCTCCGTGATGTCTCCGGTGTCACCGTCGAAACCATAGACAAACTTGGCGGCGTTGAGCACCTTAATAGCAAGCCTGCGACCGATCTTGATCTGCTTGGGGTTCTCTGGGTCGAATGCTGCGTCAGTGCCCAGTCGTGACGATGCCGCCCAGTAGCGCACTGCATCAGAGCCGTGGGTATCGAGCATCGCGCCGGGTGTTACTACATTGCCCTTGGACTTCGACATCTTCTTGCGGTCCGGGTCAACGATGAAACCGGAGATTCCCGCGTTCTTCCACGGGATGGTGCCGTGTTCGAGTTCGGCTCGGAGCACGGTGGAGAACAACCAGGTCCTAATGATGTCCTGGCCCTGACTACGCAGGTCGTAGGGGAAAACTAGGGTGAACAGTTCGGGGTCACTGCCCCAGCCCCCGGCTAGCTGCGGGGTCAAACTGCTGGTGGCCCAGGTGTCCATAATGTCGAGTTCACCGATGAATCCCCCGGGGACACCCCGTTGCTCCGGGGTGTATCCAGGGGGGGTGTCGGTGGAGGGGTCGACGGGCAGGTCTGCGGCGGCCGGGGTAATGAACTCTCCGGCAATGGGTTCACCGCTGGCATCGAGTGGGTACCAGATCGGGATCGGCACACCGAAGAACCGCTGCCTCGAGATGAGCCAGTCACCGGAGAGTCCGCCCACCCAGTTGTCATAGCGAACGCGCATGAAATCGGGGTGGAAAGCAACCTCGGCGCCGCGCTGCAGCAGTCGGTCTTGTAGGCCTTTGTCTTTCGAGCCATTGGTGATGTACCACTGTCGGGTGGTCACAATTTCCAGGGGCTTGTCGCCCTTTTCGAAGAACTTGACCGGGTGCGTGATGGGGGTCGGGTCTTCGAGCAAGTCGCCGGAGGCGGTGAGTTTCTCCACGATGGTGGACTTCGCGCTGAAGACTGTCTTGCCCACCAAATCCTGGTAGTGGGCCTTAGCCGGCTGCGTAGTCAGCCATTGTGGGTCCTCCGCCAGGATGCGACCGTCCTTGCCGATGATGGGCCTGGTCTCCAGGGACAGCTCACGCCACCAAATCACGTCGGTAACATCGCCAAAGGTGCAGACCATCGCGATGCCGGTTCCCTTGTCTTGTTGCGCCAAATGGTGGGGCAGCACCGGAACTTCAACATCGAAAAGAGGCGAGCGAACAGTGGATCCAAAGAGGGGTTTGTAGCGCTCGTCATCGGGGTGCGCCACCAGAGCCACGCAGGCGGGAATGAGCTCGGGTCTGGTGGTGACAATGACCACATCAGATTCGACCGCGCCATGGAATCGCACCTTGTGGTAGGCCGAGGACTGTTCTCTATCCTCGAGCTCTGCCTGAGCCACCGCGGTTCTAAAGGTGATGTCCCATAGGGTTGGCGCGTCAGCTCGGTAGGCTTCGCCCCGCTCTAAATTGCCCAGGAAGGCGCGCTGGGCAACGCGTTGTGAGTGATTATCAATCGTGCGGTAGGTGAGAGACCAGTCAACGCTGAGGCCCAGTGTTCGCCAGAGATCCTCAAACTGTTGTTCGTCCTCCACCGTGAGCTTTTCGCACAGTTCAATGAAGTTACGCCGGCTGACCGGCACTTGCTCGCCAGGCTTCGAGCCGTCCTTGGTTGCTCCTGCGTCGAGGGGTGGAACGAGGTTGTCGTCGTAGGGGAGAGTGGGGTCACACCGCACGCCGTAATAGTTCTGAACCCGGCGCTCAGTGGGAAGGCCGTTATCGTCCCAGCCCATCGGATAGAAAATCTCTTTGCCACGCATGCGCTGATAGCGGGCCTGCAAATCCATGTGGGTATAGCTAAAGACGTGGCCAATGTGGAGACTGCCGGACGCGGTGGGCGGGGGAGTGTCAATAGCAAACACGTGGTCTTTGCCACGGCGAAGTGCCCGCTCGCGATCGAAGCGATAGGTACCGCGTTCCTCCCACGACTTTCCCCAGAGTGCTTCCAGGCCCTCGAGGGCCGGTTTGTCGGGAATCCCTGCAGTCATGGGGACCACCTTCTTCGCTATAGGCGGCACCGTGTCCAAGGTGCCTCAGTGTGTGTGTTATCCCCATGCTACAAAACAAACTCCGCAGGAATCCCCCCAGGCGAGGGAACTCCTGCGCAGTTTGTACTGCGCTCTACGCGTTGGCCGGCTTGTACTGCGGTTCGTAACTAGTCACAGTCATCCTGGGTGCCACCAGTGCTGCCACGAGAGTGATGGCCGAGAGTGCCGCCAGCACAATGCCTGGGTGCCACCAGGCGTTGTCGGTGGCGACGCGCATCAGAGTAAGGAAGAACGGCAGAGTCGCTGCGATGGCGGCGCCAATGTTGTAGGAAAGGGCTAGCGCTGTGTAGCGGGCCTTCTCGTCGAACAGGTCGCTCATCATTCCACCGAGTGCCGCCCATGAGGCGGTGGGCAGGATGCCACCGACCACCATGATGATCACCAACACGATGAAGGTGGCATCGAGGATGATCCAGTAGAGCGGGAAGGACACCAGCAGGGTGCCAAGGGCACCCCATGCCACCACTCGAGCTGAGCCGTATCGGTTGGCAAGAGCGCCAAACGCCGGAATCGTAATCAGCTGGAGCAGGCTTCCTATCGTCAACGCCATGGTGAATTCCATCGGCGAGTATCCGAGAATTTCCACACCGTAGTTGGTGGTGTAGGTATTCATCAGCGTGTAGGACCCGTGACCGAGTAGAGCGCCACCAATAGCGATCAGCATGGCTAGGGGAGCGTGCTTCATCACCTGAAGGAACGGGGACTTCACGAGCTGGTTGTTGGCGACCAGGTCCTTGAACACGGGGGTCTCATCGATGGACCACCGAAGGTAGAGCGCGATGAGAAGAAGCGGGAACGCGCTCAGCAGAGGTATTCTCCACGCCCAGGCGAGAATTTCCTCGTAGGGGAGCGTCAGGAAGAGCACGAGCCAGATGACGTTACTGAGGATTGAACCCACCGGCGATCCCAGCTGCACCAAGGATGCATAGAAGTGACGGGTCTTCGGAGTCGCGTGCTCGGTGGTCAGTGCCACTGCCCCACCCCATTCGCCACCGAGTGAGAGGCCTTGGGCGAGGCGCAACACAACGAGAGCGATAGCGCCGAACCATCCCATCTGCTCGTAGGTAGGCAGGGTTCCGATGAGCCCGGTCGCCACACCCATCAGGATGATGGTGGCGATCAGGGTTCCTCTGCGCCCGATTCGATCACCGATGTGACCGAAGATGACGGCGCCGAGCGGGCGAACAAAGAACGTAACGGCATAGGTCGCAAAGGATGCGAGGATTCCACCGACCGGGCCGAGTGGCTCAAAGAACAGCGCGGCGGCAAACAGGGCCGCGAGCCACGCGAAGACGTACTGGTCGTAGGACTCGAGAGCTGTTCCGACGAACGAGGCAATTGCTACCTTGCGAGACTGCTTCGGCGTAATGGGGATATGGGTCGTGGTGGCCACGGGCACCTTCCTGGATTGGGCTATTATTTAGACTGAGTATAAACATACTGCATTTCCACTATAGGGGAATCATGGCTTCAGACCAACGCGGACGACCGAGAAGTTCGTCCAGGGAGGCCCTCGAAGAAGCCGCCACCGAACTATTTCTTGAACACGGTTACCAGCACACCACCGTTGATGACATTTCCGCTCGCGCAGGGGTGAGCCGGGCGACCTTCTTCAACTACTTTCCGACTAAGTCGGCGGTCCTGTGGGTGGGAGTTGATCGGGCGCTGGATGAGCTCGAGCGCGCCCTGGGAACAGGAGCGTCCCTAGCGCAGTCTCTCGCTAGTGTCGCTAACGCTTTTGGCGGAGTGTCGCTTCCCCTCATTGCCAGTCAGGCTGAGGCGATGAACACCGGTGACGACGTTCTCGCAGAAGCAGGAAAGCGAATTATCACGCTCTCCCGGTTGGTGGCCGGCTCCAGCATTTCTCCGGATCGAGTGTGGTCAACAACCGGCGAGATTGTCGGGGCCTGTCTTGAGTGGGCTCGAGCCGGGGTGGCCCGGGAAGGGCTCCCGCACTATCTGCTCTCCCACAAGCTCATCTAGGGCAGCCAGGCGCACCGGCCAGTCCTGCCCTAGACTCTTGTGTAAGGTGTTGAACCGGCGATCACCGGTGAGCCACTGGAAGAACAGAACACCCTGTGTTCCCAGTAGAGCCAGTCGGGTAGGCCCGTCACAGCCTGATAATGAGTGGCTCACACGTCGCGTGTGAGCAAGCGGGGTGGTACCGCGCCACGTAGGCGTCCTCGCACAAAGTCCACCCACCACCATTGTCAGGAAGTAACCCATGGCTTTTCCTCGCCACCGCGACGCTTCGGGCGTTGAGCCAAGCCCGTCGTTTCCAGCACTCGAGCACGAGGTGCTCGCCTACTGGGCCGCCCATGACACCTTCCAGCGGTCGATTGATAACCGCGAGGGTTGCCAAGAGTGGGTCTTCTATGACGGCCCACCCTTTGCCAATGGATTGCCGCACTATGGCCACCTGTTAACTGGCTACGCCAAGGACATATTCCCTCGGTTCCACACCATGCGCGGCAAGCAGGTTCATCGTCGGTTTGGATGGGACACTCACGGCCTCCCCGCGGAGCTCGAGGCAGAACGGCAACTCGGCATCACCGATAAAAGTCAGATTGAGGCGATGGGCATTGCGGCCTTCAACCAGGCCGCCAAAGATTCGGTTCTTCGGTATACGAAGGAGTGGGAAGAATACGTCACGCGTCAAGCCCGCTGGGTTGATTTTGAGAACGACTACAAGACACTGGACATCACCTTCATGGAAAGCGTGGTCTGGGCCTTCAAACAACTCCACGACCAGGGCCTTGCCTATGAGGGCTATCGAGTGTTGCCCTACTGCTGGAGAGACCAGACGCCACTGAGCAATCACGAACTGCGCATGGACGATGACGTCTATAAGGCCAGGCAAGACCAGTCGGTCACGGTAACGTTCCCCTTGCGTGGAGCTCGAGCCGAAGAATTGGGCCTCGCCGGTGTCCTGGCGCTCGCGTGGACAACCACACCCTGGACCCTTCCCACCAATGCGGCCCTAGCGGTTGGCCCGGATATCGACTACGTCGTGGTCCCAGCGGGGGAGCGCTCAGATAATCCAGGCGCTAGCTACCTCCTGGCAGGTGACACCATTGCCGCCTACGTCAAAGAACTGGGCTATGAGGGGCTCGCCAGCGCCACAGCCGCCATCACCAGAAAACTCAAGGGCTCTGAGCTTGGGGACGTCAATTACGACAGGGTCTTTGACTACTACGCCGATGTTGACGCCTGGGAGATGGGTAGCGCGTGGCGCATCCTGGTGGCCGACTACGTCGCCACTGGTGAGGGCACTGGAATTGTTCACCAAGCCCCCGCCTACGGCGAGGACGACCAATTGACCTGTCAGGCGGCGGGCATCCCGGTCATTATCTCCGTGGATGATGCCGGGAAGTTCCTTCCCCAGGTCAGCGATGTTGCGGGACTGCAGGTTTTCGATGCCAACAAACCCCTGATCACGTTGCTGCGTCAATCGGGGCGTCTTTTTGCAGAGCGCTCCTATAACCACTCCTATCCGCACTGTTGGCGCTGTCGCACACCGCTGATTTATAAAGCGGTCTCCAGCTGGTTTGTTCGAGTCACCGAGATCCGCGACCGCATGGTTGAGCTCAACCATGACATCACCTGGGTCCCCGGCAATGTCAAGGACGGCCAGTTCGGAAAGTGGCTCCAGAACGCCAGAGACTGGTCGATTTCCAGAAACCGTTACTGGGGCTCGCCGATTCCGGTGTGGAAAAGCGATAACCCTGACTATCCGCGACTTGATGTGTATGGGTCCCTCGACGAACTCGAGCGGGACTTTGGGGTTCGGCCCACTGATCTGCACCGGCCGGCCATTGATGAACTAGTCCGACCCAACCCCGATGACCCCAGCGGCACGTCGATGATGCGCCGCATTCCGGATGTGCTTGATGTCTGGTTCGACTCCGGGTCGATGCCCTTTGCCCAGGTGCACTACCCGTTTGAGAACCAGGACTGGTTTGATTCGCACAATCCTGCCGATTTCATCGTGGAGTACATCGGGCAGACCCGCGGTTGGTTTTACACGATGCACGTTCTGGCCACCGCTCTGTTCGATAGGCCCGCGTTCTCCCAGGTGATTTCCCACGGCATCGTGCTCGGCTCTGACGGAGCAAAGATGTCGAAGAGCCTGCGCAACTACCCGGATGTCTCCGAAGTATTTGAAAGAGACGGCGCGGATGCCATGCGGTGGTTCCTGATGTCGAGCTCAGTGATCCGAGGAGGAAACCTGGTCGTCACGGAAGAGGGTATTCGAGAGGGTGTCCGGCAGTTCCTCTTGCCGCTCTGGAGCACCTATTACTTCCTGAGCCTCTATATCGGTGACTATGAGCCACAGTGGCGAAGCGATTCTCCCCACGTTCTCGATCGCTATATCCTGGCGAAACTTCGCGACGTGATTGAGGTAACCACTGAGAGCTTCGAGGCGCTCGATAGCCCGATGGCAGCCCAGGCAATTCGTGACTTCACGGACATTTTGACCAACTGGTATGTCCGCCGCTCCCGCGAGCGATTCTGGGATGGCTCAGACCACGATGCGCTGGACACCCTCTACACGGTGCTCGAGACACTCTGCCGTTTGGCAGCCCCGCTCGCACCGCTTGTCACGGAGGAAGTATGGCGGGGCATCACCGGCGGTGAGAGCGTTCACCTTACCGACTGGCCGGATCACGAGGCATTCCCCTCTGTTCCAGAACTGGTCTCCGCGATGGACGCCATTCGCGAGGTGGCCTCGGCAGGGCTTGCCCTGCGCAAAGCGCACGGTCTGCGGGTGCGCTTGCCGCTCTCGACATTGACTGTGGTCACGACCGGCGTTGAAGCACTTGCGGACTTTGTAGACATCATCGCCAGCGAGCTCAACGTGAAGCACGTGGACATGGTGGCCTTTGATGATCACCAGGCTGAGCGTTTAGGGATTGGCCGGAAGCTTTCCCCGAATGCCAGGACCCTTGGTCCTCGCGTTGGCCCTCAGGTCCAAGAGATTATTCGTGAGGCCAAAGCAGGTAACTGGCGCGAGGTTGACGGAGTGGTGATGGTGGGGGATGTCGAGCTAGTGCCTGGTGAATATGAGCTGGAATTGAGCGCGCCAAGCGACGATATCGCGGTCGCGTTTCTCAGCTCAGGTGGCTTTGTTCTCCTCGAGACCGCTGTGACACCGGAGCTCGCGCGAGAGGGGCTCGCCAGAGACACAATTCGATGGATTCAACAAGCGCGCAAGAACGCGGGCTTTGAGGTATCGGATCGCATTGACCTGGTCATTGCTGCTGACGAGGCGGCGCTGGCAGCTCTCAAGGAACACCGCGATGTCATCGCCGCAGAAACCCTCGCTCTGCACTGCGAGATTGTTCCCCTCGAGTCGGGGGTGTCGGGTCTTGCCGTGGGAGATGATTCCCAGATAACCGTGAAAGTCTCGCTCCGTGGGAGCTGACGAATCGACTGAGGATCGGCGGGACGCCGATGTGGTCTTTAGTGCTCTCCTGGGTCGCCTGGGAGAACGGCGCCCTGTCCGCAGGCTTGGGGCGACCAGGCGTGCTCTTGAGCTTCTCGGGGACCCACAACGGATGTATGGGGTGATTCATATTGCGGGCACTAATGGGAAAACCTCGACTGCTCGCATCACCGAAAGCTTGCTTCGCGCGCACGGATTGCGCACCGGCTTGATGACCTCACCCCATCTGCACCGAGTGAACGAGCGCATCGTGATTGATGGCGAGCACATCTCCGATCGCATGCTGGCTGATAACTGGGCCGATGTGGAGCCCTTCATTGCGATGGTGGACGCGGAACTCATCGCCAATAGTGAGCCGCCCCTGTCCTACTTCGAAGCGCTCACGGTGTTGACTTTTGCCTGCTTTGCCGATGCTCCAGTCGATGTTGCAGTGGTGGAGGCCGGCATGGGCGGGGAATGGGATTCCACCAACGTCGCAGATGGCGACGTTGCCGTGCTCACACCCATCGCGATGGACCATGTCGAGCACCTGGGCCCCACTCTGCGCGACATCGCTCGCACGAAGTCCGGCATCATCAAGCCGGCAAGTCGGGTGGTCTCGGCCCTTCAGTCAGATGAGGCATGGGATGA
>Ga0247831_1007096_pt1 | contig 12740 bp, 14 predicted proteins | sample LaCruzMarch2015__9_FD_192406 | JGI IMG/M metagenome (GOLD analysis project Ga0247831, IMG submission 192406) | Freshwater microbial communities from meromictic Lake La Cruz, Castile-La Mancha, Spain - LaCruzMarch2015_1m | ecosystem: Environmental > Aquatic > Freshwater > Lake | place: Spain...
CCCATCCATGTTGGCCTCCATCACCAACATCAATGGTGAATCACATCACGCCTGATTTGGGAATCCTTTCGATTCACAAAACTCGGGAAACGCTCTAAAGATCTCTTTGACTTGGTACGGCTCAATGCCTCGCTTCGCTCCCATCAGAGCCGCCCGACAATTGTCTTTGCGCGCTCAAACTCGAGCACGGCGTTTGCGGAGGTAGAGCCTGCGGCAAAGGCTGTCTGAGTAGACGATGGGCTGGGCCATCAACGATAGATCGGGTTCAATGCGGGGCTAGCACGCTACGTCGACAATTGGCCGATACTGTTGAAAAAGTCGATTTTTGAGTAATTATGAAGAAAAATTGGGCCGCTGAGCTCGATTGCGACAATTGACGCGGGGGGAGCCACGAGTTTTTCATTGGGCACTCATTGGCGCTCCCAGCCTGATCTGATGGATGTTTCCCGCCGATCAGCCATTTCTTTTACAATTCGCTGAATTTCCGTGTCAGCGCGGATGGGGAGTTTTTCAACAGTATCGGCCGAAAGTGGACGCTCGAAGACCGTCCAAAGCGAGTTTGCCTGTCGCCAGATTAATTGCTTAGGTTAACCAACAAATGCACAACCAGGGGCGGAATCCAAAAGTAGTACTTGTTTTCACTATTAAATTTTAAATAAAAAAGAGAAAAAAATCCATGACCCAGGATCCAGATGACAGCAACCAGAGCCATCAGGAGACTAAACTGGAACTCGCTTAGGTCATATATATTTGGATTTTTCTCAAGATAGCCATTCAACCTTTCGCTGAAATTAATCAACTGGGAAAAACCATCAACAACGCCAAAACTCATACAGGTAATTGCTCTCGCCGATAAATTGGATTGGACAAGCTTGTATATCACGGCTGCCTTTGCAAGTTCCTCCACTATCGGAACCAGAATAAATCGAATACTAGAAATAAACGGCAAAGTCATATCCGCGATGTTTATAATAAAAACAACAAAAATAAAAAACAAAATTGTTACTGGCCGCATAAGGATAAATGGCAGAGCTATTATGCCGTACAGAATATATTCTAGTGACATCAAACATCTCTCAGTAACGCCCTGCGCAGCGCCGTAGCAACTGTCTAAGCCAAGCCCAACCTATTAAAAAGCTGCGCCGCGGTCGCGCGCGTCTGATCGTTCCAATCGGCTAAGGTCGAGCGCATCAGGCAGGACTCGCTTTTTAAGATCACCCCATCATCCAAAATCTTAAGCGCATTGGCGGTCAAGGTGGCCCCCGACGTTGTGATGTCGACAATGGCTTCTGCAATACCAGCAGCGGGTGCGCCCTCGGTCGCGCCAGCGCTGTCGACGATGCGATGATCAGCCACATGATGATCGCGCATGAATTGCGCGGTTAGGCGGGTAAACTTTGTGGCGATCCGAAACCGCCGCCCGGTTTGACGTCGCATGTCGGTGGCAACTTCTGCCAAATCTGCCATGGTCTCAACATCGATCCAGCCGTTGGGCACGGCAACGACGACATCCGCCCGACCAAAGCCCAAGCGGGCCTCGATGGTGAGGCGATCAAAGACATCGCTGGCAGCTTCCCGCACAATATCTTCGCCAGTGATGCCGAGGTGGATTTCACCAGCCAACAACGCCTTGCCGATTTCGCTGGCTGAAGCCAAGCGGATTTGAACGTCGTCAAACCCATCCAGCGTTGCACTATAGCCGCGCTCCCCGCCTGTCTGGCGTAGAACGAGCCCCTTCTTGGCCAGCCAGGCTTCGCATTGTTCTTTCAGGCGCCCTTTAGAAGGCAAGGCTAAGGTCACGCTTGCCATCTTATTGCCCCCCAAATCGAGCCGGGCGGATCACACAGCCAACGGCGCGGGCTTGACGGGTACCCGAAGAAATCTCGCCCACAAGCGTGTCATAGCGCCCACCGGTTGCCACGGGTCGTGCAAAGCTCGCCTCGGCTGCGAGATCAAACGCCATCCCATCATAATAATCAAAAGCCTCAGGGCTTAAGGCTTCAAAATGAGCATGCGTCAAAGCCTCTGGCGCCTCTTGCTGAATGCGGTCGAGCCTTAAGGTCCAAGCCTGCCGCCAATCCATCAAATCGACACCAAGCTTGGCTGCCAGAGTAACGCATTCATCCAAACTGGCGGTTAGCGAGCCTTGGCTGCTTAAGTGGATCAGCTTGGACAAGGTCTCGGCCAGCTCTGGCGCAAGGGGTTCGGCAATGGCGCGCTTGGCCCGTGCTGCAAGGCGATCAGCCACATGGGCCAGTTGACGGTTTCCGGGCAGAGACAGGTTCGCGAGGGACAATACTTCTGCAACGGTGCTGCGGGCGCGTTCGGGGTCCAACTCGGCAATCGTGCGTTCCAGGGCACTGATCTGACGGCTTGGCCCGGTTCCCGTAGCCTGAGCCAGGACGCGCTTCAGCGCACTCTTGTGGCTAGCCACTTCGCCCAACGCTTGGCCCCATGGTTCGGGGAGATCAGCCTTAGCAATGATGTGCGGCAAGAGGCCGCCGTCACACAGGCGAACGAATAGGTTTCGCTCTCCGGCGGCTTGGCAGGCTTCCCAAGCCGCGAGAAACACAGTCACATCCGCTTCAATCCGGTCGCTATCGCCAAAGCGCTCCAGACCGATTTGGACAAATTCCGGCGCGCGATCTTCACCCGGCTTTGGTGCCCGAAACACCTTGCCCTCGCACACCCAAGCAGCAGGCTCGTGATCCGCAGCAGCAACTTGCGCATAGTGCAGGGCCGCAGGAATGGTCAGGTCTGCCCGCAAGCACAATTCAGCCCCATCCGGGCCAGAAGCAAAATAAAGGCGTGGGCGCACATCCTCACCCGCCAATTCCAGCACCAATGCGGCGGGCAACAGCGTAGGCAAGGCCACCTCTTGCCCACCCCGGGCCTTCAAAGCAGCCCACGCAGCCTGCATTTTGGGGCCAGTCTCTTGGTTCATGGCTGCAGCATGTCCTGCACGGCTTGCACCAATTGCGCGCGCGGCACTTCAACTTGGGCTGGCCGCTCACGCCGCCACGCCTCGTTTGACTCAATCTCTTGAGCCAATTGCGCACCAAGATTAAGGTCTTTCAAGGTTACCTTGCCCGCTTCGCGCTCTTGGCTGCCTTCCATCACGACGACCGGCGCTTTCCGGCGATCAGCATATTTCATCTGCGCCTTCATGCCAGAGCTGCCGAGATAGACTTCAGCCGCAATGCCCGCTTGGCGCAATTCACTGGCCATCTGCATATAGCCCGCCATCGCATCACCATCGAGGGCGAGGATAACCACCGGGCCTTGCGCGGCCTCTGGCTGGCGACCCGAGGCGGACAAAGCTGCGACCAAGCGCGACACACCCAGCGAAAACCCTGTTGCGGGCGCACGTTCGCCACGGAACCGCATGACAAGGTCATCATAGCGCCCACCAGACCCGATGGAGCCAAAGCGGACTTTATTGCCCTTTTCATCCAAGGTCTCAGCCAAAAGCTCGGCTTCAAACACCGGCCCTGTGTAATATTCCAGACCGCGTACAATGGCGGGGTCAAAGAAGGCGCGGTCTTCGAGAATGTCCAAAACACGCAAGGTGGCATCAATGGCGGCTAGTTCTGCCACACCTTCCGCCCCAAGCACGGTGTCGCCAACGACCGCGTCCAAGGCGTTTAGGGTCTCCATTCGGGTTGCTTTGCGGGTGGCGGTAAAGGCCATAACTTGGGCAATCGCATTGGAACCAAGCCCCGCGCCCTTGGTAAAGTCGCCTGACTCGTCCTTGCGGCCCGCACCTAACAAGAGCTCAACCCCTTCAGCGCCTAAGCGGTCAAGTTTGTCGACAGCGCGCAATACGCCAAGGCGTGTGACTGTATCTTCGCTGTCGACGCCAATCTTGGCCAATAGCCCATCAAGTAATTTGCGGTTTGAAACATTGACCACATAAAGCCCGCGCGGCACGCCAGCGGCTTCGACCGCTGCGGCACCCATGGCAATCGCCTCTGCATCGGCTTCAGGGCGGGCAGAGCCGACGCAGTCTGCGTCACATTGCCAGAATTCACGATAGCGACCGGGGCCCGGCTTTTCATTGCGCCAGACAGGCCCTGCAGCACAGCGGCGGAAGGGTTTCGGCAGGCCATCCCAGTTTTGCGCGGCAAAGCGGGCCAAAGGTGCGGTTAGATCATAGCGCAGGCTCATCCATTGGCCGTCGTCATCTTCCAGCGCAAACACGCCTTCATTAGGACGATCTTGGTCGGGCAAGAATTTGCCCAGCGCGTCGGCATATTCAAAGCTGGGGGTTTCCAGCCGCTCATAGCCCCAGGATTCATAGACACGCAGGACTTTTTCCACGACGCTGCGCTCAGCCAATAAGGCATCGGCCCGGCGATCAATAAAGCCACGCGGCGAGCGAGCAAGCGGACGGCTCGGCGCATTTGGTTTCGTTTCGGTCATGTAAAAGCCCGGTGGGAGAAAAGATGGAGGCGGTGTTTATCGCGACATGGCGCAGGCGGCAATCAATCTGCCTGATATCGGCCTGACATCTGCCCCACCACACAGTGGTTTGATACAGGAACCAAGGTGACACTTGGGAAAAGCAGGGTTAGACAATTTGTTTAGATCCTGTTTTTAAGCAGCCTTGGGCGTGCTTTTCAAAGAAAGTTAGCGTCATGAGCGGAAAGTCGCAGCGTCGCCGGAAAGCCCTTGCTTCGGGAACAGGTGTGGCCATTGCGATCTTCGCAGCTTTGGCGGCAACCGGTCTTTCGCTTACCGGTCCTCTCAAGCCTGCAACGCTCGACGAGCCAGCCACTGCAGAGGCACCCAAAAAGACCGATTGGCGCGAGGTTGCACGCCAAGCTTTGGACAAGGAAGAGCTGTCCTTTGCCGACGTGAAATTCAAGTCAGGGGTGCTGACTGTCTCCGGCGATACCGACGAAGCGCAAAGCCGGGCGCGCGCCTTTGACGCGGTAAAGCAGGCCGTTTTGAGTGATCCTAGCCATGTTGGCACAGTCCTCGCGCTGGAGAACGCTATCACACTCGATGGGCAAAAGATGGCCGATGCGCCGGACGCGGCCTCCACCATGGGGAAGACCCCGGATGCCAAGGCCTGCCAGACCGCTTATGACACCCTGCTCGATGGGCGGGTGATCAATTTTGGCTCGGGCAGCGCCGTCCTAGCCGAAGACTCAAAGCCTTTGCTCAATGCTTTGGCAGCGGTGGCCAAGCGCTGTGAGACATATCGGGTGGAGTTGCGCGGACATACGGATGCGCGTGGCGACGCAACGGCTAATCAGGCGCTATCTGAGCGTCGCGCGCAATCAGTTGCCGATTATCTGGTGTCTCAATCTGTTCCAGCCAGCTTGTTGGGCGTGTCTGGCTATGGCGAAACCCAGCCCAAAGACGCCGGCGGGGATGCGGACGCCGATGCGAAGAACCGCCGGATTGAGTTCAAAATCGTGGAAGATGTGGCCCAATAGCCTCTTTGCAGGCCAAAAAAGCTAACGCGTTAGACCCGGCACCCATTTCACATCTTCAGCGCCATTGGCATTGGCGCGACGGCCCGCCACAAATAACAGGTCTGAAAGCCGGTTGAGATAATGCAGCACGGCGTGCGAAACCACTTCGCCCTCGATCTGCATCAAGGCGGCCACCTGCCGCTCTGCCCGCCTTGTTATCGTGCGCGCTACGTGCAAATAGGCTGATAGCGTGGTCCCACCGGGCAAGATGAAAGAATCAAGGGCTGGAATCGCCCCATTCATCGCGTCGATTTCGGTTTCCAGCCGGGTCACTTGGTTTGGCAGAATGCGCAAAGCTTCCCAAGCCAAGGGCTTGCCACGCTCAGGCGTCGCCAAGTCAGCACCCAAGTCAAACAGATCGTTTTGAATGCGGCCAAGAATGGCGTCGAGCTCAGCATCTGTTGTACTGTGCAAGCGCGCCACACCAATAGCGGCATTGGCTTCATCGACAGCCCCGTAAGCCTCCACGCGGGCGTCAAACTTCGACACGGTCTCGCCCGTGGCAAGACTTGTGGTGCCATCATCGCCGGTGCGTGTGTAAATCTTATTGAGCGTGACCATGGTTTTTCCCGTAAATCTGTCTTAGCCTTACTATAGGTCCAAGTCCGCGCTGCCAAAGCACGAAACTGCTATTTTGCGAGAAGAGTGGCACGAGAGCAGAGCTTGAAGGGGCGTGAAGTTTGAGCTAAAAATGATGCGGCTTGTGTGAGACCTACACTGATTGAGGAGACTTTATTCCGGCATGAGAAGTTTCATCACCTCATTTCTCGGCTTCTCATCGGCCTATTTGATCTACTATTTGCTCGTGGGCGGTCAACTCGATGGCCGGAAATTGGCGATCATCGTATCGGGCGGATTTGTGTTTGCGGTGTTGTTCGAAGGCTTAAGTCTCTTCTTTAGGCGACTGTTCCTCTGGCTGGGGCGATATTACGCAAAGCGGCATGAAAATGCGTGAACGTCAGACTGGCGCCGGGATTTAATAAACGCAAACAACCCTCGAACTTGCGCGCAATCGTGCTAAATCATTTATCATGACCCATCCCATCCGACTGCTCTGCCTAATCCTCGCCATTGCCTTCACCGCCCTCATCGGCTGGGCCAGCTTGCGGGGTGACTTTGGTGCGGAGTTTGCCGCCATCACGGCGATGCCGTGGGGGCAAGTGTCACTTGTCGATCTCTATCTCGGTTTCTTGCTCTATGGGCTTGCGGTCTGGGTGGTGGAAAAAGACCTCAAGACCCGCCTGCTGTGGGCTGTGCCTGTGATCTTTCTTGGCAATGCTTGGTCGTTGGTTTGGGTAGCTGTTCGTTGGCCCCAAATCTTGGCGCGTCTAAAAATTGAACCGACGGTTCCCCCAGCTGGCCCTAAGTCCTAACCGCGCAAATATCCGGCAGACCTCTGCCCCGGCCCGCGTCATCGAGACCATAGCCAACCAAAAACCGATCTGGCAGGTCAAAGCCCAGATAATCTGGTGCGGGTAGTTCTGCTGCTAAAGGCTTTCGTGCCAATAAACAGGTCAAAACTTCGCTCGCGCCCTTGGAGGCTAGGTAGGATTTAGCAAACAAGATCGTGCGGCCGGTATCATAGACATCATCGACGATCAGAACTTGCCGTCCACCAATGGGCTTTTGCAAATCCGCCAATACATTGATACGGCCACCGCTTTCATGCGCATCGCCATAGCTCGACAGCCAAAGGAAGTCGGTGCGGGGGGTTTTTCCGTGGCGGGCCAGACCGCGCACCACATCGGCCATGAAGATAAAGGCGCCCTGCAACAGGCCAACGACGACGGCATCTTCTTCGAGTCTACCTGCAATCTGGCCGGTGAGGTCTTGAATGCGGCTATCAATTTCTTGTGCCGAAACCAGAATATCCAACTGTGCTGTCACGCCTGCGCTCCTTTTGCTTAACGCGCAGCCACAGGGGCGTCATGGCCTTCGCCATGATCGACCATGGGAACATCTGCTGGCTTTTGAAGTGCCACAGGCTCTGCGCCCATGAGACCAGACTTGCCGGTCGGCGGCTCTGGCTTTGGACGTGGGCCCTTGCGGGGCGGGTCGGCGAAGGTGATCACAGCCTTCAGGCTGCCACGCACGGGATTGGCGCGAGAACTGGCAAACGTATGGGCTTTTCCGGGCCCCAAACTTTCGATCCCGGGATCCACCATCCACGACAGGCGCTCTAGGCCCTTACCATCAACCAGCGAAACTTTGAGATAGGGGATGGATTTCGATGTGCGAGATACCGATTGCAACACACCTTTCACTTCGATCTTGGGGCCTTTGGCATCGGCTGAGGAGGTGATGGTGATATCGCGAATGTCGACGCCATACAGGTTAGCAGGCAGTCCCACCGCGGCAAACGCGCTGGCTGATTTCGGCCATACGCGCACAATGTCTGTGCGATAGATCGCGGCAGCACCTAATGCGCCGATCAACAGGCTCAGACTAATCGCCCACGGAATTCCTGCGGCCAAGCGATTGGTGGTCTTGATTTGATCCAGCGCTTTTTTCCGCGCCACTTCATGGGGTTCTAGCTTGCCAGTTTTGGCTTTTTTGCTGCCAAGACCCAATTTCGCCAACAGGCCTGCCTTCTTGGTTTCGGCAGCACTGGGTGGCTTTTGTGTGCTGGCAGTGTAGCTAATGGCACCTGCAGGCATAGCCCGCCATGAGTTTCCGCATGCCGCACAGCGGACAGTGCGGCCCGACGGCGGGACCGCACCGTCAGCGACATTGTATTTCGCAGAACATTGAGGGCATGTGAGTAGCATGAAAGAGACGAATCACCCGGCTAGCGCAACCATGAAAAAGCGCTTATTCGCTGTCAGAGTCTACTCATGAATGAAAAAACTCGCACCCTTGGCTATCGAGAAGGCGGACCAATCGTCCGCTTTGACAAAGCTGGCGTCACCTATGGCTCCGGCACCCAAGCCTTGCGCAATGTGTCGTTTGAGCTGGAGAGCGGTGGCTTTTACTTTCTGACGGGTCCATCGGGTGCGGGCAAATCGACGCTCTTGAAACTCATGTATTTGGCGCTGCGGCCAAGCCAAGGCCGGGCGAATCTGTTCGGTGTCGATGTTGGCAGCGCCAGTCGCGACGCTTTGCCGATGCTGCGGCGCAAGATTGGTGTGGTGTTTCAGGACTTCCGGCTGCTGCCCCATTTGTCCGTATTTGATAATGTCGCCATGCCGTTTCGCGTGCGCGATGTGCCGAAGGCCGATTATGCAGAAGATGTGGATGATTTGCTGCGCTGGGTCGGACTTGGTGGGCGGATTGACGCCTTGCCAGAGACGTTGTCAGGCGGAGAGCAGCAGCGCGTGGCGATCGCGCGGGCCGTAGTTGGCAAACCGTCTCTGCTGATCGCCGACGAGCCGACCGGCAACGTTGACCCCGAGATGGGCGCCCGGATCATTCGGTTGTTCATTGAACTTCATAAGCTGGGTGCAACAGTTGTGATTGCAACGCACGATCTTGACTTGGTGCGCCGATCCGGAGCCCCTGTTCTAAGATTGGAGGCTGGCGAGTTGACCCAAGCCCCCAATTTAGGCTCGGCACCAAAGGCAACGCGATGATAAAGGCCCTGCAAACGCTGTGGAGACAGATCAGCCGCGACTCCGATCGCGCGCTTTTGCCAGCTGATTCGAGACAAGTGCGGCCATTGACCATCGTGGTATCGATCATGTGCGCCTTGGGTTGCTTGGCAGGCCTTGGTGCCTCCGCCGGTTTCCGGGCAGCGAACACCTGGACCAGTGATCTCAAGAGCGCGATGAGTGTCGTTGTACAAAACCCTCGCACAGATGAGGATTTGGGCCGGGCGGCCCAGATTGTCCGACGCGTAGAAGGCGTGACGCGCAGCGAAGCGATGAGCCGCGAACGTGCGAAGGATTTGTTGCGTAACTATGGCACCGATATGGGCGCAACATTGGAAGCGCTTCCCGTGCCGCGCTTGATTGAAGTGGGCGTGACAGCCGGGCAAACCAATGTAAAAACCGACATTGAAAAAGCCCTGAAGGCCTCAGGCTATAATGTGGTCGTGGATGACCACAGCCGCTTCACGGGGGAGGTGCTGCGCACCTCAACTGTTGTGCGCATTGTAGCCATTTTGGCGTTAGTCGCGTTGGTTGTTGCAGCGATCACGACGATTGGGTTTGCTGCGCGCGCTGCACTCGAAACGCGGCGGGAAGCTGTCAGCATCCTCCATCTGGTGGGAGCAAAGGATTCCTTTGTGGCTCGCGAGGTTCAGATCCGCTTTTTAAGGTTAGGTTTTGTGGCAGGCTTATTGGGTGCCAGTGCGGCAGGTGTGATCGCTTTGATCGGTTCGACCGTATTTGCTTTTGGGGCGTCTGACTTTACGAGCGGCGCGCCCTTGTTGAATTGGACTGACTTATGGATATTGCTGGTCGCACCGCTGGTGACAGCGTGCGCCAGTGCCGTTGCCGCGGATCTCGCTGCACGGGAAACTTTGAGGGATTTGGTGTGAGATGGCATGGCCCCGACGAAAGACCCGTGAACGGGGGCTGCATCGCCCATCGGGCACGGTTGTGCGTTCGTCGACCTTTATTTCGCGCCTGATCTTTGTTCTAAGCCTTCTCGGAGGCCTTGGTCTCCTGATTGGCTTCATCCGGTTTGGCGACCACGTGACCGCTCTTAAAACCCCAAGCAGACCAATCCGCGCAGATGGGGCGGCGGCCTTGACCGGAGGGTCGGACCAGCGATTGATTGCGGGCGTAAAGCTTGTCGAGAGCAAGGCCGTGCCGCGTTTATTGATCTCTGGCGTCAATCGCGTGACCACCGCAAAGGAGGTGCGTGCGGTGGCTGGCGGAGCAGATGAGACTTACGCCTGCTGCATTGATATGGGCCGCCGGGCGACCGACACAATTGGTAATGCCGAGGAAGCTGCTATCTGGGTGCGGGTCCATCAGATTAAGAGTTTGGTCGTTATCACAGACGCTTATCATATGCCGCGCAGCCTGTTTGAGATGCGCCGCGCTATTCCCGATGTGGTCCTAATCCCCTACCCTGTGCAGACCACGCGTGAATTTGATGGCGATTGGTGGAAGAATGAACGCCCTACTCGGGCTCTCGCGCTGGAATATGGCAAATATCTTGTCTCCATCGGGCGCGGGCTCTTGGACGGCGATATTGAAATTGCGCTGAAACAGGTCGCATTGTTTCACGAAGGAAAGACTCCATGACCTTAATCCGGTCGATCTTATTGATGGTGTGGATGTGGGGCTGCGTGCTGATCGTGGGCACATTAGGCGCGCCCTATGTGTTCCTATCGCCTTTGGGTGGCGCACGCGTCATGAAAGCTTGGGCCAAAGCTATGTGCTTTGGCACGAAGTGGATCGGGGGCATTACCTATGAAGTGCGCGGGCTAGAACATCTACCCGAAGGCCCGATCATGATCGCGTCCAAGCACCAAAGCGTTTTGGACACGATTATGCCAACGCTTTTCACCAATATGCCGGTTTATGTGCTGAAGCAGGAACTCCTCAACCTGCCGATCTTTGGCTGGTATTGTCGTAAAGCGGGTCTGATCGCCATTGACCGCTCAGGCCATATGAATGCGCTGAAGGCTTTGGTAGCGCAGGCAAAAGAACGAATGGACCAAGGCCGTCCTATCATTATCTTCCCAGAGGGCACGCGCCAGATGATTGGTGCCGCGCCCGACTATAAGCCAGGCGTCGCCGCCATCTATATGTTGCTCGGTGTGCCCTGCGTGCCGCTAGCCCTCAATACGGGCACATCTTGGCCCGCAAAAGGCATGTGGCGTCGTCCGGGCAAAGTGGTGTTTGAGTTTCTGCCTGTCATCCCGCCCGGCCTAAAGCGCGGCCCCTTTATGGAGTTGCTCGAGAGCCGGATTGAGGGGGCGAGTCAGGTCTTGCTGGAAGAGCATGAGGCAAGACAAGCCGTGCAGCGTCGGCGGCGAAGCGATGACTCATCGGGTGGAGACGTCATCTATACTTCCAGTTCGAATGACAGCACATCTAGCTCCAAATCCTCATCTAAAAGTGATGGTGACTCTGATTGGGGATCGAGCAATAATCGCGATAGTGATGGCGGCGGCGGCGGTGGCGATGGCGGCGGTGGCGATGGCGGCGGTGGTGGCGGTGGCGACTAATGTCTGAAACGCGTCCTAAGTCGCTCGGCGGGCTTATCATTCCACTTGCCGTGGGCGGCCTCGTTCTCGCTGGATACTATATCTACTGGACGCAGACGGCGCAAAGAATCCAAATATATGTCGCACAAGCTTTGCCTGCTCTGCCTCAGGAAAACGTCACGGTCACGGGCTTCCCCTACCGATTTGAAGCGCGCATTACGGACCTGCGGGTCCAGACCGGTTCAGGGTTTGTTTTTGAAGCCTCCCGCTTTGTTGCAGCCGCTTCGCCGTTCAATCTGAACCTGTGGGCGCTCGAAGGGGCGTTAGAGCCGCGATTAAAGCTACCCGGCAGGCCATTGCGCCCGTTGCAAGCGGCAGACCTAAAGGCCAGCCTGCGCCTAAAAGAAGGCCAATTGGCACGTTTCTCCTTGACGTTTCAGGGCTTGCAGGCAGGAAAAGATGAGCCATCAGGATCAGGACTGGTGCCGAGGCCATGGCGGACTGGCGCTGGTGCCCTTCACTTGATCGCCGACCCCAAAGACACCAGCCGTATTGCCTTCGCGTTGGACCTAACCGCTTTAGAACTCAGCGCCCTGCCCGAAGGCCCCGCAGCCATTCTGGGCAACAAAATCGACCATCTGCGCCTGACAGGCCCCATCAGCCAAGGCCAGATTCTGTTGCGGTCAACCAAGGCGTGGGCAAAAGCGCAGGGTGAGTTTACGATCATGGCAGCCCAAATTGACTGGGGTCCCTTGTCCTTTGATGCCGGTACCGGCCGATTGAAGGTTACGCCAGAGGGCCAATGGCAAGGCGAGATTCGCGGACAGGGCGCGCTTAAGCCCAATGGTATGGCCATCCCAGCTTTGTCCGCACCGATTGAAATTGGCATTGAGGATGGGCAAGCGCGCCTGCTCGGCTTTTCTGCTGCGCGGGTGCCTAAGGCCTACGATTAGTATTGCTGGAAATTCTTGACCGCAAGGTGCCATAAAGCGCCGCGAACATCAGCATTCTCAATTGACTTCGGGCGCTCGCGACTTTAAGGACACCCTCCCTAACGCTCGCCGTCATGGCGGGCGCTTTCGTTTATTCCGCGAACCCCATCCCGATCCCCGGTCTGGTTCGTTCGCCCCTTATCAAGGAACAGCGCGATGTTCGCG
>Ga0247831_1007101_pt1 | contig 12726 bp, 6 predicted proteins | sample LaCruzMarch2015__9_FD_192406 | JGI IMG/M metagenome (GOLD analysis project Ga0247831, IMG submission 192406) | Freshwater microbial communities from meromictic Lake La Cruz, Castile-La Mancha, Spain - LaCruzMarch2015_1m | ecosystem: Environmental > Aquatic > Freshwater > Lake | place: Spain...
CTGTTAGGTTATTACTGGCATCTAGACCTAATGCTACCCCGCCAATAAAAATAGTGTTGTTGCTGACATAGAGACTACGCCAAGGCAGTGTGCTCGAGCCTAGATCACCACCATTAGCAGTCTGCGGAACAATATCCCCACCTACAGACAGGTTGCTGGTTATGGTGGTAGCCTGGTCAATTACGATCGCTGTGCTGTCTGTAGTGCTTAGTGTGCTACCTGTGAATTCAAATGCTCCTAGATTTAAAGGAGCAGTATCTAATCCTAGTGCGGTATACAGTTCTGTGAAGTTGGCATTGACTTTTTGGAATGCAGCTCGTAGGCTATCACCTTTCTTGTCGTTGGCTGCGGTACCTACGTTGATATTCTGTTTTGCCATAATCTATCCTATATTAAAAAGGCTTGGTAGCACTCTGTGTCACAGTGTTGTTGTTTGTGACTGTCTGAACACCTGAAGTGTCTGTGGCCACAGCCGCACCCAACATTAGATACTTGGTGTTGGCCAAACTGGTCAATGGTTGTGTAGGTGCTGTGACTGTGCTATCAGTGCTGTTGTAAACTGCTGTACCCACTGTGGCTCGCAAGTTGGTAATAAAGCCATTCCAATAGCCTCCATAGAATTTACCTATGTTGTTGGTCACGCCTGAGTAATTCAGCGTGTTAACCTGTGTGCCACCGCTGATGCTGGAGCCGCCTGCACAACTGGTAGCACGATTACAGGTTACCAATGTACTGGTATTGACAAAAGTGCCCACCCACATGGTTTCTACTTGGGTGCTGGCATTGCGATTCAGTATGATGTAATGCCACTGGTTGACCTGCAAGGTACTAGCGGGGAAATTATAAGTCCTAACACCAAGCCCACCATATGCATCCAGAGTAAATGACTGTGCATCATTGGTGAATAGGCTTAGAGCACCTGAGGCTCCGCTGGGATGCTGTGGGGCAACCAAGCCTCTTTGAGAGGTATAGTTGAGATTGTTGTAGAACCAACCTTCTATGGTATAGGCTCCTGTGCTTAATGCAAAGCCCGGGCTTAAACTGAGATACCTAGCACCAGCTGCTTCAAACTGGAGACTACCAGCCAAGGCGGTATAAATCGCAGCAGCAACTGAAGTATGAGCCATATTCATCATCATTATTCCACTCATATTAGGTCAATCCTGCGCCGTTGATATACCACACAGTGGCTGCTACCTTGATGGCAGTAGCCGTTCCATGTGCTGCTAAGGTTCGTGTGCCTGTGGTGCCTGTGCCTGCCAGGTACATGGTATCTGAAGTGATAGCAATAAGCACTGTGGTAGCACTGGGTCCAGCAACAAATGAAATAGCTGTGCCTATGGGATAGGCCACTGAGCTGTTGGCAGGTATGGTTATTGTCTGACCTGCTGTGTTGACATAAATGTGTTTGCCCACATCACCTATGACCAATGTGGCAGTAGTATTAGTAGCACTTTGTGGTATGCCTATGTAACCCACACTTGCCGCTGTGCTGGCAGTGGTAGCAGCGGCAGCTGCGCCAGTAAACGAAGTTGCGGCAACGCCAATGTTAGCTGTCCATAAACCTGTGGAATTCACATATGTGAATGTCTTGTCTGTGCTGCCCTTGAGTGTGATACCACCGCCGTCGGCAGTGACATCTGTGGGAGACACAGTTGATCCTAGTTCTATGTTCTTGTCATCCACTGAGAGTGTGACAGAGTTTATGGTAGTAGTGGTTCCGTTGATTGTAAGATTACCTGCCACAGTAAGATCATTTTCAACAACAACATCTGTGTTGAATGTGGTCTGTACATCCACAGTTAATCCGCTGGAGTCACTGGTGCTGATAGTGCTACCGATGAATTCTAATACGTTACTGTATGTAATTTCTTTGGTGGTTGAATTATACATCAACGGAGTGCCGTTGGCTGTGGTCCTAATTGGTGCTACATAGAAACTGTTGGTTTGTGCGGCAACCCCGTTGACTGCACTACCAGTGGCATTTAATATAATTGTGTTAGCAGGTTGATTTGTATTGCCAGCAGCTGCACCAATTGCTACTGAGTTCGCACCTTGCGAGGTAACACCTACATTAACACCAACGGCCACAGCATTGGCGCCTTGATTTGTTACTCCGGCATTGCCACCGATCGCCACAGCACCACTACCTTGTGAAGTTTGTCCAGCAATGACTCCAATAGCAACTGAATTGGCGCCCTGTGAAGTTTGTCCAGCTAACCTTCCTATAGCTACCGCTTGACTTTGTTGATCCGTTGCTCCAGCATTCTCACCTAGTGCTATTGTAGTTTCTGCTGTTCTCAATGTTGTGGCTTCTATGTTACCATAGACAGTGAATGAGTTGCCATCTATGATCTGTGTGGAATCATCAGCGAACACTGATCCTTTCAAAATGCCAGTGACATTACCAACCACGCTACCAGTAAATGTTCCCGAAACCACTGCTGCTGGAATGATACCGCTGACAGCATCTACCAACAGTGTGCTGTCATCTGCGAACACTGATCCTCGCAGATCAAACACAGGGTTCACAGTTATAGTAAGAGTATCTGTAGCTGAATTTTTAGCTAATGTAATACCCTGTCCTGACACTATTCTAAACACACCTGCGGTACTGTCAGCTATCAGTCTATCTCCTGAATCACTGTTTACTTCGATCTGTTGAAAAGCTGGCTGTGCCGGAGCAGTATTGGTGATAGTTACGATACCAGTGGTTATATCAGTTGATACTGCCAAAGAGCCAGATCCCGCCTGCACATCTATAACACCAGTATTGGTTATTCTTAGATTATCACCGGTACCAGCAGTGATGTTGATACCGGCTCCTGTTGCTCTACCTACAGGCAATCCAGTGACATTTTGTAGACTGCGTACCCCAGCATTGGTTATTGTGACTACCCCACTAGCTGTGGCAGCAGTGATGCCTAAGCCAGCTGTTACACTCAGTATGCCTGTGTTTGAGATAGTGATTGAATCTGCACCTGAGCTTACCAGCATGCTAACACCACTGCCACTAATCAAGTTCAAGGTGTCACCGAATGTGGTGGCTTCTACACTATTAGCATTATCGACCTGTATGCTTTTGAAAAAAGTTTTTTCTGGATCTATGATCAAACTAGAGCCAACACCAGTTAACGGATTTCCTCCTACTGTGGATCCAGCCGGTAGATTAACAGTTCCTGCTACTCCTTTGATCTGTGCCGCTCCGGCCCATACACCGTTAAACAGATCAGCATCAGTATATTCTCCAACAAACACTCCTTTCCATCTATGAGTGATATCTCCAAGATCCCGTAGATTATCAATTGTGGGTTTTACACTGGTATCTAGACTGGTAAAATCTATCGGAGTTAAAGCAGATCCTCCACCAACGGTGGCCACTATGATATCAAAATTTTCATTGATCTGGGTAAAGGCATCATTAACATCACTCCATAACAAAGGAGGAGCTCCCGGTGATATGTTGTTATTAAATGCAGTAGCAGTGATCAAACTGCTGCCATCTGAAACCACAGTCTGTGATAAATTCACAGTCCATGTGCTGCCCGATCCAGAAACGATAAAAGTACCTTGTAATATTCCAGTACCATAGAGTGCGTTCCCTACTGTGATCGTGCCTGACACCACCGAAGTTACAGTAAGAGTAGTTCCTGTGATAGATCCTAAAAATGTTGCTGCCATTATGTTCTCCCTACTGCTATTTCGACCAATCCAATATGATCTGAATCATAGTCTTTGATTGCTTTGCCTACCACGGTACCTACTCGGATATCTCCGCTAGCAGCCACAGCCACTCCGGGAATACCTGAAGTTATCAATATGTCACCTTTGCGGATCTTGCCCACTACCTTGCAGGGCACACGTCCTTGTAAGGCTATGAGATTTTTCAATCCCGGACAGGCTTCATACATGGTATAAGCCGCAGTGTTTGAAACTACCCCAGCTACTCTTGTATCGCCTTTTGTGTCTGTGGTGGTGACTTCTTTGTCACCACCAAACACTAACACTGTGCCCACTTCATAGTCTCGATCACCTTCATAGTTTTCTGCCAAGTCTGCTGCATATGTAGCCTGCATTCTTGATACCCCAGATAACGACCACTGTCCGATAATAGTGCCTGCTGATGTATTACCGCCTGCAGTGAGGGTGGTGGCCGCCACGCTGCTGCAAGTGATCGGAGCTAGAGCGCCGCCGCTCTGAGTTTTAAACTCATGAAAATTGTTCCAGTATTGAGTTTTCTTGTCAGCAGATACACTGCTGTCATTAATAAACATAGCAGCATTAGACGTCCAGCCGTAGTAGCCTACGTATCCGATAAATCCTGCGCCAACACCTTTTACAGCTAATTTGGTATCTCCAACGGTGCCTGGACCAACATAAAGCTCCCGTATAGATACGTTCCTACCACCGAAATCACCATTTACGTCTCTAGCGATCAGTTCAGAAACTCCTACAGCAGTAGGTAACCCTGCACTGGAGTTTATAATACTGTAGTCAACGTCTGCTACATTGCTGACACCACTGATACGTTTCAAGAAACCTGCACTGCTATATTGTGATTTCTTTATGCCTAATCCTTCATCTATAACAGTACTAAATGCCACGGCACTTGGAGTAGCAGAAACTATTGTTGAATTGCCCACTAGGGTATCTGGAGCCATTGCTGCCAACTTACTGATTTGGATAGCAGCAGTGGCACTTACATCTGCGTTGACTATGCTGCTAGCTAGATTCAATTTACTATAGGCAATAGCAGCAGTAGCACTTACATCTGCGTTGACTATACTGCTAGCTAGATTCAATTTACTGTAGCTAACAGCGGCAGCAGCATTTATATCTGCGTCAATGATCGAGCCAGCTACAATCTGCGCATTGACTGTATTCAATGTAGAATCAACACCAGTAGCAAGATCGAAAGTAATGTCTCCAGTGACTCTTGCGTTTAATATATCGTTGCCAACTCCCGTGAACAGTAAGACATCTGCCGCCTGAATATTATTCAGCGAAATGCCCTGTATGTTATCTAAAGTCAGACTTTGTAAGTTAACTGCATCACCACCTGACACAGGATCGTCTAGATTAATAATTCTGTTGTTGCCTAGATTCATAGCAGCCTTCATGGCTAACACACCATTTAATGCCATGAACCCACCAATATTGGCAGGAATAAGTGTTGACAGATCACCAATTCCGGAACCGTCTGCAAGTGTGCCCAGTCTACGTTGAACATGTAGTGCAACAGCATTTTCTGTTGGCACTGTGTCAGTTCTCAGTGCAGCCATGCTGGATTCAATCGAGAATTCCGAAACAGTAACTCCTCGTTTGAACCCAATACCGTCTAGATTACTCAGAGCTATCTGCGCTGCAAAGGTCACGGTACCTGTGCCTTGATCCACCTTGAAGAATGGACCCACTTTGAAATTACCAAATTGATCAGTGGTTACATAAAATACTCTGCCTACGTCACGTTCTAGTACTTCAGTAGATTCATCAGCAGGGTTTACAGGACCTCCGAAAATCTCGTTAGGGTAATTGGTATCAGCATATGATCCTGTACCAATTTCCAGCAGGTCGTGCCCAGTAACACGAGTCAGTGCAATACGAATAGTAAGTGTACCCTGTGCTCCGTTAGATCTCGGAGGTACGGCAGATCGTATGGTGTACATACCTTCGTATGAAATGATACTGGCAACCAATGGTCTGTTTAAGGTTATTCTGCCATAGGGTTGATTGGTTACTGCTTCTGGTTCATACAAGGTAATTACATATTCCTCACCTAGATATATGAATCTGCTGTTGTTAACTCTGGATGTGTCGCTGGGACCTACTGCCACGACTGCAAAGTTGGAATCGCCCGCACGTCCAGATACCAATCCTACTCGAGCATCCACAAATGATCCACCGGTAACTGTTTGTGCAGTTCCGCCTGGAATTTCACTTAGCTGAAAAGCAGTCGCAGTCAATCCCGGTGCAATAACATGATAATGAATATTTTTACTCAGTCCAGCTGGCAGATCTATTGCAGAAGTTGATGTAGTGAATTTAATCACATTACCAACACTAAATCCGTGTGCTGCTGTAGTGTTGATCAATGCAGTTCCTGATGTGTTTATTGAAGAAACTTCAGTGCCAGTCGGCGCTGCGCCGATAAACTCACCGGGTTGACGTATTGATAAATCTACGTAATCATAATTTTCTCGAAGATCGGTCTTGGTTAATCCTACCATGGCATAACTATGAACGCCACTGCCAGCTGTGCCCGTGTTAATTACATTGCCGTTTTTAGTTAACGATATTGAAAATTGGGTATCAGTTAGACCAGTACTAACAACATAATAGGTCTCTGGGGTGATAAGACCCAGAGGTAATGTGCCTGTGGTAGTAATTGTTATGGTGTAATTTTCTAACAGTTTGTGGGTCTTGATGCCTTTGATAGTTAATGCAGTACCATCAACTAGAGTAAACACACTGCCACCTAATGTGGCACTTACAGTAAATTGATTATATTCAGGAACACTTATAATAAAGTAAGTGGTACCGCTGATAAAGTTGTTGGCCGTTGAAGTTGGTATAAACTTATCACCAATTTTTAGTTTATGATTCTGTGATGTTGTACAAACGTTTGTGGCGATATCAGTAACAGTTGCCAAGACCTGCAACACAGCTGGAGAGGCATTACTAATAACAACTTCATATGGACCATTGAGGTCTGTATATGCTATAAATTCCAAAACACGATAGACAGTGTTGGCAGTTTCACGTAGTTTCAGACCAGTCGATGGTCTTACAGCTACATCTTCAAGACTACCAGTTAATATAATCTGAGCCTTAGATCTCAGAGTCATCACAGTGTTATCGGGAACTACAGCTTCAAGGCCACCAGTTTGTGTAGTTACACCTTCCCCAAGATTTAGTCTTACTACTCCGGATGGATAGGTCTCTGATGTAGTGACAGCGGTGATAGGATATCGAAATACAGTAGGAAGTCCAGCAATTACATGTATAATTTCTAATTCACTAGAGTTTAATGGTATGTAGTCGTAGCCATCTACATAGATAAACAATCCGTTCGCGGTATTAGCGAATCCCGCACTAGGAAAAAAGCATCGAACTTTCTGTGCAAGATCTTCAAAAACATCCGTAGGAGTTGGAATTTCTAAAGGATCAGCACCTTCTGCTACCAAGGCATAGATACCGTGAGCACTAGAGCCTGCGACTGAGCGTATCTGTCCACCGTTGATAGAATAATATGATGTATAACAGTAATAAGTGAATATAGACACAGCTTCGATCAAACCACCATTTGTGGTTACTATTCCATAGCCCATATCGTTGATCTGTGTGTAGTCGTTGCCCAGCATGGATCTATTACCAGGCATTAGCAATTCATAGGTTCTTTGATAGCTGATAGTACCAGATCCGGGTGCAGTCACATTAACCGCAGTGATTGAGCCAAAGGTGCCTGTGATCTTGAAAGTGTTGTTACTTAATCCATCTGCCAGCACATAGTATTCTATACCAGCTGAGATTCCTGTGGGCAAAGATACTGTGCTGGAAAATTGTAGTATAGCACCAGCCTGTAATCTATGATCTACTCTCGTAACCACAGCAGGAGACGCTGTGCTAATGGTACAGGTCTGAGAACCAGCAGTAACCAAGAAAGGCGAGCCATCGTCGACCACAAAAGTGGCTGAGCTGCCTGTTGTTGAATATACATAGTCTCGAACATAGTTTACTCTGAACACTGTGTCGTTGACCAAGAAACTGGCGGGCAGTTGAGGTAATCGATCCAGTCCGGTAACATTTAGTCTAGTACCTGTGACAATATCTACACCAGTTGTAGTAGAGGCATGTTTGAATTGAAGGTTGCCTACGAATCCATCTACAAACATACCACCGGCAAATGTTTGAGCATTTATGCTCTTTGAGAATGATGCGCATTCTTGAGCATATGGAGATTTAGCTAGTATCTGTCCAGCAGGATCAAGGGTTAACATGAACCCGCCGTGACCCTGTGCTGTAATAGCCTGCCAGCGCACCGCATCATTGGCTAGGAACACATCTAGTTGATCATTTTCTTTGGGATAGTTTACGCTACCGCTACCATCCATGACATCTTTTAGTGCTGCAATCAATGCGCTAACCACTGTGATCGATCCTGGTTCTGGGGAATAGGCAAGATCGATTATCTGCAGATATGCTGTTTGACTGGGAACAACAGCAGCATTAGATAGAACATTACCTATCAAGAAGTCCAATCTAGTAATTGCCGCAAGTGTCTGTGACAATTGTGCGCCAATTGCGATCAGTCCGCTGGCACTTTGATAGTATTTCAATCCCGCAGATATAGTTCGATTATATTCACTGTATCTAAGATCAAAAGTCAAGGCATCAATTATCAATCCAAGATCACGTTTACACAGTAGAGAATTATAAACGAATGTGCTGGTAAATGGTGCTATATTAGCTGATATCTGAGTATCAATCCATGCTATAACTTCATTCTGTAAAAACTCTCTGTTAAGATCAATCAACTCCGCGGCTGCACGATATCCGCCTTTGTTATCAACCTTGGGATATACTGGCTGAGAACTGTTCTGTAGATAGTGATAGCCATAGAGATTACTAGCCACAGTCAACCCATCTATGGTTATGTCTCTACGGAATTTGTTAAAAGCCCATGGGCTGGAACTGGTGCCTACTCTAGGTCTGATGATACAGCGTCTAAACTCATCTCCGACTATGGAAGTATTCTGAGGAACTTTTAATGGATAGTTTTCTTCGTAGATTCCGCTTTCTAAATTAATGGTAATGTGTATACGTTTACTAACGTCACCAAAGGAAATATTTTCTCCTAATTCAAAATTACCATATTTGATATCAACATCAAATATTTCGTTACCTGAACTATCTAGAGCTCCTGAATGAGCCAATATCTGGGCCAAGGCCCCTGATGTTTCTCCAAACAAATACAGTCCTTCACGAATGTCTCTACCACGCAACGCCTCAGCAGTGTTGGTTAACACATCTCCGGTCGAATCAGTTCGATATCCATCGGTTCGAATTAGAAATCTTGGAAGATTTACCAACAGAGAGGGTATCGAAGTAAATCCTGTGCCACCGTCAGTGATAGATATATTAGTAATCACTCCAGCAGTAACCACCGCGAATCCAAAGGCTCCCACGCCTCCACCACCTGTAGCCCTAACGCTAACCAACCCATAACCTGTACCACCAGAAGTTATTGCGACTGAACTTACCTTGTAAGTGATATTAAATGACGCAAGAACTCCAATAGGACCTACACCAACAGGTGCCGCAGAAGTAGTAATAGTTGTGGCCACTGCAGTGGCACCGGGTAATGTAGCGTACCCACCTGCAGAAATGATTCTAAATGTAGATATACCTCCCGGTGTTGTAATTGTAGTCAACACTTCTATTGTAGCTATGCTAGTTCCAGCGCCGCCGACTAGGCTTAATATATCTCCTGGATAGTAATTGACTCCGATGCTGTTTAAGGTCAATGTGCTTACAGCCATTCTCAGGGTACCTGCAAACCCACTACCAGAACTAGGAGCAGCATTATCCTTATCTATCAAGGTACACTTAGAAACACCGTTATTGTATGTTAGTACTTTTCTGTAAGGACCGATTTCTTCACGTGCTTCTAATACCAATTCTTCTGCACGTTTCAGTGCAGCTTCTAGGGTCCTATAGGCATAGGCGAGAGCACGTCCCTGCAGAGCCTTTGAGGTTCCTGGTCTGTCGTCACTGCCGCTCAACGCCACATATAAATTTGATACACTGCCAAATGCCGAAGAATCTACATATTGTTTAGTTGCTGCGATTAATCCACCATATGTAACATCATCATCAGGTTCAGGACTACGCGACAGAACTAATGGTCCACTCATGGTGCCAAATGATCCGTCTACTAGACCTGTTTCGGGGTTGATGGCTGAGGTGCCTGCACGAGCTATCTTGGAATCTGTATAGGCTTTATTGACTAATTCATGTTTGAAGATCGGAGTTAACGGTGATATTGTTGTTCCAGCATCTATGATTCTATACTGATTGCCGCCTGATCGCAGAGACAGATTTCCACCAAGCTGTGGAGCAGTGTCGCCTACTATTGCTGAGAAATCCGAACTTAAAATAATTTCATTTGGGTTAGAGGCAAAGTCTAGACTAATACCTATTCCTGGAGATAGTTTTTTAAAAGCAAGTCCAGTTTCAGTGCTGTTTACTACTACAAATTCATTTTCTTGTCCTACATAAGTAGAGGGTGTATCATCTAAACCAATAAAGGTAAGATTTTCACCTAGTCCAAGCGAACTGTAGAGTTCACGAAAGTTGTCGTTGACCTTGCGGAACGAATCTCTTATGCTATCACCAGTGCCATCATTGCCGATAGCACCAATATCAATTGTCTTTCTTGCCATAGTTTTTCCTAGGATTAGCAGTTGCTGAGTGTATTTAGCCCAAAGTTTTATAAGCCTAATGTAAATACACGATGTTCATCAAAACAGAAATCCAACAGAATCATTATATTAGACTCAGTAAACTAGGACATCGGCATGAATACGTGAGAAACAAAATAGCAGTGATTTTGAGATGTGACAGCTGCGATAGAGAATTTGTTCGAGATCTCAAACACATAGATAAGAAGCGTCTCAGCAACAATTATTTTCATTGTTGCAGCGAATGTGACGCTAAAAGATTTGCTCAGAGAATAGGAGTAGAGCAGAAAATGATCTGGGATATGCCCGCAAGCACTACCTTGCCCGTAGGCAAGTACTAAATATTAATCCAAGGAGAATTCATATGTTAGGATTATTGAAGAAAATGTTTGGGATCAAACCAGCAGAATCTGCTGCAGAAACTGTTGCAGAAGCACCTTATAAGGTAGAATCGTCGGTGGTTAGTTCGGCAGAAACTGTGCAAACACAGGTTCCTAACGAAACTACTGCTACAAAGGCCAAGGTACAATCAGCAACACCTGCAAAGCCAAAAGCAGGCAAACCGGTTGTTGCAAAAGCCCCATCAGCTCCCAAAAAGCCTCGTGCTACTAAAATAAAATAATTAATCGAATCGTTTCAATTGTTCGAGATACTGGGTGTATTCGCCCAGTATCTTTTCTTTTTTCTTTTCGATAGATTCAGAGGTTGGAAGTAATTCCAATTCTTCTAGTTTTTCTCTCTGAGTTTCAATTCTAAATATTAGTTGCTCTCGAGATAGCTTCTGGCTTGATTGTACAGTTCCATGCTGGCGAGATTTTTTCCCTTGCTCTCGCACATGATGTCGAACTGGTTTAGAAAAGTTATTGCCCATTCGTTTGTTTTTTGATTCCAATAAAATCCACTGTGTGCTCTCAGTTTTTGTTTCTTGTAGCCCTGTGTTAAGAGGGTCGAAAGATCGGGACGGATGTGTCCGGGATGGTCAATAAGGCAGTCTTCCCGTGAAACACTATAATGTATAACAGGACGAACACCACGCCAGCTATCAATAATCCTTTTAACACGGTCGTCATTTGCTTCAATATATTCTCCTGAGTTAATCCAATGATGGTGAATGTCTAGTACTAAGGCACAGTCTTTGGCTAGTTCTAAACTATGATCAATGCCCCAGGTCATTTCGTCGTTTTCAATAGTTAGACAGTTACGAGCTTCGGGAGTCATCCGTGCCAAAGCACTACGGATACCGCTGGGACCTTGTCGACCTCCAATATGTACATTAATTTTAAAATCTTGGAAAGTTTTGCCATAGCCCATCCAGCGAGCCATGTCCACATGATATTCAAATTCTTCTATTGATCGATTTACAATATCCGGATTAACGCTAGCCAACACAGTGAACTGACCAGGATGAAAACTAAGCCGAACACGATTCTCACGGGCCAGTTGACCCACTCGGCAAAAATTTCTTTCGGCATAGTCCCTAACATCGGGCTGCCGCCAAAACCACTTCCAACTAGGCTCAGTGTATACAGGCAGTATATCACTTGAGAGTCGTACCATTCTAAGATCTTCATCCAGCGTTCCTACCCTTGCTACCAATTTGTAGCAGGCTTCTATATTTCGTTTCATCAAATCCCAAAGTCGCTGTTCTGCTTCTTGAGGATGTTCACGCAACCATCTAACTGTGGTAGCGCCTGTATTTAAGTCACGGTCTTTGGCATTAATCTTCATGCCATTGACTTCTTCAGGATCATTGATCCATTTGCAGGCAAAGCCTAGACGTCCGTGTGTAGTGTTCATACTACTAGTATAACATCATCACTGCCAGTTGTCAACTACAAACTTATCTTGGATTACACAGGGATTTGGATCACCGTGAAACACAGCTACTGAACATGCTGGATCCAAGATAACATCATGGCGCACTGTGGCAAATGTGCGTTTACCATTGTTCATGGTAAGTTCACCACGATTTCGTATTTCCCATTTATAACTCATGATCCATTCTTTGGGCCAAAATTTGATAGAACTCTGACACAGTTTCCAAATCCAATCTTGATCTCCCTGCAGTCGCTGGGCGTCTCTGGGATTGAGTTGGAACTGAGTCCATATATGACTCTGCGTGCCGTGGTCCCAAGCCATCACAGAGCTATTGAGATATCGCCAAGATGCGTAAAATTTTCTATTGAAATCATGTATGCCCATAAACTGCCCTGGCATGTAGACTGCGAGTTTGTCTATGTTGGCATGGATAACCACATCCAGATCA
>Ga0247831_1007106_pt1 | contig 12720 bp, 11 predicted proteins | sample LaCruzMarch2015__9_FD_192406 | JGI IMG/M metagenome (GOLD analysis project Ga0247831, IMG submission 192406) | Freshwater microbial communities from meromictic Lake La Cruz, Castile-La Mancha, Spain - LaCruzMarch2015_1m | ecosystem: Environmental > Aquatic > Freshwater > Lake | place: Spain...
AGTCGTTCGAGTTATTCTTCTCTTGTAATTAAACGTTGTGATTGATATTCTATCGTGACACGTCCATGCTGAAACAAGCGACATCAGGAAAACAATGCTGACGACGTTAATTGCAGTCTGCAAAATTTGGACATAGGCCATCGTCTCGCGGTGGTTCTCATGATAATAGTGTTCATCACAAACAGTACATCAAATCAATCATCAAGACACTCTCACGACGATGTTGAACAGTTTGCAGTAGTTGGATAAAGACCATCGTCTCGCGTACAACATGCATAGTGCATAGTTCTATCTCATCATACCTACGGTACGCTCCCGCCCGCCCTCCGTGGGCACCATCCCGCCGCTTTCGATTCGCACTAAACACACTTGACTCAGTGAGGGACCATTCTCTTCACTGACCCCATCTCTCTCTTCTCTTTCTTCCAAAGATGACTGCAGCTGCGGCAAATAATATCACCCCATTGCATAACCGATGGACATTATGGTATGACAATCCACGTCTAGCCCCCCCGGGAACGGATTGGCATGATCAATTAAAGAATTTAGGGACATTTCAAACAGCTGAGGAATTTTGGTCTATTTTTAACAATATCAAGCCATCTTGTGATTTGGCAGTTAATAGCAATTATCACTTGTTTAAAGTGGGCGTGGAGCCAATGTGGGAAGACCCGGCGAATAAGGAAGGAGGGAAATTCGTACTTACTATTCCTAAGAAAGATAGCAAAGGGGGAAAAATGGATGAATGGTGGATATATACTGTCCTTGCTGTCATTGGTGAGACAATGGATGCATCAGGAGATGAAATATGCGGTTGTGTCGTATCCATCCGAAAAGGACAGGATCGTATCGCATTGTGGTTAAAAAGCTGTGATAGGAAGGCATGTACCGAGGTGGGGGCACGTTGGAAGAAATGTTTAGAGGTCTCGAATAAAACACCGTTGGTCTATCAGGCTCATAATGATGCCGCTGCTAGTGGGAATTCATTTAGGAATGAAGTGAAGTTTGCGGTATAGATATCGATGTTAATTCTCTGCCACAAGATTACATCTTTAGCCCTAAATCACAGTTGGATTGAACCACTTCCTATTTTTTCATTCAAAAACTAAGTTAAATTTCCAGACTGTGTTTAATAGGGATAGCGTTTACTAGATCATTATTAATATTGTACACGAAGTTGTCTGTCCACATGTAATGCAAAGGAATCATTATTCCACAGTGGCACCGTATCTCAGTTTGGGTCCACTCTCAGAATTTCAAAGGCCTATTCGATAGACCAAGCTCCAATCCCCTCTTCCACATAGTCATCATATCATCAACACAAATTTCACCCACCTCATCGGTATCCCTTTCATACAATGTGTTGATAATGCAACCGGCATGACAGGGGTAAATCTGATGCTGCTGTAAACCAAATCCAATATCAAAGTGTCCTTTTAAGAAGTTTGAGGATGATGGGGAGGTTTCCAATACGGCAATTTGATGATGTTCCACATTCAACAATCCCGTCAAATCAATGGGCATGTATGGGACAGTGTAATCAAGGATTACTCGACACTTGTACGGGGTCATTTCAGACTTCTTCGACGATGCATTCTTCGCTGGCGCCAATGCCTTGGCATACTTCCGTAGTGAAAGCTGTTTCCCCAACACGACTACCTTGTGATTCAGTAGATCTGCCAGATCGGACGTGTACGTAACATTAGGATGGTCAAGCGTGTGTGACAATGAGTAAATCTTGATCTTCAGGTTGGGATAGGATGAAAGTAGTTGCTTACAAACGGCATTCCCAATTTTGCCATTGGCACCGACAAAGAACATGGAATCGAGTTTGTCAAAGCCAGGCAAGTCAATGAGTTGATGGTACACAGAAGCGGCCGTCATGGTATCACCCGTCCACACTCTAATATCCTTATCTTTTAGGTACGGGTCGGCCTTGACCATGTCAGAAATGAGCTGTCCTCCATCATTGACTTGCTTCATCTTGTTCAAGTTTCCTAGACCAAAGAATCTGGTCCCATGTGCCTTGTACTGTGACTTGATTAGCTTGACAATATCTCTGTTCACTAGTACATATCGCTTCGGGTTGATGTAATCAATGGGCGTGCGGCAAATACATATCACACGTCCAATTAGCCTGTCGTTGATCATGTACCGTGAGCAGGTGTAGCAATTCATAACCAACCGACAAAATGCACCGACCATGTTACAAAAGAGGAATTCCGCCTCAAATGGAAGGTACTTAAATGTACGGAATGGTCCATATGCCGCATACACATTCCACTCAGGACAGGTTAAGAAATGTGCCAAACCGGCATTGTGTCCAATAAAGACAAAGTCTTGCTGTTCGGCTGGTAAGAGGTTGTCAGTATCCGTCTTCTGGTATGACCGCCATGTCCCAAACAAATGATCCCACAATGGCATAAATAGTGCGTAGTTGGCACGGAAGAAGGCATGATGTCCAAGGTGGAACTCGGGTGTGTAGAATAGATATTGGAATGGTGAATACTTGGATGTAAAGATGGGATGACGATACTTAATATTCATATGTCCGTATGCGTTGATCAAGTCAAAGAGGACGAGGTAGGCACCAATAATCGTCCAATGCATTTCCCAGTATAGAAGGAAGGGTGCAAAGAAAGCAGGTCCGAACACGGCCACATATACAAAGTGTTCATGAAAGTTCTGTACGAGACTTGTGCTTGGCAATGTACTAATAGACAGGTGGTGGAAGCCATGCATTGCCTTCATATTCTCCGGAAGGTGTAGCCAACGATGTGCGGCATAGTAGAGTGGTTCGACGAGGAGTACATGTGCCAGGAGGACACGACTTGCCGACGCGCCAATGACACTTGTATCCGAAAAGAACATGGCAGGGAATAGAAACTGCAATGGGATTTGTGCATACATGTGCAACAATGTGCCCACCATGTAGTCATCACCCTCACGTTCGAGTTGTTTCTGTGGTAGCTTATTGAGATAATTGTCTTTGTCGCAGAAGTGGTAGTGAAGCGTTAACGTTAAACGGGTGGAGATTATCCGTGCAATACCAATGGCGTAGATGGCATATATTGGTGTACCTAACAGTTTGCAAATAAGTGCCGGTCCGAGGAACCATAGAAGGTCATTACTCGTATTGCGAACTTTGTCAGAGTGTGTCGACGTTACGGCCTTGATGTGATGTGTTTCTTCCTTCGATGGGCGGGTGGTATTGTTGTATGCATTGTTTGCGAGGATGTCCGATGATGATGCGTCGCCAATCGAGGTGACCGATCGAGGCGACGTTGACCGCGACTTCTTGTTCATGATATTCGTTGGAGGAGCGCACATAATTGATGAGCACCGTTGGGGAAGCTGAATAGGAGTAGGAGTTAGTTGGTATCAATGTCGGCCGTGATCGCAATTATGCGTGGTGAGGAAGAAAGATCTCGTCACCCACATTGCGCTGGCGACATGACGAGTTTGGGACCACGTACTCATCACGACTCGGACTCGTGACTGTCTTCCGTTCCCGCGCCTGACGAACTTCTCTCGACCATGTTGTCGTCCACCAGCATGACCACCACGAAATCTGAGTCAATTGCATTGGTCTGTTGCTTAGTGGGCCTGCCAGGATGTGGCAAGTCGACTTTTGCTAGATCAATACGTGATCTACAAGCCACAGAGTCTTACTTCTCACAGTTTGATGACATCTTCATCATCGAGTACGATGCTATCACGAAAGACGAATTGCTAACAACTAATTCGGAGCTGCTGTCGGACGAGCTCGTTGCTTGGAGACAAAGTCGATTGACGGCGCTGGAATTGCTCAAAAATATACTCACAACACAATTCACAGGTGGTAGAAACACATCATCTTCGTCATTAATCATTATGGATGATAACTTTCATCTGCGATCAATGAGAAGAGATGTGTATCGGTCATGTCAAGAGTTTGTTAAAAGTTTTCCTCATGCAATAGTCGGATTTTTCATCCTGCACTTCAATACTCCGCTCGAACAATGTCTGGAACGAAATGACTCGCGAAGTGGAACTGATCGTATTCCACATGACGTGATAAATCGAATGGCAACGATACTTGAGCCACCGAATGAGAAGAAAGCAAATGCCTCATTTGAACAATTTCATGTAGCGATTAATCATTCATACGAATTGCTTACTACCGATACCAAGGACAGGAGTGACGTACTCAAAGTAATAAAGGAATGCATCACTAATTCCATTCAATCGCCGATCCGACCAAAGATTGAATTATCAATGGAAGAAATTACTCAAGTCGAACTACAACGAACGCACGATCGAGAAGAAACAATTAAATGTAAAATACAAAGAATTGATCAATTGTTACGTAAGTTGGTAAGAGCAGTATGTCGTATTGACAAGACACGGTATAGAGACATAAGCCTTGTACGAAACTCAATATTAGAGATGGTTCGACAGCAGCGCAATGATGGTATGGATATTATGGGACATGATGATATAGTTCAGAATTTTGCATGCTCATTACTCGGTATTGAATCAAGCAATGATTGGCAGTATTTGGACGTTCTAACAATAGCTATTAACGATGCATACAAGGAATTCAAAACAGAGGACGCCGAGGTGTTGGGTTAGTGGTTACACAGAGCTCATGCCATCTATCATTGGCAAAAAAATTCATGTGGAAATAAATTAAATACATGTGGAAAATAAGAGACAACATATTATAGATACTTTATTCTTTAGCGATCCGCCTGTCTCAATCTCTCTAGATATTAGAGATATGGAAGTTTCCCGAATTGTACTGGCAACCCGTCGTTCGCAACAAAGATATATTGATTGAACGCATTTCCTCCCTTCAAATACAAATCTTTAACCTCCTTTGCCAATTCTGCTTGACTGGGTGTCTTGGCACCAATACCAAATAGTCCACCACCACCACCACCCTTCTCTTCCCCCAATGCAATACGAGCTGCCCTGTTCAACTCTTGTACCACCTCACGTAGCTTCTCTACTTCAGCCTTCATGGCTTTCGTTTTGGGAGAGATACTGTTATCGGAAAAGTCTGAAGCAAATAGATCCATTGCAGCAAGTACACGTGAGTCACTGAACCCACCCGCCAATGCTGCTCGTTTCGCAGAACCTCCATCTGCAAGTGCACGATCTTCCTTCGACTTCTTCGGCGGTTCTGTCGTCGACGACTCGATAAATTTCCAATCACTCTTTGAAATAGCGGCCGATAATTGGCTTTTGTAAAATTTGCCGCCGTCAATTATCCTTGGAGTAAAACGATCATATGCATACTCCAAAGTTGCACGACCACGTGCGTACGCTGGCTCAATTGGAGTAGTAGCAATCACTAGAGCGCTGACAATGGAAACGGACGCGGTCGAAATGAAGTCGGAGCGTGAATGTTCCTCTCCATTCAATTGCGACAGTGACTGGCCACAGTAGTTATTGGCTATGATGTGATAACGAGGCGGATAGAACGCCAAAGCTGGCGATACTGCTGCCGGCATCAGTGCTATCGGTAGTAGCACTGACAACAACATCATGGTGTATGGTGTCAATAGGAGCGGGATAGAATACTTGAGTTCTCACGGAGGAGAGGGAATCCGAATCCCCCAATCATCCTCAAACTGGATAAGTAATACAAATCCTCACTAATTTCATTACCCCGACGCTCCTCACCCTAACAAGATGAATCTAATCCTCGCAATCGCCTTTGCTGTTGGCTCGGGTAGGTACCTGTATCCCTTTGTTTTGATGCCCGTCTTTGTCAGCCCCCCTATTCATCAAATTCTGTATCGACTAACTCCTTTTGTCTTTGTCTGCGTGTTTCGATCACATCAATCTGCATAGCTCATATGGTCTGCTCCAACACCAACATTGCTGACTCTGCCGTCAACACCATCATCACTGCCGACTCTGCCAATGAGATGTGAGTATATCGTCAAGCCCCTGTCTGGTAGGTGGACCAATAGTCTGCCTTGTTAGCTTACCTGTATGAAATTAGTCTCTTGTCCGGTGTAGTATGATATGATGATTGATTGTAGAAGGTTACCCTAATGTAAATCTAAAGTATATCTTATGTTGACACAGATTAAAAATCAACCTTCTTTGTTGTCATTATCGCAATTATAACAAACAGAATGGTAGACGCATCATACTACTTTCAAACAGATGTAGCACATCCATCACTTCTGAAGATCATTCACGCTCACGGGCTTCACTTCCGCACGCCTTCTTCTAGTATCTACTCTGAAACATAACAGAACATGAATTGTTGTGGACGGGCTAGCGGTGTGTGCTCATTGTGACTCAATGCGGGACAAGAGCCGCTGTTATGGTACAGATGCTGGAATTGATCACCTCTCCTGCCTTACTATTACATAAGCCGCATCCAAAGAGTGAGAGGGCTCTTGAAATGATTGACTTTGTTAATCCTTGAGAAATATCAACGCGATATTTGAAGAAAGTTTGCAGCCAGTGCAACAGATGCAGACTGGCCTTGCTGAATGCATTGCTATCATTGATTGGCTGGATGAAAAGAGGCTCACCATCTCTGTTGAAACTTTACTTGGGGTATTCAGCAACAGCATACACCGTACTTCTCGGTAGTATTGCTTTCGAGGAAGGAACAAACGAGAGTTTGGAGAGGAAAATAATGTACATATATTCAGCGCTACAGCTTAATACTTATTCTTTTTTCCACCTCCCCGGCCACTACCCCGACCTCCATTGCCACTGCTACGGCCTCTCCCTCCTCCTTTGTGACCCCTACCACCCCGCTGATTGTGCAACCCACCACCTCGTCCACCACTCCCTCCCATATATTCACTCTTAATCCCCTCTCGAATGTTCGACTCGTCATCTCCATCTCCCCCCTCGTATCGGCCCCTCTTACCACCACCTCGACTCTTGCGATTACCATCTCGCGTGGCAAGCTGTTCTTTTAACTCACGTGTTGCAAGCCGTTGCGCCTCATTGACACGTTCAAGGAGCAGCAGAACCTCCTCCTCTCGTAGCTCATACTCAGGCAACTTTTGTCCTAGTAGATGTTCCAATCGTTGATATACCTCCACATCGTACTGTGTTACCATAGCCAACGCCTTACCAGAACGTCCAGCACGTGCGGTCCGACCAACACGATGGATGTAGTCTTTACCATGACCTGGTAAATCAAAGTTGATTACGACATCAACACTAGGAATATCCAGTCCCCGAGAGGCCACATCTGTACAGATAAGAACATCACGTCCACCTGCCTTGAACTTTGTTAATGCCCCTAGACGTTTGGGTTGAGACATTTGTCCATGTAGGCAAATGGCCGGGAAGCCAAGGTTACGTAACATGAGCGCCAATCGTTGTACGTTGTTGCATGTTGCACCAAAAACAAGTATACTCTGTCCTGCATGTTCATTGATCAAGTATGTCAAGTAACAATCCTTATACTTTGCTGGTATGAACATGTAGCTTTGTAATAGCTTCTTCGGTGTTTGGAACTTGGTCGATACCTCAACACGTACAGGATTAAGTAACGATGCACGTTGGAGTTTCTCAACCTTACTTGTCATCGTTGCACTGAATAGCATGGTCCGTCGTCCACCCGTCGAATCTGGCATCGACTCAAGTATTTCATTAATCTCTTTCTCAAAGTCCATACTTAACATCCTATCAGCCTCATCAAGGACAAGGTACTTTAATTGACGTAAATGAAATCCTTTAGTATTTTGAAGATGATCAAGTAACCGTCCCGGCGTGGCCACGACGACATGTGGATTGCGTGCTAATGCAATAGCCTGTGAGGCCATATCCACACCTCCCACGACACAGACTGAATTGGCACCCATATTCCTACCTAGTGCAACCATAACTTCATGTATTTGGAATGCCAATTCACGTGTTGGGGCAAGGATTACAGCAAATACCGTCCGCTGCGGTTTCTGAAGGAGATAATTGAGTATCGGGATAGAGAATGCACCAGTCTTACCAGAACCTGTCTCGGCAAGACCAATAACATCCCGTCCCTCGAGTGCGGGTGGGATAGCATCGGCTTGGATTCGACTTAGATATTCCCATTTGAGGGAGGCAATGGCAGTAAGGAGTGTGGGATGTAGATCCAGCGATGCGAAGGGCCTCGTTGTGATGATCTCATCTCCTCCGTCGTCTGCTTTTACCAAAGAAGATTCGTCTTTTGGAGTATTGTCTTTTGCTGCTACTTTGGATAGTTTTTCATCGTACGTAGATGTTTCCGATTCTGTTCGCGTTCTCTTCCTTTTGGAATTGGTATCCTTTTTGCTTGCAGCGGAGGGCATATTGTCAAGATGAATATAAGAGCTGGTGTCACCTATGGTAAAGTCTTCATCTTCAAACTCTGCATCGTCAACTACCTTTTCCTCGCTTTCTCCTTCGTCAGTGCCATCGTTACTTTCATCGTCATCGTCCACTTCTTGCTCGTCGCTCCCCATCTCGCTTTCGTTGTCACTCTCGTCGTCATCATCGTCGTCACTGTCAGAGTCCGAATCATCGTCTTGATTCTCCACAGATGAACTGGTGGACAAAACCTCCGCTTCCTCCTCGTCCGTTTCCCTGTGCGTCGTCGTCTTCATCTTCATCTTCATTTTTGTTTTTGGAACCAAAAACCAATGGTGAAGTACGATAAAGCGGGATCTCTCCCGGACTTCTTTTTACTTGTTATTCCCTTGTTTTTACCAAGAGACGATGATCACCCCATGGTTTCTCATTTGGATAATCTCTCCATGCTGTCAATTGGCTCTTGCGTTTGCACCCATACATGATTCTTACTTTGATCGGATTGGATACGTCCAATCATCACAAATATTAATAGGAAGGGGCATCAAATTCAGCAACGATAGCAACATTAAGAAATCAATAGAACGACGGCGTAGTAGTATCAACCATGGCATGAAAGTCACCACGCAAAGAACCGCAGTATCATCATTACGTGCTAATACAAGAACAAATAATCTTGACGATGACATGGAGCTAATAGAGGTAGACGTCGATCCGAAGGAGATTGAGGCACGAAAGAAAAGTGCACGTGATGAAATATTCTGGGCCAAGCAACGTGCACTCGTGGCTGAAATGTCTGCCAAGTCCGATGCTGGGTTGAAGAAAGAGAATCAAGACAAATTTTCAAAACGACGATTGGCATTAACATCGGATACATTTTACTTTTCGATACTTATTGGTTGTTTATTGTGGTTGGTATCATCCAATCCATTTGTTACATTTTCGTACCTCTTTGGAGCGTTGTCAGGAACGGCATACTCTTATGGGTTGGGGAAGTACGTTGAATCCATCGGGGGATCGATTGATGATACCGATGTGGAGGGTGCGGGTGTAGGTCAGGCCCGTTTTGCATTTCTTATACTATTGTTTGTCGTCGTCGGAAAGTTCCGGTCACAGGGTCTTCTTGAATTGCCTAGTATAATGGGATTCTTCACGTATCAGCTTGCCAGTTTGTCACAAGGCTTGAAGGAGTATGATGACTAGAGTTAATGAAGAGTGAATCAAGTTAAGAAAGAGACTTCATCCCTCGATCGGCAGCACATTGTTTGCATTGTATTTTATGCTTCGGCCAAACGAAACTATGGCATCACGTTTCATATCGAATTATCGGATCTCCAGGGAGACTTCCACGTCTAATAACGCTGGTGCGACTCTTCGGGTGTTGGTTCCTGTCAACATCTTTTGTTGCCGTCTTGTTCTTTCCTTGTTCGAGAGAATCGCCAGTCCAACCAAGCAATCCCAGTGCACAGTAAAGTAGTCCACAGATAATTAATCCTTTCGATGATACGCTTAATACCACACAACAAATATTGTTTATGATGCTCCTATTTGAAAGGAATTTCCATCCCGCAACGCCTTTTAGCTCATACCCAGAGGCAACTTGACGGAGACCTTCACTTTTGCTCTTTAGAGACCATATTTGAAGGATTTCGTCCACACTAATATTCGAACTCAAACACGTATCTAGAAGACCAAAGAATGAGATGAGGTAACCTTTGTGAAGAAAACAGGTCAGTGTTCTCTTGGGAACAAAGAGGGGCACCTCAACATTCAACTCTACAAGTATCAGCACAAGATGAAACGTCGCCATGTAAAATCGCACAAGCCAAAGCAAAGGGCTGGCAAGTATATACTCGAAGATAGTCGGATGCTTCGAACTGAACGCCGAGACTGATCCGCTGAGAAGAGTAAGGCTGGCCCATACCACAACAAAAGCACGAAGTGTCCCCAGCAAACAGAGTCGTGATCCATTTTTGTTCACATGCTGTTGAGGTGACGTCTGAGTGACAACCTTCGACATGATGTTATTTTCTATTGTGCTGCGTTGGCTCTCGGGTGAACGTAGCTGTGATGCTTGGATATTGTTGTTCTGTATTGAACAAGTCATGCTGTCCTGCTGTAAAGAGATTGGAGTACGCTTCTTTTTTGGCTTGGGACTTGACTTTAGCTTTGCAGGCTTTGTGTGTGGAGCAGTAATCGATACTTCTTCAAGCTGGTCGCCATATGTCTTGAATCCTGAAAGAAAATCTTTGGATTCATACTTTTTCTGCTTTTCCCCACCACCACCTTCCTCGATTGGAGGAGCAGTGGGGGAATCGATTTTGTTTCTACGGCGATGAGTTATTTCTTCTTCCAATCGACCAAATTCCCCTGTTTCATCATTGTATGGTCTCACTATACAAACAACCGATCCGTCCATGCTCTCACTTTCGGAAGTGGAGTTCATTCTTGGATCTTATTCATGTAAAAAAGGATCGTCAGTAAACCTACACCTCATTTTTATGCCCCCTCCGTCTTCTGCGCATTTAGGGTGTTTTCGTTTAGTGTTTTTATTGTATTAAATATAACTCTTATTCTCTTATATGCTTATCCAACTTTATGCTGCTCGCTCTCTCACACAGCAACAGTGAGTACCATTGCCTTCTTACCTCGATCACACGCCTCAATCACAGTATTACACTGCAACGGGGAGTACCATCGTCTTCTTAAGTCGATCACACGCCTCAATCACGGTATCCCTCGGTGCAAACGCACTCAGCCGTAGATATCCATCTCCACCAGGACCAAAGCCAGCCCCGGGAATCGTTACTACTTGAGCTTTCTCGAGAATCTCCGTGAATGCATCCCAACTACCTTTCCCATCTGGCAACTTGACAAACACATATGGGGCATCCGTGCCTCCATATACACTGTATCCAATACTTGTCATAGCATCTTTCAACAGCTTTGCATTCTCCATGTAATAATCGATCAAATTATCAATTTCAGCCAAACCTTCATCGTCTAAGCATGCCAATCCACCACCCTGGACAATGTTCGATGCACCGTTGAATGCGGTAGTCATGACACGATTAAAGTCATCTCGGACCTTGGACCCATCCGCAAAGGACAACTCATCCGGCACCACGACCCAACCAAGTCGCACACCAGTAAATCCTGCATACTTTGAGAACGAATTACATTCAATTGCCACCTCTCGTGCACCCTCAATTTCAAAGATACTCTTGGGCACACCTGGACTACGGATGAAGGGAGCGTACGCTGCATCAAAGACCAATATACTACCCCTTTCTTTGCATACCTTCACAAGTAGTTCCAACTGTTCCTTCGTCGCGGCAGCACCCGTGGGGTTGTTGGGACTACAGAAGTATACAATATCGGCACGTGGGATGTTTTCAATGTCTGGGAAGAAATCATTCTCGGCCGTACAGGGCATGTAGACGATGTTTTCATACTGTTTGGTATCAGGATTGATGTTACCAGTTTGACCCATCATTACAGATGTGTCAACATAGACTGGGTAGGAAGGGTCCTGACATGATATTGTTTTTACAAAGTTGGTCAATGAAAGCAAATTTAATTGTAATGATGTGAATAATATGGCGAGTGTATGAGTATAATATTTGATACGAATATTAACCTCACTCACCTGCACAGCCGTGGTCACATCCGATCCAAAGACCTGTTGAATCCTCATAATATCACATTTGGCACCATCACTCACAAACACTTCGCTATCTTTAATTAGTCCCCCATACAGCTTGTCGGCAATCTTGGCACGCAATGATCCCATGCCTTGCTCGGCGCCATATCCCGAATATCCCTCCTTCGTCCCCAACTTGGATGCACTCGTTACTAGTCCACCTAGGATATGTTCCGGGATTGGCAATGTCGTATCACCAATCCCCAGTGAAATAATACGTGATGCCATATCAGGATTGGCGGCTAGGTAGGCATTCCGTCTTCGACCGATTTCGGGAAATAGATACCCTCCTGCGAGCTTGGCAAAGTTTGGATTACGCGTGACACCAGACATGGAAAGGGCGGTGTTCCTACTGCTACCACTACTGATGCTAGTAGTGGAAGGTGGGGCGAAGGCTGTTGCCGACGCGAGAGTCAGGGCGAAGGCGACGCTTGAGAACTTCATGATGAAGAGGAGAGGTGACACGACGATGATCCCCACCGATGATGACGAATACGACAACTGCTTGAGGAGGATAGTCCGGGAGGAAGAGTAGGAGAAGTTTCCCGCTTATTCTCTCTCCTCTCGTGATTGATTGTCCGAAGGGGTGCACTCCAAACCACGTAGCAGAATCACTAACTACAAAACGCTAAGTACAACGCAAACTCATCACACGTATGTAGCCCCCATACAAATCTAGAGGTATGATTCCTACTAGTAGGAAATAGTTCGCTGCGAATGCG
>Ga0247831_1007118_pt1 | contig 12702 bp, 7 predicted proteins | sample LaCruzMarch2015__9_FD_192406 | JGI IMG/M metagenome (GOLD analysis project Ga0247831, IMG submission 192406) | Freshwater microbial communities from meromictic Lake La Cruz, Castile-La Mancha, Spain - LaCruzMarch2015_1m | ecosystem: Environmental > Aquatic > Freshwater > Lake | place: Spain...
GGAATTAACAGAAGCAGTATAATACAATAATTCACTATTGGGAGAAAATTCTACTCCATAACAATCGTCACCGTAGTTAAATCTACGTGGGTTTGAAACTACTCCCGTGTTATTATTAAAATCAAAAACTTCAATGTATTGCGTACCTCCAACTTCATATACAGCAAGTGCCAATCTTTTCCCATCAGGAGATACTTTTAAACATCCTATTACCGATGTTCCATGATCAGATCCAGAAATACTATTTACCGGAACAGCATTTACCCCTGTGGGAGTTACTAACCAAGCATGAAAAGTGGAGTTATTATAACCATGGCCAATAACCCAAACATCTCTTCCATTGCAATGTTTTACGGCAGATAATTTTTCAGTAGAAGGACTAATTAATGGGGTATTTTTAGTAGCATTAACAATGTCTCCCAATCCTCCATTTAAAGTCATATTTACTGTCGAGTAACAAATACCTTCTGCCAATGCAGCCTGCGCTACTGTAAATACATAATAAATGGAATTGCTTCCAGGTCTTCTAATAATTACAGCAGATTGACTGGAGGAATTCCCACCAAACAAGCCATTGCCATTTGGCATAGTGTTATCGTTTCTATCATATACCGTAGTTCCATCAGTATATATCAAAATATTTCCAGCTGCATCTGAAATAGAAGAAACCCCTTCCCCTGAAATTAGTGTTCCATTAGGCAAACTTACTGGTGCACCACCGCTAAAAGAAATTCCAGCATTTGCACCAAAAAACCAATTATTTGTTTCTCCTTGAGCCTGAGCTAAAGATGAGTTTAGCAAACAAGTAAGCAACAAAAGAGAAACTTTACTCTTTTGCAAAATATGATTAAATAAAAAATTGTAAAAATTTTTCACATTCTGACAGATGTCCGTTTTAACATTGATTTATCATTCTTCCTATTAAAAAACAATTTTTGAAAATCTTATGTTACTAAACGGTAATTGATGGAGTTAGGTTACATTCAATAATTCTAGAGGTTTCTTGCATGATTTCCTTTAAAATTATTGAACTCAAATGTAAGTCAATACAAATTTCTCAACCTACTAATAAAGGTAGTTTTCTTACATGAATAAGGCATATAAACGCAAAAAGGCGCATGTAACTTACATGCGCCTTTCTCTAAATATTAAAAAATGATTAGTTCAAAATTGAACCAAGTTCTGTTGCAAACTTTCTAAACTCTAGGTCCGTTTTTGCTTTTTCTTTCCACTTTTTATCAGCAGAGATAGCTTTTGTTAAATTTGAAACAACTCCTTCTTTATCAGAATTTCTTGCTGCAATAACTGCCCTCAGATAAGAAGCTGCAGCAGTTTCTTTTTCTGCGCTGCAATCTAAAGTCTGGTTTGCTCCAGATGGATTACCTGACAATAATTTGGCTAGAGCAGCATTAAATGAACAAGTGCTTCCATAAGCAGAACTTGCTTCACTGTATTTCCCATTCGCTATAGCCAAATTACCTTTGTTATAAGAAACTTCTGGCGCTCCACCTGCATTATTAAATAAAGTAGCTGCACCTTTTTTATCCCCTTTCATTGCAGCAACTGCTCCAAGGTTATTTTGAATAACAGGATTGTTGGCACTGATTCTATTTGCTTTTTCAAATTCCGCTTGAGCTTCGTTTACTTTACCTTGCAAAACAAATATATAACCCATGTTATTAAAACCACGGAAATCTTCAGGGAAACGACGCGCAAATGCATTGTAAATTGCCATCTTTTGATTGATGTCTGTTGTTAAACCTGCTGCATACATTAATTCTTCGTAACCCAATGAATCTGGAGATGATGCAGCTAAGGCACTAATCTGTGCATCAGTTCTTGTTTTCAGTTTAGCCACCAAGTTAATTTCTGCACGACGCAATTTAGGGAAATATGCCTCATAAATAGGATCGAAACTCGCCATTTTTCTAAACTCAGCTTCTCTTGCTTCTGGGTCGCCAATTGTATTAATAATATTGATAGCCTGATCTTTTCCTTCGACAGAAGAAGATTGCAACATGCCTTTTAATCCATCCCAATCTTCAAAATTTGTAGTAGTCTTTTTGTAGAAACCTTCACGTTTTGCTAAATCTTTCAATTTTGCTTTGTTGAAACGATTCTGCATTACTTTAAATGCTTCATCAGCGCGATTTTCTGATAATTTTGAGTTTCTTGCTAATTCACCTTCTGGTGAAGCAAATCCATAAATATCAAGACTTGTAAATTCTGAGCTGTCTTTCGCACCTTTATCAATAAAACGATAAATATTACTCATCTCATCGCTATTCAACTCAATATTGCGTACTTCCCAAGAATCTACCAAGAAGTAAATATTTGATTTCTGAGTTACTGTTGGGTTTTTGTCAAATTTATCACCTACTGCAATCGTCTTGTAATCTGCTTGTAATAATAAAGGTGTAACAATGGTTCCATCTGCGATCTTTAATTCTGGTAACTCTGTGTTTTTACCTTTGTATATGATAGTAGCACGAAGAACAATATCAGATTTCTCCATACCTGCCTGATACAAAAACTGGTCTTTTACAGTGAATTTGCCACCGGTTGTATATGAAATGCTTTGTCCGTTACCTTCAATCTTATCACCTTTCAAAGTAATGTTCTTTAACAACTTTTCACCTCCATTAAATTTCACCACAGGAGTAACCAACACTGTAGCTTTTTTATGAAAATATTTCTCAGGGAAATTTCCATTTACAGTAATTTTCACACTATCTCCGTGCAGTTCCAAAGGGTTAGGCGTTGTTTCGTAAGAAATGTCTTTTGCATTTTTTACCATCTTTTTTATTCCACAACTTTCGGTAATCAAAAATGTAAAAGCCAAAACAGCAGCCAGTCCCAATTTTGTATTCAATATCATATTTCTATTATTAGGTTTCTTTTTAGTGGCGCAAAAATACCAATTCAAGTAATATTCCTAACAGATTACAAATTTAATATTAACACTGATTATCAACAATTTGAAATCAAAACCCTACACTTAAAACAAGTGATGTAAGAAATGAATGTCAAATTAATCAATAGTATTTAATCTATTAAGATGCTTTAAAATATCAATAATATTACTTTTTAGAACTGGGTGCACCCAATTTGGGGCTATTTCTGAAAGCGGTTCTAAAACAAAATGTCTCAAATGCATCCTTGGATGAGGAATACTCGCCACTTCCGTTTCAATTACCTCATCCCCAAATAACAAAACGTCCAAATCAATAATTCTATCTTCATAAGCATCTGTATTTCTTGTTCTACCAAGCTGGTTTTCAATACTCAAAATTAATTTCACAAGACTATCGGCATCTAAATTTGTTGCCGCAATTGCTGCTGCATTGGTAAATATATTTTCCGATAAAAATCCTTCCGGAACGGTTTTGTAAAAGCTTGAAACGGAAATAATTTCAATGCCATTTTCTTTTAACAAATCAATTGATTTTAATATATTTTCTTCCCCATTTCCTAAATTACTTCCCAATGAAATTGCCGCTTGAATCATTTTTCAAAATTACTCATTTAATTCCTCGAAATAAGTAATTTTGCAGCCTAATTCTAAAACATGAAATCATTTTTTAAGATAATGTTTGCCTCAATGATGGGCTTCATTTTATCGTTTGTGCTGCTTTTCTTATTCATTATTGTTGGTGTTGCCACCAGCAGCAGCAAAAAAGTCGTAAAGCTTGAAGAAAATACAATTCTTCATTTAACCTTAGATCAACCAATTTTAGACAGAACCAATGAAAATCCTTTTGCTGGTTTTGCAGGTGGAAGCTTTGGAGAGCAAGCCCCAGGATTGAATGATATTTTACACAATATTCAAAAAGCTGCAAAAAACGAAAACATTATTGGTATCTTCCTAGATATATCAGTAATTCCATCTGGAATTGCAAGCATAGAAGAAATTAGAAATGAATTAACTGAATTTAAAAAATCAGGAAAATTCATTTATGCCTACAGCGAAGCATTTTCACAACCAAGCTATTATTTAGCTACTGTTGCTGATAAAATTTACCTCCACCCTACTGGAATGGCTGAATTAAAAGGATTGCGCTCAGAAATTTTGTTCTTTAAAGGTACACTTGATAAAATTGGTGTTGAACCACAAGTTTTTCGCCATGGTAAATTTAAAAGTGCTGTTGAGCCATTTATTCAAGATAAATTGAGCGATGCTAACCGCGAGCAAATCAGAACTTTCATTTTCTCTATTTGGAACCACATGGTGGATGGAATAGCTAAAGAAAGAAAACTGACCTCTGCCCAAATTATAAATATGGCAGATAATGCTTTAGTAACTAATTCAACTTCCGCTAAAGAGCAAAAATTAGTTGATGATTTAAAATATCGCGACGAAGTCTTAGAAATACTTAAAACCAAAGCAAATGCTGAAGCTATCGATAAAATTGAATTCACTAACATTACTGAACTAAGAGATGTGAAAGAAGACAAAGAAAAATCGAAAGATAAAATTGCAATTATTTTTGCAGAAGGTGATATTGTAGATGGTGAAGGAAAAGAAGGCGAAGTTGGTTCCGTAGAATTTTCAAAAGCGTTAAGAAAAGCAAGATTAGATGAAAAAGTAAAAGCAGTAGTTTTACGCATCAATTCACCTGGTGGATCTGCATTAGCTTCTGAAACTATTTACAGGGAAGTAGTGTTGACCAAAAAAGTAAAACCAGTAATTGTTTCAATGGGCAATTTGGCTGCTTCTGGTGGTTATTACATTGCAGCTCCTGCTGACACCATTGTTGCAAGTCCTAATACAATTACGGGATCTATTGGTGTGTTTGGTTTGTTCTTCAATGCTCAAAAAATGGTAAACAACCTCGGCGTTACTGTTGACACTGTTAAAACCAACAAATTTGCTGACATCGGAACGGGTTCTAGGGCAGTAACTGCGCAAGAAAGAGAAATTATTCAACGCGAAATTGAGCGCATTTACGACAACTTTATTTCCCGCGTAGCCGAAGGTCGTAAAATGAGCAAAGCAAATGTAGATTCTATTGCTCAAGGTCGTGTGTGGACAGGTGCAGATGCTAAAAGATTAGGTTTAGTGGATGTTTTCGGTGGATTAGAAACTGCAGTTGCCATTGCAGCCAAAAAAGCAAAATTGGATAAATATGTAATTCTTCCACTTCCATTTCAAGAAAATCCAATTGAGAAATTCTTCAAGAAAATGAGCGGAGATACGGAAGCTAAAGTGTTGGAAAAAGCACTCGGAGATTCTTATAAATATTATAACCAAATGAATCATTTGATGCGCATGAAGTCTTACCAAACACGCATGCCGTATCAAATTGAGGTGTACTAAGGCGTAAATGACCAACAAAGAAATATCACGTACGCTGAAATTAACGGCGGCTTTGGGTGAATTACATGACGAAAATCCGTTTAAGCTAAAGTCACTCACAAATGCTGCATTTCAGATTGACCGTTCTGATGTTGTTTTAGAAGGTAAATCGCTGGAAGAACTCCTGCAAATTCAAGGAATTGGAAAAGGCATTGCCCTTAAAATTCTGGAACTGGAACAAACAGGAAGTACTGAAGAATTAACACATTACGTTTCTATTACTCCGCAGGGAATCATAGAATTGTTAAATGTAAAAGGCATTGGTCCCAAAAAAGTTGCGCAACTGTGGCGAGAACTGGAAATTGAAACGCCCGGTGAATTACTTTACGCCTGCAACGAAAACCGATTGGTAGAACTCAAAGGCTTCGGCGCTAAAACCCAGGCTTCTATTCTTCAAGCCTTAGAATACCGTTTGGCCAATCAGGGCAAACTGCATTTTGCAGAAGCTGAAATGGTGGCGCACGAAGCTATTCAAGTAATTCGAAAAGCTGGATTTGAACTGCAAATGGAAGCTACTGGTTCCATTCGCCGCAAAAAGGAAACAGTGGATGATATTGAGATTTTAGTGCAAAACGATGAAGACCAGTTTTTTGCCCTGCTGCCAACATTATCGCAATTTTCAGAAATTGTAGACAATGAAACGTTCTTTGCAGCAAAGTTCTTAGAGAAGTACAACATTCATTTTATTCCTTCATACGATTTCGAAAAAGACCTTTTATATACCACTGGTCCTGCCGAACACTTACTGCAGCTCGATTTTGATTTGGAAGAACCAATTAATAGCGAAACTACTTTTTACGCAGAACGCGGTTTTCCGTTTATTCTTCCTGAGTTGCGCGATTTAGACATTGACCAAGCCAGTAAAATAGATACGCAGCAATTGGTTAACTGGGACGATATCAAAGGCAGTTTGCACAACCACAGCACCTGGAGCGATGGCGCAAACACCTTAGAAGAAATGGCCTTGTTTTGCAAGGAATTAAAACTCGATTATCTGGGCATCTGCGACCATAGTAAATCTGCCGGTTATGCAGGTGGATTAAGCATTGAGCGCGTAATGCAGCAACACCAAGAAATTGCTCAACTCAATGCAAAAATTCCAGATTTCACCATTTTCAAAGGCATTGAATCAGATATTTTGGTAGATGGCTCGCTCGATTATCCAGAAGAAATCCTCCAAACCTTCGATTTTATTGTTGCTTCCGTGCATTCCGTTTTAAAAATGGACGAAGCACGCGCCACGCAACGCCTCATCAAAGCCATTGAAAATCCGTATACACGCATTTTAGGCCACCCAACCGGCAGGCTTTTGCTTTCCCGCAAAGGTTACCCGATTGACCATCATAAAGTAATAGATGCTTGTGCAGCCAACAATGTGGTAATTGAGTTAAACGCACATCCTTACCGATTAGACATTGACTGGCGCTATATTCCTTATTGCATGCAAAAAAATGTGCTGATTTCCATCAATCCCGATGCACACAAAATATCAGGATTTCTCGACATGCATTATGGCATTGAAATAGCACGCAAGGGTGGACTTACCAAAGATTTTATGTTAAATGGTAAGACAACCGAGGAATTTAAGGTTTGGTTAAGTAGTAAATAATTGTTTTTTGGGGCGCCTTTTCCTTTTATCCCAATGGGAGCTATCGCCCATACTGCCTTCGTTCCTCAGGCGTTATTTGGCTCTATCAGGGGCAGGACATTGCGAAATGCCCGCGCTAAGGGCTGAGGCAAATAGCTTGCAGCTGTAATTAATTGTAAAATTGCAGCTGCAACTATAGCCGAAGACCTGACTCGCACTTAAAATTTTAATTTGAAAATTTATGCAATCGCGGGGAGCGCCCAAATCATATCTCTTTATTACTCGCAACACTTAATTTTCCCTTTCAACTTTCCCCTTTCAACTTTTAACTTTTAACTTTCAACTTTTAACTTTTAACTTTCAACTAATTGCTCCCCCTTCTCAACCTATCATTCACCGCCCTTCCCAATCCTATTTCGGGCAACAATTCAGCAATAATTATTGAAGCACTGCTCTTATCTGCAAGGCGTAAATAAGAAAAAAAATTGGCCGCCGCTTCTTCTAAATTACCCGTTTTTGAAAGAATTAATTGAAGCTCATTAGGATAATCTTCAATACTATTTTGAAAATTGATTATAAATGGCTGCTCAGCTTGAAAGGTGTCGAAAAGGGCATCTTTAATACCTGCATATAATTTTTTTAAAGGAGCGTAATGATTGTCTAACATGCCTGGCGCAGTTGGATTAGAATGTTGTTGAATTTTTAGCGTAACATTTCCAACAATGGCCTCAATTTGTTCTATTTTCAATCCACCTAAACGATAAACTATTACTTCATTTTCTTTCATACCAACTATGGTGCTTTCCAGACCAATACTACACGGTCCGCCATCTAACACATACGGAATTTTTGTTCCTAATTGGTCAATAACATGATGGGCGGTTGTAGGGCTAACGTAACCAAATGGATTAGCACTGGGCGCTGCCAAAGGAAAGGATAAGTTTTGAAGTAAATTTAAGGTCAATGGATGCGATGGAATCCTGATTGCAACTTGGGGTAATCCACTGGTTACAATATCGGGAATTATATTTTTCTTAGGCAACAATAAAGTCAATGGTCCTGGCCAGAATGCTTCGGCCAATTTTTTCAATGGAGATGGAAATGATGTAACGAGCTTTTCAACCTTTTCAAGAGAGAAAGTGTGTACAATTAAAGGGTCGAAAGTTGGTCTGTTTTTAACTGCAAAAATTCTTGCAACCAATTGGGCATCAAAAGCATTGGCAGCTAAGCCATAAACGGTTTCTGTAGGAATTCCAATAACATCTGTTGCTAAAAATGCTTTTGCTTTTTGAATGTCTGCTCCAATTTCTGCCATGAGGCAAAGTAAAGAAATATTGGGGCGTTGTAAAAACTTCCATTATTTAGATAAAATAATGTCCCCTAGTTTTTAATTAGCATTTTCTTTTTAGTTTCCAGCTGACCATCTGAGATTTGAATCCAATAAACACCTTTTAGAAATTCAGTTGCTGGAATTAACAAAGACTTTTCGCATGACTTACAATTCCAAACCAGTTCTCCCAAAGTATTGTAAATGCCAATTAATTTGCAACTTGAGCCCCCTTTCCAATTTAAAGCGATGAAATCAGAAAAAGGATTTGGATGCATAGAAATGTTGCTATTTGTTTCGGCTAAATTTGTAGTTAAAACATCAAATATATCAGAAACGCCAACGCAATTGTTTGCATCTGTAACTTGCACAAAATAGGCTCCATTGCTAGTAATTGCTAATGTAGAATTAGTTGCCCCTTCAATTATTTCTGAATTTAAAAACCACTGATAAGAATTAAATGTACCTGTACTCAATTCACTTCCGTTTAAAGTAACTATAGGCTGCAGTTGCTCTGGTTCTATAATAACTGCTGGATTTGGAAATGTTGCCACGCATCCAGAAGCATCAATTGCTGCAATAGGATAACTGCCAGGAGCCAAGTTTGCAAAAACGTTACTCGCTTGCGATGGCGCTGGTTCAGAAATTACAATATTATCTACAATGGCTTGGTATGGTGTGCAATTGTTGTATTGACAATTAGCTTCAATGTAAAAGAAAAAATCGCTGCGGTTATTAGTAGGAATAGTAGATAAATCAACTGAAACACTTACCGGCGTGCAACTACCAGCTTGAGAGAAATTGTAATATTGCCCAGAAACGCCATTCACAGAATATGCAGCAGGAACAGACAAATAACCATTGTTGACCCAAGCATAAAACCTCAACCTATCGTTTGGTCGGGAGGCTGAAAATGAATTAGTTAAGTCGAATGATACAACCACATCATCAATACCATTCATATTCAACTGTGGAGAACGTAAAAAACAACCTGCAAACCCGCTGGAATTACCTGAATATAATGCACTTCCCGCCGGGCAACCTTGTGCTACATTGTATTGAAAAAATGCGCCTCCTCCGCAACTGGAAGGCGACCACCACCTATTTGTTGGACCTGAGCCACTTGCGGTGCTGATAGAATTGGAAGCATCAAAAGGTTGATTGGGTGAAATTACTGTGCCTCCTCCTGCGCTTCCCGAAAAACTTATGGCCCCATTTCCTCCACTCGCATAAACAGTCATACTTCCATTAGAAAGCCCATTACAAGTTACATTTTCTGTAATTACAGAATCAATTACCAATGTACATTGAGCGCTTAATTTTAAGATTTGCAAGCTTAACAAAGCAATAAAAACAAGTAAACGTGGAACCATAAGTGCATTTTTTAGCAAATGTAAAAAGGTGAATAGAATATCAAAGTTAAAATTAGGTTTCGTTTATTAGTTCAAATCATTTCTATTGTATGCCACATTTAACAATAGAATCAGGTGGTTACGCCATTTTTATCATTTCTTTTCACAAAAAAGAACCATTCACAAAAACATTCCGTTTTTTTGTATGTCTGTATACCCATGCGCATTTATCCCGAAGATAGTATTTCCCTTTTTGAATTTGACCGCGTTCGCGAATGTGTAAAACAACATTGTAGAAGCGCTATTGCGAAGGAAAAAGCTGAACAGCTTCTCCCCTACAGTCAATTGGAACCTATTCTTGTTCAATTAAACCGTACAAAAGAATTACTCAATATTTTACAAACAGGGTCGTATTTTCCTATTACCTCTTTTCCAGACATTAGCAGGGAAATTACCATGCTTTCTGTAGCTAATTCTACCTTACAAGAAAAGCAATTCATAAACATTAGAGATGTTTCCGATACTGTAAATACATTGGTAAAATACCTCAGCGACAAAAAAGCAGTTTTGCCATATATCAATGGTATTTTCGAATCTGTATATTTTACTCCTGATATTATCAATGCAATTGATGGGGTGCTTGATACTGCTGGAATTGTAAAATCTTCTGCATCTAAAGAATTGGCAGAAATCAGAAAAAACCTGGCTCATGCACGCCGTGAACTCGACCGCGTTTTTAGGTCACAACTGGCCAAATTAAAAAAACTAGGCTGGTTGGCAGATACTGAAGAAACTGTGTACAACGGAAGACGCGTTTTATCTGTATTAGCAGAGCAAAAACGCTCAGTAAAAGGATTGATTCAAGGAAATTCTGATACTGGAAAAACTTCCTTTATTGAACCCATTGAAACAGTAGAGCTAAATAATGATGTGTTTGAATTAGTGGCGCAGGAACGTCGCGAAATTATGCGCATTTTAAAACACCTAACCAGTCATATTCGCCAGTACAAAACGCTCATCAATAACTACCAAAGTACATTAAGTGAACTAGATTTTGTAAGAGCGAAAGCGCTTTTTGCTATGGATATTGGAGCTACAATGCCTTCTGTTTCAAAATACCCACTCCTCGACTTGGTAGACGCGCGACACCCAATTTTAATAATGCAAAACAAAAGCAGCAAAAAAGAAGTGGTGCCCATGTCGTGCAGCCTTAACCATAAACAACGGATGCTGGTTATTTCTGGTCCAAACGCTGGAGGAAAATCTATTACGCTTAAAACAATTGGCCTGCTGCAAATGATGTTGCAAAGTGGATTATTGGTTTCTGTGAATGAAAAATCAGAAATGGGAATATTCCACCGTTTATTTGCCGATATAGGCGACAGTCAATCTATAGAATTCGAACTAAGTACATACAGTTCTCGGCTTGCAAAAATGAAATACTTTTTAGATTTTGCAGATAACAGAACTTTAATTTTAATTGATGAATTTGGTACAGGAACTGACCCTGAACTAGGCGGTGCTATTGCCGAGGCGATGCTAGAGCAACTCGCTAAAAACAAAACGCTCGGAGTTATTACTACTCATTACATGAATATTAAATTAGCTGCAGATCGCTTGGAAGGAACTAAAAATGCTTCTATGTTATTTGATGATGCAACTTTAAAACCGCTGTATCGCCTGCAAATAGGACAACCGGGAAGTTCATATACTTACATAATTGCAGAAAAAGCAGGTTTGCCAAAAGCTTTGATAGATGTGGCAAGAAGCAAAACCTCTAAAGATAAAGTTACATTAGACCGAATGTTGCAGCAATTGCACCAGCAACAACAAGAAGTTAAAAAGCTAATTTCCCAGCTCGATGAGAAAGAAAAATCGAGCGAAGCAAGTAAGAAAAAATACGATGAGCTTGCTGATAAAATGAAGGGAAAATTAGAACGGCAAAAAGCAACCCAAGAAGAAGTTGATAAATTAACTGAACTTGGCCGTAAATTCAAAAACATCAGCAAAGAATGGGAAACTGCGAAAGATAAAAAACCAATTCTTCAGAAAATTACCAAAACGCTATCGGCTGAAAGGCTCAAAAAACTGGAGAAAAAGCAAATAGAAAAGAAAGAGAAGCTGAAAAAAGAAGTGCTCGAAAAAAAGAAAATTGAAATCAAAATCGGCACACGGGTAAAGTTATTGAACGGGAAACAAATTGGTATTGTTGAAGACATTCAAAATAACAAAGCAAAAGTTACCTTTGGCAACCTAAAAACTATTGCCAGTTTAGAAACTTTGGAAGCCATAGATTAATGAAGGGAATTGTAATAAGATCAACGGGAAGCGCTGCAACAGTAAAGGCAGAAGATGGCCGGAGAATAGAATGTAAAGTAAAAGGAATCTTTAAAAACAAGGGACTCAGAACTACAAATCCTCTGGCTGTAGGCGATAATGTGGTAATAGAACCTGTTACTGGTGGTGAATATTATGTAATTTCAGAAATTGAAGACAGACACAACTATATTATCCGCCGCTCCATAAATTTAAGCAAAGAAGCGCATATTTTAGCAGCAAATATTGACCAAGCACTGGTCATCGTTACCTTACATTCTCCAAGAACTTCCTTTGGTTTTATAGACCGTGTGCTCATAACTTGCGAAGCATACCACATTCCTGCAAAAATTATTGTGAACAAAGCCGATTTATACGACAACGACAAATCGCTAGATATTGCTGCCAATTTAAAAGAAGTGTATGAAAAAGCTGGCTACGACATTCTTTTTGTTTCTGCTTTAGAAAACCTAAACCTAGATATTTTAAAAGAGCTGATGAAGGGAAAAATCAATCTTTTAACAGGGCATTCAGGTAGTGGTAAATCGAGTTTAGTCAATGCCATCGCACCCGATTTCAAATTAAGAACTGGTGAAATTTCTGCAGCTCACCTCAAAGGAATGCATACTACTACATTTGCAGAATTATTCGAGATTGATGAAGACACGTATATCATCGACACTCCTGGAATCAAGGAATTTGGAATAGTTGATATGGATAAATCGGAAGTGCGTAATTATTTTCCGGAATTTCAGAAATTTGC